>Ga0265329_10000307_pt1 | contig 25954 bp, 22 predicted proteins | sample 41627metaG_FD_202091 | JGI IMG/M metagenome (GOLD analysis project Ga0265329, IMG submission 202091) | Rhizosphere microbial communities from Carex aquatilis grown in University of Washington, Seatle, WA, United States - 4-16-27 metaG | ecosystem: Host-associated > Plants > Roots > Rhizosphere...
GATTTCTATACTCAGTTTCGCCTCTATGCCTTGCATGCATTTATTGATGCCCATTGGCGCGAAGGGTACGGCTGGTTCTTCATCAATCTCGCCGGTGCAGTGTGGTTTGCACGATACATTAATGAGTGGAAACGGGGCGTGCTCTGGATTCTGTTCACTTGTTGGTTTGTTTTAATGGCATTGTACGCATTCAATTCGTACGTGACAAAGAATCCGACGATTATGCTTATGTTCCTCTTCCGTGCTACATATTTTATCAAACCTATAATTTTTATAATGGTAGTAAACGGAATATATCGATGGCGCAACGAGTTGAGAAACGGCGCTACTGCGCTTTCGTGGTGGAAACCCTGGGAAGTATCGGCTGCAATCATATTTCTTTTCTTTTCCGCAATTCTTCCGATGAAGTTTGCTGTTATGGCAGACACTCTTGCCTTCGTAGCGTACGGCTTCATCGCTTTACGCATCAGGCGACAAACGGATTCGTTCAAATTATTCCTTGCAGCTATCCTTTATGCTGGCATTTTCTTGTTGTGCATTCTCATAGGCGATGATTTCTTCCCTTTTGCGGGCTTTCAAGAGCTTGTCGAAAACGTTGTTGTCGGAAGCATTGTTGCAATTGCAATGGCATTGCTCTTCGTCTTCAAAAAGCTCAATCATCAAGCCAAATCATTAACTAAAACTTCTGGATTAGACATTTCTTTCCGACAGTTGATTATAGCGACGTTGTGTGTACTGCTTAGCCATCATTTGATCATTTCGTTAAAGGACAGACAAATTCCTTTTATACCCGATATTGCCGGGATAAAGGAACGTATCTTTATGCATGAGGCTCCGGCTCGCACTGCGGCTCTGATGCACTGGGCACGGACATCAACGCCTCAACGATCATTGTTCATCGTTCCACCATTGAACTGGGATGACTTCGGTGCATTTCGTCTTGTTGCTGAGCGAGGCATCTATGCAACAATTGCGGAAGTGAACCAGCTCGCGTTTGATGCTTCCATTTATCATCAGGCACATCAACGTCTGGTTAATCTTGGTATCACGTTCCCCGCGCCACGCGAATTTGATCAGCAAGGGTATTATGAATTAACACTTCAGGATTTACAAAGGCTCGCCAAACAAGAACATGCTGACTATATTGTTCTTGAAGAGAGTTTAATGCATGGCACAGTGTCTTCGCTTCCAACAGTCTACCACGATGAGCGTTACGTTGTTCTCGACTTGCACGCTTCGCAATAAGTGCTCATCGACGTCATTGACTTCCATATCGAATGATTTGTTGAATATTTTTTTCCCATACCATGCTGAAAGCTGTTAAATCACTCGTTTCCGCTTCTTTCGTCTACGGGCTTGGGACGGTCGCGAGCAAGTTTATCGGCGTTTTTTTGCTGCCGGTATTCACCAGCTATCTTAAGCCCTCGGAATACGGTTTGTTTGAGACGTTCAATGTCCTATTTTTTTTGCTGAGCACAATCGGTGCTCTCGGGATGGATTCGGCGATGATCCGGTTTTATTATGACTCCAGTGAAGAACGGCATAGAACACTTGTTGTTTCTTCCTCGTTGTTTCTTGCATTGGCAGCAGGAGCGATGCTTGCAGGTTTCGGCTTTATGTTATCGCCGGTTATCAGCGTCACGCTCTTCAGCAGTTTGACTCAAGTTAGCACACTCCATGTAACAATGATGCTGGTGGTCGTTTCCATCATCAATACCGTTCAGCTCGCGCTGTTTCAAACAAAGCGCGAGCCCGGCCGCTATTCCATATTGACGTTTCTCCGTTTCATCGCGATGTACGGCCTCAGCGTGGTGTTTCTTATCCAAGGGGACGGAGTGTACGGACTGATGCTTGCCCAATTGATCGCATACAGCATTTCCCTTGCACTCGGATTTGTGTTTTCCCGAAATGATTTCCGTTTTGTGGTCTCTCCGAAAATTTCAAAAGAGATGCTGGTCTTCAGCGCGCCTTTGATTATCGGCAGTGTCAGTATTTGGCTGCTGAGTTCAAGCGACCGTTTTTTTCTCTTGCGCCTTTCCACTCTCAACGAACTCGGCCTCTACTCCCTGGGCAGCCGTCTTGCATCAATCGTGTTGTTCGCGGTAACAGCGTTCCAAATGGCCTGGCCGCAATTTGCATTTTCCCGCGCCGGCGGCGAGAACACGGCATATACCAATGCGCGTATTCTGACATACTATCTTTTTGTCGGGATTCTCCTTGTTCTTGGTATTACACTGTTCACACCGGAGATTCTTTCTCTTCTTGCAACGTCATCGTACGCCGGCGCCGGTTCAGTAGTGTTCTTGCTCTCATGCAGTTTTCTTTTTTATGGATGCTATTTTGTCTTCGTCATTATACTGTCGTTGACAAAGAACACTCTCTCGATACTTCCGGTAACCATTCCTCCATTAGTTGTGAGCGCCGCCTTGAATTACTATCTTGTTCCCTCAATGGGCGGGATGGGTTCTGCCATTGCTTCCGTGAGCGCGTACTTCCTCATGGCGGCATTGACTTTTGCGTTTACCAATCGCTTGTTCCCTATCCGGTACGAGTGGAAACGGGTCGTGAAAATGGCAATCGCAGCAGCATGCATTATTGCTGCAAACACAATGTTACCGGCAGGCTCGCTGTTATTGCACATCGCGGCGAAATCGCTTTTGCTGGCGGCGTATCTTGTGGCATTGGCGATGATGAAGTTCTTTCTCCCTATCGAATTGGAGACCATCAAAAATTATGTCTCTCTTCCCTTTCGTCTAACGAAATAATTCGGACCCAATAACTTCATATGTGCGGCATTACAGGCATATTATCCCGACACGGCAGCTCTGTTGACCCGGCGTTGCTCCTCAGAATGACGAACAGCATCCGTCATCGCGGGCCGGACGACGAGGGATATTTTCTGGCAGACACGTCGGACAGCCGCTGTGAACAACGGTCGGGCAGCGACTCGATTCCCGCTGCGAAAACAAAGTATCCGGATATTTCCGCGCCGTTTCAGGAAAACTACAACCTGGGATTCGGCTATCGGCGCCTGAGCATTATCGACCTCTCCCCTTCAGGCCATCAACCGATGTCAAACGGCGACGGCACGGTGTGGCTTATTTTCAACGGCGAGATCTACAATTACATCGAACTGCGCGAACAGCTTATTGCAAAGGGATACACGTTCAGGACGAAGACCGACTCTGAAGTGATTATCCACGCATACGAAGAATGGGGAGAGGATTGTCTCGCTCATTTCAACGGCATGTGGGCATTTGCCTTGTGGGATGCCCGGACGAAATCGCTGTTCTGCGCCCGGGACCGCTTCGGAGTAAAGCCTTTTTATTATGTCAAGAATGAAACTACATTCGCGTTCGCATCGGAGATCAAGGCTCTTCTGCTCCATCCCGACGTTGTCCGCAAAGCGAATCATCAAATGGTGTATGATTATCTCGCGTACGCCGTTATCGACCACAGCGATCAGACATTCTTTTCGGGCATCAAGCAATTGCCCCCGGCTCATTATCTTATCGCCGATGATGCCGGAGCGTTTACAGTCCAACGGTATTATACGCTGCGGTGCAATTCCGAGACAACGCGGTACCGCGAAACGGAAAATAGTCAGTACGCGGAAAAGTTCAGAGAGCTTCTGCTCGATTCAATAAGAATAAGGCTCCGCACGGATGTCGCGCTCGGCAGCTGCCTCAGCGGCGGGCTTGACTCCTCAACAATTGTCTGCATGGCAAACTCATTGATGTTCGACAACAAAGTTATCGACCGCAGTCTCATCGGCGAACATCAAAAGACATTTACTGCCGTGTACGACGAAGCGGCGTACAGCGAGAAACCGTTCGTCGAAAAAGTCATCGCCCGTACAAACGCCGAGCCTCATTTTGTGCGGCCCGACGGCAATAGATTGTGGGATGAACTCCGGAAGGTTGCGTATCACCAGGACGAACCGTTCAACTCAACGTCTGTGTATGCGCAGTGGAATGTCATGCGGCTCGCCTCCGAACAGCACATTACCGTCCTGTTGGATGGACAGGGCGGAGACGAGCTGCTGGGAGGATATGCATGGCATGTGCCAATCTATCACGCAGAATTGCTTCGCACAATGCGCTTCGGCAGTCTGTTGAAAGAACTGGCCGGAACGTCGTCCATAACGCGGCGTTCAGTGTACCGGCAGCTTGTTGACCTGATCGGCAAAACAGCACGAAATATTCTGCCGCAATCTGCTTTCGAACTTTTCGGCCCCGGTTTTGATTTCATGGATGCCGGATTCTCATCCGAGCACAAACGCTCGTCGGCTGTCCTGGCAAAACGAAACGACAATCTCCAGGAACGTCTGCTCCAGGAAGAGACGTCGTTCAACCTTCAGCAGCTTCTTCACTACGAGGACCGCAATTCAATGGCATTTTCGATTGAAGCGAGGGTACCGTTCGTCGATTACCGCGTTGTGGAGTACGCGATGAGCATTCCCGCATCGTACAAGATTCACAACGGATGGTCGAAATATCCGCTGCGATGCGCGGGAGAAGGAATCCTCCCGAAGGAAATCCAATGGCGCAAAGACAAGATGGGTTTCGTCACACCGCAGGACGAGTGGATGCGCATACTTCGGCCTATGATACGAGCGCTTCTTCTGGACGAACCGCTTCGCTCGAATCAATTCCTCAACCGGACGAATCTTGAACAGCATCTCCGGAGTGAACCCCCATCGATCGGCAATAGTGTCTTGTGGCAAATTATAAACCTCGAAATGTGGATGAGGGTATTCGATGTCGAATAAATCTCTCTCCGCCATAAAAGCGAAAGTGTTCGAACATAAGTTCTTTTTCCTCCTCATGGCATTTTACGTTTTCCTTTCGACGTTCATGCTGGACAAGTACCCGCGCGTCTGGGTCGATGAACCGTGGGAAGCGATCACCGCATCGACGCTTGCAAACGAAGGGAAAATGTATAACCCCGTTCTGGACCATGACAGCGGTTTCGACAAGGTGTTCCTGCAACCCCGCCTCCTTCTGAGCATCGCCGTTGCCCCCGTTTTTGCCGTATTCGGAGTCGGTTTCGTCCAGGGCAGGCTAGTTTCAGCCGTATGCGGAGCGCTCCTGATGATAGCGGTGTATCTTTTCACTTTAAAATTCTTTTCGAAACGATCTGCTCTTCTTGCGGTCTGGTTTGTGATGATCGAAACAATGATGTTCATTTCCTACCGCACTATTCGTTCTGATATTTATCTCGTCATGCTGGAAAGTTTTTCAATGCTCTTTCTGTTCCAGGCCATGCGGGCAAATTCGAAAAAGTATTTTTTCTGGTCGGGCTTGTTCGCCGGTGTCGCGCTGTGGACGCATCCAAACGCCGTCCTTCATGTCGCGGCGGTCGGAGTGATTCTGCTGCTGACGTATCGGGGCAAGGTTTTTTTCTCACGGTTTAGCTGGACATTTGCCGGAGCATTATTATTGGGAGTTGCACCGTATCTTGTTTACGTAACTGTTAACGATGCACACAATTCGTTCTCCACATTCTTTCTTCAATTGGGAGACAGAACGAACATCGTCTCACGCCAGCACTGGATCATCACAAGCGTACAGGGCGAATGGGACCGCATCGTTGATTACGCCCAGTTTCCATTCAGAGTTCCAAGCATTTTGATTTTTGCTTATTTCTGGATCACGTCGATCGTGTCGAAGAAAAAGGAGACCCGTTATGTCGCAATCGCGATCTGCGTTCATGCCTTCCTCTCCTTTCTCTTGATCACAAACAAAACGATTTACTACTCAACCTCCGTCCTTCCGCTTCTCTGCATCCTGACCGCTTCCGGCATCGACGAATTGCTGCAAGGGTCACAGAAAACCATGGTACGTCTCAGAAAGGTATTGGTGCGGCCATTCTGGCGCGAATCGGCAGCAGGTTTTCTTCTCTTTTTACTCTCTCTGAATCAGATTGCCGGTGACGCAAGCTTGGTGTGGCGGCATAGAAATTGTTCGTACGAAGATACGATCCATCGGCTGCACGCTGTTATCCCACCCACCGCACGCGTGTGGGGGTCGATGACTTTCTGGTTTGGGTTTTACGGGCAGCCGTTTCGGACTCAATACACTTATTTAAGGGACCTGAATTCGTTCAAACCCGAATACATGATCACAGGAGACCCGGAAGTATGGACCAAGGACTCTTGGAAATCCATCCGTGAAAAAGCGGAGGAAACTGTAAAATTGCGAGGAACACTCGTCGGTGAACTCCCCGTGAATTGCTACGGCCAGCTTCGAGTGTATCGCCTGCAATGGTAATCAACTGTTGAAACAGGGGCATGTGTTCCTTATCTTGATAGAGCTAATCACAATTGGCCGGTAATGACTATGAAATTAATCTCCTTTGTCGTCCCCGTTTACAACGGAGCGATGATGGCAGAGCGGTTATATGACCGCTTGGCGCCTGTGGCCCGATCGCTTGGGAAGTACGAGATCATTTTTGTCGACGACGGCAGCACCGATGGAAGTCTCTCATCGCTGAAAAAATTGCTCGCTAAGGATGCAAGCGTGTGCGTCGTGCAACTCAGCCGCAATTTCGGCCAGCATAATGCTACACTGGCAGGACTTTCATGCGCGCAAGGCGATGTCGTCATCACGCTGGACCAGGACCTTCAAAATCCCCCCGAAGAGATCCCGCACCTTATCGACAAACTCCTCGAAGGATTTGACGTTGTGTACGGATTGCCCGAGGAACGGGCGTACGGTTTTTTCCGCGCGGCGACCTCCGGCTTCAGCAAGTGGGTTTCGAAAAAGGTCCTTTCAACTTCGCTCAAAGGCAATTCGAGCAGTTTCCGCGCCCTCCGCAAATGGGTTGTGGATGAAATTGTGAAATACAAATCCTCGTATATCTACATCGACGGACTGATCGGCTGGACGACGACCAACATCGGCGGCGTCGCGGTCAAGAATGCGAAAGCGGAGACTGAATCTCACTACACAATTCAACGCCTGATCAATCACGGGCTGAATCTTCTCGTGAACTTTTCCATCAGGCCGCTGCAAATCGCATCTCTCGTCGGAGCAGCGAGCGCCGTTTTTGGACTTTTCGGGGCAATCATTGTCATCGCGGAAAAAATTTTATTGGGCGTACCCGTACAAGGCTGGGCTTCCCTCATGGTTGTTGTTCTGGTCGTGGGAGGACTTCAGATCGGCTTTCTCGGACTTATCGGCGAGTATACCGGCAGAATACTGATGAACTCTAATAGCTCACCGGTGTTTGTAATCCGAGAAATCAGAAAAGGAAAAAAACACGGGCAAATCAAGAAAAAATAGTCTCTTTTGTGGAATGCTACGGTTTTTCTCTGTGGACATTCGACCTGCGATGTTCAGATGTGAACTCTTTAATTCAGCATTGAACCTGGTATCGTGAACCTGTTTCATTTTAGCATACTTGCAATTCGCAAAGCGGGTGTTCGCCGCTTCTTTGAAATCGTTGTTGTGAAAGCCCGCAGACATCTGTTTGAGGGTCGTGTTGATAAACGCATTCAGAATATACATCCTGCTGGACAAACAGCCTTTGATGGAGTGATTCCCCTTGACCCTTCGACTGCGCAACGCTTTAGGAATATCTTCCCGGCTGTTTTCCCCGATTTCCTTTCGCGCGCGCAGAAAATTCGGTCGCACAATTTTCAACTGTTGGGCGCTTCGTTTGAATGCGGCGAAAAGATTGACTGGCATCGTGACCCTGTAAGCAAAAAAACCTGGCAGAAAAAAACCTACAGGGAGATCTCCATCTATTACGAGGGTTCTCCTGCCGACGTCAAACCTGTCTGGGAATTGAACCGTCATCAGCATTTCGTAACCCTGGCTCAGGCGTATTCTCTCTCGGGAGACAGAACGTATGCCGATGAACTCGAATCGCAATGGCTTGATTGGATCAAAGAGAACCCGTACCGCGTCGGCATTAACTGGGCAAGCCCTCTGGAGGTCGGGCTGCGGCTTATCTCGTGGACACTAGCTTTTCAATTTATTGAAGCCCATCTCACAAAAGAAGTCCGTTCAACAATCACGTCCAGCATAGCGCAGCAGGCATCGTTTCTTGCGTCGCATCTTTCCGTCGATAAAATTGTGAGGACGAATCATCTGATCGGTGAGACCGCCGGGCTCTTTATTACCGCCGCCTCATTTTCGTTCGAGGGTTCAAAACAATGGATGCAGGCGGCCAGGGGTATTCTCGAAAAAGAAATCCAGGCACAGATATTCGACGATGGCGCCGGAAAAGAACAGTCAGCGGCATACCACCGTTTCGATACGGAGCTTCTCTTGCTGGCGTTCATAAAGGCGCAAAAAAAATCTTTTCCGTTCTCACCGCTCTTCGCAGAACGGCTTCAGAAAATGCTGCGCTGTCTCTATCGATTCAAGACTCCAACGTGTGAGATGCCGCCGTTTGGCGACAGCGACGACGGAAGAGGATTTTCGCTTTCGCCGTCCCTCAATTTCCGGGACGTCCGGGGGTTGATCGCGCTTGGAGGGTTCGCTTTGAACATCGAAGAGCTATCGATTCCAGCTTTTTTGAATGAAGAATCTTTTTGGTTCTTCACTGAGCGTGAGTGGACATCGGCAAAAGAGAAGCGAACAAATCTTCTCTCCGGGAATTGTGTCGTATCTCGAGAAAGCGGACATGTCGTTATAAGGAATGCAGAGACCGATGGGATGGATTATTGCTTCTTCCGTGCCGGCCCGTTCGGCCTGGGCGGCGATGGATTCTGTTCGCACAGTCACAACGATCTTTTTTCGCCGATCCTCTACATCCATGGCGAATCGATCCTGGCGGACACGGGCACATCTGTTTACCTCGGAAACGATCCCGAACGCGACTATCTTCGTTCGGCAGAAGCTCACAACACAACAGTAAGCCCCGGGTGGAATTTCTTCAAATCGCAAAAGTGGTTCGGGTGGAAGAAGGTCGTCGATGGAAGAATTATTCGAGAGGATCAAACGAGTCAAGAAATAAGCGTCGAGTGCGGATTTGATGAGGCGGCGGGAATACCGTACAGCCGCACCATCGTTTACCGTCCCCATGATCATTCCTTCCGGATAGAAGACCGATTCGACGAGGATGTTCGCGGCGTACATTCCTACTTCCATCTCGATCCATCGTTGACAATTGAAAAGGGAATTGGCGATATTGCCCTGGTAAAAAACAACAACCGAATCGTGCGGTGCTCATATTCGGACATGGTTAAACCGGAGATTGAAGAAGGATGGATTTCGAAAGGCTACGGCATAAAAGAGCGTGCGATGATCATCCACTTCGTCTGGAATGCGGCGGCCAAACAACCGATGAATTTTACTTTCGCAGGAATCGATCGATGAGGATCGGTCTGTTCTCCCATAAGAGCTTTTTTCCGAAGAAAAGTATCGACAATGAAACAAGACATTAGAACCGCAGCGCGGAAGCACAGAAACAGCATGAAACGGAGATTTCCCGGGCTCACCGAGACAAGCCTGGACCTGATCGTATCGGCATCGACAGAGTACAATCCCGATTTTCCGACTTCATTTTTCTTCACATGGCTGCAGGAACAAAATGATAAACTCCAGTTCAACTGCACATTGATCGAGCTGGAAAAAATCCGGGACTGGTATTTCGATGAGGGGAAGAATCTACGCCATGCTTCCGGGAAATTCTTCAGCATTGAGGGAATCAAAGTAAAAGTCTCGACGGAAAGCGGGACAAAGGAGTGGAACCAGCCGGTCATCAATCAGCCCGAGATCGGTATTCTGGGGATCATTTGCCAGAAGCATTCCGGCATACTGTATTTCCTTATGCAGGCAAAAATGGAGCCCGGGAACGTCAATAAAATTCAGATGTCCCCCACCTTGCAGGCAACAAGGAGCAACTTCACCCAAGTTCACGGAGGAAAAAAGCCGCCGTATCTCGAGTATTTCCAGTCTCTCGACGACAAGAAAATAATAGTGGACCAACTGCAATCGGAACAAGGTGCGCGGTTTCTTAAGAAGAGAAATCGAAATATGATCATTGAAATCAGGCCGGATGAGAAGGTCGACGTGTTGGATAATTATTGCTGGTTGACGCTCGGGCAGTTAAAAGTTCTTTTAGAAAAGGATAATATCGTGAACATGGACGCGCGTACTGTGTTGTCATGCACCCAACTGAATTTCGCCTAAACTCATGAAAAAAAAATCAACACCATCGAGAGACTCTGTTTTTTCACCTTTTTCAAAGTATAAGGATGAGATACTCAAGTCTTTGCTTATTGAAAAGAAAGCGCAATTCAGCTACGAAGAGATCATCAGCTGGTTTACGAACCTGAAATCCATGACAGACCTGCAGATAGAGCGATGCAATATCAGCGAACTTTCAGACTGGGTTGTTACGCCTTCAAGCATCTCCCACAGGGAGAATAAGTACTTCGAAATTCTCGGAGTCTCCTCACGGATCGGCAGCCGGGAGGTGACAGAATGGTGCCAGCCGATCGTCCGGCAGCGAGAGACGGGGATCATCGGATTCATCATACGTAAGATCAATTCTGTTTACCATCTGCTTGTCCAGGCAAAAATAGAACCGGGAAATTTCGACGTTCTGGAAATGGCGCCGACCGTTCAATGCATTACCGGCAGCTATCGGAACCCCGAGTATTCGGTAAAATACCTGGAGTATTTTCTGGGGAAGAAAAAAGGCACCGTGATCTATGACGTGCTGCAGTCGGAAGAAGGCGGCCGATTCTATCACGAACAAAACAGGAATATCGTCGTCGTGGTCGACGATACGTTTCCCTTAACAGTGGATAAATATTTTACGTGGATGACATTCCAACAGGCAAAGGAATTTATTAAGTTCAACAATTACTTCAACATAGAAGCAAGAGGGTTGCTGACCTGTATATCGCCCGTATGATAAAGGAGAGGTGACATCGACAACGTTATCAATATTGGAGTCATTGGATGTTCTGCAATCGCAGAAAAGAGCACCATTCCGGCGATCATGGAGAACAAATTCTTCAAGCTGGTCTCGGTCGGTTCCCGGTCGAAAGAAAAAGGAGAACGCTTCGCCCGAAAATTTAACTGCCGGGCGACGTCGTACGACGGCGTTATAAGCGACGACTTGGTGGATGCCGTGTACGTGAGCCTCCCTTCCGGATTGCATTACGAGTGGGGGCTGAACGTTGTGAATTCCGGGAGCCATCTGCTCCTTGAAAAACCGTTTGCCGATACGTTTGAACGAGCCGCCGAAATTATCGATACGGCGCGGAAGAAAAACGTCGTTGCCATGGAAACGCTGACGTATGTCTACCATCCGTTGTTCGCAGAAGTTTCCCGGCTTCTGAAGAATGGAGAGATCGGAACGGTTCGGCATGTCGAAGCGTCTTTTGGATTTCCCTTCCTGGCAAGTTCCGACATCAGAAATGATAGAAGCTTAGGCGGCGGCGCAATACTGGACAATTTAGTATATCCGCTCAGCTTCTGCTTGAACCTCATCGATGGTGAATATCATTCTCGATCATTTCACATTATCCAGGATAAAGAGCGCGGCATCGATTCCAGAGGTTTTCTGAGAATTGATTGGCACGGCGTTTCAGCGGACATTACGTACGGTTTCGGGTTTAGTTACAGAAATAGTTTTACCGTATGGGGAGACAAAGGGATTCTCCACGTGGACCGGGCATTTACCAGGCCTAAAGAGATGGCGGGAGAAATAGCGATCCAGAAGGAGGGGGGAGAAAAGAAAACCGTCTCAATCGAACCGGCAAACCAATTCAACCTGCTTCTGAAGGCGTTCTACGAAAAAATTATCGGCCGCGATGCGACGGGAATCAATGAGGGGGAAGACATTCTCAAGAGGATGAAGATCATTTCGGAAATGTACCGTTCCAGCCTGTCCGTCCAAGGAGGTTCATGAAAACCCGCATCGCAATCGTCGGCGCGAACGGCTACCTCGCAAAACATGTCGCAAAAGAACTCTTCAAGCAAAAACACGACGACACTGTCCTGATTGATGTCCACCCTCCGGCACTTTTTCAGTCGGCAAAGCATTTTGTATGGGACATCCGGCAGAGCAATGAAAGCGCCGTCGAGATTCTGAAGGATTGCGGATATATTTTCTTTTTCGCAGGATTGACGGGAACAGTGAACAGCATGGATCAATACCGTGAATTCGTCGAGACAAACGAGATCGGATTGCTTAACCTTCTCGAAATCCTGCGAAAGAACGGGCTTATGACAAAAGTCGTTTTTCCATCCACGCGATTGGTCTACAAAGGGAAGAGAAACGTGCTGTTGAAGGAAGATGATGAAAAAGAGTGCAAGACGGTGTATGCAATGAACAAACTGGCGTGCGAAACATACCTCAAGATCTATCATGAATGTTACGGCATCCAATATACTGTCTTTAGAATCTGTGTCCCTTATGGAAATGCGGTCGGACAGTCACTCTCATACGGGTCCATAAGGCATTTCTTCAGCCGCGCGAGAGAGAAAAAGAATGTGATCGTGTACGGCGATGGCTCCCAGAAGCGCACATTTACTCACGTCTCTGATATCGCGAGGATCGTGATCGAAGGAGGGCTGCATCGGAGAACGGACAATGATATCTTTAACGTCGGGGGCCCAGACCAGTTGGCCATCGTCGATGTCGCCGCAAAGATTGCGGAGAAATACGGTGTCGGGGTCGATTTCAAAGATTGGACACAACTCGACAAAAAAACTGAATCCGGAGATACGATGTTTGATTCTTCGAAGCTCGATGCGATAGTTCATCCAGATTATGAACTTACATTCGATGGATGGATTAAAAACGATCCTGACGTCGAAAGCTGACCATCCGGCAGAATTGAGATCTGGTTTTTTTTTGCCAGGAGCATGGCCGGTTGACTCTCATTTCATTCTTATTTATATTTCCCCCACTTTACTAGGCAATCAACATATCAACTACAATTAGCAGGAGAAACAAATGTCAGACATTTCACTTGATGCCCTTGGAATGGTTGAAACAAAGGGACTCGTCGGCGCAATCGAGGCCGCAGATGCAATGGTGAAAGCCGCTAGAGTTACACTTATCGGCAAGGAGCAAATTGGTGGTGGATATGTTACGGTGATGGTCCGGGGCGATGTGGGAGCAGTAAAGGCGGCAACCGATGCTGGAGCAGCAGCGGCACAGCGAGTCGGTGAGTTGGTTTCGGTCCATGTGATTCCGCGGCCGCACAGTGATGTCGAATTAATTCTTCCGAAGCGGCCGGCCGCAAAGTAGGCCTGCGGTTTTTCAATTCATTGATGCGAGTGCATGGAGTATAATGGACTTTGCTTTCGGCATGGTTGAGACAAAGGGTCTTGTTGGCGCGATTGAGGCAGCAGACGCGATGGTGAAGACCTCAAACGTTCGGTTGGTGGGAAAGGAACGAACGGACCCGGCCATGATTACCATAAAAGTTATCGGCGAGACGGCCGCTGTTCGATCAGCCGTTGAAGCTGGCGCAGAAGCGGCGAAGCGCGTTGGTCAGCTCGTTTCACACCATGTTATTCCCCGCCCCGCAGAAGGGGTTGAGGATTTGATTTTTGCCAAATCTTTTCTTTCCGAGGAAGAAATTGCATTATTGCTTCACGGCGATGCGCCGCCGGCAGCCGACGAGGGCAAAACAGAAGTCGAGAGTGAAGAAGATGTCGCTTTCTTTCCCCCGCAATCAAACGAGCGGGATTCATACCTTGCCGAGCTCACGGCGATGACGGTTCACGAACTCCGGTCATACGCCAGGAGCTTCAAAGGATTGGCAATTTATGGACGAGAAATTTCGATGGCAAACAAGGAACAGCTTCTCGACGAGTTAATGAAAGCAAAATTTCGTGATTAACGACAAATAATAAGAATTCATTTCCGCTCCATCTTCACGCCGTTTTGAAACGAAGATGGAGTTTTTATTTCTGCAATTGCGGAAGCCGGCATGAAGAACAAAAACTTCCACGTCGTTATTTTTTCCACCCTTTTTGCGGCGGCGTTGTGGCTTTCCATCAATATGGGGTATGAATACCAAACCGTCGTTTCAATCCCTCTGGTCATAGAAAACATAAAGCCTAACCGGGCGTTAGCGAAGCCTCTCCCCCCGGCCGTCAATGTAAAGATCCACGCTTCCGGCTGGCAGCTCTTCGGATTGTATTTCGTCCCCGACGTTCGTTACATCCTCGATGTTTCAGACATCTCCAATAGATACAATTTTGTCGCAAACAAGGATGTGACGGAGCGGATGAAACTGCCGCAGGGAATACGCACCGTCGAAATCAAGCCTGATACCATTGTGGTAGTGCTGGACGATAAAATAAAGAAAATCGTCCCTGTAGAGCCGGTTGTCACAATGAATTTCCGCGAGGGATACGGCGTTGTCGGAGAAATCAAGTCGATTCCCGACAGCATCACTCTCACGGGCGCCAAAGACCTTCTCGATAAAATCGAACGGTGGCAAACCGACCCGCTTGAATTTTCTAATCTAAAGAGCGATGTTAACGTCCGCGTCGGGGTCTCCGATACGATGTCGTTCGGTATTACTCCGTTTCCCGCCGCGGTCTCCGTTCAAATTGACGTGCAGCCAATTGCAGAAAAGAGCTTCAAGGGGATTCCCGTTGAGGTCAATCAGGTTCCCGGAAATCGGCTGGTCGTTCTTATTCCTCCGAAGATCGACATCATTGTCCGCGGGGGAATAGAACAAGTAGCGGCGGTCGAACAAAAAGATTTTTCATCGTACATCGACTACAAGACTATTTTGCTCGACACAACCGGGTCGATTCAGCCTATCGTCACGACTCCTAGAAATATTAAGATCGTTCGGCAGTATCCGGAACAGCTTCAGTACGTCGTGAGAAAATAAAAAAGCCCAACCGGCCGGTCGAGCTTTTTTATTAGAAACCATCTCAAAAATGGTTTGATGTAGAATGCACTTGTAAATGTCATGCTGAGTCCGCCGCAGGCGGACGAAGCATCCACGACACCGAAGCCTCGTAGATTCACGATGCGTGATTGTCATGGATTCTCCCGAAGGGATCCCTTTGGGACAGAATGACATTTTTCGTGGTTTTTGAGTTAGCTTCTAAAGCAAAGAATGTAAACTCAGAACGGTCTATTAAACCGCAGAAAAACGCTCACCGGCGATTTCACGTCGGTACGCCACGCGAACCCAAGCCTCCAGCCTTCATCGTGCCAGCCTACGGCAAATCCGATGTCGGATTTAATAGTGTTTTGATTGATTGATGAAAATCCATCCGTGACCATTTTTGAAGGCGGAACGAGAGACGCAGCACCGGCATCGGCAAGAACGATAAAATTCAGACTGCTCGGCCAAAAGAATTCATCGTCCATCAAACGGCCGCTTAGCACGTATTCAAAATTTCCCAGGAGCATTCTGTTGCCGGCAAATTCTTTGAAACTATACGCCGGGAGTGTATTCGCACCTCCGATCTCAAACGATTTTTGCGGGATGTAATCTCCCTCCAGCGATCCGGCACGTACTCGAACATTGATCTTGTCGTATTCGGAGAGAGGCTGAAAGCGGCGGACATCAATCACCACTTGCGTAAAGTCAAAGTCCCCGCCTAAACCATTCCCCCCGCGTTCGACGCTCGCAAAGATATTCCAGCCGACGGTCCTTCGGCCGCGTCCTTCGAGCGTACTCACGCCGGCGGTCCCCAAAATACTGTGCATCGTCCCTTCCGCTACCGCAGGGTTATCGCGAAAACTATGGCTTGGCCGGAACAAGGACCAGTCCGTTTCCTTTGAGAGCGAGGAGTAATCATCGATCAGATACTGAACTCGCAGTTGCGAAGTGAAATCGCTTTCTTTCGTGTACCTCGCTGCATTCACCGAGAATCCTTCGCGGGTATAATAGTCGCGGTAATCTTCGTGCCAGAGAATCGCCGTAGCGTTGTTTTCACCTAACTTCATAATCCATTCATCTTTCGTATCCGTGAGGCTGTGCCCTTCTGCCCCGATTTCGTACAGCGCATCGCCTGTGGCGAATTCCCTGTCCAATCCCAAATTGAAGCGCCACCGGTGGATTCTAAATCCATATCCCGCCGAGCCGTATCCCGAAATTGCTTTGCTTCCATCCCAATAGAATTTCTTTCCGGATCCCAATCCCAGAAACAGCCCTTCAACCCTGTTATAACGAAACAACACGTGATCTGGGAACTGGTTCTCATCGAGCCATAACTGGTTGAATTTGTATGACCGGCCCGGTTCGTGCCCCGGTCCCCCATAAACGGCATCGCGTGCCGATGAAGTTTCTTCCGTATATCCTTCAATTTTCCCGTTCCCTTCCGTTACCACCTTGCCGTTGATGGCACGGGCATTGCCGATAATTTTCCCGCCCTCCTTCACGATGATGTCCCCGTTTATTGCCAGCGCGTCGCCATGCACAAAGCCGACAACCGTGAGCGTTCCCCCTTTCACAACAACATTGCCGTCAATCGAATCGCTCGCGTCGATGCTTGTGTTTCCCGAGAATGTTACCGCCCCTTCCGTTGAACGGTACCGTCGATTTATTGACACTGAATCGTAGTCCTCATCACGGTCGCTGCCGCGTTCCCGCGCCATGGACTCTATATCGAATTCTATTTTCCGGAACAAGTTGTCGACAAAAGAGCCGATCCGGTCGTCATTTGCCAAACTGTCAATCGCCTCCGGTCCAAAAAAATATGTGTTGTGGTCTGTTTGTGCTATCGCTGAACCGGGATGAACGAGAAGGAAGAAGAAAGAGAGTGTAAAAAGCAGTATCGTTTTTTTCATGAGATCGCCTCGCTGGGGGGATGTTTCAGATATTTTCTCCAGGATGGAATACGGCTTGTTTCTGAAAAAGTTGCGGTTTGCAGAATAGTTATTGTGATTCTTCGTCTAATTTCGTTTATTTTGGTGTCAACATCAATCAAAAGAAAAGCGAACAATGAAGCTTTCAGTGAACATCGATCACATTGCGACGGTACGTCAGGCCCGGGGGAGCCTCGAACCCGACCCGGTTGCCGCGGCGGCAGTTTGCGAACGAGCCGGCGCAGACGGCATCGTGTGCCATTTACGGGAAGACCGGCGCCATATTATTGACCGCGATGTCCGCCGATTGCGAACATCGTTGACAACAAAATTAGATTTGGAAATGGCGGCAACCGAAGAAATCATTTCCATTGCGCTGAAAATTGTGCCCGACCTCGTTACCCTCGTTCCGGAAAAGCGCCAGGAGTTGACCACCGAAGGAGGCCTCGACATTGTGAGACATCGCGCGAGGCTCGAAAAAGCGATTCGCAGAATGCATGATAAGAACATCCTCGTCAGCCTTTTCGTCGACCCTGTCAAAAAACAAATCGACGCATCGAAGGATATCGGGGCGGACATGATTGAAATTCATACGGGAGAATATGCCGAAGCCCGGTCGGCCGCAGTTCAGCAAAAACTCTTAGAGAAGATTTGCTCCCTGGCTGAGTATGGAAAAAAACTCGCGTTAGGCGTCAATGCCGGCCACGGTTTGAATTACGACAATGTACGTCCCGTTGCCGACATTCCGTATATTGATGAAATGAGCATCGGCCATGCCATTATTTCCCGTTCGTTATTTGTTGGATTGGATCGTGCGGTAAAAGAAATGCGGGATCTCATACCTCGCGGTTGAGGCGAGATTTCGAATACTTAAAACACATCTCAAAGATTTTTTGGGCGGCTTCCCCTTAATCTCCCATCGTCAGCTTGCGGATGTCGTCGCGGAGTTTAGCGGCTTTTTCGTACTCTTCTTTTTCGATCGCTTCGTGCAGCGATGTTTGCAGTTGTTCGAGCTTCGAGGTGTGTTTCTTAATGGCGGCGGGCGGCTCGGTTTTCGGCTCAGCGCTTATTTCTTCTTCTTCTCCGTCGGCAACAATGCCGGCTTCATTCAACACTTCTTCCGCGACAAATATCGGAACCCCGTACCTCACTGCCAATGCAATGGCGTCGCTCGGCCGCGAGTCGACTTCCTGGCTGTCGCCGACTCCTTCAATCGTTATTTTTGCATAAAAAGTTCCGTCGCGCAGTTCATTGATAAACACGTCTTGAAGCGACACGCCGAATGTGTCGATGATGTTCTTCATCAGATCGTGCGTGAGCGGGCGCGGCGGCTTAATCCCCTCCATCTCCAGCGCAATCGATTGAGCTTCAAACGCGCCGATAATAATCGGCAATCTGCGGTTGCCGTTCATCTCTTTCAAAATCAGCGCATACGCTCCGCCGCTTGAAGGACTCGTCGATAATCCTAAAATATCAACCTGAACTTTCTCCACACTATTTCCTCTTCAATGGATTTTCTAGACCTAAAGCGAGTATATAAAAAAGTACCCTGAATAGCAACTCACTGCGTCACATTGGCGTCTTATTTCTCTTTCGCTTTTTTGAGCTCTGCAGTCAATGCAGGCACAATTTCGAACGCGTCACCGACGATGCCATAGTCGGCGATGGAAAATATCGGCGCATCTTTATCCTTATTGATGGCAACGATGAATTTAGAGGACGACATGCCGGCAAGATGCTGCACCGCCCCGGAAATTGCAACGGCGATATAAAGAGACGGCGCTACTGTTTTTCCCGTCTGCCCGACTTGTTCGTCGTGGGACCTCCATCCTGCATCAACAACGGCACGGGATGCTCCGACGGCAGCGTTCAACGTTGAAGCAAGTTCCTCGATCATAAGAAAATTTTCCGGAGCTTTCAACCCGCGCCCGCCGGAGACAATAACATCGGCTTCTGCTACGTCCTTCTTGCTGCTCGAAGTTTTTATCTCTTTTGCAACGGCACCGAAATCATCATCCGTTAGGCTAATATTCCTTTTCTCTACCAAGGCCGACATGGCGGCTGCAGCTCCGGCAGAAAAAACATTCGGCCGGAGAGAAAACATTTTCACCCGCGACTGTACCCGCACATCGAGCAATCCTTTTCCGGCATACACCGGACGGGTGGCAATAACTTCGCCGTTTTCGACGCGAAGAGCAGTGCATTCCGCCGCCAATCCGGCATCGAGCTTCACCGACACTCGCGGCGAAAGGTCTTTTCCTAAAGAGCTCCCCGGAAAAAAAACTATCTCAGCCGACTCCTGCCGGATGATTTCTGCCACAACTTTCGCGTAAGCAGTCGTAGAATAATTCTCTAGCCGGGCGTCTTCAACGACGATCACTTTCGCAGCACCATACGCTCCTGCCTCGCCCGCTATCGAAGAGACATTTCCGCCAACGACCAACGCTGCCACTTCTGCCGACAGCTGGTCTGCAACTATCTTTGCCGCCCGGACAACTTCAAAAGCAGTCTTCTTAAAACGATTATTTCGTTGTTCAGCAAAGGCTATTATCTTCATAACGTCATTGTCCTTGCACTTAATCAGATCACTTTTGCTTCTTCCCGCAGCAGACGCACCAACTCCGGAACTGCGGAGGCATCCGTTCCCACGATCTTGCCGTGTGCTTTGGCCGCCGGTTTCTTCAATGAAAGAACCTCGACCTTAGATTCAACGGGGCTGATAGCCCGTTCTTCAATTTGCTTTCGTTTCGCTTCCATGATCCCTTTTAAAGAAGGGTAGCGCGGCTGGTTCAAACCTTTCTGCGCCGTAATGACTACAGGGAGTTTGGAATGAACGACTTCGCGGCCTCCTTCTACTTCCCTTTCTGCAACCACAACGTTTCCGTTAATTTCCAATTTCACAACGACCGAAACGGACGGCATACCGAGCATTTCCGCAACCAGGCCGCCGACCTGGGAATCATCGTAATCGATGGATTGCTTGCCGCACAGCACGATGTCGGGAGAATATTCTTTTGCGTAGTCGGCAAGCGCGCGTGCAACGGCATATGAGTCGCGCATCAGTGTATCTTTGAGCAGGACGGCTTTATCGCAGCCCATTGCCAATGCCTTGCGAAGCACTTCCTTGTGCGTATCGCCGCCGACCGAGATGGCGACAACTTCGCCGGAAAATCTTTCGCGCAGTTTCAACCCTTCTTCCGCCGCATATTCATCGTACGGGTTGAGCATAAAATTAATTCCTGCCGGATCGATGGTTTTTCCGTCGGCAGCGACTTTTACTTTTGTTTCAGTGTCGGGAACGTGGTTAACAAAGATTAATATTTTCATACGGCCTGGAAATATTCAGAGCAGTTCCTGGAGAACGGCAAGAAATGTTCTATTCTCTTGCTCAGTACCGACATTCACGCGGAGCGTCCGTTCCAGCATAGGATACGAACTGACGTCGCGGACAAGGACATTTCGTTGAAGGAGGCGTTGAAACAGCGAGCCGGCATCATGGCGCGTTCTAAAGATAAGGAAATTTGTGTCAGAAGAAAACACTTCAACGCCGTTGAACGAACGAAGAGAGTTGAACAAAATCTTTTTTTGATCTTTGATGGATACAATCCGCTCGGCGATGATTTCTTTCCGTTCGATCAGCTTCATGGCCACCGATGCGGAAAACGCGTTGACACTAAACGGAATTTTCGGCTTCAACAGCTCGACACACAATGCCGGTTGGGCAAGAAGATAGCCGACCCTGAGGCCGGCCATGCTGAATGCCTTTGAAAACGTCCGCAAAACAATAAGACGATCGTACTTTGTAAGCAGCGATTGCACACTGCCCTTTTCAGAAAATTCGACATAGGCTTCATCAACAAGAACAAGAGACGACGTGCCGCTCAGAATTTTTTCAACATCGTCAACCGGCATCGACCGGCCTGTCGGACTGTTGGGAGAAACAAGCACAATGACCGCCGGCTTTTCTTTTTGAGCGCAACGCAGAATTTCTTCTGACGGGAACGACAGGTCATTGTTCATCATCACCGAGACAACTTCGCCGTCGAACACTTTGACGGCCTTTTCATACAGGAAAAACGAAGGGGACGGGATCAAAACTTTTGTTCCTTTAGACACCGTTGCCATGAGGATCGTGTACATCAGCTCGTTCGAACCGTTCCCTGCAATAATCCCTTCAGTCGGGTGATGCACATACGAAGAGAGTCTTTGAAGTAATTCAACAGGAAAAACTTCCGGATACCGGTTCCATGGATTTTTCAAAAACTCTTCGGCAAGTTCGCGTTTGATCTCGTCGGGCACGTCGAATGGATTTTCGTTTTGGTTGAGCTTGATTAACCCTGGTTGAAGAGTCTTTCCCTTGACGGCATACGTTTCCAGCGCACGCACACTTGGCTTTATATTATCGAGAAAACTCATCTTCCCTTCCTCCTTCCGCGCAAACGGGCGGAGAGAGCGTGTGCCGTCAGCCCCTCATGTTCTGCGAACCGTGCGACCTTCTCGCTCACAGACTCCATCGTCCGCCGGGAGTAATTGACGACACTCGATTTCTTTATGAAAGTGTCCACCGAGAGCGGTGAAAAGAACCGGGCTGTGCCTTCTGTCGGAAGGACATGGTTCGGTCCGGCAAAGTAATCGCCGACGGCCACCGGCGAAAAATTTCCAAGGAAAATCGAGCCGGCATTCTTAATTTTTCTCAGCGTTGCAGTGTCATTTCTTGTAATGATTTCCAGATGCTCCGGCGCAAGCTGATTGACAACATCCGCTCCCTGATCCACATCTTTCACAAGAATAACCAACCCATGATTTCTCAGTGAAGAAACAATTATGGCTTTTCGTGCAAGAGTGATTAAGAGCCTCTTCAATTCTCCCGTCACTGCCTCTGCAAGGCGCGGACTTGTCGTAACAAGAATCGAAGAAGCGGACTGATCGTGTTCAGCCTGTGCTAACATGTCAGCGGCAATAAAATCAGCCCGTCCCCTGTCATCGGCAAGAATAACAATTTCACTGGGACCTGCGATGCTGTCAATACCGACTTTGCCGAAAAGCATCTTTTTCGCGATTGCGACAAAGATATTTCCCGGGCCGACAATAACGTCAACTGCGGGAATTGATTTTGTGCCGTATGCGAGAGCCGCAATAGCTTGAGCGCCGCCGACCCGGAAAATTCTATTGATACCGAGAATAGCTGCGGCGGTAAGCACATCGGGATGGACGTTTCCATTGCTGTCGGGGGGCGAGACGAGGACGATATTTTTCACGCCGGCGACTTGAGCAGGAATGACATTCATGAGCACGGTGGACGGATATGCAGCCTTGCCTCCCGGCACATACACGCCCACCCGTTCAACCGGAAGATATCGCTGACGAAGGTCGGAGCCGAAATGCTCTTTTATTCTCCACTCTGAACGGCGCTGGCGAATGTGGAATCTTTTAATTTTTTTTGCCGCTTCGGCGAGAAGACGAACAAATTCAGGGTCGGCGTTCGCCATCGCTTTGCGAATTTCCTTCTCGGAAACAGCAAGAGATGTCAGCGCTGCACCGTCAAATTTCTTGGAATAGAATCGAAGCGCATCGTCGCCAAAGCGTTCAACACGGCGGATGATGGCGGCGACCGCTTTCTGAACATCCGGTGAGGACGAACGGGAAGATCGTAAGATTGCCGGAGAAAAAGAGCGCGCAGCGCGAATGTCGAATTGCCGTACCATATTCCTCAGAAATAAATTTCTGAAAAATATACCTATAAATCGTACGACAATCAACGGAATGACGGCGAGGGTTGTGCCTGAACTTGAATTTGTTTCTAAACATAGGTGAACTTTAATGCAAAAGAATAGTCGAAAGAACATGAAGAAGAAAGAACTGATGTTTGCAATTAGCGGACCTTTGAGCCATTCAGAGGCGGTATGCTTTACCCGCACGCTCAAGCAGGACGAGGATCACTACTTGGTCGAGGTATCGGATAACCCAAACGCAAGGACTTCGGCTAAGAAGGAGCGGTATGTCGTGGTTCGTTATCCTCGCAAGGGAGAGAATGTTATCGGGGCTTATGCGTTCTGGTGCGGGAAAGAGGAACTAGGGAAAGTACGACTAGTCACGAGATTCTTTGGCTATTCTGTTAATTTGACTTGTACAGATTACGAACAAGAACTGAATTTACCTCCCATTATTATTGTCTCGTTGTCGTTATTTTATCATCAGCGCCTTTATAGTGTTTCTATAATTTGGCGCTTCTAAAGAAATAAAATAGACTCCGCTGTTAGCCTCTATCGCTTCTTCGTTTTTTCCATCCCAGCTCACTGTGTTTACACCAGGTGTTAATATCCCATTGAAAAGAGATTTTATTTCCTGACCGAGAACATTAAAAACTCTTAAGGATATTTTTTTCGTACCCAACGACAGAGGAATCAAGAATCTAATTTCTGTTGAGGAGTTAAATGGATTAGGATAATTTTGGAACAATTGGAATCCGATCGGTATGGCTTGAGTCTGTGGTTCAACCTTATCCAACGAGCCGTATTTCACCCCTTTAATAATTGCACCAATAAGTTGCATAAAGCTCCTCTCACCGTTCCCTTCATAATATATTCTAAAATTTTGCATTAATGAATAGGAGGCGCCAAAGAACTGAAATGTCGAATCCCCTTGCACAATGTTGCCCCCCGCTTCAAAGAACATCAATTGACGTGTTGCCCCGAAATCAGATATAAAAGAGATTCCATCGTAACGAAAGAGATATGGTGGTCCAGATAATGGGCCCTTATTGTAGCAGACTTGCCAGACTGCACTATCTGGCTCATTAAGGCGGTAAAAATTTTGCTCTGAAATGAATCCTAGGCATGTATCGGGATTAGGGCTTCCATACGACTCCCAAATTCTATATAAACTATCAACACGATACAATATATGAAGGGAGTTAAGTCTTGTATCATTGAGTTGAAAATACAGTTTTCCGTTGGGCATCAAAGTATCGACGTTTACTACTCTATAGTTTCTTGTGTACCCCGGAGCCCCATCATAGTAGCCGAAGTAATATTGCCATTCATCTCCAAGGTGGAGGGGAAAAAATTCCAAACGAGTAGAATCAATCGTTTGTGCGGATATTATCGGTGTCAGCAAAATGGCAAGAACAATAAAAAAAAGGATGGCCCTGTTCATGAACAATGCCTTCTGTTACTCAAGCGAATTATCTCTTCAGTTTCGGACGTGAAGAGAACATCAGCGTGGAAAAAGTAATACTGATTCTGTAACTTACTTAATTGGTTTGATATAGCTTGAATGTGGGTTCCCATATTTCCCGCCCTAAGAGGTCAGCGCTATCATAACTCTATTTTCCGGAAATGTCAAGAGAAGAATTGCGAGTACGCAAATATGAGTACGCAAATATGCCTTGCGGTGTATTGACAAACCAGTGGAACTGCCAAGAGAGGAGCGCAGCGTGGTTTCAAACTTGTCAACAACGAAGAGGGGTATATAGAAATTGGAATTTCCAAAAGTAGAGCGGGGAAGTAAGCTGCAGAATGTAGTTCCCAATCAGAGATTGGGAACGAGAACTGAATGTCGTTCCCAATCAGAGATTGGGAACGAGAGCTGAGACGACCGGTTATTTTTCGGCAATCAGCTCTTTAATTTTCTGAACCACATCATCGTCGGTGGGAATCTTTTTCGGCGCATACCGGGCAACAACCCGACCGTTGCGGTCAACAAGAAATTTTGCAAAGTTCCAGCCGATGTCTCCCTTAAAATCGGTTTCCGTCGTCAGATAACGGTACAACGGGTGCTGGTCGTCTCCTTTGACGCTGATCTTCGAAAAGAGGTCGAACGTCACATGGTAGGTGTTGTCGCAGAATGTTTTGATCTCTTCGTTCGAGCCGGGCTCTTGTGCGCCGAAATTATTTGCCGGAAACGCAAGGATCTTAAAGCCCTTGTCTTTGTACGCTACATAAAGGCTTTCAAGGTTTTTGTATTGCGGGGTGTTTCCACAGAACGATGCAACATTCACGATCAGCAGCACGTCGCCTTTGTAATCGGCGAGCGGTTTGTCTTTTCCGTCGATGGTTTTCATCGTAAAGGAATAGAGTGAAGGCATGGGGCTCCCTGTCGTAGTCTGTGCAGAAGCGGTAAATGTTAATAGTGTGAATAATACGGCGTGCCTGATCATCTCATTCCCTCGTTTTTAATATATTGTAGACAGACTTATAAATTAACAACAGTCCGCCGGCCTGATTCGTTTCCCAAAAACCAACGGACTGTGTCACAATACGAGACCGGCGGCGCTGTTCAGTACCGATAGTAATCCGGCTTGAACGGCCCTTGAACAGGAACGCCGATATACGCGGCCTGAACGGGAGAAAGCAAGTCGAGTTCGACGCCAAGCTTTGCCAGGTGAAGACGGGCAACTTTTTCATCGAGGCTTTTCGGGAGGGTGTAGACTTTCTTTTCGTACTTCTCGCTGTGGTTCCAGAGCTCAATCTGTGCGAGGGTCTGGTTAGAAAAAGAATTCGACATCACAAACGACGGATGACCTGTTGCGCAGCCGAGATTGACAAGCCGCCCCTCGGCAAGGACGATAATATCTTTGCCGTCAATAGTGTATTTGTCGACTTGCGGCTTGATCGTGTCTTTCGTGCTGCCGTAATTTTTGTTGAGCCACGCCATGTCGATCTCTGTATCGAAGTGGCCGATGTTGCAGACGACTGCGTTGTGTTTCATTTTCTTGAAATGACGGTCGAGGACGATGTCCCGGTTTCCGGTGGCAGTGACGATGATGTCCGCTTCGGGAATCGCAGTGTCCATCTTTTTCACTTCATATCCCTCCATTGCCGCCTGCAGAGCGCAGATCGGGTCGATTTCTGTCACGATAACACGAACTCCGGCGCTGCTCAACGATTCGGCGGATCCTTTGCCTACATCGCCGAAACCTGCAACAACAGCTATCTTGCCGGCAAGCATCAGATCGGTGGCACGGCGTATCGCGTCGACGAGCGATTCACGGCAGCCGTATTTGTTGTCGAATTTCGATTTCGTGACCGAATCGTTAACATTGAACGCAGGGATAAGAAGCGTCCCGTTTTTCATCCGGTCATAGAGGCGATGAACGCCGGTAGTGGTCTCTTCAGATAGTCCTTTGATACCCGCAGCCAGCTCGGGAAACTTGTCGAACACCATGTTCGTCAAATCTCCTCCGTCATCGAGA
>Ga0265329_10000309_pt1 | contig 25918 bp, 16 predicted proteins | sample 41627metaG_FD_202091 | JGI IMG/M metagenome (GOLD analysis project Ga0265329, IMG submission 202091) | Rhizosphere microbial communities from Carex aquatilis grown in University of Washington, Seatle, WA, United States - 4-16-27 metaG | ecosystem: Host-associated > Plants > Roots > Rhizosphere...
TGATACAGCGATCGTTGTGGCATGGAATAACTCAGGTTCAGTGTGCTTGCCGGCGCCGCCGGGAATCGGTGAATTAGTGTTCATAAAATATCCTCTCTATGGTTTACGGGCGTTTATATTTAAACTTCAATTCGCTTTAACTTCCAAAATATTATCTGCCTGTTTGAAATGCATCCATCCCGACTTTGGCTATTTCAAAATCTTGTTCACCGGTGGCGCCGCTAAAAACCGTTAAGATGAAACCGGACTGAATTTTCTTTATCATGCCTCCCTGATAACCAAATTCTCCCTGATACGCCGGTCTTACTTTGCTTCCGCTGTTCAATTTGGTATCAGCCATTTCCGCTGCTTTAGAGTAAGCAATCCCGATAAAATTATAGCCCGGATACGGTTCCTGCGCTGGATTTTCCGGAATCTTTTTCATTGCCTCCACGGCTTTCATATGAGAAACCCATGAATGGCCGGCATCGTCCATGCTTGCGACGACTATCACGCCTTTCACTCCGAGTTTTCTGGCGTGTTTTTCCATTTCAGTGATCATCTTCCCTGCAACAATTTGAAAATTCTCCATAATGTCCTTTTCGTTTTTATTCCTCTCTTCTTTCTTACTTCTCATCAGGTGCGCCTCAACCATTCATCTCTGTTTTGGATGCGCATGCGTATGATTTTTCCTTTTCACCCAACCTTCTTACCGGTTGAACGGAAAACTGCCAGCTCAGCACTTATTTTTTCGAGAACGGATTCTTTCAAGGGATAAAGAAATACAAATCCAGCCGCCAGCAATGCCCCTATGGCAGGGTAAATGCTCAACATCATGCGGATGCCGTTTTGTGCGGTTTCGGTCTGTTCAACATTTGCCCGGTAGCCGTAGATCGCCAGAATCCAACCGACCGCCGCAATACCTATAGAAGCTCCGATTTTTTGCGACATCGCCGCCGCTGACAATACCAATCCTGTAGCACGTCGACCGTTTTTCCATTCGGAATAGTCGGCTGTATCGGCATACATCGACCAGACTAAGGGGAAGATGATACCGGCATTGATGCTAATCAAAAATTGAAACGCTAAAATTATTTCAATGTTCGTCCTGTCGAGGAAGAAGAAAATAAAACTTAGGATAGCGGCATTAACCATGGCAATCATGAAGGTGTTTTTCTTGCCGATCTTATCGGAAACCGGTCTCGCCAGAACAACTCCGATAATGTTGGCTGCCTGCCCTAAGAGGAGATATAGAGTGCTGATGGCAAGTATCGTGGACGGGTTGAATTCGATATTTTTCATCCCGCTATAATAGTACATGAAGTAATAGACTGCGGCTCCATCGCGGATGGTGTTGAACAAGATCGTTGATATACCGGCCCACACAATCATGAACCACGGACCATTTTTGCCAAGGTCTTTCAGATCCTCTTTAAGAGAAGTCTTAACCTTGGTCGGCTGCACTTTTTCCCGGGTAAGGAGAAAAGTCAACAAGAAGAAAATGACCGCGATAATGGCGATAACAATCAACGCCTTTTGAGTCCCAGAGCGGTAGTCGATCTCCTTCAACGCAATGTTTCGGATCGTTATGGATTTTTCGTCAACGCCCTTACACGCAAACTTAAGATCGGCGAGATTTGTCAGGTTATCGCCGGTTGTGATTTGATCCAATGGTATCTTCACGTCGCTGGTTGCGCCGGTCCGCAGCAATCCTAACGTATCTTTCCCCTCGGCGAATCTAAACCCGGAAAATTGGTTGGTTCTCGTATTGAGAACGCCAAGACTAAAAGAATCGTTTGTGCTGGTATTCACTTTTGCGGTAATAAAAAGAAGCGAATCAACGGGATTTGTCAAAGTCGAATTTTGAGGTGTTCCATCCCAGACTATTAATTTACCCGCTGCTTTTGTCGCTGAATCCGTTATTTCAATTGTTTTCGCCGAAGAAAATTCATTGAATGTCCGTGTCCCGAATCCGTCGAAAAGAGGCTGGAAAAGACCCAAAACCAAAAAACTCCCTCCAAAAGCAAAGAGGAAACGATATGTTGCGAGGGTTGTCCTCTGTTTTCCATCGTTCGTCATAACGCCCATGAGTGCTGCATACGGAACGTTGATCATGGAATAGATGATCATCATCAAAGAGTACGTCACATACGCATAGAGTATTTTTCCGCCGATGCTCATATCAGGGGTAGTGAATGTCAGCACGACGATAACGCCAACCGGTATTGACATCCAGAGCAAGTAGGGCCTGAATTTTCCCCAGCGCGATTTCGTGCGGTCTCCCAAAATCCCTACCAGCGGATCGAACGCGGCGCCGCCAATGCGGGCCACCAGCAGCATCGTCCCGACGACAGCGGCAGGAATACCAAAGATGTCAGTGTAAAAGAACATGAGGTACATCCCGAAGAGCTTCCAGAGCATCGACGACGCCGCGTCGCCAAAGCCGTAACCGATTTTCTCGCTGAGTTTCAACGGTTCCATGCTTGTATCATTTCGTTTGATAGGTAAATGGTGTGAGTTATTTCTAACTCTCGGACAGCTCATCCGAGAAGTCTCGACATGTTGAAATATTTGGTACGGTAAATCAGAAAGATTTCATGCGGCTGCCCAAAGAGGAGAGCCTTCTCTCAGCGTACAATTCCTGAAGTATTGCATTCAACCGGCTATCCGCCTGCCAGATCTGCATCGTAAGTCAATCCCATTTGCTTTCTGATTCTATCGAGGAGTCGGATGAGACGAAGACTGAAATCGAGCGGCAATATCTCGCTTTCTTTTTTCCCAAAACGGAGGCACCGTACCACCTCCTCAACTTCATAGTTGTACCCGTTGCCAACATAATTCAAAGGTATCGTCTCAGGTCGGCTTTCCCCCTTCGCCAATTCAATCGGAACGGGGCAAAACCACCACCGGTTCATCTTCAATCTTCCCTCAGTTCCACAGATGTGCGTTTCGACGGTCGAGTCGACTGAAAAACTTGAAAAAAGGGTTGCGATGCGGCCATCGTTGTATTTGAACGTAAGGGCGAGGCTCTCGTCCACACCGGTAGAGCAGATGTGGGGGACGGCGTCGATCTGGTCAGGCTCTCCCCAGAGAAGAAGCGTGAGGAAGACAGGATAAATGCCAATGTCGAGAAGCGACCCCCCTCCGAGGCTTTTGTTGAACGAACGTTGATTCGGGTCAAACGGTCGAAACTTGGCATGGTCGGATTTGATGTGACGAACCTGGCCCAAAACTCCCGAGGCGATTAACTCACGAACCTTGCTGATGGAAGGCAAGAAGCGAGTCCAGAATGCTTCCATAAGGAAGACATTGTGTTCCTTTGCCGTGGAGATCATTTGCAGCACTTCTTTTTCATTCATTGCGAACGGCTTTTCACACAGAACTGCCTTGCCGTTCCTCAGACACATAAGCGTGTTTGCGCAGTGATAGGTGTTAGGTGTGGCGATGTACACGACATCTATGCGGGAATCAGCGGCCAGATCTTCGTATGATCCGTACGCAGTTTCCACATGATACTTGCGGGCAAACTCGTTGGCCTTCTCCTTTGTTCTGGATCCGACGGCAGTCAATTCCGCATCATTGACGGCCGAAAGAGCCTCTACCATCTTTTCTGCGATCCAACCTGTGCCGAGGATTCCCCATCGGATTTTCTTATCCATGATATTCAACTACCATTGGCTATGTGATTATTTGATTGATGATGCTTGTCGAACGCCTGAGTTTTTTTTGCGCTTCTCGTTTCCATCTCCAAAATAGGATTTTCTTTCAAGCTTGTAAAGAGGAGTCGCACAAAAACGAAAAATCCGTTTGGCATGATTCCAAAACGGATTTTTCTCTAGTTCGTGTAGCGGGGTCCCGCAAAAAGCGCGGGATTTCGTCACGTCTCGCGGACGTGACTCAAGAGGGATGCCGCCTTCGGCGGAATATCGCATCGTCCCCTTCCCTTTCTCTCATTCTGATACTGCGGCGGATTTCGTCGTCGCGTAGTCTACCCCGCCAGACGGCGGGGCTCCTCCTCAACCCACTTCAAAAAGAAGATGGATTACTTAAACTTTTTTGTGTAGCGGGGGAGGGATTCGAATCCGCCTCAAGGCGGCGGATTTCGTCGTCGCGTAGTCTACCCCGCCAGACGGCGGGGCTCCTCCTCAACCCACTTCAAAAAGAAGATGGATTACTTAAACTTTTTTGTGTAGCGGGGGAGGGATTCGAACCCACGACCTACGGATTATGATTCCGACGCTCTAACCAGCTGAGCTACCCCGCCGCATTAAATTTAGACGATCTCTTCAGCGAAGTCCCTTGGGGACTGAGCTACCCCGCCACTTTAGATTTAAGATAATCAAACCCACCAGAAAATGCAAAAGGAAAGCGATGGAGTAAGCTGTCTATTAAAACAGTGATGCCATGACTGATGCCGTTAGGTAAGCACCTTATTGAAAAAGTCATGGCACCACTTGACCGACGCAATGAATATCAATTCACCTGCGCCATAAACGTGTGACATGCTTCGGCGGCTTCGCGGCCATGACTCATGGCCCGTGCGACAAGGCTCGCCCCTGTCATCGCATCTCCTGCGACAAAAATTCCTTGAACGGACGTAGAATACTTTCCATTGGTCTTGATGTTCCCTCTTTCATCCAGCGCAACCTCCAGGTCGTGCGTAAGCTTTCCGTGTTCAACGTGAAGAAAGCCCATCGCTAAAAACACGAGGTCGGCGTTAACTGTAAAGTCGGAGCCGGGTATTTCCATCATTTTCTGATTGTTCCCGTTCGCATCTTTGGTCCATTCAACACGGACAAATTCCCCTTTTTCGAGTTTCGACCCGTTTCCCAAAAACTTCTTCGTCACAACCGACCAATCTCGATGACAGCCCTCCTCGTGAGAAGAAGAACTCCGAAGAATTTTCGGCCAGTCGGGCCAGTCCGGGTTAAAGGGTTTATCCCATTCGAGGGGTTTGGGGAGAATTTCAAACTGGTATACTTCTTTTGCCCCTTGCCGGATTGCAGTGCCGACACAATCGTTGCCGGTATCGCCGCCGCCAATCACCACGACGTTTTTGTTTCCAGCCCATATGATTTCATCGTGGTTCTTGTTTCCGGCCACATACATGTTCGATTGCGTGAGATAGTCCATCGCCTGATGAATTCCTTCAAGCTCGCTGCCAGGAACTGGCAGACCGCGCGGCTGGCCGGCTCCCGGCGTGAGCATAATTGCGTCGAAAGATTCTTTCAGTTCCTTTGCAGAAATATCTTCTCCAACGTTCACATTCGTTTCAAAGCGAATCCCTTCCATCCTCATCTGTTTCAACCGTCTGTCGAGGACCCACTTTTCTAATTTAAAATCAGGAATGCCGTACCGAAGAATCCCCCCTACTTTGTCCGCCTTCTCAAACACCGTTACGGAGTCTCCGAGGCGGCGCAATTTCTGAGCCGCAGCCAGCCCCGCCGGTCCGGATCCGACGACGGCGACGCGTTTGTTCGTTTCAACAGCCGGAGGGGAAGGAACAACCCAGCCATTTTCGAACGCCCGCTCGGCGACAAACAACTCGATCTGCCGAATCGTCACGGGGCTGATGTTAAGTGAAAGAGTGCAGGACGCTTCGCACATCGCAGGGCAGACCCTTGCTGTTATCTCCGGAAAACTATTTGTCCATTCAAGCTGTTGGTATGCATCCTGCCATTGGCCGCGATACACCAGGTCATTCCAATTCGGTATATCGTTATGAAGCGGACAACCCAACCAGTGACAAAAGGGAACACCGCAGCTCATACATCGGGCTCCCTGCTTTCTTATTTCCTCCTCGGAGAGGAGATTGACGAATTCGTGATAGTCTTGTATGCGGTCTACGACGGGACGATACGTCGGATTAACCCGCGGATATTCAAGAAATCCACCTGCCTTACCCATGTGTGCGCCCCTTCTGAATTGTATGTGAAATTCTATAGTCTCTCATCTATACCGTTGTGCTGGTCTTATGCAGACCATTGTTTTAAAATAATCAAGTCGCAAGGTAATATCAACACACTTTTTTATTTGGGAATGATTTTATTGCGGGAGAGCAAACGACTTTACTTCACCAGCACAATCTTTCTCATTGCTGTATTCGCACCCGACTCAAGCCGGGCCAGATAGGTTCCGGTCGCGAGCCCCGATCCATCAAAATTCACCGATAGCCATTTGCCCGCGTCCGCATAGCCATTAAAAACCTCTGCCACTTGACGGCCGATTGCATCATAAATCTTGAGCGAAGTCCTCCCCGCTTTCGCCAGGGAGAACTTAAATGTGGTTGATGGATTGAACGGATTCGGATAGTTCTGCTCCAGCCTGAATTCCAGCGGTGCCATCCCTCCGTGCGAAGGGACCTTCGATGGCGTGGAACTGAAATAGACAATCAGCGTATGTGAGGATTTATCGTCCGGAAATCTCGCGAGAACGCGCTGTGAACCATTGTCAAATCCCCATCCGGTGATCGAGTACGCCGTCATCGAATCCACCGACCGGCCCATGAGGGGTTTGCCGTCTACAACGACGCTGTCCGGAAGAAAAGAAACCCAATTTAGTTCGGCGAGCCAGTCGCGCTTCGGGGTCTCATAGGAACCCGCGGATGCGGCAATTGAAATAATTGCCCGTTGATCATTCCTATCGTGCGAGACGGATGTCGTTCGATAAATTCCATTTTCATAGTCGTAGGTTTTTCCGTCATCGTCGTAAACGACACACGCGCCGCTTCCCCCCGGATAACTGCTTAGCACAACCGAACTTTGCGCCGCGGGGTCGTCCACGTACTGTGCCGGCAGGGATTCGGGAATAATGGATCCCCCTTTCACAAATACCGGTATGTCAACGCTTGTCACCGAGATGTTGAAGTACGACGATCCGGCGTACAATTTCCCGGAGTTGAAGTCGTACCATGTTCCTTCCGGCAGGTAGATCGATTGCTGCGTTGCCGCCGATTGAACGACAGGCGAAACAAGCAGACTGCCTCCAAACATCCACTCCCAACTGACGTTCGCAACCGCCGGATCATTCGGATATTCGAAAACGAGAGGCCGTGTAATCGAGAGCCCTGTTTCATGATTCTCCCATGCCGCGGCATAGATGTACGGCATCAGCCGGTAGCGAAGACGAATATATTTCGTTGCGATCGACTCGGCTTCCGCCCCAAAATACCACGGTTCCCGTTCCTGATTATATGAACCGTGCACGCGAAAAACCGGAACGAACGCGCCGAACTGTATCCACCGATAATAGTTTTCGGGGCTTGGAGGATTTTGAAACCCTCCGATATCCATCCCCCACCATGAAACGCCGAGCACGATGCTCGAAAGCATGAACAGCCTCTGGTCGGCCATCGCCGGAAATCCCGTCTGAATATCTCCCGACCATAATCCGTACGCATACCGCTGGGCGCCGGTGTAGAAATTCCTGTTAATCGACCAGACTCGTTTATTGTTGAATGCCCGCTGTCCCTCGTACTCCGCACGCTGCATCTGCATGAACATCAGGTTGCCGCCATACTCGTCCGCTTCATCATTCCAGTAACCCGTAATTCCTTTCGCATAAGAGTTGCCGGCGACAGCGAAACAGTCCCAGTACCATTTCCGTACGGGGGGATTGAAAAAATCGAGGCGGCCGACTTGTTTGCCGCTGAAATAGTCGGTGACATAATCGATAAAGAATCCGTTCGCGACTGCGTATTGTCCCTCGACGGTGGAAACATGCACGCGCGGTTTGCGGATACCCATGAGGTTCATGTTGTATTGTTTCAACGTGTCGACGATTGCCCCCGACTGGCCGTCGGGGAATTTTGGCCCCCACCGAAATTCGCCGTAGTTGTCGCTTCCCCAATCCATCCAATCAAAATCAAGAATATATGCGTCGATAGGAATCATTTTTTTTCGGTACGTTTGGATGTCGCTGTACAATTCTGCTTGATCGATTCCCCACTCCGTGTTCATAAAACCGTATGTGAACTTTGGAAAAAGCGGGGGAAACCCGCTGACCTGGTAAAGTCCCTTGATGATATCTTTCGGGTTGCCCGCAATGAGATAGAACTCGAGGTCTCTTTTTCCTGGAGACAAGGGGCGGGAAAAAGCAAACGATGTTGCCTTAATGGAAATTGATCCGCCGTCAACGTCCGCGAGGAAGCCCCATCCTGCCGTCGTCCAGGCAAACGGCCCTCCGGCTTGACCTTGAGACCCCGAAGTGATTGTGCCGCCGCTGGAGTTCGTCAATAACCCCTGCGATCGATTCTGCACGCCATAGAAATTTCCGCCCGAGGTTGACAGCGCAATGCCCCCCGCTTGAATGCCTCCGGCTGCAGGCTCTTCACACAGGAGCTGCGCCCCTTGGTTCCCGTTCCTGTATAGGTGAAACCGGAGCGGGCTTCGGCCTATCTCGACTCTGTAATTTGCAGCTGTGATGCGCAACGGATCTCCCGTTGTGTCAACAACTGCCCCCGTCGACGGCCATGATGTGTTCGCAACAACAAGTGTGTCCGGGTCTTCTATCCCGTTCGGACGATAATTGACCATCAGGATATTGTCCGTACATGGCTTGAACACGACGGTGTCCGGACCCACTGCAAGGACAAGTGCATTCCCGGCGACCTGAACCCCCGTCACATTCCCAAGATATTGCGCATCGACTAACCGATGACCGCAAACGAGCAGTGTGACAATGAAAAAAAAACGAGATGTTTTTGATTTCACGGCGGGTTCTCTGGATAGTGTTTGCCGGTCGTCGTGACCTGTAGCGATAAGGGCAGGATCGAATCTTCAATTGAAAAAGATCTTATCCCTTTTTTACAATATACTTTTTTTCTCCATCAACTTTAATTCCGTGTCGGGTCTTAATCTGAATGGACATATCGAAATCTCTGTGCAATGTCATCGTCAATCTGCAAAGCTCTGATGTTGTAGACACTTCGCGGAGCCCATCCCGCTGTAAAGCGGGACTCGGGGTGACATTACTCAGGGCTTTTGAGATGGCAGCGTTCGTAACGTATCTTGCAGCAGCCCACGGCCAGAATTCCGTGTGGAAAAGCCAGCCTTCGCATACACACGCGATTACTTCGAAGGGGGTTGATCAGAAAATTTGAGATTTGAAGTAACGACAATCTGATCCTGTTCCACTCTCAAATTCTGATTGAAAGGAGTAATATAGACTGTTTTCGATTGGTCGCCGGGGAGCGAAACGAGCACGCTCGGCTGGACCGGCTGCGGGCCGGCAAACTCAAACTCCGGCCGGTAGAATCTTGAAATATCGACGTCGCCAAGGTGGATCTTCTTGCCAAAAAACTTTGTGTACACTTCAAATGATGCTTTCAGAACTTTAACAGATATTCTGTTCGTTTCCTGGTGATATTTAATTTCAACATCACCGCTGGCCACCGACCCGTACTCAAACGGTCCCACTTTCACGCTCGCATCGGCCGCAAAATCTGCAGCGTTCGGCTTGAGTTGAATCCTTGCGTTCTTCACGGTCCACGTGTATTCGCCTTTAACTCCCAAAACCGCGTACGGCGCTTTTCCACTTACCGGACCGACAGCGTCGAGGAAACCGTTCAGTGTAGATTGGCGAACGACAACCACGGCGTCCGGGCTTTGGGCATTCGAAGGATGTACAAACACGAAAGGGACGAGAAAGAAGAAAGCGATCGTTGCAGGACGCATTGGATTTTCTCTAGAGATCGGTGGATAGGAGTGAAGAACTAAATGAATGGCCGTTATCGGACATTCCCATAAAAGTTTAGAAATTAATTTCTTTAATGTCAAGAAAGGGCGGGATGGAGACAGCGTTCGCAGATCTGTCGGACACCTTATCCCGGAAATCGCGACAGGCTGAAATATTCGGCACGGTAAGTTGACAAGGTGTCCGACAGCCTCAAAAAAATACTCCGGGAAGAACTTGATTCTAGTCGACAACCTGAGTTGCGAATTGGATGCCTATCGCTTTGAGAAAATCGAACGGCATTTCTCCCCCGGCAAAAATTAACACATAATCGTTTTTGATCTTTTCCGGCCCGCGCTGCGTATTTAGAATCAAAGAATCTTCCAGAATCTCTTGGACTTCAGAATTGAAAACAACTTTCACTTTTTTGCGGCCGATGAATTCGTCGAGATGCTGCCTGTTCCTTTCTTTTATTCTTGAAAACTCTCCCTTCCTGTATGAAATGGTCACCCGATTCGTAGACTGGGAAGCCAACCCAACCGCCGCTTCAACGGCAGAATCTCCTCCGCCGACGACAAGCACATCGCAATTCTGGTACATCTGAGTATCAATTAACCGATACATAACTTTGGACAGGTTCTCCCCCGGGACCCCCAGCTTCCGCGGAGTTCCGCGCCGTCCGAGAGCGAGGACGACCGAGCCGGCAGAATAATTCCCCCGCGCCGATCCGACGGAGAAATGTCCATCCAACTTTTCAATGCCAAGTACTTTTTCATTGAGATGGACTTCGAGCTTTGTCTTCTCGATAATTTCTGTCCAAACCTCGAGCAACTCCTCTTTCGTGGCACCGCGCATATTGAAATTTCCCCACAAGGGAAGCTCGACGCCGGATGTCATGACAATTTTTGACCGCGGATACTGAAGAATTGTTCCGCCAATGTCTCCTTGTTCAAGAACTATATATGTTAAACCGTTTTTCTTGGCGGCCAGGCCTGTCGCGATCCCCGCGGGCCCTGCCCCGACAATTGCTATGTCGAATTGTGCAGAGTGTCTTCGCCGCTGCGCAGCGATATACTCTGCAGCGCGGACGCCTTGAGCGATGGCATTTTTGATCAGTCCGACGCCTCCAAGTTCGCCGGCGATGAAGACACCGGGAACTGATGTCTCATAATTTTCGGAGAGGGACGGCAAATCTGCGCTGCGGCCGGGTTTCGCCATGAGAAGCGTGATACCGTTGACCGGGCAGGCTTCGGCGCATAGCCCGTGCCCAACGCACTTCGCACCGTGGACCAGAGCCGCTTTGCCATCAATCACCGCCAGCACATCGCCTTCGGGACACACTCGGACGCACGCACCGCATCCGATGCAGGCAAGCACATCGATATGAGGGTGAATTGTCGATGCTTCAACCAGCCCGGCGATCTGCATGTTTTCCAGTTTTTTCTTTGCATTTCTTTCCTTCCTTCGGACATACCGGAAATATGGTACAACCGTTACAAGAAAGAGAAGAGCAGTGATCAAGAGCGTGATAAGCGAGTCAGTCATGGTTTAGAATCGAACTCCAGCCTCGAGATAGAGGCGATAGCTGTTGAGTGTGGGATCCCAGACACGATCTAAATTCAGCGCCGAGTAAACCGTGCGGGTGATGCGGTAGTTGATGTTTGCGGTGGCGGTATACGTGGTATACGTTTGATTCACAGTGAGGAGAGTATACCGGTAATAATCGAAACGTGCCGCCACGGAAAGAGCATAGAAGAATGTCCTGTCAAGGTCCACCGTGATATTATCGCCGTTGCTGTATACTCCCCTGATATTCATGTATCGCACTCCCGCATTGTACTCGCTCCCGGCAATTGCACTCATCCGCACAATCCCGCCGAGCGTCCTCGCGTCGCGCGGATCGTCTTTCTTCGTCCGGAAGGTTCCGTTGGCGGAAATGGAAATCGAATAGGGAAGGCGAAACGTTGCATCGAGACGGTACCCTTGCAAATAGTTCCGGTCGATTAGTGTGTCCGGGATTGTTTTCATGGACTCGAAGAGATAGATGTTGGAGCTCGCGTCGTATCCGATATTTGCCGAGAACCATGTGAGCGGATAATAATTGACTGAGAGAAATGTGTTTGACAGCCGCGGCGATGTTTTTCGGACACCGTTGTTGATCTGCTGTGTCTCAACTTCCGCGCTTTGATAAACGTTCCACTCCGTCCCGATCGTTGCGAGATTTTGGAAATAGAAGAATTCGCGGTCGAGATTCCCTTCGTACAGTTCGCGGGCATACGCGACCGTCCCGTCGTACTGGTGAAGAAAATCCGCGCTGGACCGATAGTTGAGGAACAGCGCGCCGCGGTGATCGTCCCCATCAATAGACATGGTGCGGTCGCCGACCTGCGCACCGAAGAGAGCGCCGGAGGTCCAATTCCCTGATCTATAATAGACCTGGCCGCCATCGAATGTCCCCAAGCCGCCGACAAACCTCGACGTGATTCTTCCTAAAGAATAACCATACACTTCACCCGGCTCTTCGTCAGAGATCTCGAACTCGTACATCCTCTCTTGCAACGGGGCGTTGTCCCCGAATTGATTGTTATTCAGCGAAAGGTCATAATACGTCCTTCCATACATTGAAAATCTCATGCTTGTGCCGAAAAGGCGGGCGACTTCAATCCGTGTCAAGGCCGACGGCTGGCTGAGATTGTATCGGGAGTCTTCTGCTATGACTCCCGAATATTGAATTGCGACCCTTCCACTGACGATGTTCTCATCGGGTTCCCGATTCGCACGGCGGTTCTCTTCTTCCAACCGAGGCGACCGGCGAATCATCTGCGGTGCACCGGAACTCGTGTCCGTCGGCGCGGCGGGAGGATTTACGAATGTTTTTATGATAGACGCTGTATCTCCAACGAGAACCGGTCCGTTACCCCCAGCCAAACGGGAGGCAGTTGAGTGGCGCGAAACCGCAAACACGACGACACTGCCAACTATTGAATTCCGATGATGCATCACCAGCGTATCGCCGACCGAAAGGCTGTCATCTCTACCGGCGCTTATATAGACGATAGACGAAGAGACGTACGACACGGGGAAAAAGAACTCCTTCGACGTCTGGCCCTCCAGATGCGGAGAGAAGAACATGACTGCAATTGCGGCGAGTACAGTGATTGATAGAGTATTTTTCATATTTATCCTTGGGGATGGCACCGATAACAAGCGGAACTCTGGTATATGTATCCCTTTCGTCCTTCATGCCTGCTGTCCGTCGCCGACTTATTGTGCGTATGGCAATCGATGCATTCAAAGGATACATAGTTTGCCCCCTCGAGATGGCAATCCCTGCATGTCGTCCAAACACCCGGGGAATGACGATCGCCTCGCGCAATAGGAAAAAACGCTCCGTGCGGAAAGAATGCAGCCGGCTGCCACGTCAGGGCTCGATGACATGTAGCACAGTCTGTGGAAAATCCGGCGGCGGTATGATTTGGATCTTGCGCAGTCCGGTACTCATTCAAATGACACGAAACGCACTGCGTAGAAGTTCCGCGATACTGGTTGTTGACGTGACACCGCAAGCAATCGACAGCCTCATGAGCGCCTCGCGTTGGAAACTCCGTCAGATTGTGGTCGAAACTATCACCCCACGATAGGGCGTCATCCCGGTGGCATTTTACGCAGTCGGTGCTGAACCCGGCAGATCGATGATTCACCGATGGTGCGCTGTCGTAGTCCTGGCGGTGGCATGAAAAGCAGTCAACCGGCGTTTCCGAAAATCTGAGCGTGATGTGGCACTGTTTGCATTCCGTTGTCCTGTGCTTCCCTTGCAACGCAAACGACGTTTTTGCATGATCGAATTTCATTGTTTCCGGTATTTCGATCCATGATGTTGTTGAATGACAATCTGTGCAGGTGAGAGAAAGAGACCCGTGGGGAGATGACTGGCCGAACGCTCCTCTCCCGAGCAGCAATAATAACAAAAAAATCCAAATTGTCCGCAGTCTCATTGCCTATCTTCCTTGAGGGTGGCACTTGTAACAGGCTGTGCTCAAATATGAGTACCCGGTTACGCTCCGGTGATTTGAATCGGTTTCAGATTTCGAATGCTCGTGGCAGTTGATGCATTCAAAGGTTGCCGGATTCGATTGGTTCGTATGACAATCGCTGCAAAATGTCCATCTGCCCGGACTATGTACGCTTCCCGAACCGATTGGAAAGAACTGCGTGTGGTCGAATGTCGCCGGCTGCCACACGCTGGTCGAATGACATGAGGCGCACATCACAGGATATTTTGCCGATAAATGGTTGGGGTTGGTCGCGTTGTTATAGTCCTTTGAATGACAAGAGTAACAGTCAGTCGGCGTTCCCGCAAAACGGTTGTTGATATGACAGCTGATACATGTCGCCTGAATATGAGCCCCCGTCAACGCAAAGTTCGTTTTGGAATGATCGAACGTCGCCGGTGTCCACGCCGCAGTGGTATGACACGTTGCACAATTGTGGTCGAAACCGCCGCTCACGTGATTTGGATCGGCAACGTTGTTGAAGTCGGTTTGATGGCAGCTAAAACAATCTGTGCTCAGTCCTTTGAATTGACCGTTCTTGTGACAGAACAGGCAATCCGTCGTCAAATGGGCTCCCGTCAAAGGAAAAATCGTGTTCGAATGATTAAAGGTAGATGGCTTCCAGGCGCTCACGGTATGACACGTTGTGCAGTCGTGTGAGAATTGGCCCAGCTGATGGTTGGGACTCTGGACGTTGTTGAAGTCTGTCACGTGACACGAGAAACAATCCGTCGGCAGCCCTTGGAATTGTCCGTTCTTGTGGCAAAGGATGCAATCCGTGGTCAGATGGGCTCCCGCTAAAGGAAATGTCGTGTTCGAATGATTAAAGGTAGATGGTTTCCAGGCGCTCACGGTATGACACGTTGTGCAATCGTGTGAGAATTGCTCCAGCTGATGGTTGGGACTCTGGACGTTGTTGAAGTCTGTCACGTGGCATGAAAAACAATCTGTCGGCAGCGCTTGGAATTGTCCGTTCTTGTGGCACGCCGAGCACTGGAGGCTCTGATGCGCGCCTTGAAGCGGAAACGATGTCTTGTTGTGGTCAAACGATGCAAGCGACCAGTTGTCCATCGAATGGCACGTAAGACAATCATGCGAATATTGCGACGCCGCATGACTTGGAGCGTTCATGAACTCGGTTTGGTGACAGGCATAACAGGTGCTCGGAGCCCCGGCAAATCTTCCCCCGGCATGACATGAAATGCAGTCCAGTGTACGGTGTGCGCCCAATAATGGAAAAATTGTTTTCGAGTGGTCGAACGTCGAGGGCGTCCAACTGACCGAGGTGTGACAGGTTGTGCAGTCATGCGAAAACTGCGACATCTGATGGTTAGGATTCTGTGTAGCAGCAAAATCCGTCCGGTGACACGAATAACAATCCGTCGGCGTCCCCGCGAACCGGGCGTTCTGATGGCATGAGTAACAATCGACAGCGATATGCGACCCGGTCAGTTGAAAGTTGGTTTTCTGATGATCAAAGATTGAAGGCCTCCATTGATTGAAGGAGTGGCACGTTGTGCAATCGTGAGAAAATTGCCCCCGCTGATGGTCGGGCATCCTCATTTGCAGAAAATCTTCCTGGTGACAGGTATAACAATCGGTCGGTGTTCCGGCAAATTTCAATTTTTTGTGGCACTGTTTGCAGCTTGTCGTCGAGTGCAGCCCGCTGAGAGGAAAAGCCGTCTTAGCATGATCGAAATTCAGCGGCACTTTCAACTCAGTCCACGAAGAAGTACCATGACACGATGTGCATTCGATTGCAAGCTTTCCATGCGGAGAAGTCTGCGACATGGAAGAGGAATGCCACGCCAAGAAAAGAATTGCTGAAAACCAAATTTTTCTGCCGATGTAAGAAATCATGCCCTATCTTCCTTGAGGATGGCATTTGTAACATGCAGTACTCAAATAAGAATATCCAGAGACGCCGTGATGGTTTGAATCGGTTTCGGATTTCGAATGTTCGTGGCAGTTGATGCATTCGAAGGTGGCCGGATTCGCTTGGTTTGTATGACAATCGCTGCAGAATGTCCAGCGGCCGGGACTGTGCGTGCTGCCTGCACTGATTGGGAAGAACGTAGTGTGGTCAAACGTCGCCGGCTGCCAGGCAGACGTCGAATGGCACGATGCGCATGTCACCGGATATTTTGCTGAAGAATGATTCGGGTTTGTCGCTCCACTATAGTCTTGGAGGTGACACGAATAACAATCGGTCGGCGTACCTGCGAAACGGTTGTTCACATGGCAACTGGCACACGTGACCTGAAGATGGGCTCCGGTCAGCGGAAATATGGTCTTGCTGTGGTCGAATGTCGCCGGCTGCCATGCGACGGTAGTGTGGCACGAAATACAATTGTGGTCGAACCCTCCGGCAACATGATTCGGGTCGGTAACATTGGTAAAATCAGTTTGATGGCAGCTAAAGCAATCGCTGCTCAATCCTTGGAATTGTCCGTTCTTATGGCAGAAGATGCAGTCGGTTGTCTGGTGTGCGCCGGTCAACGGAAAGACAGTGTTCGAATGATTAAAGGTTGACGGATTCCAAGTTACGACGCTATGGCATGGCGTACAATCATGGGGAAACAATCCCAACAGGTGATTCGGATTTTGAACTCCGTTAAAATTTTGCACATGGCACGAATAACAATCGGTCGGCGTACCTGCAAAACGATTGTTCACATGGCAGTTGGTACAAGCGACCTGTATATGGGCTCCGGTCAACGGGAAAATGGTTTTGTTGTGGTCGAACGTTGCCGGCTGCCATGCGACGTTAGTGTGGCATGAAAGACAATTGTGGTCGAACCCGCCGGCAAGATGATTCGGGTCGGCAACATTGTTGAAATCATTTTGGTGACAGCCAAAGCAATCGGTTCTCACTCCATGGAATTGTCCCTCCTTGTGGCATGAGGAACATTGAAGGCTCTGATGTGCGCCTTGAAGAGGAAAAGCCGTGTTCGAATGATTAAAGGTCGATGGTCTCCAAACAAGAACGGTGTGGCACGTTGTGCAATCGTGTGAGAACATCCCTTGCAGATGATTCGGATATTGTACTCCGTTGTAATTGCTCTGATGGCACGTGTAACAATCCGTCGGCAGCGATTTGAATTGTCCGTTCTTGTGGCACGTTGAACACTGAACGCTCTGATGCGCTCCCTGTAGCGGAAATGTTGTGTTCGAATGGTTAAAGGTCGACGGTTTCCAGATGTTCACCGTATGACACGTTATACAATCGTGCGAGAATTGGCCCGTCAGATGGCTGGGGCTTTGGACATTATTAAAGTCCATCGCGTGGCAGGAGAAACAATCCGTCGGCAGCGATTTGAATTGTCCATCCTTGTGGCATGTTAAGCATCGTATGCTCTGATGCGCTCCTTGAAGCGGAAATGTCGTGTTCGAATGATTAAACGTGGATGGTTTCCAAACAAGAGCAGTGTGGCAAGTCGTACAATCATGGGAGAACATACCTTGGAGATGGCTCGGATTTTGAACTCCGTTATAGTTGCTCTGATGGCAAGAGTAACAATCTGTCGGCAGCGATTTGAATTGTCCGTTCTTGTGGCACGTTGAACACTGAACGCTCTGATGCGCACCCTGAAGCGGAAATGTTGTGTTCGAATGATTGAAGGTGGACGGTTTCCAGATGTTCACCGTATGACACGTTACGCAATCATGCGAGAATTGACCTGTCTGGTGATTGGGACTCTGGACGTTATTGAAATTCGTTACGTGACATGAATAACAATCCGTCGGCAGCGATTTGAATTGCCCATCTTTGTGGCATGTTAAGCATTGTATGCTCTGATGCGCTCCTTGAAGCGGAAATGTCGTGTTCGAATGATTAAACGTGGATGGTTTCCAAACAAGAGCGGTGTGGCAGGTCGTGCAATCATGGGAGAACATGCTTTGAACATGGCTCGGATTTTGAACTCCGTTATAGTTGCTCTGATGGCAAGAGTAACAATCTGTCGGCAGCGATTTGAATTGGCCGTTCTTGTGGCACGTTGAACATTGAACGCTCTGATGCGCTCCCTGTAGCGGAAATGTTGTGTTCGAATGATTGAAGGTGGATGGTTTCCAGATGTTCACCGTATGACACGAAATACAGTCGTGTGAAAATTGACCTGTCTGGTGATTGGGACTCTGAACGTTATTGAAATTCGTGACGTGACACGAATAACAATCTGTCGGCAGCGATTTGAATTGTCCGTTCGTGTGGCATGTTGAGCACTGAACGCTCTGATGCGCACCCTGTAGCGGAAATGCTGTATTCGAATGATTAAATGTGGATGGGTTCCAGGCGTTGACCGTATGACATGTTATGCAATCGTGCGAGAATTGACCCGTCTGGTGATTTGGACTCTGAACGTTATTGAAATTCGTCACGTGACATGAATAACAATCCGTCGGCAGCATTTGGAATTGTCCGCTCTTGTGGCATGTTGAGCACTGAACGCTCTGATGCGCTCCCTGAAGCGGAAAGGATGTCTTGGCATGGTCGAACGATGCAACCGGCCAGGAATCCATCGAATGACAGGTGAGACAATCATGCGAATACTGCGATGCCGCATGACTCGGAGCGTTGGTGAACTCAGTTTGATGACATGCATAACATGTGCTCGGGGTCCCGGCAAATTTTCCCCCGGAATGACATGAGACGCAGTCTACAGTACGGTGTGCGCCCAGAAGTTGAAAATTTGTTTTCGAATGGTCGAACGTCGAGGGCGTCCAACTGACTGAGGTGTGACAGGTTGTACAATCGTGCGGGAATTGACCCGTCAAATGATCCGGAGCTTTCGCGGCCGCGAAATTGGCTTGATGGCAGGAATAGCAATCCGTCGGAGTTCCCGCAAAACGGCCGTTCACATGGCAGGAACCACAATCGGTCGTTTGGTGCGCTCCCTGAAGAGGAAAATTCGTTTTCGAATGATCAAATGTCGATGTAGTCCAGCTGTTCACTGTGTGGCATGTCGTGCAGTCGTGCGAGATCTGCGACTGTTGATGGTTTGGATTTTGAGCACCCGCGAAATCCGTACGATGACACGAATAACAATCCGTCGGCGTACCGGCAAATTGAGCGTTCTGATGGCATGAGTAACAATCGACAGCGATATGCGACCCGGTGAGTTGAAAGTTGGTCTTCTGGTGGTCGAAGATCGAAGGCCTCCATCCGTTGACCGTGTGGCACGTCGTGCAATCGTGAGAAAACTGTCCCCGCTGATGGTCGGGCATTCTCATCTGGAGAAAGTCTTGTCGGTGGCAGGTAAAACAATCGGTCGGCGTACCGGCGAATTTCAATGTTGTATGGCACTGTTTGCATGTCGCCGTGGAGTGTCGTCCGCTGAGAGAAAACGTCGTCTTTGAATGATCGAAATCCAGCGGCACTTTCAGTTCGGTCCACGAGGAAGTACCATGGCACGACGTGCATTCGATTGTCAGCGTGCCGTGCGGAGACGTTTGTGCCATGGAAGAACAATACCACGTCAAAAGAAAGATCGCTGAAAACCAAAAATTTTTATTTCGATTCATGGCCGTTTCCTCCTGCGTGACAGTCAGCGCAAGCAGTCCCTAACGGTTTGTAGCGTGTGGTAGTCCGGCCGTTTATCGTTGCCGGAATATGACATTTAACGCATGAGACCGACACATGTTTACCTGTCAGCTCATACCGTGTAAGCAGCGTATGATTAAAATCAACAATTTTCCAGGAAGCGACGGAATGACATAGCGCGCAATCGGTCGTTTCTCCTTGCGCGAACTGTCCTTCGTGTTCGTCCTTATGGCAGCTATTGCATTGAACGGTAAGAACCCTGTACTGCACTATCTCGGTCGTTTTACCGGAACTGGTATGGCATTTGGCACACGAAATCTCGGCGTGCTTCCCGCGCAGCGGGAATCGCGTTGTCTCATGAGAAAAAAGTAGCGAATTCCACGCCACAGTGGTATGACACGCTTCACAATTCTTTTTGGGGTTCGATTGAAACTGCCCCCCATGCGCATCCTTGTGGCACGTGATGCACTGAAGATCACTTTCCCACCGAAACAACCGCGAACTCTTGGCTTTTTTAGCGCCCGATACGTGGCACGCCGTGCATGCCGTAGCGAGATGCGCTCCTGTGAGTTCGAACCTCGACGTTCCGTGATCGCTCGCAGAATATGTTGATGGAAGAAAAGTATCCTCGGTATGGCAGCTTTCACACTTTCCATGATCGGCACGATGAGCAAACTGACCGGCATGAGCATCGGCATGGCAATCGGAACAATTTTTAAATTTCGCGATTGAAAAAGCTCCGGCGGCTTTCTTTCCTTTTTTTGCCGCGCCGGCGTGGCACTGCTCGCATTTCACCGCGCTGTGTTTACCATGAAGCGGGAATCGCGTCAGTGAATGATCGAACGTTTTTGCCTGCCCTTCGTTCCACCCATCCGTCGTGTGGCAGCTTTGGCAGGACTGGTCGAATTTTCCCTTGTGAGGATCGGCGTGGCATGAGGAACACGATGCAAATTCCAGATGGACGTACTGAACTGTCGTATTGTTCTCGAGCGTTTTCTTGTGGCATGCAGCGCACTCGACGGTCATGTGCTTTCCGGTAAGCTTGTATCCGGCGCGGTCGTGGGAAAAGTTTTCAGCGGGCTTCCATCCGTCGAGAGTGTGGCAGCGTTGACAATCGTGCGAAAGCTGGCCGGCATGAATATCCCGGTGGCACGCCCCGCACTCTTGCAGTAATCCAAGATACGTTCGCGACTTAAATTCGCTCGTTTGCTGCGCGATATCGGCGCTCTTTATTTTCGGCGCCTCATGGCACTTTTCGCATTCCAGATTATTGTGCTTCCCCTTCAGCACATATCCGGTCAGCGAGTGATCGAAGGACTTCGTATCCAGTCTTCGTATCGAAAAATCGCGGCCGTGATGCTCCTTGTGGCAGTCTATGCACTGCTGGTAATTATTTTTTCCATGCAATCCGGTCTTCGCAACGAGGCGAGTCTGAATCTGAGTATGACAAGCAAGACAACGTTCGCTTGAGATCGTTTTGCCGAGCGCATGGCATTGCGTACAGTTCGACATCCCTTCAAGGTTGGCATGCGCCGAAGACAACTCACCGGGAGAAATTTGGGCGGAGGCTTGAAAAACTATACCGGCTGACATGCCCGAAATAAACAGTGTGCGCCGCAGAAAGCGCATGACTATTTTATAGCGGTGTGATATGATTGAAAATCGGTTCACTGCTTATACCGACATAATCGTGGCTAGAGCGAAGCGAAACAAAGAAACTTAGAAGAAAAGATGTACGTGAGATGATCCCGAGCCGTCGCCAAAAATGCGCTGCCGCGTATGTCCGCGCCGGCGGTGTGGCATTGCGAAAAATGCCGATGCGATGTGCAGCTTTAAAAAATCCAGGTGTACCCAAACGCCACTGTAACCCCAACGTGGATGAGCAAAATTACGAACATAATCAGGCTGAACGGCAAGTGTATAACGTGCCAGTAATGAAAAATCTGTTTCACTTGTTCGAGAAATGCGATCCTCCGTGTCAACACGATGCGCTGGTGCACGAGATGCCTCACTTTTCCCACCACATCGTGAAGCGCTTGGTTTTTTCGCATCTCATGGTAGAGGCCTTCTAATTTCACCCTCCGCGTTACATCGCCGAGAACGAAAAAACCAAGCACATCCATTACCGACATGGTTGCGACGGGAATCGGCGGAATTGCAATCGAATCAATTCTATCAAGGATGGCCGAGCCAATGCTAAAATTCTTCTCCAGGGCAGTGCGAATCTGGGCATTTTCCTTTTCCAACTCATCCATCGTCAATTCATTGCCGTGAATCCCGCGGGGGATCTGCACATACAAATATCTCCCGAAGACTCCGCTCACAACGACCGCCGTCATGCTCCAAAAGCTGACGGCGACAAGTCCGCCAAACTTGAATGTCGTGTGATAGAGAACGAGAATCGGGCCGACGAGGCAAAGGAACATGTGAAATTCGAGATAACTTTTGATCTTCCCAAGATTCTCCAGCGCGCGGATTCTTTTCCGCGAAGAATAAAGCACAACACCGGCTGTAATCATCAACGTTCCGACAATTCCGTACCCGTGTCCCGAAAAACCGCTGGGCTTCAAATCGTCGTACTGTGCGTGAAACGGCCTTTCACCGAAGGGAGTAAAGTAATAATCACAGCCGCGAAGGCCCACAACGATTGTAGTAAGACCTCCGGCGAGGATAAGGAAGCTGATATAAATGATATGAGCGGTATTACGCACGCGGCCACTGGAATAAATACTAAAGAAGCAACTCTGCCTCTATAATATGCATTCCTTGCCGAAGAAATTCAAGGACAAATTCAGTAGTGCTACAGTTTGAGAAATTCCACTCTCGTTCCCAAACTCAGTTTGGGAACGAGTTGCTTAACTTGTTTTTTCGTCTGACAATATTGATCACTTGACACCCTTCGTTCCCAATCGGAGATTGGGAACGAGAAACAATGTCGGACGCTTGTAAACTGTCCGACATTGTCGGTTTTATCTTCCGTTGAGAAATCTGCGAAATCTGAAATCTGCGCTCAATCAGCGTAATCCGAGAAATCATAACGAGAAATCATAACGAGAAATCATAAGAGAGATCATTATTTGAGAAGCAATAACTTCTTCGATACTGTAAAATTTTCAGCCTGCACGCCATCTGCTTGGCGGACTCTTATCGTATAGATATACACGCCTGTAGAAAGTTTCGATGCGTCGAACAGAACACTATATGTTCCCGCTTTTCGTTCTTCATCTAACAACGTTGACACTTCGCGCCCCAAAAGGTCGTAGACTTTCAAAACGACCCTCACTCCTTCCTCTCTCCCTGTGGGAGATGGATTAGGGGCGAGGGCAAACGAAATCGTCGTGGACGAGTTGAACGGATTCGGGTAGTTCTGTCCAAGCAGTATTGTGTTCGGCGCCAACGCCATCGTTGCTTCCACTTCTTTGCTGTATTCGAATCCTCCATCACGATCGATCTGTCTGAGACGGTAGCTGTATGTTCCGAAGACGGCAGAATTATCGGTGAATGAATAGCCATGCGGCATATTGCTCGTCCCGCTGCCGCTGACGAAGCCAACCTTTCTCCACGCGCTGCCACCACCCCCACCCCCTCCCTTGCCCTCCCCCTGATAGGGGGAGGGTTGGGTGGGGGTCCGTTCGATCTCGAAGCCGTAATTGTTCACTTCTGTTGACGTCGTCCAGCGGAGTTCAATCGCTCCGGCACCGGCGAATGCAGTGAAAGATGTCAGTTCGACGGGAAGCGGCACACTGCCCCATGAAGCCGCAACGCGTATTCCGTCGACCCTCAGCGTCGGGGCGATACTCTCTCCCCCTTGCCGCAGCACAATTGCTCCAACACTTGCGGCATCATTCTCCCCGGCGGGAGCGCTTACTGTCGGAGAATGCTCGGCGGCATTCAGCGGAGGGTTGACGAAAAGATCGACGGCATCGTCGGTACTCGATCCTGTTTTGAAGGTGTATTTCATGACGAGCAGATACGTTGTGTTGTATGCATAGACTGCATGTGTGTAATTCGGCGCGGTACTGCTCTTGCTGATTCCGAATGCAAGTTTGCCGCTGCTGTCTTTCGCAAATACACGCCCCGTGAATATCCCCAGAGAGTTTGTGCTGAAATGAAAGAAATAGTCGCCGCCGCTTTGCGCAGCACTGACGTTGACGAGGAATGAGGCGTACGCCTTTCCGCTCGAGATCTCGGTGAACGTCCGGTCGTCGTCTTCGCCGCTTGACGTCATCGAAGCCGAGTTGCCTATGCCGGACGAATTGTATCCCGCGTATGTCAGGCCCGGGGAAACAACGGTAATGGGATTGGTTCCGCCGGCACTATGCGCAGACCAGCCGTTTGCAGTAATGGGCGTAGAAACGGCGGAAGAAAAATTTTCTACCAAAATGGCGTTCGTCGCTTCAAACGTGCCGGTCGTCGTGTTTGTGAGGCCTGCCGAGTTTGTCGTCGTCAGGCTTACTCCCAATCCTCCCGCGGCAATCTTCAAGTCGTTCCACGACACGGCCCCCGACGATAAATCTTTCGTGAGAGAGGAACCGGAACTCAGCGTAGTTGTCCCCGCAGCGGGGAGAATAGTGACGCTGCCGCGGGCATCCACGTCTTTGTTATTGTTCACGTCGCACGCTTCAAGCGAAACGGAAAAATTCATTTTGAGGCTGACAAAGGTGGATGGAAAACCGGTGAATACAAGTTGAGTCGCCGTTACTCCGATCGTATTTTTTGCTGTGTCGGAGTTGATTTTCGCAAAGGAACTCATTTGTGAACTCGTCACATCCGTTTGTGTCGTTGTGTTCGCCCGCGTGATAGAGAATTGAAAAATTTGATGGTCGTGAAGCCCCCCTGCCTTCAAAGAAATTCTCAGTGAAAGCGTTTTTGTTCCATTGTTCGGTGCCGTCGCAGTGAAGCCGGAGAATGCCAGGGAGTTCGCCACAATGACCGCGCTTGCGAGATGTGCGGATCCGTCGAAGAGGTCGGCGGCAAGAATAGCTGCCGTCCAATCCGCGACTGTGTTCCCCGCTCCTTGCGTGAAGGCTAGTCCGGTAACGATGGTTGGCTTGCCGTCGCCGTCGGAAGCCGAAGAACCGCCGTCGCGGATTTTGATTTGCCACACCTGCGTACCCGTCGATGACGTCAATGGCGAAACGTGATTCGAGAGCGAGGAGATTGTTGCGGCTTCGGAACTCGCAACTGCGACGACATCGCTTAACGACGCGGCCGCAGGGGCGCCGGTCGCCCGGCTTCCGGTCAGGGGATTTGTTTGAAGATAATTCGTTCCGTAACCGCTCCCGTTGTACGCAAAAACGGCAAAGCCGTACGTCGTCGATGCGGTCAAGCCCGTTTCCGAAAGCGATGTTCCGCTTCCGACAAATGCTGCAACACCGTCGCCGATTGTTTGACCGACTGCATATGTCGTGCCGTCGGCTGGATATCCCGTCGGTACTGCTCCCGTACGGCGAAGTACAATGTAGCCGTTCACCGAGGGGGATGCAGCAGTAAACGAAACATGCATCGACGTGGAACCGACGCTTGAAAAAACGAGTGCGGCCGGCTGCGCTGCCGGTTCGGATGCGGCGCCTGCAGTAACGGTAAGATTATCTATGCTTATTTTTGGCCGGCTTCCGGTCGTTCCCCCCGTTCCGTTATAGTAGTAAAAGCGAATTCTCGCCGCCGGACTGTTTGTCAGATTTTTCGGAAGCGATACGGCCGTCACAGAGCCGGATGTTGCGGCGCCGTTCACAATATTAAGCACCGCCGCCGAAGACAGTTCGGCGAATGTTTTTCCGTCCGCGCTTGTGTAGACGCGCAGCGAACCCGAGCGCGGGCCTGCGCCGACCGTGCCGTTCGTAACATTTCCCCAATCAAAACTCAACGTGCCTGCCGAAACGCCAGTAAAGTCGACAAAAAAATCTACCGCTGCCGAAGAGGTGTTATCGGCAGTGCCTGTGGCGAGAAGGACAATATCTTCCGTCCCCCGTTGAACTCCGGCTGAAGTTCCCGTAGAAAAAGTGGCTGTCGAGGTAGTGATCTTGATGCCGTTTGGAATCGTGCCGCTCGTGTCCTCGGCAACACCGAGAAATCTGCCGGCACCAACGCCCGAGGAAAATCCGTTGGCCCAATTTGCAATGTCGGAGAAATTCTCTGTATACGTCAAACCGGCTGTTGCAGACATAGGAACCGGCGTCTGTCCCCGCGCCGGCATGCTGAATACTGCGGCGATAACTATTACCGCCGCCGATACTGGAAAAAAATTTTTCATCTACGTAGCCCCCCTGCGATAAGTGAGAAGTGAAAAGTTAATGGTAAATGGGAGAAGGTCTTGTCATGGTGGAGCGGCAAGAAAAAGAATCAGCAGCGGGGAGATTGATTTTTCTGGGGAGATTGAAGGATTGTGTTCGCTGTGAATCGCCGGACGCCCTCCCGCGTCCGAATGGTGTTACAGTAGAGTTGCTGGTGGGAATATTATAATTGACAGGGAAAAAAGCAAGTTATTTTTTTGCAGAATGACGCGATTTTTCATCTTTGTCATGCTGAACCTTAGAATGACAAGGACTCATCCTCGGTACTGTCATCCTGATCCCGCCGCTCTATGGCGGGAGAAGGATCCATGACGCTGAGGCTTCGTAGATACACGATGCTGTGTTGTCATGGATTCTCACGAAGTGATGCCTTCGGCATT
>Ga0265329_10000310_pt1 | contig 25910 bp, 20 predicted proteins | sample 41627metaG_FD_202091 | JGI IMG/M metagenome (GOLD analysis project Ga0265329, IMG submission 202091) | Rhizosphere microbial communities from Carex aquatilis grown in University of Washington, Seatle, WA, United States - 4-16-27 metaG | ecosystem: Host-associated > Plants > Roots > Rhizosphere...
CGTACTGCTTGGACAATGTGCAGGCACGTTCGCTGCCAAGGTGGACTACCCGACTGACGACAATCCCCAATCGATCGCGCTCGCCGATCTGAACGGAGATCAATTGCTGGACGCCGTCGTTGCCAGCCACCAATTCCCAGGTGCCGTGAGTGTGCTGATGGGGCGGGGCGACGCCACCTTTGCCCCTGCGGTGGATTACGTGACCGGTTACGGCACGACTTCAGTTGCAATCGCGGACTTCAATGGCGACGGCTGGTTGGATCTGGCCGTGGCACACGCAGGCAGCGTGGGCATATTGTTGGGGCGGGGCGACGGAGTCTTCGCACCCATGGTCGACTACAAGGCGGCATATGGCTCCAGCCTCGTAGCCATCGCCGACCTGAACGGCGACGGCAAGTTGGACCTTGCGGTCGCCAACTCCGATTCTGACAGCGTGAGCGTCTTGCTTGGGCGCGGCGACGGCACCTTCGGGGCAAGTGTCGAGTACAGGGCTTCTTACGATGTCTGCGGGGTTGCGGTCGCTGATTTCAATGGCGACGGTAGACCTGACATAGCCACGCCCAATTGCCGTGCGAGCACAGTAAGCGTGATGCTAAATGCGTGCTGGAGTGCCGGAGCCGGTGGCCCGTAAGCGGGTGGAGGAATTCGATCATGCGCTGGCTATTCATTTCCTTGCTCTTTGGGGCATCGGCGTGTGCTGGCCGCACCGGCATTTTCCAAGCGCATGATGCCTCGGGCGCTTCGACTGCGCCGAACGGCGGCGGCGGAACCAGTGCTTTCGATTCAGAAGGCACGACGGGATCGGGCGGTGCGATCATACCCAACGGTGGCGGCGGAACCACCGCGAGTGCGACGGCTGGGCTTGTGGGTTCGGGTGGCTCAGATGCGTCGACCACGATGCCAGAAGACGACGCTGGCTCCACGTCGTCCGATGCCGGACTAGACACAATATCGGCCATTACCGTGAGTGACTATGGTCTGGGCGCCTGCTTTCTGACCACGGACGGTTCTGCTACGTGCTGGCTGGGACCAACAGCACCTTACTCGAGTACGTTCACTCAGATTGACGCAGGCGAGTATTTTTCTTGTGGAGTTGAGACGGACGGCTCCGCCGTTTGCTGGGGATATGCTGATATGCAAGTCAATGACCCGGCACCGCAGCCCCCGGCCGGTACTTATACCCAAGTCAGCGTGGGCGATCTTCAAGGCTGTGGCATCAAGCTCGACGGCACAGTTAGTTGTTGGGGCAGCGCCTTCTTTGACGAAAACATCGCGCCCCCGGGTAAATATGTTCAGATAAGCGCAGGCTACACTCAGACTTGTGCGATAAGGCCCGATGGCGCTGCGATCTGCTGGGGTAACCCCAATTGGAGCAGTCCACCCACCGGTATCTTTACACAGATCAGTGTAGGATTTCTGTTCGTTTGTGCTCTGGCATCGAATGGTTCGATCACTTGCTGGGGAGACAACGACTCCGGCCAAGCCACTCCAGTTCCTGGTACGTACAAGCAAGTCGCCGCGGGAGGGACATTTAGCTGCGGCCTTAGGACAGATGGCACAATTGCTTGCTGGGGAGCCAACTACGATAACCACACCGCGGCGCCGCAGGGACAATTTACTCAAATTGCGGCTGGGTATGATTTTGCCTGCGCCCTCTCAACGCTCAACAAGATTTGGTGTTGGGGCCGCTACAGTGCCCAGCCGCTCTAGTGCCGCCGGCCAGAAGTTCCGAAAGGGCTGGGTATAGGGGATAAGTGGGCCTGGTTTGGTCGTGTAGGCGGATGTGGTTAACGCAAGACTCTTTATCGGACATCATTTTGCGGCTGCGGTTCGGTGAAGGAAGAATGGCGCTTAGAATGACTATCCACAGCTTGATCGCCGGCAGATGGCTGTAGATGGGTGTGGAGAGCCCGCAGAATTGGCTCCGCCCGAGCATGGTTGGGCTGAATCATTCCTAATCGCCACCAGCGCGAGTGCGAAAATCGACAAAGATTTCTCAACCCGAATGGTCCGTGCGGCTCTCCGCTAGATCGCAACTGCACAGTCACTCCCCAACAAGAATGGCCCGCCATGCCATCTCCGCGCGGCATTTCTCGGCAGGTTCCGTCCCGTCGACAGTCGAACAGGAGCTAACGCCCATGTGTTTCAAGAAAGCCTTCCCAAAATTGTTTTTGGTCACGCTCCTCGTGGTCGTCTTGTCGCCGGCTCGCGCCCTGGGGGCAGCGGATGCTGGCACGAAGACGCTCATCGACTATTTTCAGCCCACGCCCATCGTGTGTCCGCTGACTTCAAACACATGGGGGGCTGCTGGCGTTCTTCCCCGTGACACCTGCAATGGCCTCGAAGATTCGACCAACAAACAGTATCAATATTGGGATGGCAAGATCCTGAAGGGATCGGACGGCAAGTATCACATGTATGCTGGCCAGTGGCCGCAGAACAAAGGCTTTGCCGACTGGCCCAGTTCGGTCATTGCGGAGGGGGTCAGCAACGGCACGGTCATAGGATCCTACGTTCTTAGCACGACGACTCCATTCACCGGAAAAGAACAGAACGTCACCGGCGCGGTCGGCAGCGACGGCAGCTTCATCCTCCTCGATAGTTTGGGCAATGGTGGTACGGGAAATATCTACACTTCCACCTCGCTTACCGACCCGTGGACGTCGAAAGGACAATTCCAGATTAGCGGTGGCTCGACTTCGACGCAAACGACGGAAAACCTGACCATTTGGGCAAATGCCGATGGCAGCTTCGAGATCATGAGCCGGAGTTTTCAGGAAATGGTCAGCCCAAGCAACATTCTCGGACCGTACACGATCAAAGCGACTGTGCCGAGTCTTCAAAGCCAGGGTTATGAAGACCCAGTCATTTGGTGCAGTGGCGGCCAATACCACCTGGTCGCCAACGGCTACAATGCTCGAAAGGCAAATCACTACACGTCGGTGGACGGCATCAACAATTGGAAGAACATGGGTTTGGCGTACGATCCGACGAGCGATTTCGTGCGCTATACCGACGGAACCGTCAATCATTGGTACAAGATGGAGCGCGCCGGCGTGGTGATGGAGAATGGCCACGTCTCGGCCTTCACCTTCGCGGTCATCGACGTCGACAAGACCTTGGACCTGGCCAACGATATCCACGGCAGCAAGGTCATCGTCGTTCCCTTCGACGGCGTATCGTTCGATCGCGACAACCCTGGTCCCGGAAGCGCGGCTTGCCCTGCGGACTCGGGCAACTCGCCAGACGCGGGCCAAGCTGGCGGTTCAGGTGGAATCGGCGGAGGTTCGGGAGCAGGCGGCGTTACGGGGACCGGCGGCAAGACAGGGGGGGGGGGCGCAACGGGATCAGGTGGCGTCGAGGGGACTGGCGGTAAGAGTGGCAGCGGTGGGACAACAGCCGTTGGCGGGACAGGAGGAAGCAGCACGACAGCCACTGGCGGAATGATTGGCACTGGCGGTATCACGGGGGCAGGCGGCAAGACCGGAACGAGCGGAACGGGTGGGGTAGCGAGCACTGGAGGCGCCTCCGTCGGAACTGGCGGCAATGTCGGATCTGGCGGCAATGTCGGTCAAGGTGGCTCTGTCGCAACTGGCGGGTCGATTGGCAACGGCGGCGCGACAAGCAGCGTCCCGAATGTACTTGGAGGTAGCGCAGAATCGGGCGGAACTTTGGCTGGTGGCGCTACCGGAGGCGCGACAGCCGGGACAAGCTCGCCAGGTACAAACAGCGGATGCTCTTGCAGCATAGGGAGCAGCCGTGTCGCAGCCGCGAACTCACCGGTTTTCGCGCTCTTCCTGCTTGCGATGGTTCTTCGTATTCGGAGACGTCACGTTTGCCAGTAGGCTCCGCCTGCATCCTCGGTTGCCGCAGCTGAGTTGTTAGGGGAGTTCGGATGTTGAATCCGAACTCCTTTAAGTTCTGTGGAATCCTGCGTCCGCGTCGGTGGCAGAGCCTGCCGTAGTAGCAGGCAGCGCGGTCGGTTGCCGATTGGTTGGGCGCATGGTCACTCTCAGGGCTAGATTTCGCGTCACCGAGAATGCGCGAGCCCGAACGATCACCGGGGGCTGTCAGCGATGAACAGCTCATGACCGCATACGTCGCGGGCGACCAGTGCGCGTTCCGCGAACTCTTCGCGCGCTACGCTTCCGTGCTCGCCCGTGTCGTGCGCGCACAGGGCGCCTCCGACGAGGAAAGCCGCGATCTCGTTCAGCAGACCTTCCTGCAACTTCACCGCGCGCGGCGCGACTACCGGGCGGGCGAGCCTCTGCGGCCTTGGCTTTTCACCATTGCCTACAACTTGTGTCGCGACAGGTGGCGGGTTTTGGGGCGCAGGCGCGAGGTGCCGATGGAACAGGCCCCGCCGCCCATCGACTTCGCCACGCCCGCCGACCACTTGCAGGAACGACGTCGCGCAGAGATCCTGCGAGCTGCTCTTGCGACGCTTTCAGAAGACCAACGCCGGGTCGTGGAGATGCACTGGTTCGCCGGCGTTTCTCTGCCCGAGGTGGCGACCGCCTTGGGCATATCGCTCAGTGCTGCGAAGGTTCGCGCGCATCGTGCCTACGAGCGCCTGCGCCAGAACCTGGATCTGCGCGGAGAAGTGTAACCGTGGACAAAGATCGTCGTATGGGATCATGCAGGAGTGAACGAATTTCCAAGCGGTGCGAAGAGGCCGCGAGGTGGCTGACATGGACTGCGCGCAAATGAGGCAGATTGTCCTCGGTGGAGGTGACCTCGCCTCGCCCGAGGCGCAGCGCCACCTCGAAGAGTGCCCCGCTTGCCGGGAATTGGCCGTCGACGGTGGGGCACTGGCCCGCTTTCTTGCCGCCGTTCCGCCCAGCCGCGAAACAGTACCGACCCTTTCGTTCGAAGATCTAGAGCGGCAAATGGTTGGGGAATCGGGATTCCGCGGCCGCTTGCGCAGCCTGCCCAGTACCACACGGTGGGCGCTGGTCTGGGCCTCGCTCCTGGTCCCAGTCGCGATCGGGTTGGCCAAGTTAAGGCCCGATATCGCAATCTATCCGCCCGCCCGCTTGGGATTCGAAATCTGCGCGTTCGGTGGACTGGCGCTTGCCTCGTGTTGGTTCTGGCTGCGTCCCCTTTACCGAGCGCAGCCCAACAACAGCGTTCTTCTCGCCGTTCTTGCCGCCGGGCTGCTCGCGCCATGGGTGATCGCGATGTTTTCGTCGGTCGATCCCGAGGGTGGCAATGCCCTCGGTCGCCCGGCCATCTGTTTCGCCCTGGGCAGCGCCTTTGCCCTTCCGGTCATCGCGGTGGTTGGCGGGCTGGGCCGCCGTGTCCGCGGCGTTTTGGGTTTCGCGATCTTGCCCGCGCTCGCCGGCGCCCTGGCTGGCCTTGTCGGCCTCGAATTGCACTGCCCCAACTCCGCGCCTATCCATCTACTTACGGGGCACGCCCCCATCGCTCTCGTCTTGCCGCTGCTTTGGCAGCTGCTGTCGATCCGCTCCCGTGCGTAGCAGATTATTCGGCCAGGCCGAGCCTGCGCTTTTCTTGCACGCGCGCGATGGCTTGCTGGGCGGGCTGGCTTTTGCGATCGCCACCGGCGGCCCACTGGGCTAGCAGGTCTTCGCATGCGGCGCGGACTTCCGGACTCTTGTCGTAGAGAGCGAAGTGCTGGAGGATGGCCGCGGACTCAGGCTCGCCGATAGCGGCCAGGGCCGACACTAGGTTGACCTTGCCGCGTGGCGCGGCGGTGTGCATGGCGGTTTCGATTTGTGGAACGGCTCGCCGGCCAATCTTGCGCAAGCGATCGATGGCCGGACCAGGTAATTCGCCGCTCTTCTTGGCCAGCACATCAATGGCGGCGCCGATATCTCGGTAAGAACGATCATCACATCCTGGCAGAGCCAGTAGTGCAACCACCAACAAGAAAATCAGACGTCGCATGTCTCTATTTCCTCTGGCGGGCCACCCTGGCGGCGTGCATGGCGCTCACGGAATTTGGTCTCCAGCGCCACGGGGATTTCGCGCAGGTCGCCGCCATGGCTGGCTTCACGCCTGGCCAATGTCTCGAAAAACGCCTCGCCCAGGTCGAAGAGCGCGCTGGGATTGGACTCGGCGAAACAGCGGTGGCGCAGTTCCGCGCCACTGTGCAGTCCGCGCGAGTACCAGGCCAGGGTCTTGCGCAATTCGTGCAGTACCATTTTCGGCACCGCGTACTCGGCCACCAGATCGGCGTGCCGCCGCCACACCACGCGGCGCTCGCCTACGGTGGGCAGATCGGGAATGGGCTGCCCGTCGTCGGCAGCACGAACCGCGCGGAAAAGCCACGGATTCCCGCGCGCGGCCCGGCCGATCATCGCGGCGTCGCAGCCGGTTTCGCGTTTCATGTCGAGGTAATCAGCGACCGAGTCGATGTCGCCGTTGCCGACCACCGGGATCCGGCGGGGCAGGGCGGCGCGCACCTCGGCGATGGGGGCCAGCCGAACCGCGCCCGAAAATCCCTGCGCCCGGGTGCGGCCGTGCACCGTAATGAGGGCGGCCCCGGCGTCGACCATCCGGCGCGCGAACGCGGCCGCGTTCATCGAAAGATCGTCCCAGCCGGCACGCTGCTTGACAGTGACAGGAATGCTGTCGGGCAGAGCCGCACGTACCGCGTCCACGATGCTTGCCGCCAGATCGGGCTCGCGCATGAGCGCCGAGCCGCACAGCCCGGCCGTCACCTTGCGCGCGGGACAGCCCATGTTGATGTCCACGATGCTGGCGCCGATGTCGGCTGCCATGCGCGCGGCTTGCGCCAGCACCTCGGGCTCGCGGCCGAAGACCTGCACCGCGAACCGCCGCCCGCCTAGGCTTGCCCACATGCGGCCAGTCGCTTTCACCGCCCCGCGCGTGAGCGCCTGCGCGGATAGGAACTCGGTGTAGGTCAGCGCGGCGCCATGTTCTTCGCACACAGTACGAAATGGCAGATCGGTCACTGCCTCCATGGGCGCGAGCAACGCGCCCGGACCGATATCGACATCGCCAATTCGCATGTGGTGCGAACCATAGCATGCGCGATTTTGTATAGTCGTGCTTCCCATGCGAACCGTAGCCCTTCTATTAGCGAGTAACATCTTCATGACCGCGGCCTGGTACGGCCATCTGCGCTTTAGGGGCGTGGCTTTGTGGAAGGTCGTGCTGGTCAGCTGGGGAATCGCCTTCTTCGAATACTGCCTGCAGGTCCCGGCCAATCGCTGGGGGTACGGCCAGTTCAGCGCCTATCAGCTCAAGCTCGTGCAGGAGATCATCACCTTGATTGTCTTTGTCGGGTTCTCGGCGATATGGCTGGGCGAAGCGCCGCGCTGGAACCACCTGGTGGCTTTTGCGCTCGTCGTCGCCGCGGTTGGTTTTGCCTTTCTGCCTCGGGCGGTGTGATGCAGAATTGGCCGAAGACTCGTTGTGTCTAAAAATGCGGATCGAGGCGGCTTGAAACGAGCGCAAAACCCATGAATGGGTTAACTTGCTACGCCCATGGGGTCAGGTATGCCAATAGAGGACAAGGTGCTTAGTAGTGCCGCCGCGGCACTGGGGATCAAATCGGGTGAAGAGCTGGCCAAGCTCGATGTCAAGGGGTTGGCGGCCTATACCCAGAAACAGCTCTTCGAGTGCGCCAAGCGCCTCGATCTCAAGGGTGCTTCCAAGCTCAGCAAGAACGAGCTCGCGGCGCGCGTGGCCAGCGAATTCGCAGCGCGCCGAGCGCCCGCCGCAAAGCCGGTCGCGGCCAAGAAGAGGACGAAGACGCCCGCGCCGGACGACTTGCCGGCGGAGGTCGAGAAAGTCCCGCCCAGCGCGGGCGACGGGGCGGACTCGGCATGGTCGCACAAGTTCGAAGTGCGTGAGCACGCCAAGGCCGATGCGCCTGGCACCATCCCCTGGTCCTATGCCTACGACCGGGTGACCGGCATGGCCGTGGATCCGGATCGCTTGTTCGTGTACTGGGAAGTTACCGACGACGCCATCGAGCGCGCGCGCAAGGCATTGGGTAAGGTGGGCAAGGACGCCTGGCTGAACCTGCGCGTCTACGACACCACCGATCGCATCTTCGATGGCACCAATGCCCATTCCTACTTCGACCATCGTGTGGAGCGGGGGGATCGGCACTGGTTCTTCCAAATCGGCAAACCATCTTCGTCGGCTTTCGTCGACATCGGGCTGAAATCGAGCGAGGGTTTCTTCGCCAAGATCGTGCGTTCGGGCCGCGTCGAGTTTTCGCGCCACGAGCCGGCAGCATGGGGCGAACCCGAGTGGCTGAGCGTTCGCTCGCTCATGGGACCCATCGAGCACGCCGGCCGCGGTCCGCACGTTCGGCGGCAGGTGCCAGCGACTGCGCCGGTTCCGTACGGCGGTTTGCCCAGCCAGGCACCGAGACGCCATGTCGCGCTTCTGCCCTGGGAGGAATCTTTCACCGTCGGCGAGGGCGGTCGCAAAGAAGTCATCGAATGGGAAGAGCACATGACCGACGGCACGACCGAATTCCATCGCGAGAGCACGTGGGAAAGCCCGGTCATGGTTTCGGCCTGGGAAGCGGGACCATTCAGCTTTCCGGTGTCCGCGCCCGAACCGGTGCGTGAAGACTTCGTCGGACCATCGCGCGTGTACCGCGTGGGCGGGCAAACCCACGTTGTGCACGGGCCGTGGCAGGTCGTGATCAAAGGCGTGGGCGCGCACCAAGGCCGCTCTGTGGTGGCGAAGTGGGAGATCTATCGCTCCTGGGTCGCCGAGGAGACGGCCGAATCGCCTGCCGGCGAAGTGAAAGAGTACGCGATTCCGGGCAGCTCCGAGAAGCTGCTGATGGGCGCCAGCGAACGCCGTTGGCGCTACGCCAGCGAAATGCGTCTGGGCGGCGCCTCGGAGATCTTCTTCCTGGGAGCGAGCGAGTACCGGGCGCGCGGTGCCAGCGAACGGCTCTTCATGGGGGCCAGCCAATACAAGATGAGCGGTGCGAGCGAACGCCAGGTCGCCGGCGGTAGCGAGGTGCGCCTGCGTGGCGCCAGCGAGGTGCGCCTAGGCGGGGCCAGCGAAACGCGCCTGGGAGGCGCCAGCGAACGGATACTCGGCGGCGGTAGCGAAGGCCGGCTGGCAGACAACGCGGACGGGATCCCGCCGTCGGTCGCGGAGCCGGGCCACTATCCATCCCCTGAGTCGATCAGCAAAGAACCAGAGCACAAGGACTAGCCAACATGCCCACCGGATACTTCGCGCTGGTTTTGCACGCCCACCTTCCTTTCGTCCGCCACCCGGACGACCCGACGGTCATGGAGGAGCAGTGGCTTTACGAGGCCATTACGGGAACCTACCTGCCGCTTGTGCAGATGTTTGAAGGGCTGCAATCGGACAAGGTCCCCTACCGCTGCACGGTTTCGCTGTCTGCGCCGCTCATCGCGATGCTGACCGACGACCTGCTCAAGGTGCGCTACGCCGACCACCTGGACGACCTCATTCTCTTGGCCGAGAAAGAGCTCGAGCGGACCAAGTACGAGCCGCAGTACCACCGCCTGGCCGAGATGTATCACAACCGCTTTCAGAGCTTGCGCCACACCTGGCGCTGCCACGAAGGCAACTTGGTGCAGGCGTTCCGCAAGCTACAGGATGCGGGCGGGCTGGAGGTCATCACTTCGACCGCGACGCACGGCTTTTTCCCGCTGCTCGACCGCAACTGGGCGGCCCTGCGCGCTCAGGTTCACGTCGCCGCCGACTACTACGAGAAGCACTTCGATCGCCGTCCGCCGGGCATGTGGCTGGGCGAGTGCGGTTATGTGCCGGGCGTGGACGAACTTTTGCGCGAGGCCGCGGTTCGCTACTTCATCGTGGACAGCCACGCCATCCTTTTCGCCGACAGGCCCCCGGTATACGGCGTGTATGCCCCCATCTACTGCGCCACGGGCGTGGCCGCGTTTGGCCGCGACACCGAATCGTCCGAGCAGGTGTGGAGCTCGAAGCACGGCTATCCCGGCGATCCGCACTACCGCGACTTCTATCGCGACATCGGCTTCGATTTGCCCATCGAGTACATCGGCCCGCACATCCATCCCGAAGGCCACCGGATGTACACGGGTTTCAAGTACCAGGCCATCACCCACGACAAGCTACACGACAAGTGGGTTTACGATCCGGACGCCGCGCGCGGCAAGGCAGGGCTGCACGCGTCCAACTTCCGCGGCAACATGGAAAAGCAGGTCGAGCGCCTGGCCGCTGGCATGGATCGGCCGCCCATCATCGTCAGCCCCTACGATGCCGAACTGTACGGCCACTGGTGGTACGAGGGGCCGATCTTCCTGTCCGATCTTTTTCGCCAGCTGCACTTCGATCAAAGCGTGGTTCAACCCATCACGCCCGGCGAGTATCTCGACCGGCATCCCACCAACCAGCTGGCCACGCCGTGTGCCTCGTCCTGGGGGCTCAAGGGCTATTGCGAGCAGTGGCTCAACGAAAGCAACGCTTGGACCTGGCGGCACATCCACGCCGCCGGCGAACGCATGGTCGAGCTGGCGCGCGGACACTGGGGGGCGTCCAACCCGTTGACCGTGCGTGCGCTCAAGCAGGCCGCGCGCGAGCTGATGCTGCTGCAATCGAGCGACTGGACCTTTATCATGTCTACGGGGACAACAGTTCCCTACGCTACCCGACGATTCAACGAACACGTGGTCCGCTTCTCCCGGCTTTACGATGATCTGAAGAAGGGACAAGTGGACGAGAAGTACCTGGCATCCGTTGAAGCACAAGACAACATCTTCCCGGACATCGACTACCGGATCTACGCGTCGTAGCGGCTCCGCGCGCGAGAAGCGCGCTGAAAACGACACGCCCAGTAGCCCCAAGTTGAAAGTCGGCAGCAGTTCCGCGGGCAGCAAGTCGGCCGCAACGCGGAGATCTGCCGCCGTGGACGCGGTCAGCGCCGTTGCCAATGCGACGCTGTTCGCCCAGGGCCTGCCGCCACCCAGCGCAACTCCGCCGGTAACCCTGGTGTCGCCAGAGCGCGTGCGTGTCGAACCCGGCCAAGGAAGACTGAAGGTTCTCTTTGTCGCCTCGGAAGTGGCGCCGTTCCGCAAGACCGGCGGCCTCGCGGATGTGGCCGGGGTGTTGCCGCGCAGCCTGCGCCAGCGTGGAATCGACATTCGCGTGGTGATGCCGCTCTACCAGGGCATCCAGTGGAGCGCGCTCGAAAAACTGGATGGCACCTTGTCCGTACCCACCTATTACGGCAACGCGCGCGCCGGGCTGCGCCTGGGCGGGTTGCCGGGCAGCGACCTGCCCATCTACTTCATCGAGTACAACCGATTCTTCGACCGTCCCCACCTGTATGGTCCGCCGGGCCAGGCCTATTCCGACAACCTGGAAAGGTTTTCGTTCTTTTCGCGGGCCGCGCTCGAGATGTGCAAGACCATCGGGTTCATTCCCGACGTGATCCACGCCAACGACTGGCAGACCGCGCTGGTTCCCGTGTACGTCAACACCGTCGAGTGGGCCAAGCCGTTGCACGGCGCGGGCACACTCTTCACGATTCACAACCTGGCCTACCAGGGCAATTTCGAAAGCGGGGCCATGTTCATCACCGGCCTCGGCGGGAATCACTACAACCCGTTCGAGTTCGAGCACTTCGGCGACATGAACCTGATGAAGGCGGCGATACGGCACTCGAACCTGCTGTCCACGGTCAGCCCCACCTACGCGCGCGAGATCCAGACCTCGGCGTATGGCTTCGGCCTCGACGGTGAACTTTCGCTGCGCAGTAAATTCCTGCGTGGCGTGCTCAACGGCATCGACACCCACGAATGGAATCCCGCTGCAGATCCGCACATCGCCGCGCCCTTTTGCGCCGACGACATTTCCGCCAAGGCGGTGTGCAAGGCGTCCTTGCAGAAGCAGCTTGGCCTGCCCGTGCGCCCGAACGTGCCTCTGTTTGGCGTCGTCGGCCGGCTCACCCCGCAAAAGGGCTTCGACGTATTGGCGCACGCCCTCGACAAGATTCTCGCGTGGGATCTGCAGATGGTGCTCTTGGGCAATGGCGATCCAGAGGCCGAGCACTTCTTCTCGCACCTAGCGACTAAGCGCGGCGACAAGTTCAGCACCTTCATCGGCTTCGACGAGGGCCTGGCGCATCGGATCGAGGCTGGCTCGGACTTTTTGCTCATGCCTTCACGTTTCGAGCCGTGCGGGTTGAACCAGATGTACAGCCAGCGCTACGGCACCTTGCCCATCGTACGCGGAACCGGCGGCCTTCTCGACACCGTGGTGAACTATGATCAGGCGACCGGAAATGGGACTGGATTCATCTTTTGGGATTTGAGTCCCGGCGCGATTGCCGACACCGTGGGCTGGGCACTGTCGACCTACTTCGAGCGGCCGGCTCACATCGAGGCCATGCGCGAGCGGGCGATGCACCAAGATTTTTCCTGGGATCGCGCCGCCGAGGCGTACGAAGGACTCTACCGGGAAGCCTTCCAGATCCGACGCGGACACGCGTTCAAGTAGAGGAGCGCGTGATCAGCGCCCGGTCAAGGCTCTTTCGGCTGCGTGGCGCCCGAGTTCCGTGCCGGCGGCCACGACCGCGAGGTGGGTCCAGACCGCGCGTGCCTCGCTTGCGCGGCCGAGGCCGGTCAAGGCCAGGGCGCGGTTGGTGAGGACGGCAGTGTCTTCGGGTGCGACGGTCAAGGCGCGATCCAGGAGCGGCAAGGCTTGCTCGAACCGGCCGGCCACCACCTCTAGGGATCCGATCCAAGCACAAGCCGAGAGTTCGTGCTCGCTCGTGAGACATCCAGAGGGCGCGGCGAGGGCGGATCGATAGGCGGCAATGGCCCGGTCGCTCTTGCCACTGTCGAGATCGAAGTAGAGGTCGCCGAGGCGAACCTGCCACTCGCAGGCGGGCACGGGCGAAAGCGCGGGCGGCGTGAGTAGCGGCCGGGTCGCGGTGCCGGTTTCGATATCGAAGTCGAAGGTCGCGGGTATTTCGAAGGTGGCGATGAATTCCTTCCACTTGGGTAGGCGGCGCACGAACACCCGGCTGTCCTTGGCGCGAAAGACCAGCGCCCAGTACGCGGGATCCCAGAAGGACACCCGGCGGTTGATGCCTGCGTAGTCGAGCAGCGCACTCTCCACGCCGAGTTCATCCATAGCTTGGCTCCACTCCTCGCGTGATACGTCCATGCGGCCGAGCAGGCGATGAAATCGCGCGGGGTAAGCAGGTAGGCGCGGATCCACGAACACCTTGTAGCGGGGATAGCCTTGCCAGAGCAGGTAGGCGCCGGTCTCGAAATCGTTGTACATACGTTCGCGCAGCCCGTGCTCCTCGACGAAACGGATGGCGTCGAGGGGCAGGGTGCTTTCGTCGAGACCGATCGCGAGGAACCGCCCACCGCGGCCTGCCTCGGCGATACGCGGGACCAAGGTCACGGCGGCGAGGATGGCGAGGAGGGCGGCTTGGGGCAGGCGCGCGAGCGCTTGCTCGAACCGCTCGGCCAGGTGCGAGAGGGACGGCGCCGCAACCATGGCCAGAACCAGAATGGCATCGGCGCTGAAGCGAACGTGCCACGCGCCGAGCGCGAGCAGCCCAAGCGCGGGCAGGCGATAGAGCCAGGTTTGCCGGCGCGCGAGCGCGAGCAGAAGAAGCGAACCAAGGGCGAAGAGGATGAAGGAAGCATCCGAGCGCCAGGTCAGACTGCGAAACTCATCCACGGGATGCAGATCGAAGATGCCGACGTGGAAGGCGAGGTAGCGGACGATTCCCGTCCCAACTGGTGTGGCCAGCAACGTGAGCAGTGACAGGATCGCGAAAGCGAGGAAGCGCGTGCAGACGCGCATCCGGCTGCGGTCAAGGCAAGCGCCGGCGCCCGCCAGCAACAGCAGCACGGCCGCGAGAAAGGCGCCCGCGTGGAGATTCGCCCACAGGGCAACCAGTGGAATCAGCAGCCAGGCGCGGCAGCTACCTTTCTCGATCGTCGGCAGGAACCCCAGCACCACGACCTCGCCGAGCAGGGAGAAGACGTGCGGCCTCTCCACCAGCCGCTCGCGCAAGCACCAGAAGGCGAGCGCCAGCGCCAGCGACGAGGCGAAGGCACTGGCACCCTGGCGACGGCAGATGCGATACGCGACCGACGCAATCAGAATGACCACCAAGGTTTTTCCAATCACGACTGCTGGAAAGCCACCGATTCGGTAGAGCCACGCCACCGCGGTGTCAAACAGCCAGGCGCTGTCGAGGTACGGAGCGTCGGGAAACGTGAAGGAAAAGAGGTTGTGGTGTACGAGCGCGCCTGTGCGAAGAAACTGCTCGCCGCTGGCCAAGCGAAAGAACAGATCGGTCTCTTGCACCGGCGCGAGGCACAGCCCGGCCACGAACACGAGCAGCCCAACGAGGGCCATCGTGCGGCTACTTCATGGACTTGGACAGGGCGACGGCTTCGGTCTTGGTGCAGACCTTGGTCGAGGCCGCGACGCTGACGAAGTACCCGCGCCCTGGCAGGTAGAGGCCCGTGTTCGAGGCGGCCATCGCGGCGGCCTTGGGCGACTTGGACTTGTCGGTCATCCAGACCTTGCCAACCTTCTTGTAGCTCAGGAATGGATCGGTGGGCTTGTCGAGCACTTCTTTGACCGCCGGGGCGTAGACCTGAACGAAGGTTTCCTCGGAATTCTCCCCCGCCACCTTGAAGTGGTATTTGCAGGTTTCCTTCGAGCCGGACTCACCCAGGTAAGTCGCGTCGGACTCGCCACAGGCGGCGTAGATCGCTTCCTTGGTGAGGTGCAAAGTCACGTCCGGGCTGCAGCACTTGCCAGCGCCGAAAGTCTTGCAATCGCCGGCCTTGGCAGCCGCCGGAGGCGGCGTGGCCGGCGCAGGCGGAGCCGCGAAGGTCGTGGTCTGGTGGAGCAGCACCGGGACAGCGAGGGCGGTGGCGAGAACCGAGCTTGCGAGAATGATGCGGGTGGGCTTCATGTCCCGCATCCTAGCACCACCCGCGCCGGGCGGAACAACCTGATACGGCTTGCAAGAACGATCTACTTGGCGCCCCGGTTGACCATCAGGTCGAGGTCTTCGCGCAGGCTTTGCAAATCCTCTTCGTGCTCGACCTCTTGTTCCAGGATGGTCAAGGCCAGGTTGTAGGTCACCATGTCCTTGTCCTTGGTGGCATCCATGAGGCTCTTGTAGGTCGAGATCGCGCACTGTTCGCCTGCGATGTTCTGGTCGAGCAGAACCGCCACGTAAGGATCCGCGGGCGCGTCGTACTTGCACGGGCTAAGATCGAACCAGTCCTTGGGCGAGAGCACCGGTGTTCCGCCCAGCTGGATGATGCGGTTCGAGACCAGCGTGGCGTGGCTCAGCTCTTCGGTGGCGTGCAGGTTGAGCTCGGCCGCCACCGCGTCCTTCATCGGCCCCTTGATGACCTTGGCGCCGAGCCAGTACTGGTAGTAGGCCAGCCACTCGCTCGCGTAGGCTTGATTGAGCAGTTTGAGTAGCAGATTGACGTCGATACCGATGATCTCGCGTGCTCTGGTTCCCATGTCTTGTCCTTTCTATCCGCCGTACAGCTTTTCTAAGAAGGCGTGCATGTCTTCACGCCGGCCGGTGAGAAAGACGCGGCCGACTTGCGCCGCCAGGCGTGCGAGCGGCGGGCCGGACTTGGCGATTCGCTCCAGGTGCTCCTTGGCCTCCTTGACCCTGGCGGCTTTCTTGGTGTCGGGCTTGGCATCCTGTGGTTGCGAAGCTTGAAGCACGAGGGCTTCCAGGGCCACCATGCGGCGCACGCTGTCGGCCTCCGAGCCTTCGAGAATGGCGGCCACTTCGGCGGGCGTGCGCTCGCCCGCCCAGACGGCGCCCAGGCCGCGAACGGCGGCCGCGCGAACGTCGTAGGCGGGATCGACGAGCGCTTGTTCGAGTAGCGGAGTAGCATTCTTGGGATCGCGCTGGGCGATGCGCGCGATGGCCTCGGCGGCGGCGGCGCGCACGGATTCGCCGCGCTGGCGCAGCACCTGGCCCAACATGGCGGTGGTGGACTCGGACGCGCCAGCCACCTCGCCGAGTGCGATGGCACCGGCCCTGCGGGTCGCAGGATCTCCTGCGCGCAACATGGTTTCGAACACGGGCAGAACCTTGGCGGCGCCGGCTCCCGAGGAGGTGGACAAGGCACGCACGGCCTCGGCGCGCACGAAGGCATCGCGATCTTCGGCGCCGGCCTGCAAGATATCGAGCACGATGGGCTGCATGGCGGCGGCGGCCTTCATGGCTTCGAGGCGCATACTCTCGTCGGAGTCGCGCGCGGCCTGGCGCAGGATGGCCGCCACGCCGAGGCGAGCCGCCACGCGCAGGACAAGCTGGCGCTCTTCCAGATCGCCTTGGCCGAAGAAGCTCGAGAGTTTCTTTTCCAAGTCGGCCATGAGCTTGCCCACGGGCACGCCGGCTTTGCCGCAGGCGACGAGGGCCTCGGCGGCGGACATGCGCACCGGTCGCTCGCGGTCTTCGAGCAAGCCGATGAGTGGCGCAAGCACGATGTCGTGGGCCTCGCTGGCCAAGGCCCCGAGCGAAGTCGCCACGGCCGCTCGCACGGCTGGCTCGTCGGAGGCGGCCAGTTGCACGGCCATGCGCGCGGCGCCTTTGGGGTCGCCCTCGGTCAGGCTGCCGAGGCACGCGGCGGCCTCGGTGCGGACCTCGCGATTGTCGTCGCGCGAGGCGATGCGCAGATAGGGCGACGCCGCCACGGGGGCTTTCTTCGCCATCTCGCAGAATGCGCGGGCGGCGGCAACGCGCGTCGGAATCTCGCTTTGCTTGAGCGCCTTGGCCAGCGGAGGCAGGACCGCGGCCGGCCGGGTCTGCCCGATCTGGCCGAGGGCTTCGACAATGGCCTTGCGTATGGTCGGTCGCACCTTGACCATCGCGTGCCCCAGATCTTCCGCCACTAGCGCGGGTTGCGTGGCAGCCAATCGGATCGCCGATTCGATGCCGGCTTTCGCAACCTCGGGGTTGGGGTCGACCAGGGCCTTGCGGACCAATTCCAGTCCCTCGCGCTTGAGGTAGCCGAAGGCGCGCGCGGCCTCGGCGCGTACGTCGGGGGATTGATCGTAGAGAAAAACCTTGAGCGGCTTGCTCGCGGAATCGGGTTGCTTGATGGCCACCACGCCCCACAGGGCGGCCCCGGTGACCCGGCCTGACGGCGGCCCCTTGGTGGCGGCGGTGGCCAGGGTCTCGACCTCGGCCGGGTCGATGAGGCGCGCGTAGATAGGCAGAGCGGCCGTGCGCAACCGTGGCGGCGCATCGGCGGCGACGGCCTTTTCCAGTGCCGGCAAGAGCGATGCCTGTGCCTCGCCGCTCTTGCGCAAATACGACAGGGCCGAGATGCGCGCCTCTTCAGGGGCCTGTTCATCGGCCGCGATCTGGGTAAGCGCGGACATCGCCTCGCGCGGTACCGCGGCGGCGATGCGGTCGAGCAAGGCCAAGGCGGTGCGCCTAGATTGCCCGTCCGAGCTGCCCAGGCCCTGGCGGACGGCATCGGTGGCGGCGGTGGGCGCGCGTCCTGCCAGATCCATCACGCCTTTTTCGGCCATGCGGCGGAACGACGGCTCCTTGTCGGCCAAGGCGATGGCCAAAATGCTCGCGGCCGTGGCGCCGTCGAGGGTGGAGCATTCGTGCAGAACCGTGCTGCGCACGGCGAAAGAGGCATCGGCCAGGGCCGTGCGCAGGATCGCGGCGTGCGTGCCTTTGCCCTGCCGGCGATCGATGGCCGCGGCGACCTCGACCCCGCGACGGCGCACATCCGACGATTGGTCATTGAGTGCGGCGGCCAGGATCTCGTCCTCGCCCGCGCCGCCGGTGCCGACCACGGCCAGGGCTTCCAAGGCCTCGCGGCGCAGGGCCGGATCCACGAACGCTTGCTTGAGCGACACGATGCCGGCGGGATCGCCCAGCAGCACCAGCGAGATGCCGCGCGGAACCGGGCCAAGCCCGTCGAGCACGGTGCGCAGCCAGGTGGGAATCGGCGTGCCTCGGTTCTTGTCGAGTGTGCCCGAAGCGTGGCCCGAGACGATGCGCCGGTAGAGATCGGTGGCGACGCCCGTCGAGGCAAACCCGGTGTCCGCGATGATGGCGCCGAATCGCGGCTGTGCGGGTATGAAATTGAGGAAAGCGAGACTGCTGCGCCCGCGGCGCACGACCACGCGGCTCGACGGTGAATCCTTGGCCGGGTCGAACGCCAGGGTGTACGAGGTGCGCAGCTCGAAGACCAGTCCGAAGAGAATCGCGAGCAGCACGACCACGGTGAGCCCCGCGCGCAAGATGGCGCGGCGGATACTGCGGCGTAGGGTGCCGCTTTCCTCGCTCGACAGATCGCTGGCCAGGTGCGCACGGACGTTGCGGATCTCAAGCAGGGTCAGTGCGGTTCCGGTGAGCGTGCGGCGGCGCAAAAGGCGTCGCGCTTGTTGGACGTGCGCGGTGGCGATGGCGGCGTGGTCGCGGATGCGCGGGATCAAGCAGGGATGGGATAGCTGCAGTCGGCCTTCGCTCTGACCGGAGTTTTCGCGCAGGATTCCCCGCGCGGTCAATACGTCCACCGCCTTGTCCACGGCGCCCTCGGGCAGCTTGCTGCGCGCCGTGAATTCACCGACGGTGAGGCGCTCTTTGTCAGCGCACGCGAGCAAAAGTCGCATGGCGGTGGCTTCGCCGGCATCGACGATGGCGCGCTGGAGGAAGGCGTACAGGATGGTGCTGGCGCCGCCCGCGCGCTCGTAGCGGCGCAGGGTGGTCATGCGTTGCTCGACGGCGGATGTGGCCACAATCTGCAGGTCGGCGGGCAGGCAAGGACCGGGTCGGCATAGATCGGCTGCCATGAGGTTGGCCAGTCCGGCTTCGAAAAACGTACCGGTGTTGAGCGCGGTTTGCTCGAGGATTTCCGCGACCTGGGCCTCGCCCAGCCGGCCAAGTTCCATCCAGGCGCCCGCGGCAGGCGAGATGGCGGCGACGTCGTGCAAGCGCTCCAGGCGATGGAAGGAGGCGCCATCGATGCATAGAAGCAAGCGCAGGCGGCTGCCCGAGCCGGCCATGGCCACCTTGAGCAACGCAGCCAGGGTGGTCAGCACGGCAGCCGAGGCCGGATCCGCGTCGTCGCCCAGCAGCTCTTCGAGATGGTCGAGCACGAGCAGGGTGCCACCCGGTGAGGAGCGAGCGACGCTGATCAGATAATCGGACGCACTCTCGCCCGGCGTGGGCGGTTCGCCCCGCACGCGCCCCAGCGCCTGCCATAGCTCCTGATCGAAATTGGCGTAGCTGCCGAGGTACACAGCGGCCACGTTGCGCTGAGAAAGCAGGGGCAAAAGCCCGGCCCGCAAGAGCGACGTCTTGCCCACCCCCGGCTCGCCACAGAAGGCGGCGACGCGTGCGGCATCCTTGGTGATGAGCTGAAGCAGTGCCTGCGTCTCCTGCGCGCGACCGAAAAAGAGACTGGCGCTGCTTTCATCGTAGGGACCAAGCCCCCGGAAGGGGCCCAGGGCGGGGTTTCCAGACGAAGACATTGCCAGCAGGATAGCCGCCCTTGGCCCCGGCTGCGCAGGAAAGTTATCTACACATCGCTGGCGAAGTCGGACTCGACCACCGCCGGGTCGTTGTCATAGTCCGAAATGACGACCTCGCGCATGGTCGCGTCCGTCGACGACGGCGGGAAGAAGCCATCCACCAGATCGGCGATTTCGTCGTGCGAAGTGCCGCGTTTCACCGTCGCCAACGCATAGACCACGTTGCCGTCATCGACGACCGACAGAAACCCCACGCGCCGTCCGTCCTCGACCGCCCACAGATCCCAGACTTCCGACGACTTGGTGCGCGTGGTGCGCGTGGCGTAGAAGGTGCGGGGTTCGTGGCGGGTGATAGGGGTAATCTTGGGATCGCGAGGCATGGGGCGGAAAACGTAGCACGGTTATCGCCAAGGCGCTGGAAGCAGCGGTGGGCGCTCCAGGGCACGGCGGGTGCGTTGCAGTTCGATTTCGCTGATGAGCACGGCAGGCGCGACGGTCGACACGGGCACGTAGCCGGATTCGGCGCCGCAAAAGCCGTTGAACACCGCCGTCTGATCGGAGGCGGCCACGATGCGATTGAGCGACCCAATCGGCGTGCCGACGAACTCCACACCGCGCACCAGGGTTTCCTCGCCGGTGTTGGCGTCGACCCGGTACACGATGCGCGGCATGCCCTTGAAGGCCTGGAAATCGTAGGTCGTTGTGTTGGTTTGGCCTCCGCTGATGTCGGCGATGATGAGGCCGAAAGCTTTCTTCTGCCGTCGGATCTCTTCCAGCAGCATCTCCTTCAACTTGTCGTAGGAGACCACCTTGTCCAATTTGACGATGGTGCTGGCCATACGGCCGATGGGATCCAGGGTGCCTTCCGCGCGGCCGTGTCCGTTCGATTCCAGCGAGCCCTTCACCGGCGTGCGGCTCTTGAGGTAGTTGCGCAGGATTCCGTGGTCGACCAGGGTCACCGGGCGCGCGACGACCCCTTCGTCGTCGAAGCGGTAGAACCCGTTGAGCGACACGTTGCCAACCTTGCGCAGCGTCGGGTCGTCGAACACGCTGACGAAGGTCGGCAGTATGGGCTTGCCGATCTGGCCCTTGAAGGTGGCGCCCTCCTTGTTGTCGTTCTGGCGCTCGCCTTCCAGTCGGTGGCCGAGTGCCTCGTGGAAGAACACACCGGCGGCCTCGGGCAAGAGGATGGCAGGCCCATTGAAGGGATCCAGCATGGGCGCCTCGCGCAGGCGCTTGATCTCTTCGGCCAGCTGGGCCGCGGTCCGCCGCAGCTCGGCCTCGCTGGGCATTTCGGCTTCCGTGGCGCCGTAGAAGCTCTTGAAGTGGTTGACCAGCAGGCCGTCCTTGGCGCGCGACGAGGCGAGCAACTGGATCGAGTAAATCAGACGTTCGCTGACCAGTTCGGTGCCTTCGCTGGTCACGAGGTAGCGGGTCTGGTGGTCGACCGCCATCTTGACCTGCGAGTCGAAGATCTCGGGATAGACCTTGAACAGGGCGGACACGCGGCGCAGCCGGTCGCTCCATTCGGCGCGATCGAGTTTCAAGGTGACCGGCGCATCCACGGCCCGCGCGGCCTTCTCGCGCGAGAAGCTGGGCATCTTCTCGTCCTCGACCATCTTGGTCACGCGCGTGCCGCGCTTCTTGTGCAGGGCCGCCAGCGCCTGCTTGTAGCGCGCGTCGGTCTGCAGCCACATGGTGGCGCGCATGGCATCCACGTCGTCGTCGATGGGCGCGAAGGTCGGCGGCTCGTAGCGGTCGAAATCGTCCAGGTCGAAGGCCTTTTCGGACGAATCGTCGGCCGTGTTGTCGAACTGGTAGCTGCCCACGCGCACCTCGACCGAGGCCTGGCGCACGTTCTGGTAGCCGTCCTCGAAGATGGCGCCGAAGCGCGCGCCCATGTCGTAGTCGTCGTATTCGCGCACGAGATAGCGGATGAAGTACGGGCCGTCCTCGCCAGGCATCTTGAGCTTTTGCTTGGACCGGCCGAGTTCGTCCTTGAGAGCGTTCAGGATCGTGAGACGATGGTCCTTGGCTGGATCCGCGGCGGGGTTGGCAGCCGCGGCCACGTGACCGCCGAGGAGGAGGAATAGGGGGAGTGCCTTGAGGGAAGGTGCCATGATTGTCTCAGCAGTCTGACCGTTTCTGATTGGCAAAGAAAGCGCTATGGTTGGGCACCATGGCGACGATCAACACGAACTATCAGAAACTTCAGGCCGGCTATTTGTTCCCTGAAATCGGCAAACGCGTGCGCAATTTCGCGGCGGCCAATCCGGCCGCGCGCATCATTCGCCTAGGCATCGGCGACGTGGTGCTGCCGCTGCCCGCGCCCGTCATCGAGGCGATGAAGGCCGGCGTGGACGAGATGGCGCGCAAGGAAACCTTCCGCGGCTACGACGACCGCGGCCGCGGCTACGACTTTCTGGTCGAACCTATTGCGGCGCATTTCCGCAGCCAGGGTGCCGAGGTCGCCGCCGACGAGATCTTCGTGTCTGACGGCTCGAAGTGCGACACCGCCAACGTGCAAGAGATCTTCGCCGTCGAGAACGTCATCGCGGTGACCGACCCGGTTTATCCCGTGTACGTGGATACCAACGTCATGGCTGGCCGCACCGGGGTCGCCGAGAACGGCCGCTATGGCAAGCTGGTCTACCTTCCCACCACCGCCGAAAACGGCTTCGAGCCGCCCTTGCCCGACAAGCACGTGGATCTGATCTATCTGTGCTCGCCCAACAACCCGACCGGCGCGGTCATGTCGCGCGCTTCGCTCCAGCGCTGGGTGGAATACGCCGAGCGCGAAGGCGCCATCATCCTGTTCGACGCCGCCTACGAGGCGTTCATCCGCGAGCCCGGCCTGGTGCACAGCATTTTCGAGATCCCAGGCGCGCGCAACGTGGCGATTGAATTTCGCAGCTTTTCCAAGACCGCGGGATTCACCGGCACGCGCTGCGCGTTCACCGTCATTCCCAAAGAGCTGTGCGCCCGCGACGGATCCGGCGCGCCCGTGCCCTTGCACGGCCTGTGGAACCGCCGCCACACCACCAAGTTCAACGGCGTGAGCTACCCCGTGCAGCGAGCCGCCGCCGCCGTCTTCAGCCCCGAGGGCAGCAAGGCCGTGCAAGCCAACATCGACTACTACATGGAAAACGCCCGCATCATCCGCGAAGGCCTAGCCAAGGCCGGCTACCGCGTGCACGGCGGAGTCAACGCCCCCTACATTTGGCTGCGAGTGCCCGAGGGCCTGACCTCGTGGCAGTTCTTCGACCGCCTGCTCAGCGAAGCCAACGTCGTCGGCACGCCCGGCTCCGGCTTCGGCAGCTGCGGCGAAGGCTACTTCAGGCTGAGCGCGTTCGGGTTCAGGGAGAACGTCGAAGAGGCAGTGGAGCGGATTCGGAGCAAGGTGAAGGCGTAGGGGGCGATCATGAAGCATCCCGTCGGAAGGGTAGGCGGAGGAATGCAATGCTAGACTCTGGGTCATGAAGTTCATCATCGAACTTGAGCGCGAGGATGACGGGAGGTGGATCGCGGAAGTCCCCGATCTCCCAGGCGTCTTGGTGTATGGAACTTCGCGGGAAGACGCCATCGCGCATGCTCAGGCGCTTGCCTTGAGGGTTCTCGCCGACCGCATCGAGCACGGCGAATCCGAGCCCGCGCTCCTCGACGTTTCCTTCAAGGCGGCGTGACGACGTAGGGCTCAATCAAGGCGCGACGGCTGCTCGCGAGCCTTGAGCGGATCGGGTGGACGGTCAAGCGACAGACCGGTTCTCACCGAACCCTCGCGCGGCGGGGTGGGGAAACGTCGTTTTCGCATTTCATGACGATGAAGAGATCGGACCAAGGATGCTGTTTCGGATCGCCACTGGTCTCACCCCGGAAGATATCTGACCGGGTCGACACGACGATGGCTTTACTCGCGCCGACATGCCGCAGCCACGCCAGCGCGGGCGGCGTGGCCGAGGTCTTGCCCGTGGACGTATTCATCTCTGGCTGCCGCCGCGACCGGGAGCCGTCATCTTCGGGATCTGCTCGCGGTCGGCGGTATCGATGTCAGGGGCAGTACGCCACTTGGCATTGGCCCGCCACGCACGTGAAGTGCGCACAGCCGGTGCCACCATCCGCGCATAGCTGACAGAGCGCGGGCAAAGCCCCGGTGCACTCGGTCGCAGCGTTGCAAGTGTTTGGGGACTTGTCGGGCACGCACCCGCAAATGGTCGTGTCGAAGTGATCGCCCTGGATGCATAGAACATTGTCTACGCACGCGGGCTTGGCGTCGACCGGCGGAACCGTTCCCGCATCTTCGTTGGGCACGCACTTGCAAAGCGTTGGGTCGAAGTGATAGCCCACGATGCATGCCTCGGTCTGCACGCACTGGCAGCGTCCCGACACCTGCGGGTCGCATCCCTGTCCGCAAGTCAGCGACGAAGCGCAGCCGAGGGCTGGATTGTGGCAGGCGAAACCGGCGGCGCCGCTTGCTTCGTGACAGGCGTACAGATCGAAACCGGTGGGACAACAGCCAAGCCCTGCGTCGGGACTCGACGTCGACAGATCTAGGCTTGGTGGTCCATCGTGGTTTGCGTCCGTGTTAGGGTCATTGGTGCTGGGACAGGCAGCTAGCAATAGGCCGCCCGCAGCAACAAGCAAGTTGAGGCGATGGGTGCGCATGAGTCCTCCGTTCGCCGCTTTTACACACGCAAACTTCGTGCCTGCCATAGCCGCGGCACTCCGGTGACGACTCCCCAGCAATTTCGCACTCTCCGCCGCGCCATGGTCTCAGAATCCTGATATCGGACATGGATAGTCCGCATAGCAGATCTCCCGTTGACCGACGCGCGGCCTCCTTCCCCGACTCGCCAGACTTGCTGGTGTAGGTCCATCAGCGAAATTGGATGCATGTCAATTCGGGATGAGACCTGTCACAATGGAAGCTGCAAGTTCTTCGACACGCCAGTCCTAGAACGCGGAGGCACATCATGAAGCTTTTGTGGGCATTGGTTCTTGGCGCCGCAGGCGCGGGCCTCGGGTGTGGAAGCACGCACGGCTCCGCAGTCGGGAGTGGGGGTATCGGGGTTGGGCAGGGGGGCGCGGCAGGATCGGCGACGACATCAACCGGAGGCCTGGCGGGATCGGCCACGACTACGACCGGCGGTGCGGCGGGCTCCACCGCGAGTGGGGCTTTGCCCGAAGGCAACACCGGGATCGCGGCCAAGTATCCGGGCGACGTGGGCATCGCGGGCGATTCGGCGGTTATCTTCGCCGACGACTTCGAGAGCTACACCCAGGCGGCGGATATCATCAAGCGCTGGGACAACATGTACCAGAACCAGTACGTGTCCATCGCCACCGCGGCGGCCAACGTGTACGCGGGCAAGCAGGCGCTCGAATTCACCCTGCCGCAAGAGACGGCCGAGCTTTCCGATGCGGTCGAGAAGATCGTCAGTCCCGAGCTCGACGTGCTCTTCTTGCGCTACTACTCGAAGTTCCAGCCACCCTACGATGTGGTCGGTTCCAGCCACAATGGATCGAGCATTTCCGCCCACTACGAAGTGGGCTATACGTCCACGCCCGGCGTGCCGGCCAATGGCACCAACAAGTTCCTGGCCAATCTGGAGAACTGGCGAGGCGACGCGACCACGGTCTCGCCCGGCGACCTCAACATCTATGTCTACCATCCGCTTCAGCGTAGTCAGTGGGGCGACCACTTCTTTCCCACCGGCCTGGTCATGCCCAATACCAGCATCCCGTTCGACTTCGGTCCCGACTTCGTCAGCCGACCCGATTTCATTCCCGCGCTCGACCAGTGGTATGGCTACGAGCTGATGGTCAAGGCGAACACCCCTGGCCAAACCGACGGCCGCATCGCCGCCTGGGTCGACGGCAAGCTGGTCATGGACTTCCCCAACCTGCGCCTGCGCGACGTGGCCAGCCTGACCATCGACCACTTCGCCATCTGTTTCCACATCGGCTCGAATCCCAACGGAGAGTCCAAGAAGTGGTACGACAACGTGGTCGCCGCCAAGTCGTATATCGGGCCGCTTGCGAAGTGAAGGCGCAATGGCTTTGGATGGGCGCCTTACACCTCTCCGCGATCAACCCACTTCGGAACGCTCGTGGCCTTGTAGCCCTCAAGAAGTTGGAGCAATAAGACCGGCTCCTGCTCCAGGAAAGCCATCTGCCGATGTTCGGGCCGGAGAAACCGCTGAGACACGAGTACGTCTAGGAATTGGAGTAGCGGCGCGAAGAAATCCTTGGCACCAAGGAGGCCCAAAGGCTTCTGGTGGAGACCAAGTTGTGCCCAGGTCCACATCTCAAAGAACTCCTCAAGAGTACCAAGTCCGCCGGGCATGGCGATGAAAGCATCCGCCAGTGCGGCCATCATTTCTTTCCGCTCGTGCATGCTCGAAACCACGTGCAGCTCG
>Ga0265329_10000312_pt1 | contig 25792 bp, 23 predicted proteins | sample 41627metaG_FD_202091 | JGI IMG/M metagenome (GOLD analysis project Ga0265329, IMG submission 202091) | Rhizosphere microbial communities from Carex aquatilis grown in University of Washington, Seatle, WA, United States - 4-16-27 metaG | ecosystem: Host-associated > Plants > Roots > Rhizosphere...
GCCGTTCCTCCGGAGTCCGTTCCGTGAAGATGTCCTCGTCGTTTTGCGGCGTCGCGTGGCAGAAGAGCACGCGCCCGATCTGCACGGTGGGCGGAAGGTCGTGCAGGAAGGCGATCTGCTCGTCCGTCAGGGCCGCGCGGGTCGCGTCGAGAGAACCGGGCGGCGCCAGTCCGGGCTCGCCCGGCGTCAGCTCCCTGTCGCCGTTTCCGCGCAGCCAGAGAGCGCGGTCACCGAGCGCGCGGAGACGCTCGAGCGTCTCGGCCGGCTGGGCGCCGCCGGCGGCCACGTCGCCGCCGACGACGATCGTGGCCTCCCCGGGAACCTCTGCGAGAACGGCCTCGAGCGCACGGAGGTTGCCGTGCACGTCGTAGAGCGTTGCGATCACCCGGCGATCTCGAGCTGGAGCCTGCGCCCCGCGTTGGGGCCGCCCGCGCGGACGACCGTGCGCAACGCGCGGGCGAGCCGGCCCTGCCGGCCGATCACCTTGCCGACGTCGCCCTCGGCGACGTGCAGCCGGAGGACGAGCGAGCCGTCCTCGCCGTCGAACTGCTCGACGCGCACGGCGTCCGGCTCGTCGACGAGCCTCCGTGCGAGCTCGGCAAGCAGCTCGGGCACCGCTAGGAGATTCCTTTGATCTTCAGGAGCTTCGCCACGGGCGGCGTCGGCTGCGCGCCGTTCGCGAGCCAGCCGCGCACCTTCTCCTCGTCGAGCTCGATCAGCGACGGCTCGAACTGGGGGTCGTAGCGGCCGACGATCTCGATGAACTTGCCGTCGCGCGGGGAGCGCGAGTCGGCGGCGACGACGCGGTAGATCGGGTTCTTCTTCGAGCCGACCCGCGTCAGCCTCAACTTGACTGCCATTGACTCACCTTCTCGCTTTCTTCTTTCGTTTGCTGGAGGACTTGCGTGTGGCGCTCGGGCGGGGCTTGCCCGACACCGCTGGCCCGGGGGCCTGCATTCCCGGGAGCGAGGGCATCTTGCCCGAACCTATCGACTTCATCACCTTCGCCATCTGCTTTCGGGCCTCGAGCAGCTGGTTCACCTGCGTGACCGTCGTGCCGCTGCCGGCGGCGATCCGCTTGCGCCGCGACCCGTCGATCACGTGCGGCACGCGGCGCTCGTGCGGCGTCATCGAGAGGATGATCGCCTCCACCCGGCCGAGCTCCTTCTCGTTCACGTCGTCGAGGCCCTCGAGCTGCTTGCCCAGGCCCGGGATCAGCTTGAGCACGCCCTGGAGCGGGCCCATCCGGCGCAGCATCTTGTAGCTCTTGAGGAAGTCGTCGAAGCTGAACTCGCCGGCCATCATCCGCCGCTCGAGCTCTTCCTTCTCGTCGTCGCCGACCGCAGCCTCGGCCCGCTCGATCAGCGTCAGCACGTCGCCCATGCCGAGGATGCGCGACGCCATCCGGTCGGGGTGGAACCACTCGAGCGCGTCGAGCTTCTCGCCGACGGAGGCGAGCTTGATCGGACGGCCGGTGACGGCCTTCACCGAGAGCGCCGCGCCGCCGCGCGCGTCGCCGTCGAGCTTCGTCATCAGGACGCCGTCGAAGTCGACGCGCTCCTGGAACGCCTTGGCCACGTTCACCGCTTCCTGGCCGGTCATGGCGTCCAGCACGAGGAGGACGTTGTGCGGCTTCGCCTGGCGGCGAATCCGCACCAATTCGTCCATCAGCTCTTCGTCGACGTGAAGCCGTCCCGCGGTGTCGACGATGACCACGTCACAGCCCTTGGAGAGCGCCCACGCGATGCCCTGCTCCGTCGCCTTGACGGGGTCGCCGCGCTCCTCCGAGTAGACGGGGACGCCGATCTGCGCGCCGAGCTGGACGAGCTGCTCGATCGCCGCGGGCCGCTGCAGGTCGGCGGCGACGAGCGCGGGCTTCTTCCCGTCCTTCTGCAGCAGCAGCGCGAGCTTGCCCGCGGCGGTCGTCTTGCCGGAGCCCTGGAGGCCGGCGAGCAGGATCGTCGTCGGCGGCCGCTGCGCGAACGCGAGCTGCGAGGAGCCCGTCCCCATCAGCTCGGTCAGCTCCTCGTGGACGATCTTCACCACCTGCTGCCCGGGCGTGAGGCTCTTCAACACGTCCTGGCCGACCGCCCGCTCGCGGACGTGGGCGACGAACTGCTTCACGACGTCGAAGTTGACGTCCGCCTCGAGCAGCGCCAGGCGGACCTCGCGCATCGCGCGCGAGATCGCCTCCTCGTCGAGGGTGCCGCGGCCGCGGAGGTCGCCGAGGGCGCTCTGGAGCTTGTCCGAGAGGGTGTCGAACACGGCCGCCAAGTGTACTGGCGGGTGTCCGGCGCCCTTTCCGGCGCGGCGGCTCGTCAGGCGGCGGGGACGCTGCGCGCGTATGCCCTGGGCCGCGCGCCGCGCAGCAGGAACAGCATCAGACCGGCGCCGACGCCGAGGCCGATACCCGCGTCGCCCCAGTTGAAGGCGCCGCCGATGGAGAAATGGGCGGACGGAGCCGCCGTCTCGGCGAAGCCGCTGGCCTGGATCGCCTGCGCGACGTCGGCCGACGTGTTGGTGAGATCCGAACGCGTGTCGTAGATGCTCGCCGTGCCGGGACCGACGGTGCTGCCGGTCGGCCGGGAAACGGGCACGGACCCGAGCGCGGACGGCGCGACGATGACGGCGAGCGAGGCCACGAGAGCGATCCCCCCGCCCAGCTTGACCATGTGAGCCTTGCCGACCATTGCGTTCCTCCGCTCTCGGCGATCGCGGTGTGCGATCTCTTGCGCCGAGTAGACAAGGCGGCGCCTAAGCGCCGGTAACGCGCGGGTAAAGCGCACGCCGGCGGCGGTGCCGGACGCGCAGGAAGCAGAGGTGGCGCCGCTGGGGGACGGCGCCACCTCTGCTGCCCGGTGTCAGTCGGTGACGACGCTGCGTCGTGCGCGCGAAATCCCGTTCCGCCAGGCAGGAGCAGCAAACCGTCCCGTGCCTAAGCGCCGGTAACTCTCCGGTTAAGCGCTTGAGGTCTCGGGAGGCCGGTGCTAGCTTCGGCGCGGGGCACGTCTTTGGACTTCCGCATCCTAGGCCCGCTCGAGGTGCTCGATCACGGGCGAGCGCTCGACCTCGGCGCCGCCAAGCAGCGTGCCGTCCTCGTCGTGCTCGCACTCAACGCGAACCGCGTGGTCGCGCACGACCAGCTGATCGACGCGCTCTGGGACGAGGAGCCGCCGGAGACGGCGCGGAAGGCGCTCCAGGTGTACGTCTCGCAGCTGCGCAAGGCGCTCGGCCGCGAGCGCCTCGAGACGAAGCCCCGCGGCTACCTGTTACGCCTCGAGCCGGACGAGCTCGATCTCTCCCGTGTCGAGCGTCTGCGCGAGAGCGGGAAGCCGCGGGAGGCGCTCGAGCTCTGGCGCGGAGCCCCGCTCGTGGACTTCGCCGACCAGCGCTTCGCCCAGGCCGAGATCGCGCGACTGGAGGAGCTCCGCCTATCCTGCCTCGAGCAGCGGATCGAGCAGGACCTCGCCGCGGGGCGGCACGCCGAGCTGGCCGGAGAGCTCGACGCGCTCACAAAGCAGCACCCGCTCCGCGAGCACCTCCGCGTTCAGCTGATGCTCGCCCTCTACCGGGCGGGCCGGCAGGCCGAGGCGCTCGAGGCCTACCAGGCGGCACGAGCCGCCCTCGTCGAGGAGCTCGGCATCGAGCCCGGCTCGCGGCTGCGGGAGCTTCACCAGCAGATCCTCACGCAGGATCCGGCGCTCGACCTGCCCGAGCTGCAGCCGGCGGCTCGAGGCAAGCCGGCGCTCGCGGCCGGACCAGCGCCCGCGCCCAGGCCCGCGACGCGGAAGACGGTCACCGTGCTCTTCTGCGACCTCGCCGACTCGACCGAGCTCGCCGAGCTCCTCGACCCGGAGTCGTTGCGCAGTCTCATGGCGCGCTGGTTCGGCGCGATGCGCGAACCGGTCGAGCGGCACGGCGGCACGGTCGAGAAGTTCATCGGCGACGCGGTGATGGCCGTCTTCGGTGTCCCCCACGTGCACGAGGACGACGCCCTGCGGGCCGTTCGCGCGGCCGTCGAGATGCGTGAGCAGCTGACTCGCCTGAACGAGGAGCTCGCGGACGAGCACGGGCCGACCCTCGAGATCCGCATCGGCGTCACGAGCGGCGAGGTCTTCACGGGCGACGACACCACGACGCTCGTGACCGGGATCGCCGTCAACATGGCGAAGCGTCTCGAAGAGGCCGCGGCGCCGGGCGAGATCCTGATCGGCAGCGCGACCCGGGAGCTCGTCGCGAACGCGACGGAGCTCGAGCCGGCCGAGCCCGTTGCTGCGAAGGGCACACGCATGCCCGTCGAGGTGTGGCGCGTGCTGCGGACGATCGCCGACGCCGCGCCGTTCGCACGGCGGCTCGACACCCCGCTCGTGGGCCGCTCGCGCGAGCTCGCGCTGCTGAGCAACGAGCTCAGCGCGGCCGTACGCGAGCGGTCGTGCCGTCTCGTCACCGTGTACGGCGCCGCCGGGCTCGGCAAGTCGCGACTCGCAGCGGAGCTCCTCGCCGGATTGGGCGACCGCGCGGACGTGCTCACCGCGCGTTGTCTTCCCTACGGCGACGGGATCACGTTTCTGCCGCTCTCGGAGCTGGTCCGGTCGGTGGGCGGCGAGCAGGCGATCGTCGCCTCGGTCGAAGCCGAGCCCGACGGCGCGCTGATCGTCGAGCGTATCCGCGGCGCGCTCGGATCGGACGCGCCGCCGACGTCGAGCGAGGAGACGTTCTGGGCGACTCGCCGGCTGCTCGAGACGCTCGCGCGCGAGCGCCCCCTCGTCGTCCAGCTCGACGACGTGCACTGGGCGCAGCCGATGTTCCTCGATCTGCTCGAGTACGTCGCCGGCTGGAGCAACGACGCGCCGATCGTCCTGCTCTGCCTCGCGCGTCCGGAGCTCCTCGACGATCGTCCGCGGTGGGGCGGCGTCGCGCTGCCCCTGGAGCCGCTCACCGGCGAGGAGTCGCAGCGACTGCTCGACGAGCTCGCCGCGGAGTGGCCGATGACGCCGGAATCGCGCGCGCAGATCGCAGAAGGCGCCGAGGGCAATCCGCTCTTCCTCGAGCAGATGGTCGCGATGCTCTCCGAGGACGGCACGCTGCCGCACGAGGTGCCGCCGACGATCCAAGCGCTGCTTGCGGCGCGCCTCGACGGGCTCGAGCCGCTCGAGCGGTCGGTGCTCGAGCGCGCCGCGATCGTGGGCAAGGAGTTCTGGCGCGGCGCGGTGCTCGAGCTTTCGCCCGGCGCCGAGAGGAGCGGAGTCTCCACAGTGCTCCTCTCGCTCGTCCGCAAGGAGCTCGTGCGCCCGGACCAGTCCACCGTCGTCGGCGACGACGGGTTTCGCTTCCGCCACGCGCTGATCCGCGACGCGGCGTACGCGGCGATGCCGAAGAGCATCCGCGGGGTGCTCCACGAGCAGTTCGCCGCGTGGCTCGAGGCGCACGACGGCGAGGACGAGCTCGTCGGCTACCACCTCGAGCAGGCCGCGGGGTATCGCGCCGAGCTCGGCGCCCCGGACGAGGCGCTCGCCGAGCGGGCCGGCGACCTGCTCGGGGCGGCGGGGCGGCGTGCGGCCGCGCGGGACGATGCGGCCGCAGCGTTGACGCTCCTGCGGCGCAGCCTCGCTCTGCTGCCGCCGCAGCACGCGTTACGCGCCGAGCTGATGCGCGAGCTCAGCACGGCGCTGTGGCTCGCAGGCGACGTGGACGCAGCCGAGCTTGCGCTGTCGGAATCGATCGACGCCGCCCGCGCAGCCAGCGATACGCGCCTCGAGTGGTATGGGCGTCTCGAGCGTGCCGCCCGGGCCGCGTCCACCCACGGCGACGCCGGTGGGCTCGTCGCGACCGCCGAGCGTGCGGTCGAGGTCTTCAGCGAGCTCGGCGACGACCTCGGTCTCGCGCGCGCGTGGCGGCGACTTGGACTCGTCGCGTACACGGAGCGCCGGTTCGCCGACACAGCCGTGGCCTGCGAACGGGCCCTGGTGCATGCGGTGGCGAGCGGAGACGAGGGCGAGCGCGCACGCGTCGCCGACGCCCTGTGCACCGCCCTCCTGTTCGGGCCGGCGCCGGTCGACGAGGCGATCGACCGCGTCGAGGCGATCCTTGAATCAGCGGAGCGAAACGTCGTGCTGCGCGCGCACGTCTCCACCTCGCTCGCGGGGCTCGTCGCGATGCGCGGCGAGTTCGAGCGCGCGCGCGAGCTCTACCGTAACGCGGGCGTCGTCTACGAGGAACTGGGCTTGCATCTTCCACGGGTCGGGTGGACCGAGGTCGTCGCGTCCATCGAGGCGCTCGCAGGTGACTTGCACGCCGCGGTGGAGTCGCTGCGGAGCGGCTACGCCGTCGTGGATGCCGGTGGGCAGGACAGCCTGCGTACGCGGTTCGCGACCCTGCTCGCCCTTCAGCTCGCCGACGCCGGCGACCTGGCAGCCGCGCGGCCCTTTGTCCACGTCGCGGAGGCTTCGGCGGTCTCGCTCGACGACGACTCGACGGCCCGGCTTCGCTCCGCACAGGCGCTCCTCGCCTCCGGGGCGGCAGAGGCCCGAGCGCTCGCGCAAGACGCAGTGACCGCCGCGGAGCGCACGGACAACGTGAACCTGCAGGGCGCCGTGCACCTCACGCTCGCACGCTTGACTGGTGATCCCGCAGAAGCGTCGACGGCCAAGCAGCTGTTCGAGGTCAAGGGAAACGTTGCCGCGGCGGCAGCAATAGGTCTATGGTCGCTTCAACGCTGACCAACGGAGGGCACATCCATGGCATCCGAACCACTCGAGACCGCATCCTTCCCACCCGGCACAGGCGCCTACCGTCCGCTCGAGAGCAAGGGAGTCGAGCCGGGCGACCACATGACCGGCTGGAACCACGCGATCCAGAACGCGCTCGACAACTTCGGGCGAGCCCCCGGCCGGTACCACGCCGAGGTCGTCCTGAGCGCCACGGTCGACGTCAAGAATCCCGGGAGCGTCATCGAGTACATCGCGAGGTTCGTCTAGGCGCTAGCCGGAGACGAGCGCACGCGCGAAGTCCTGCGGATCGAACGGGCGCAGATCGTCGAGCTGCTCGCCGACGCCTATCAGCTTCACCGGTAGGCCGAGCTCGTAGGCGATCGGGATGGCGACGCCTCCCTTTGCGGAGCCGTCGAGCTTCGTCAGCGCGACGCCGGTGACGCCGGCGGTCTCGCCGAAGAGCCGCGCCTGCTGGAGGCCGTTCTGGCCCGTCGTCGCGTCGACGACGAGCAGCGTCTCGTGCGGCGCGCCCTCGAGCTTGGCCGCGATCACGCGCCGCACCTTCGCCAGCTCCTCCATCAGGTTCGCCTGTGTGTGCAGGCGGCCGGCCGTGTCGACGATGACGACGTCGCGGCCGCGCGCCTGCGCCGCCTCGATCGCGTCGTAGGCGACGGCCGCCGGGTCGCCGCCCCGCTCCGAGCCGACGAAGTCGGCGCCGGCGCGCTGCGCCCAGATCTCGAGCTGCTCCTCCGCGGCGGCGCGGAACGTGTCGGCGGCCGCGACGACGATCGAGTGCCCATGCTCGGCGAGCTTCGCCGCGAGCTTGCCGATCGTCGTCGTCTTGCCGGTGCCGTTGACGCCGACGACGAGGATGACGGTCGGCCGCGCGGTGACGTCGAGCGTGGGCGGATCGCCGAACAGCGCTGCGATCTCCTCCGTGAGCGCCTCGCCGAGGTCGCCGAGCACGCCGCGCGCCTCGAGCCGGCGCACGAGCTCGGCGGTGGAGCGCACGCCGACGTCGGCCTGGATCAGCGCTTCCTCGAGCCGCTCCCAGGCGAGGTCGTCGCCGGGGTCGAACGCGGCCGCGGCGATCTGCTCGGTGAGCGCGCGCCGCGACTTCGAGAGCGAGTCGCGGAGGCGCGAGAACAGGCCGCCGCGCTGCTCCTCCGGCTCCGGCGCGGCGTCTGCCTCGCCCAGTAGTTGCGCCCAGCTCCGCGCCACAGGCCGGAGCGTAGCCGGGTCGCTCACACCGCCCGCTGGTGGACGCTAGTCGAGCACGGGATACCGCGCGTCGCCGGCGAGGCAGCTCGCGGCGAAGAGCGCGACGCCGGCGTCGCCCGTCCAGAGCGCGTAGCGGCCGCGACCGTTCTCGGTGCGGAGCCGATCGACCTGGGCGAGCGCGTGGACGGCGAAGCGCTGCGCCCGCTCGAGCCAGCGCTCGTCGCCGGTGCGGGCGAACGCCTTCAGCAGCGCATAGCCGTTGCCGGCCGTACCGTGGCAGATGCCGGCGCCCTTCTCGAGGCTGTGCGGGCCCGCCTGCCAGACGAGCTCGGCGCCGGCGACCAGGAGCTCCTCGTCGAGGTAGGGCGCGGCCGCGATCACGATCCCGGGCGCGCCGCCGCACCACTGGAGCCTGATCTGCCCGTCGCGGGCCTCGAGGCCTCGGCCGTAGCCGAGCGGCCAGGTGGCGAACCCGTCCTCGAGCACGGCGGTGCGCGCCAGCAGGGCGGCGGTGTCCCGCATCAGCTCGCCGTTCCGCTCGTCCTCGACGTGAAGCAGCACGGAGACATTGCCGACAAGGCCGTGCGGAGCGCCGTAGCTACGGACGTCGTCGCCGTAATGCCGTTGTGTCCAGAGACCGTCGCCGTCTCGGCGCCCGGCCAGCGCCTGCGCCGACTCGCGGGCGGCCTCCGCCCAGCGCTCCTCCCCGGTCCGGTCGCGCATCGCCGCGGCTGCGAGCAGCGTCCCCGGCGTGCCCCAGAAGATGTCCTCGGCATGGTTCGCAACGTTCGCGCGCACGCGCGCGAGCAGCTCGTCCGCGAGTTGCGGGCTCGGCGCGAGCCGGCATGCGACGAGGAGGATGCCGCTCTCGCCGAGGAACAGCGCCGAGTCCGCCGGCTCCGGCCGGGTCTCGCCCTCCATGAAGTCCGGCTCGGCGCGCCAGAGCTCGAGCGCGCGCACCGCCGCGGCTCCGAGGTCGAGGCGCGTCTCGGCATGCCCGAGCCGGCGCAGCTCGTCGAGCGCCCAGAGCACGCCGGCGGCGCCGACGTAGAGGTTCTTCAGCGGCAGCTTCACCTGCCAGCCGTCCCACTCGTGCGCGGGCCAGAGTCCGTCCGGGTCGAACGCGGCGTCCGCGTCGGCGACGATCGCGCGGATCGCGTCGCGGACGCGCACCTCGTCCCACGGCTCGTCCGTCAGCGGCTCGAAGTGCTCGGGCTGGTAGAGCACGGCGTTCCTCAGCCGAGCAGCGTCGCCGTGTGGTCGGGGACGTAGTGGAAGAGGTCGCGCGGCGGGCGCTTGTAGTCGCTCTCCGGCGGCCTCTTCGGCAGCTCGAGCGGCGTGTCGAGCACGTCCTCGTACGGGACGAGCGTGAGCAGGTGGGCCATACAGTTGAGGCGCGCGCGGCGTTTGTCGTCGCCCTCGACGACGTACCAGGGAGCCTCGGCGGTGTCCGTGTGGACGAACATCTCGTCCTTGGCGCGCGAGTACTCCACCCAGCGCGCCCGCGACTGCAGATCCATCGGCGAGAGCTTCCAGCTCCGGAGCGGGTCCTCGAGGCGCGAGCGGAAGCGGCGCTCCTGCTCCTCGTCGCTGACCGAGAACCAGTACTTGATCAGGACGATGCCGTCGCCGACGAGCAGGCGCTCGAAGATCGGGCACTGCTGCAGGAAGCGACGGTACTCCTCGGGCGTGCAGAAGCCCATCACGTGCTCGACACCCGCGCGGTTGTACCAGCTCCGGTCAAAGAGCACGATCTCCCCCGCGGTCGGCAGGTGCGCGACGTAGCGCTGGAAGTACCACTGGCCCTCCTCCCGCTCGGTGGGCGCCGGCAGCGCGACGATGCGCGCGACGCGCGGGTTGAGGTACTCGGTGATGCGCTTGATCGCGCCTCCCTTGCCGGCGGCGTCACGTCCCTCGAAGAGGACGACGACGCGCACGCCCGTCTTCTGCACCCACACCTTCAGCTTCACGAGCTCCGCCTGGAGGCGCAGGAGCTCCTCCTCGTAGAGCTTGCGCGGCACCTTCGTGGCTTGGTCGTGGGGCATGGGGGAAGTATGCGCGCAGGTTTACGACTGCGACCAGGTTGCGTACGCGACCTGGTCGCTGCCGTTCAGGCTACGCCGCCGAGACTGCCTCTGCTTCTTCGCGCGGGAGCCGGCGCGAGAGGATCTGCGACACCCCGTCGCCGCCCATGGTGACGCCGTAGAGGACGTCGGCGGCTTCCATCGTCCGCTTCTGGTGCGTGATCACGACGAACTGCGCGCGCTCGGCGTACTGGCGGAGCAGCTCGACGAAGCGGCCGATGTTCGTGTCGTCGAGCGCGGCCTCCACCTCGTCGAGGAGATAGAAGGGGCAAGGCCGCGCGAGGAACAGCGCGAACAGGAACGAGATCGCGCCGAGCGCCTTCTCGCCGCCGGAGAGGAGCGAGAGCCGCTGCACCTTCTTGCCGGCCGGCCGCAGCTCGACCTCGATCCCGGGCAGGCCGTCCTCGTCCTCGGCCTCGGTCATGCGCAGGCGGCCCTCGCCGCCGGGGAAGAGCGTGCCCGCCACCTCGTGGAAGTGGCGCTGCACCGCGTCGAAGGTCTCGGCGAAGCGGCGCTCGACCGTCTCGGTCAGCTCGTCGCGGAGCTTCTCCAGCTCCTCGAGGCTCTGCTCGAGATCCTTTCGCTGCGTCGAGAGCTCCTCGAGACGCGACTTCTCGGAGTCGTACTCCTCCTTCGCCAGCGGGTTCACCTGGCCGAGCGACTCGCGGCGGCGCTCGAGCCGCTCCGCGCGCTCGGCGAGCTCGTCCCGATCGTCGCCCTCGGCCCGCTCGTCCGTGCCCGCATGGTCGAGCCGGCGGCGCGCCTCGTCCGCCTCGGCCTCGATCCGGGCCACCTCGACGTCGATCGCCGAGGCGCGCTCCGAGGCCTGCGACAGCTCCTGGCGCAGCTCCACCTCGGCCGCCCCCAGCCGGCGCAGCTCCTCGCCGAGCTGTCCCGTGCGGGCGCCGCCGGCGTCGACGACGGCCCGCAGCGGCGTCTCGAAACGGGCAGCGGCCGCAGCTACCGAGGCAAGCGTCTCGTCCAGCCGCTCGGCACCGGCCAGGACGCGGGCGAGCTGGTGTGGGCGCGCGCGGCGGCGGCCGGCGCGGACGGCTGCGTCGATGCGCGCGGACTCCGCCGTACGGGCGGCTTCTCCGGCAGACGTCGCCACCGTCGCGGCCGCGTCCGCGGCCGCGACTAGCTCGCGCGCCGCTCGACGAAGCTCTTCGATGTCGCCGTCCTCTGTCGTGACGGTCGTCGTGCCGCCGAGCCGGACGAGGTCGCGCTCCGCCGCAGCCGCGCCCTCGACATGGCCGGCAAGGTCGCTGCGCAGGCCGCTCTCGCGCGCTCCGAGCGCCCGCAGCGCCGCGCCGAGCCTGGCCGTGCGCTCGGCCCCGGCCTCGCCGCGGGCGCGCAGCGGCGCCTCCACGCGGTCGACGGCGCGGTCGAGCGACTCGAGCGCCCGCTCGAGCCGTCCGGCGGCGGCCAGCAGCGCCTTCAACGTCTCGGCGTCGGCTCGGCGGAGGCGCAGGCGCGGCGCCGCTTCCGCGAACGCGGCCTCGGCCTGGGCGGCCTGCTCGTCGGCGACCGCGGCCGCCCGCTCTGCGATCTGTGCCTGGTCGGAGACGAGGCGCGCCTCCTCGGCAAGCGCGCGGCGGCGGGCGTCGAGCTCGAGCAGCACCGCCTCGGCCGTCTCGCCCGCGAACCAGAGCTCGCCGCGCTGCGGGTCGTAGCCGTAGCCCTCGCGCGTCACCGCCGGCACCGGCGACGACAGCAGCTCGTCCTTCTCCACCACGGACAGCTCGGCGACGAGCGCCTGCAGGTCGCGGCCGGCGAGCACGCGCAGCGAGCCGAGCCCGGCCTCCGCGGCCCGCTCGAGCAGCGCGAACGCGGCCCGCGCGTCGGCGGCGACGAGCGCGGACGCGCGCGGACCGAGCGCGGCCGCGACGGCGCGCTCCATGCCGGGTTCCACCTCGAGCTGCGAGAGCGCGAGCGTCTCGCCCTGCTCCGCGAGCGCGCGGGCGGCGGGCGGGATGCCCTCCCGTTCGGCGAGCGAGCGCTCGAGCGTTGCCAGCCGCTCCTGGACGGTCAGGGCACGCTCGGCGAGCGTGTCGCGCGCATGGGCGGCCTCGCGGGCGGCGGCGCGCGCGTACAGCGCACCTCGTTCCAGCTCCTCGGGCGAGGGACCCTTGCGGGACGCGTCCGCCTCGGCCTCGGCCAGCTCGACGCGCAGGCGCGCGATCAGCCGGCCGGCGGACTCGCGCTGGACGGCGAGCCGGGCGGCGCGGCTGCGCAGCTCGTAGGAGACGGAGAGCGCGGCCTCGCGCTCGCCCGCGGCGCCGGTCAGCTCCTCCTCGATCGCCGACCGCTCGGCGAGCACGTCGTCGAGGCGCGCCTGGGCGGCGGTCTGCAGCGTCTTCTCGGCGGCGAGGACGCGGGCCAGCGCGCGGCGCGCGCGCTCGGCACGCGTCTCCCGCTCGACCGCGGCGACGCGGGCCGTCTCGGAGGCGTCGAGGGCGGCCCGCTCCAGCTCGGCCGTCTCGAGGCCGGGCTCACCGGAGTCGGACGAGACCGCCGCCAGCTCCGAGCGTGTCTGCTCGAGCAGCCCGGAGGCCGACTCGCGGCGGATCGCGAGCCGTTCCGCGGCGCTGCGCAGCCGGTAGAGCGCCTGCATCCCCTGCTCGCGCCGGCCGGCGGCGTCCGCGAGCTCCTCCTCGGCGCGGCCACGCTCCGCCAGCACGGAGTCGAGCCGCTCCTCCGCCCCACGCTTGCCGATCGCCGCCGCCGCGCGCCGGTCGTCGGCGGCCGCGAGCCGCTCGTCGAGCGCGCCGAGGTCGAGCTCGGCGATCCGGGCGCGCAGCATCGCCAGCTCGCCGCGCAGCTTCTCGGCCCGCTCGGCCGCGGTCGCCTGGAGCGCGAGCGGCCGCAGCCGCTTGCGCACCTCTTCCTCGAGGTCGCGGGCGCGCTCGACCTGGACGGCGACCCGGGCGAGCTTCAGCTCGGCCCGGTGGCGGCGCGCCTTGAAGCGGCCGAGCCCGGCCGCCTCCTCGATCAGCGCCCGCCGCTCCTCGGGCCGCGAGGCGAGGATCGCCTCGACCTTGCCCTGGCCGATGATCGAGTGCATGCCCTGGCCGAGGCCGAGGTCGGCGAGCAGCTCGACGAGGTCGAGCCGGCGCACCGGGGTGCGGTTGACGAGGTACTGGCCCTCGCCGCCGCGGTGCAGGCGGCGTGCGATCGCGAGCTCCGCATAGTCGACCGCGAGCGTCCCGTCCGAGTTGTCGAACAGGAGCTCGACCTCGCAGAAGTCGGCGGGGCCGCGGTTGGCCGCGCCGGCGAAGAGGACGTCGTCCGGCTTCTCGGCGCGCAGCTCGCTCGGGCTGAGCGAGCCGGCCGCCCAGCGGATCGCGTCGGCGACGTTCGACTTGCCGGAGCCGTTCGGGCCGACGATGACGCCGACGCCCGGCTCGAGGCGTACCTCGACCGGCTCGGGAAACGACTTGAAGCCACGGAGCTTTACCGCGCGAAGATGCACGTGAAAGGCACCCTAGCGGGGCTCGCGGACGGCTACGAGACGGGTTCGTGCTCGAGCCGCGGGCCCGCAGTGACGAGCTCGGGCGGGCACTCGGGGGCGAACTTGCGGAAGTTGCCGATGTAGCGGGTGGCGAGCTCCCGGTAGCGCACCCAGTACTCCTCTTCGCTCGGCCAGGTCGATTCCGGCCGGAGCACCTCGTCCGGCAGGCCCGGGCAGTGCTCGGGCACCTCGAAGCCGAAGACCGGGTCGACGCGGTACGCGACGTCGTCGAGGACGCCGGAGAGCGCGGCGTCGAGCAGCGCGCGCGTGTGCTCGATGCTGATCCGCTTGCCGACCCCGAACGGGCCGCCGGTCCAGCCCGTGTTGACGAGCCAGCAGCGCGCCTCGTGGCGCTCGATCTTCCGCTTCAGCAGGTCGGCATAGACGGCCGGGTGGTGAACCATGAAGGGTGCGCCGAAGCACGTGCTGAAGGTGATCTCCGGCTCGAGCCCGAGCCCCGCCTCGGTGCCCGCGACCTTGGACGTGTAGCCGGAGACGAAGTGGTAGAGCGCCTGGTCGGGCGTGAGGCGCGCGATCGGCGGCAGCACGCCCTGCGCGTCGCAGGTCAGCAGTACGACGTCACGCGGATGGCCCGCGGTGCGCGACGGCACCGCGTGCGGGATGAAGTCGAGCGGATAGCAGGCGCGGGTGTTCTCGGTGTGGCTGTCGTCGTCGAGGTCGACGTGGCGCGTCACCTCGTCGAACGAGACGTTCTCGAGCACGGTGCCGAAGCGGCGCGTCGCCGCGTAGATCTCCGGCTCGGAGCGCGGCGAGAGCCGGATCACCTTTGCGTAGCAGCCGTTCTCGTGGTTGAAGACGCCCTCGTCGCTCCAGCCGTGCTCGTCGTCGCCGATCAGGCCGCGCCGGGGATCCGCCGACAGCGTCGTCTTGCCGGTGCCGGAGAGCCCGAAGAAGAGCGCCGAGCCGCCGTCGTCGCCGACGTTCGCCGAGCAGTGCATGCTGAGCACGCCGTCGAGCGGCAGCAGGTAGTTCAGCACCGTGAAGATGGACTTCTTCAGCTCGCCGCCGTAGCCGGTGCCGCCGATCAGGCAGAGCTTCCGCTCGAAGCTGAGGACGACGAACGTCCCCGTGCGCGTCCCGTCGGAGGACTCCTGCGCCTTGAACGACGGCGCGCAGACGATGGTGAACTGCGGCACATGCTCGCGGTGCGCCTCGCGGCCCGCGAGCGGCTTGAACATGTTCCGGACGAAGAGGCTGTGCCAGGCCTGCTCCGTGACGATGCGCACCGGCAGCCGGTACTCGGGCTGCGCACAAGCCTCGAGGTCCTGGACGAACACGTCGCGGCCCTGGAGGAAGCCGAGCATCCGGCCGAGGATCTCCTCGAACTTGTCGGGCGCGAGCGGGCGGTTGTACTCGCCCCACCACACGTCCTCCGCCGACGACTGCTCGCGCACGATGAACTTGTCCTGCGCGGCGCGCGAGGAGTGCTTGCCCGTGTTCACGGCGACGGGGCCGCCGTTGACGACGCGTCCCTCGCCGCGGAAGGCGATCTCCTCGTAGAGCGCCTCGGCCGGCAGGTTCCAGTAGGCGCAGCGCGTGTTCACGATGCCGTGGTTCTCGAGCCCGAAGTCGCTCGCGAGCTCGCGCGCCTGCGCCTGCGCGGGCGTCTTCACGTTGAGCGGGTTGAAGCTCACAGCCAGTCCCGCACGAGGCGCCGGTCGCCGATGAAGATGTCGTTCGGGGCGCTCGGGTCGAGCGCCCAGCGGATCCGGCGCACGCCCTCGGTCACGTCCTTCGTCGAGCCGCAGTAGCTGAGCCGCAGGTGGCCCTCGGCGCCGAACTCCTTGCCGGGGACGGTGACGACAAGCGCCTTGTCGAGCAGGAAGTTCGAGAGCTCCTCCGAGTCGTGCGAGTACGCCCTGAAGTCGGGCAGGCAGTAGAACGTCCCCTGCGGCGGCGTCAAGCGCACGCCCTCGAAGGCGCGGAACTCCTGCAGCATCACGTCGCGGAGGTTCTGGATCCCGAGGCGGAGGTTCTCGACGGTGCTCTGCACGCCGGTCAGCGCACCTTCGGCGGCCGCCATCGACACCGCTGCCGGGCACGACGTCGTCTGTGCCTGGAGCGTCTTCATCACCTCGACGATGTCGCGCGGCGCGATCGTCCAGCCGACGCGGAACCCCGTCATCCCGTAGAGCTTCGAGACGCCGTTGACGACGATCACCATCGACTCGTCGACGTCACGGTCGGTGTACGCGTACGCGGACGGCGCGCGGACGCCGTCGAAGACGAGCCGGTGGTAGATGTCGTCCATGATCAGGTGCACGCCGCGCGCCTCGCAGAGCTCGACGAGCCCTTCGATCAGCTCCGGCGGATACACCGCGCCCGACGGGTTGTTCGGGCTGTTGACGACGAGAGCCTTCGTGTACGAGCTGAACGCCGCCTCGACCTCGTCGAGACGCGGCACGAAGCTGCCGTCCTCGGGCGTGACGATCACCGGCACGCCGTAGACCAGCCGCACCATCTCGGGGTAGCTCACCCAGTAGGGCGAGAGCACGACGACCTCGTCCTGCGGGTCGACGAGCGTGAGGAGCACGTTGTAGATCGCCTGCTTCGCGCCCGACGAGACGATCACGTTCTGGGGCGCGACCACGCGGCCGTAGTACTCCTCGGTGTAGTGGATGATCGCCTGCTTCAGCGCCGGGGTGCCGTCGGTCGGGACGTACTTGACGTCGCCGCTCGTGAGCCGGGCGGCCGAGCTGACGATCGCGGAGAGCGGCGACTTGTTCTTCGGCTCGCCGCCGCCGAGGTGGATCACCGGCTGCCCCTGCGCCCGCAGGAGCGCCGCGCGCTCGTTCAGGGCGAGCGTGGCCGATTCGCGGATCGACCGGGCGAGGTGGCTGACGGCCATTCCGGACAGCGTTCCCGACAGGGCCCCGGCCGCCATCGGTAGGCAGCCGTGGAGCGGCTTCGGAGAGCTACCGATGCTCGGGGCTAGACGGCGACCTTGGGCGGGGCCAGCGTCGCCAGCGCCTGCTGGGCCGCTTCCTGCTCGGCCGACTTCTTCGAGCGGCCCGCGCCAGCGCCGAGCTGCTCGCCGCCCACGACCGCCGCACAGGTGAAATGCCGCTCGTGCGGAGGCCCGTCCGCCGAGAGGACGACGTACGAGACGTGGCGGCCCGTACGGGCGAGCGCCTCCTGGAGCTCCGTCTTGTGGTCGACGTGCGTCGTGAGCGCGTACTCGATCCGCGCGGCGAACGCGTTCACGATCGCCGCCTCGATCGGAGCGAAGCCGTGCTCCAGGAACAGCGCCCCGAGCACGGCCTCCAGCAGCGCGGCGAGCACGTTGCGGTTCTTCGCCAACCGCTCGACCTCCTCGGGCTGGAGGCTGCTCTCCTGCTCGGCGAGCCGCCGGCCGAGCTCGAGCTCGCGGGCGACGACGGCGCAGCTGGCCCGCGAGACGACGTGCGAGCGGATCTTGGCCAGCCGCCCCTCCGAGAACTCGGGGTACCGGCGATACAGCTCATGAGCGACGGCGAGCTCGAGGACGCTGTCCCCGAGAAACTCGAGCCGCTCATACGACGCGGTCCGTTCGCTCGCCCAGGAGGCGTGCGTGAACGCCTTCGCGGCGCGCGAAGGCGGGAGCGCGTCGATCAGCGGCGCGAGCTCGTCGGGAATTGTCTTGCCGCTACTGGTGCGACGAGACGTAGTCGACGGCCTGGCCGACAGTCGTGATCTTCTGGGCGTCCTCGTCGGAGATCTTGATCCCGAACTGGTCCTCGAGCTCCATGATCAGCTCGACGAGGTCGAGCGAATCGGCGTCGAGGTCCTCCTGGAACGAGGCCTCCTCGGTGATGTCGGCCTCTTCGATTCCGAGCTGCTCGGTCAGGACTTCCTTGACCCGCTCGAAGACTTCCTCACGCGACGCTGCCATGTCACCTCATTTGTGGGCTAGGGACTGAAAATCGGGCCGATCATACAGCCTCGGTCCGCTGGGGCAGGCGGGCTGCGAGCGTGCCGACGACGTCGTGCTCGACGCCGCGGGCCGCGAGCCGGACGGCGCTGGCGATCGCGGTGCGCGACGAGTTGCCGTGCGCGACCACCGCGAGGCCCCGCAGGCCGAGCAGATAGGCGCCGCCGTACGTGTCCGGGTCGAGCCGGTGGCGGAGCCGCCGGGCCGCCGGCCGGATGAGCAGGCCGCCGAGCTTGCCGGGGGCCGTCGCGCCGATCTCGGCGCGCAGCGCGTCGAGGAGGCTCCGGATCGTCCCCTCGAGCAGCTTCAGCGCGACGTTGCCGGTGAAGCCGTCGGTGACGACGACGTCGGCGGCGCCCTCGAGGAGGTCACGGCCCTCGCAGTTGCCGGCGAAGTTGAGGTCGCTGGCCGCGAGCAGCTCGTGGGCCTCGAGCGTGAGCTGGTTCCCCTTCTCCCGCTCCTCCCCGATCGAGAGCAGGCGCACCTGGGGGTTCGCCACGTCGAGGATCTCCTCGGCGAAGACGGCGCCCATGGTCGCGAACTGCAGCAGGTGCTCCGGCCGCGCGTCGGCGTTCGCGCCGGCGTCGATCAGGACGGAGGGGCCGCGCCGCGCGGGGATCGGGACGGCGATCGCCGGCCGCAGCACGCCCGGGAGCCGGCGCAGCTCGAGCAGGCCCGCGGCAAGGACGGCGCCGGTGTTTCCCGCCGAGACGACCGCGTCCGCGGTGCCTTCGGCGACCGCGCGGACGGCGGCGACGAGGGAGCTTTGCGGCTTCCCCCGCACGGCCTCCGCCGGCTTCTCGTGCATCTCGATCACGTCGGGCGCCTCGTGCAGCTCGAGCCCCTGCGCGTCGAGGCCTGCCGGGCCGAAGAGCACAGGGGTCAGGCCGTCGCCCTGCGCCTCGAGGGCGCCCGCGACGATCTCGCCCGGGCCACGGTCACCGCCCATCGCGTCGACCGCGATGCGTGTCATCGGCTAGTGCCCCTTCCAGTAATGCGGTCTAGGGAGCGTCGATGCGGAGCGGCTCGACCTCGCGGCCCCTGTACGTGCCGCAGGTCGGGCAGAGCCGGTGAGGACGCTTCGGCTGCCCGCACTGCGGGCAGACGTTGACGCGCGGCGCGCTGATCGCGTGGGTGGCGCGTCGCTTGTCACGGCGCGATTTCGACGTTTTCCGCTTCGGAACGGCCATGGGCCGGCGGAGTATAGCCACGCACGGATAGCGTCCGGGCCATGGAGACACGGATGCTCGGCCAGGGCCTCGAGGTCTCGGCGGTGGGACTCGGGTGCATGGGGATGTCCGCGTGGTACGGGGAGACCGACGAGGCGGAGTCGATCGCGACCATCCACCGGGCGCTGGAGATCGGGGTCACGTTCATCGACACCGCCGACGTGTACGGCGCCGCCTTCGGCGACAACGAGCGGCTCGTCGGCCGCGCGCTCGCCGGCCGCCGCGACGAGGCAATCCTTGCGACGAAGTTCGCAAACGCGCTCAACCCGGACGGCTCGCGCCGGATCGACGGCCGGCCCGAGTACGTGCGGGAGGCGATCGACGCCTCGCTCGCGCGCCTCGGCGTCGACCATGTCGACCTCTACTACCAGCACCGGGTGGACGCGAACACGCCGATCGAGGAGACGGTCGGCGCGATGGCCGAGCTCGTGACGGCAGGCAAGGTGCGCCATCTCGGCCTCTCGGAGGCCTCGGCCGCGACGATCCGCCGCGCGCACGCCGTCCACCCGATCTCGGCGCTCCAGTCCGAGTACTCGCTCTGGACGCGCGACCTCGAGGGCGAGATCCTCGACACCTGCCGGGAGCTCGGGATCGGCCTCGTCTCGTACAGCCCGCTCGGGCGCGGCTTCCTCGCCGGGCGCTTCGTGTCGGCCGAGGAGCTCGAGGACGGGGACTTCCGCCGGACGAACCCCCGCTTCACCGGCGAGAACCTCGAGCAGAACCGCCGGCTCGCCGAGCGCGTGCGGGAGCTCGCCGCCGCCAAGGGCGTGACGGCGGCGCAATACGCCCTCGCCTGGGTGCTCTCGCGCGGCACCGACGTCGTCCCGATCCCGGGCACGAAGCGGCGCTCGTACCTCGAGGACAACGCGGGAGCGGTCGAGGTCGAGCTCAGCCGGGAGGAGCTGGCGCTGCTGGACGAGGAGTTCCCGCACGGCGTGGCGGCCGGCGACCGCTACGGCGACATGTCGACCGTGAACCGGTAGAAGTGCTGCGCACTTCTACCGGAGGGGAATGTTGTGCTCCGCAGGGAGCGCGGCGGCGGAGCCGCCACGCTCTCGTCTGACCTGAGCTGAGGTTGGTGGAAGCGCGCGCGGACCCGGCCTCCACGAACGCTCCGCGTTCGCTCCGGCCTCAGTGGTCTCTGTGGGGCGACGGCTTACGGCAGCGACCAGGTCGCGACCTCGTCGCGACCTGGTCGCAGTCGTTCACCCTGCGCTCTACTCCTCCCCCGGAGCGCGCAGCGCTTCCAGCGCAGCCCAGCGGGAGTCCGACTCCGTCTCCTCGTGGGTGTGCGGCTCGAGGTTGAGGTCATTGCCGCACACCGGGCAGAGGCCGGCGCAGTCGGGGCGGCAGAGGATCTTGTCGGGCAGCTCGAGCGCGATCGTGTCGCGCGCCCAGGCCGAGAGGTCGAGCACGTCGTCGGCGACGTAGGGCGAGCGCAGCTCCTCGTCGTCGCCGGGGTTCGCGGCCTGGTACTCGCGGGCGCGGATGGGCAGCTCGAGCACGGTATCGGCGAGGCAGCGGAAGCAGGGGCCGTCCAGGTGCACGCGGAAGGACAGCTCGAAGACGCTCCCGGTCGTCGCCTTCGTGATCGTCAGCTCCGCCGGCACGAGGGCGGGCGCGGGCACGTACTCCTGGCCGCCGAGGACGAGCTCCTCCAGCTGCACCCCGACCTCGCTGCGGTGCTGCTCGGCCGTGCGCAGCTTGACGTGCCGCAGGTTGAACGTGGTCATCCGACCACCGTAGCGCTAAGAGGTCGAATCAGAATGATCCTCGTCGACTGGGCGCGATGGGCGGGTGCGAGGCAAGGACGCAAGGAGCGCTCGTAGCCAAAGCTACGGGCGCGACTGAGGACGCGGCATCGCGCCGCCCAGCGCGGCCAGGCGGCACAGGCGTCATTCTGATTCGACCTCTTGCGCTGCAGCTATGCGGCGATGCGGCGCAGGTCGGCGAGCCGCGGCACCGACCGCGGGAAGTCGACGCGCTGCGCGTCCTTGGCCTGGATGTAGGCCGGGAGCGACTCCGGGATCGCCTCGGCGCCCGGCCGCAGCTCCCGTGCGGTCAGCAGCAGCGCGATCGAGGTGAGGATGACGACGCCGGCGGCGACCTCCTTGCCGCCCACGTGCTCGCCCACGAACGCCCAGCCGAGGAAGACGGCGACGGCCGGGTTCACGTAGGCGTACGTCGAGAGCAGCGTCGTCGAGGCGTGCTTCAGCAGCCAGCCGTACGCGGTGAAGGCCATGACGGAGCCGAAGACGATCAGGAAGGCGAGCGCCCCGAGCGAGGCCGGCGAGATCGCGCCGAGCCGGACCTGCGGCAGCTCGCCCATGGCGATGCCGGCGACGGCGAGCAGGACGCCGGCGCACAGCATCTGCATGCCCGCGGCGAGGAGGGGTGGGCGCGGAAGTGGGGCGACGCGGGTATAGACGGAGCCTGCCGCCCACGCGAACGACGCTACGAGGAGGACGACGACGCCGGCCGTGTCGGCCTTCCCGCCCACGCCGACGAGCAGCCCGACGCCGAGCAGGCCGGCGGCGATCCCGGCCATCGCGCCCAGCGACAGCCGGACGCCGAAGACGACGCGGTCGAGCAGCACCATGAACAGCGGCACGGTTGCGACGATGAGGGCGGCGTAGCCCGAGGGCACGCGCTGCTCGGCCCACGCGACGCCGCCGGTGTCGATGACGAGCAGCAGGCTGCCGGCGATCGCGGCCGCGCCCCACTGCCGCCGGCCGGGCCGTTCGGCCGCGAGGTCGCCGCGCCGGGCGGACCAGGCGTAGAGCAGCCCGCCCGCGATGAGGAAGCGGACGGAGAGCATCAGCATCGGCGGCAGCGACCGGTCGGCCACGGCGATGGCCAGATAGGTGGAGCCCCAGACGAGATAGACGGTTGCGAGGGCGACGGCGAGCTTCACCCCTCCAGCGTGCCTGTCCCCATCTATTAGTACAAATCGAGTTATAATTCAGAACGATTATGAAACGCGATCAATGGCTAGGGGTCGGGCTGCGTCATCTGGCGGCGCTCGAGGCGGTCGGGCGGCTGCGCTCGTTCGGCCGGGCGGCACGCGAGCTGGGCTACACGCAGTCGGCGGTCAGCCAGCAGATCGCGCAGCTCGAGCGGGTCGTGGGGCAGCGGCTCGTCGACCGCCCCGGCGGCCCTCGCCGGGTCGACCTGACCGAGGCGGGCCGGCTCCTCCTTCGTCATGCGGACGCGATCGTCGCCCAGCTCGACGCGGCCCAGGCGGACATGGCTGCCCTCGCCGAGGGCGCGGCCGGCCCGCTCCGCGTCGGCATCTACCAGAGCGTCGGCGCGCGCATCCTCCCCGGCCTCCTGCGCCGCTTCAGCGCCGAGTGGCCGCGGGTCGAGGTGCAGGTGCAGGAGGAGACGGACGCGCGCGACCTGCTGCGCCTCGTCGAGCGCGGAGACCTCGACCTCACCTTCGCCGACCTGCCGTTGCCCGAAGGGCCGTTCGAGTCGGCCGAGGTGCTCCGCGACCCGTACGTGCTGCTCGTGACGGCGAAGTCGGAGTTCGCGGCGCGCGAGACCGCGCCGCCGTTGCGGGAGCTCTCCGGCCGGCCGCTCGTCGGCTGGCGCAGCACCGGCGAGCCCGAGAAGTACCTCCGCGGCCACGTCCCCGACCTCAACGTCGTGTTCCGCACCGACGACAACGGCACGCTCGTCGGCCTCGTCGCCGAGGGGCTCGGCGCCGCGGTCGTGCCGCGGCTCGTGGTCAACCCGCGCAACCCCGCCGTCGTCGGGCTGCCGCTCGGCAACCGCATCCCGCCGCGCGTGATCGCGATCGTCTGGCACCGCGACCGCTATCGCTCCGCCGCCTCGCAGGCCTTCGCCGAGCTGGCGAGGGAGCTGGGCGCCGCCTACGCGGCGCGACTGGACAAGGTGACGGCGAAGAAAACGGCCGCGCGGGTCTGACGGAGCCAACGGCTGCGACCAGGTCGCGACCTGGTCGCGACCTGGTCGGAGTCGTAAGCCGCCGCCCCTAGCGGAAGGTCCAGCGCGTCGGCGGCCAGTACGTCGCCACCACAGGGCCGACGAAGGCGGAGCGTTCCACGGGGCCCCAGGTGCGTGAGTCGCACGAGTCGGCGCGGTTGTCGCCCATCATGAAGTACTGGTTCTTGCCGAGGCGCGGCCAGCTCTTCGTCTCGAAGGCGGGCAGCTCGGCTGCCGGGACGTACGGCTCGTGGAGCAGCTTCCCGTCGATGAAGATCCGGCCGTGGTTCTCGGACACCGTGTCGCCCGGGAGGCCGATCACGCGCTTCAGGAAGGTGCCGCCCTCGTCGCAGAACGTCTTCGCCGCGGCCGGCGCGTGGAAGACGGCGATCTCGCCGCGCTCGGGATTGCGGAAGCGGTAGACGATCTTCGCCACGATCACGCGGTCGTTGAGGGAGGCCGTGCAACCGATCCCCGGCTTCGCGCAGTCGAGCGTCGGCTCCATCGACGAGGTCGGGACCCGGAACGGCTGCGCGATCGCCGCCTCGAACACGAGCACGATGAGGCCGGTCACGGCCAGGGTGACGACCCACTCGACGATCGTCCGGCGGCGCACCCTCAGAGGGTAGCGAGAGACCTAGAGGTCGAATCAGAATGATGCTCGTCGACTGGCTGCGATGGGCGAGTGCGAGGCAAGGACGCAGGGAGCGCTCGTAGCCAAAGCTACGGGCGCGACTGAGGACGCCGCATCGCGCCGCCCAGCGCGGCCAGACGGCACAGCCGTCATTCTGATTCGACCTCTTAGTAGCCGAGATCGTCGCCGGAGCCGTCGCTCGGGCCGATGCCCGCGACGACGGTTTCCTGTGAGCGCTCGTGCAGCCGTTCGCGGCCGCGTTTCACGGCGGAGAGGAACTTGTCGAGGTTGACCTCGAGCGTCGAGAGGATGCCGTCGGCCCAGTCCTCCATCTCGAGCCGGGTCTCACGCGCCTGCCGGCGCGCGTCGTCGACGATGTCCTGCGCCTGGTGCTCCGCGATCTTGACGATCTCGGTCTGGGACGCCTCGCGCACGGCCTGCTCGCGGGCTTCCGCCAGCAGCCGGTCGACCTCGCGCTTCGCCTCCGCGAGCATCTCCTGGCGCTCCTTGACGATCCAGCGCGCCTGCTTGATCTCTTCCGGGATCGTCGCGCGCATCTGGTCGAGGATGTCGTAGATCTCCTCGCGGTCGATCCTCACCTGGTCGGTGAGGGGGACGGCCTTCGCGTTGTGCACGAGGTCGTCGAGCTTGTCGATCAGAACGAGTACGTCCATGCCGTGAAGTCTAGCCCCGGGTTCGGCGGGCTCGGACCGCCTCCTGCTGGCGCCCGAGAAGCCGGTCGTGGACTCTACTCGCCGGGATTCTCCGGCGTGCCCGGCCGTCCCTGCGGGAAAAGCTCCTTGAACCGCTTCGCCACGGGCTCCGGGACGAGTACGGAGACGTCGCCGCCGAATGCCGCGATCTCCTTGACGCCGCTCGAGGAGACGAAGCTCACGCTCGGGCTCGCCATCACGTACACCGTCTCGATGTCCGGTGCGAGGTGGCGGTTGAGCTGGTTCATCTGGAACTCCCACTCGAAGTCCGAGATCACCCGCAGGCCCTTGACGATCGCCTTGGCCTCCCAGCGGTGCGCGAAGTCGACGACGAGCTCGCGGAAGACGTCGACTTCGACGTTCGGCAGGTGCGCGAGCGCCGTGCGCAGGAAGTCGACGCGCTCCTCCATCGTGAACATCGGCTGCTTGTGGCGCGGCTCGCCGACGACGCCGACGACGACTCGGTCGAAGATGCCGGCCGCGCGCGCGATCACGTCGACGTGCCCGTTCGTGACGGGGTCGTAGGAACCGGGGCAGATCGCGGTGATCACGATGTGCGAGATCGTACGGCGTCTAGCGGTGCCGTGTGCCGACGAGCCGGACGACAAGCGCGGCTTTCGTGCTCGCCGGGAACCCGGCGGTCACTCGCCGGCCGCCGGAGCCTCGTAGACGGTGATCCGCGCCTGCCCGTACTTGCGGCTCGTTCGCTGCTGCAGCGGCAGCTCCGGCTCGATGCGGACGTCGGTCTCGAGGACGAGCAGGCCGTCCTCGGCGAGCACCGCGGGGAGATAGCGCGCGAGCTGCGGCTGGAGATCCGCGTACAGCTCGTAGGGCGGGTCGACGAGCACGAGGTCGTACTTCCGGCCCGCGCCGGCCTCGGTGGCGAGCGCGGCGACGGCGTCCCGTCGGAGCACGGTGCCGTGGAGGCGCAGCTTGTCGAGGTTGCGGTCGATCGTCCTCGCAGCGTCGCCGTCGTGGTCGACGAAGACCGCGCGGGCGGCGCCGCGGGAGAGCGCCTCCAGCCCGAGCGCGCCCGAGCCCGCGTAGAGGTCGAGCACCGCCGCGCCGTCCACGGGGCCGACGAGGTTGAAGACGTTCTCGCGCACGCGGTCCGACGTCGGACGCGTTTCGCGACCCTTCGGCGCGTGGATCGTGTGGCCCTTGCACGAGCCGGCGATGATCCTCATGGCGCACAGCTTAGGATCAGGGCGTGGCGACCTTCGCCCTCGTGCACGGCGCCTGGCACGGCGGCTGGGCCTGGGACGTCGTGCGGCCGGAGCTCGAGTCGCGCGGCCATCGCGTCGTCGCGCCGGACCTGCCGTGCGAGGACGTCGACGCCGGTGTCGTGGAGTACGCGGCCGCCGTGCGCGACGCGCTCGACGGGGACGAGGACGCAATCGTCGTCGGGCACTCGCTCGGCGGGCTGACGATCCCCTTCGTGCCGGGACGCGCGCACGTGTTCCTCTGCGCGCTCCTCGGCGGGACCGGCTGGAGCGGCGTGTTCGTCCCCGGCTTCGGCGATGCCCGCGTCCGGGACGAGCTCGGGCGTTCGTACTACCCGGATCCCGCGGACGCTGCGCGCGAGCTCCAGTATCCGCCCGAGCTGGCCCCGCTCGCGGCGAAGCTCCGCCGGCAGGCGCCCTTCGACGCGGAGGCGCACGAGCTTCCAGGACCCGTCTCGTACGTCGTCTGCGCGAACGACAGGTCGATTCGTCCCGAGTGGCAGCGCCACCTCGCCCGCGACGTGCTCGGCGTCGAGCCGCTCGAGCTCGAGGCGGGCCACTCGGCCATGCTGTCCCATCCGCGAGAGC
>Ga0265329_10000316_pt1 | contig 25681 bp, 19 predicted proteins | sample 41627metaG_FD_202091 | JGI IMG/M metagenome (GOLD analysis project Ga0265329, IMG submission 202091) | Rhizosphere microbial communities from Carex aquatilis grown in University of Washington, Seatle, WA, United States - 4-16-27 metaG | ecosystem: Host-associated > Plants > Roots > Rhizosphere...
GTCCGTCGGGAGGGGCCCGCGGGGAGGGGTCCGCCCCTTCCCGCGCTCTGGTCCGTCGGGAGGGGCCCGCGGGGAGGGGTCCGCCCCTTCCCGCGCTCTGGTCCGTCGGGAGGGGCCCGCGGGGAGGGGTCCGCCCCTTCCCGCGCTCTGGTCCGTCGGGAGGGGCCCGCGGGGAGGGGTCCGCCCCTTCCCGCGAGCGCCGGAGGCGCGTCCGTCCGCCCCTTCCCGCGAGCGCCGGAGGCGCGTCTTTCACCGCAGAACGGCCACGCGCTCGCCGAAGAGCTGGTCAATGCGCGCGAGGAGCTCCTCGTTGGCGGCGACCTTGTGATCGTCGCCGAGATCCATGACCGTCTCGCTGCGCTCGGGGATCTGCAGGTGCAAGAGCGTGCGGCACGGGCCTGGATGCTCGAGGATCAGACGCTTGAAGCCGAGCAGCGTATCCTGCGTGACGGCGTTCACGTTGAGGCGCACGTCGAGGGTGGTGCTGCGCTCGGCCCGCACGGTTGCCAGTCGGCGGGCGTCGTTGAACCGCAGCCGCTCGCGCACGGCCTCCCCTTCACCAAAGGGAGCGTCCACCGTCCCCGACACGAGGAGCGGCTCGTCGCAGGTCAAGAGCTCGCGGAACTCATCGAGCTTCTTCGAGCCGACCATGAACTCCACCTGCCCCACCTGATCCTCGAGCTTGAAGAACGCGTACTTTCCGGCGCCCGACTTCATCGACCGTTCCTGATAGTCCACCACCACCCCGGCCAGCGACACCTCGGCCCGCACACCCTTGTCCATGCAGTTGACCGAGGTGGCGTTGGTGAAGCGGCGAATCTCGCCCGCGAACCGGTCGAGCGGGTGACCGCTGATGTAAAAGCCGAGGCTCTCCTTCTCGTAGGCCAGCAGCTCCTTCGGCAGCCACTCGTCCACCTCGGGATAGCTCTCGTCATTCGACGCCTCCCGGCCGGACGCCTCGACGCCCTTGCCACCCGCACCCGCACCCGCACCTGGGTTGCCGAACAGCGCCAGCAGGCTGGTCTGGCCGCTGTCCCGGTCGCGTTGCGCCGCCGCCGCCCGCTCGGTCGCGGTGTTGATGGCGCCGTACAGCCGGGCCCGCGAAACGCCGACCCCCGCTGCCAGCCCGTCGAAGGCGCCCGACTTGATCAGCGCCTCCAGGACCTTGCGGTTGACCTTGCGACCGTCGACCCGCTTGCAGAAGTCGAAGAGCGAGCCGAAGGGGCCGCCGTCGGCGCGGGCCGCGAGGACGATCTCGACGGCCCCCTGACCCACGCCCTTGACCGCGGCCAGCCCGAACCGGATGGCCTTGCCCCCGCTGTCGCGCGCGCCGTCGACCTCGCGCTTCCTGGCCGACGGTCGCGCCGTGCCCGCAGCCGCGGCCGCGGCCGGCTCCGCGGCCAGCGTCACCACGTTGAAGTCGCTCTCGCTCTCGTTGACATCGGGGCGCAGGACCCGGATGCCGCTGCCCCTGGCCTCGGCGATGAACTTGACGATCGCGTCGGTGTCGTCCTGGTCGCAGGTGAGCAGCGCCGCGAAGAACTCCACCGGGTAGTGGTGCTTGAGATACGCCGTCTGGTAGGTGAGGAGCCCGTAGGCCGCGGAGTGGCTGCGGTTGAACCCGTAGCCCGCGAACTTCTCCATCAGATCGAACACCCGCTCGGCGATCCTGGCGTCGATGCCCTTGTCGCGCGCCCCGTCGAGGAAGCCGGCCTTCTCCTTGGCCATGACCTCGGCCTTCTTCTTGCCCATCGCACGGCGCAAGAGATCGGCGCGCCCCAGCGAGTACCCCGCCAGGGCCGACGAGATCTGCATGACCTGCTCCTGGTACACGATGACCCCGTAGGTGTCGCGCAGGACCGGCTCGAGTAACGGGTGGTCGTACTCCACCTTCTTGCGTCCGTGCTTGCGATCGATGAAGTCGTCGACCATCCCGCCCTCGAGCGGCCCCGGCCGGTAGAGCGCGCCCGCCGCCACGATGTCCTCGAAGCAGTCCGGCTTGAGCTTCTTCAGGAGCTCGCGGAAGCCGCTCGACTCGAGCTGGAACACCCCGGTCACGTCGGCCGCCGAGATCATCTTGTAGACCCCCACGTCGTCGTTCGGGAGCAACGAGAGATCGAGCTCCGGCTCGCCCCGGGCGTCGCGCTCGCGCTGGATCAGATCGAGCGCGGTCTGGATCACCGTGAGGGTCTTGAGCCCGAGGAAGTCGAACTTGACCAGCCCCACCTTCTCGACCCGGTCCTTGTCGTACTGGGTGACGATCCCCTCCTCACCCGCCGGGCGAAAGCACGGGACGTACTCCCACAGCGGCTTCTCCGCGATCACGATCCCCGCGGCGTGCTTGCCGGCGTGGCGGTTCAACCCCTCGAGCGCCTTGGCGACGTCCAGGAGCTCGCGGTAGGTCGGGTTCTCGTCGTAGAGCGCCTTCAGGCGCGGCTCCTGCTCGATGGCCTCGGCGATGGGGGGGGACTTGCCCTGGATGGGCTCGGGCACGAACTTGGCGATGCGATCGGCGTCCGCGAAGGGCAGGGCCATGGCCCGGGCGATGTCGCGCACCCCGCTTCTGGCCTTGATCTGGTGCATGGTGATGATCTGCCCGACGTTGTCCTTCCCGTACTTGTCGGTGACGTAGGCGATCACCTGGTCGCGCCGGTTCATGCAAAAATCGATGTCGAAGTCCGGCATGCTTACCCGCTCGGGGTTGAGGAACCGCTCGAACAGCAGCTTGTTCTCGATGGGATCGATGTCGGTGATGCGCAGGCAGTACGCGACCAGCGACCCGGCGCCCGAGCCGCGTCCCGGCCCCACCGGGATCCGGTGCTGCTTGGCGTAGTGGATGAAGTCCCACACGATGAGGAAGTACCCGGAGAACTCCATCTTGCAGATCACCCCGAGCTCGAGCGCCAGGCGCGCGGCGTAGACGTCGCCGTCCACCTTGTGCCCGCGCCGGTGCGCCTCGTCGAGCCGCCGGGTCAGCCCCTCCCGGGCCAGGTGGGTGACATAGCTGTCGGCGTCGAAGCCCTCCGGCACCTTGAACTTCGGCAGGTAGGTGTTGCCGAGATCGAAGGTCACGTCGCACAGCGCCCCCACCCGCGCCGCGTTCTCCATGGCCTCGGGGATGTGCTTGAAGTACGCGTCCATCTCCGCCGGGGTCTTCACGAAGAAGGCCTGGTTGCGGTGGTGCATCCGCTTCTCGTCGTGGATGGTCTTCTTCTGCTGCACGCACATCAGGATCTCGTGCGCCCGGGCGTCTTGCTTGTTCAGGTAGTGACAGTCGTTGGTGGCGATCACCGGGATCCCGGACTTCTTGGAGATCTCCAGCAAGGACCCGTTGACCTGCTCTTGCTCCTCGAGCCCATTCGGCTGCAGCTCGAGGAAGAAGTTCCCCCTCCCGAAGATGTCGTCGTACTCGCGCGCCACCTCGAGCGCGGACTCCGAGCCCCGCCGCAGGCAGGTCTGCGCCACCTCGCCCCCGAGGCAGGCCGACATCCCGATCAGGCCGGCGCTGTGCTCGCGCAGCAGCGCCTTGTCGATGCGCGGGTTGTAGTAGAACCCCTCGAGGAAGCCCATGGAGTTCAGGTAGGACAGGTTCTTCCAGCCGACCCGGTCCTTGGCGAGCAGGATGAGGTGGTTGCTCTTGCGCGCCGTGCGATCGTGGCGGTCGGGGGCCACGTAGGTCTCGCACCCGAAGATCGGCTTCACCCCGTGCTTCTTGGCGCTCTCGTAGAAGTCGAGCGCCCCGAACAGGTTGCCGTGGTCGGTCATGGCAACCGACTTCATGCCCCGTTCGAGCACGCTCGGGAACAGATCCTCGAGCCGGATCGCCCCGTCGAGCAGGCTGTACTGGGTGTGCAGGTGCAGGTGCGTGAAGTCCGCCACGCCCATTCGATAGCAGGAAACGGGGGGGAAGGGAGCCCCAAAAGTTTGGCCCCGGTGGGCCCTCGCGCGCCGCCCTACTGGAAGAACGCCACGTCGTCGATCCGCACGTCGAAGACCGACGACGAGGCCCCGACCTCGGGGGTATCGGCGAGCTTGCCGGTCAGGCAGGCGAGCTACGTGGCGTAACAGGTGTTGATGCGGGTCAGCTTGTCGTCCCGGTCAGCAGACCCGACCGATCGACCGGCAGGCCGCTCTCGCTGTCGCTGTCGCGCCAGTGGCCACCCTTCGTCGACTCCACCACGACTCACCTCCATCCCACATCATCCACGTAGACGGCCCCCGTCCAGTTGAGTCGCGGCCCCGTCGTCCGGATCGCCAGCGACACGCGGTTGCACGCCGACACCGGCGAGAGCCCCTCACCCGGGTACGGGAGCGGATTGGACGAGTCCGAGCCCCCGGTCGGATTCAGGGCCTTGAAGGTGTGCTTCACCGTCCACCAGCGCCCCGGCGCGAGCTCGCGCATCGGCTCGCTCCCCACCCAGTGTCCCTGGTGCACCACGAAGATCTCCGCCGAGAACCGGGCATCCACCGGCCCCTCGACAAAGACGTGCATGGTCACGGTCCGCCCCGTGAAATCGGTCGGTCGGTCGAGCCGGATGATCATCTGACCGGTCTCACGCAGGTACCGGCCGAAGTAATTGCGGCGCCCCTGATCGGTGAAGCTCGCGCGCAGCCGGACCGCCCCCGCGCCGCACCACGAATGGGTGTTGTCGAGGTCCGGGTTGGCCAGGGCCAGCGTGTAGACGTTGGCGACCGAGATCCCATCCTCGGGTTGCTCGAACCGGTACTGGGCCGTTTCCCGCGAACAGAAAACGCCCCCACCCCCCAGCGTCATGGTCGGGACGACCGGGGCAGCAAAGGTCGACGGCCGCAGATCCGGGGTCTCCGGATAGGGGGTTGCGGCCGCCGGGGGGGTGGGAGCGGATAGGTCTGGAGATTCGGGTGACCATCCCGCCACGGTGAAGGGGAATTCTTGGGAGGGGGCCGGGTGCGCGGGCCGGCCCGCCACCCGCGCCGGGGAAGCGAGGGCCAGTTCGGACGTGCGCCGCGTCCCCCCCGCGCCCGGTGCTTGCGCGCGCGCGGGGGAGGACCTCGACGTCCGTCGATGTGGACCACTCCCAGGCGCGCCCGGCGTGGCGCCGTCGCCGCCGCCGCCGGGCGGGGGCGGCGCAACCGCGCGGTCAGCGGGCGGCGCGAGTGCTACGGCCGGTGCGTCCGCCGCGGCCGTTGCCGTTGTGGCCGGCGCGTTCAACGGAGCGAGCGTCACCCGGTGGTCGCGCACGCTCGCCACCAGTCGCTCGCCGGAGGTCATATCGATGGGCCCGCCCACGGAGACTCCGCGAACCCGCACCCGGCCCGCGGTCAAATCGACCACCATGCGCTCGTCGGCCGGGGACCAGTCGAGAGAGAAGGTGGTGCCCACCACCTCGACCGTGAACGGTCCGCTCGTCACCGACCACCGGGCTCCTGCTCGGTGGGTGACGTTCAAGGCCGCGTGCCCTCGCTCGAGGAGCAGATCCGCGCCATGCAACCCGCGGTTGACCACCCGCATGCGCGCTCCACTCGACAGGGCGATCTCCGAGCCCTCCGAGAAGTGGAGGCGCGCCGGCGGCGATTCCGCTCCCCTCGACGCCAGCGCCTCGACCACCGAACCGCTGACGGCCACCGGCCCGTCGACGACATAGGACACGTCGCGCCGCCCTCCGAGCAGGATCATCGACGCGAGGGCGACGCCTCCCACCACGCCCGTCAGCAGGACCAGACGCCCGGCGCGGCCCCCGCGTCCCCGGCGGAGCAGCCGCTCGAAGTCAGGCAAAGGCGCGGGCCCCGGCAACACCTCGCGCGTCAGGATCAGATCGGCCGCGCGGCGCAACCTCTGCTCGACGCGCACGCACTCCGGCGAGCCGCTGCTCTCTTGGCCCTGTCCTCGTCCCTGTCCGCCCCCACGTCCCGACCTCATGCGCCGAGCTCCCCGACACCGTCGAGGTACCCGCCGAGCGCCGGATCCCGCTCGATGTGCTTGTGAATCCGGGTCATCGCGCGGGCCACCCGACGTTTGGCGGTCGCGTACGAGATCCCATGGGCTTCGGCCACCTCGAGCATCTCCATCTTTTCCAAGAATCGCGCGACGAACAACGACCGGTCCTGGGCGCTGACCCGGTCGAGCAGTCGGTAGAGCCGGCGAAGCGCTTCGCGGGCCTCCATGTCGGGGGCGTCCGCGGGCGGATCGGGAACCTCCCCGGTGCTGGTCAACCGAACCCATTGCCGGACGCGCACGCGGCGCAGCTCGTTGCGGGCAACGCCGAGGCAGATGCCCGCCAGGAATCCGCGCAGCGCCTCGGGGGTCCGCAACTCGTCGATGCGCCGGAAGAAGCGCAGGAACACCTCCTGGGCGAGATCCGCGGTCTCCGCGCCCGGTCCGAAGAACCGGGTCACGAGGCGGCGCACCGACGGCCCAAGATCCAGCCAGGCCGCCGCGTAAGCCCTCGGCTCCCGGCGACGCAGCGCCGCAACCAGCTCGACGTCGGCGATGGCTCCACGCCGGCCGGGGCCGTCGAACAGGATGACTTTGGACTCGGCCACGCGGATTACCTTCTCGTGAGATATGGAGTGCGGTCCAGTGCGGGGTGGCGCATGAATTGCGACATTTTTCGTAAGTATATGATTTAATTTCAATTTTTCTACAATCCACCTGCTCGTCCTCCCGGCAGCACCAGCGCTTCCCCAGCGGCCCGAGCCCGAGCCACGGGGCCCCTCGAGCGAACGATATTCGTCCCAGGAGGACCTGTACTAAGCTGACCTCGCCCGATGCGTTTTGTTTTCCTGGCGGGTTTTGCTTACTTCGTCCTGACCGTGCCTGCTGCCTGCGGCGACAACCGCCCGGCCGAGGCCCGCTTCGACGTGTGGGATCTCAGCGCCCAGACCGCCACGTTCTCGGTCCGCTCGGGCAGCGCGGTCCCACTGCGGTTCGTCCTCGCCACCCTCGGCGGACAGGCCATTCCCGGCGAGCGGATCGATTTCGCGGCCATTCCGGAGGCGGGGGTGGCGGGCGCGACGCTGTCCGCCCCGTCCGCCCTCACGGACGGGCAGGGTGTCGCCACCGTGACCTTGCACGCCGGGTTGCCCACGGTGTTCGAGGTGACGGCGCAGAACCCCCATGCCATCACCTCGAGGGTGATGATCACCGTCTTCGACACGCAGGTGGCCACCATCTCAGTCGTCCCAGCGTTCGAGGCGGGATTCTCCCCTCCCCGCCCGGTCGTGGCCATCAGCCTCCTGCAGTTCCAGAACCTGCCGTGCGGGTCGCTGTCCTGGGCAAGCCCACCCGCCAGCTCGGTCCCGGGCAGCCCGCAAGTGGTGATGCTCGGCGCCTCGAACCCGGTGCGGGTTGACCGTGGCCAGCAGACCACGCTCCTCGGCCTCGCGCGAGATGCCGGCGGCACCGTCCGGGCCACCGGGTGCGTGGACATCGCGGCGGGAGCGGTCCTGCAGGGCGCGACCCTGGAGGTGGCGCTCCCGCTGGCGGCGGTGGTGCTCGCCCCTGCGGGTGAATACGACATTTCCGCTCAGGTGCTGCTCGCCAAGCGCAACATCGCCACCCGGGTCGCCACGCCCTGGCTGGACTTGACGGACTGCCCGCTCGATCCGAGCCAGCTGTGGCTCGACTGTGCCATCGACGCGCTGGCCTCTCCGGCGGGCGCGGCCCTCGATTGCGTTCCCCCGGAGCTCGGCGTCCTGCCGGGCGTTCCCGCCGACCAGGCCGCGCTCGTCGCGGACATCGCCGGCCGGCGCGGCGAGCTGGCGGTGGGATCGGCGTGTCGACCGGCGACGCGGGCGGATGGGACCTCGAGCCTCGACGCGAAGCTGGCGGCGCTCTTCCCGAATCCTGCCCAGTCGCCGGCCGTGGATCTCGATCTCATCAGCGGGCTCGCGGCCCACGTGCTCGACAAGTTCTTCCTGACCTCGACCCTCAGCCTCGAGGGCACGGGCAAGCTCGACGCCTTCCGCGGGACCCACACGCTCCAAAACGCCACCTTCATCATCGGCAGCGAGCCCGTGACCACCAGCGTCCTCGCCCTCGGCATCGCCGATTCACAGGCGCGGTTCGTCGACGTCACGACCTCGGGCGCCGGGCTCACGGTCGGGCAACACGGCCTCGCGGTTCGCATCGGGACCCTGGCGCGGCAGGCGTTCGAGCAATCCGTCAGCGAGCGTCTGGGCCTGGCTCCGGGGATCGACGTGCTTCTCGCGGCGGTCTTCGATCTGGCCTCCTGGCATCCGGACACCGACCACCTCACCGGTTGCGATGCGCTCGACGCGCTGGTGTGCACCGAGGTCGGGCGCCAGCCGGGGTGCATGCGGCAGGCCTGCCAGGCCGGCCAGGCCGCGCTGATTGCGCGCACCGAGGCCGGTTTCGCCTCGGCCGATGGCGAGGGCGACGACCTGCAGTGGGGAGGCACGGTCGACATGAGCGACGCCGACGGCGACGGGATCGCCGAGGCGCTCGGCCCTGGCCCGGCCAGCAGCTGGACCGCGCAGTTTCGTTCGTCCGGCGGCCCGGTCGAGACCGTCGACAGCGAGCTCAGCGCCACCGCCCGCTGATCGAGCCAAGGGCCAAGGCGGTCAGTCGCACCGCGGGTGGAGCGTGGCTCGGCGCCGTGATCCGTGGCACCCCTTTTCGGCACCCGGGACGGTCTTATTTTGATCCCGGTGAGACGAAATTCGGTTTGAATGGCGCTGTTCCGATCGAACGACAATCGCAGTGGTAGCCGTTGATGGAAACGCTTCTGGAATGGAGGACCTCTCGATGACGACCTCACGTCTTGGATTTCAGCTGGGGACACTCGCCGCCACGATCTTGGCGACCGTCCTTCTTTCCGCCCCGAGCGCCCGCGCCGCGGGCTGCGTCAACGATGTCGACTGCCCCAACGCGGCCTGTGGCGGGGACGTGTGCGACTACAACATGGGATTGACGTGCCAGCCGGCGGGGAAGGCGGCCAAGGGCGCCGACGGGTGGTGCACGGTCGACACCGACTGCAAGTGCAAGGGCCTGGGCGCCACCTGTGCCTACCCCTACTGCACCTTCACGACGGTGGCGCAATCCCCGGGAGGAGGCTCTGGCGGCAGCGCCGCCGTGGGGACGGGCGGAGCCGGTTCGGGTGGCAGCACCGCCGCGACCGGTGGCAAGAGCGGCACCGGCGGCGCGATCGGAACCGGCGGCGCGAGCACCACGAGCGACGCAGGCACCGCGGCGGCCTCGTCCAGCAGTGGAGGTGGTTGCTCGGTGGCGCGTGACAGGGACCCGGTCATGGTGGACGCGCTGCTGGCCATGGTCCTGGCGGCCGGCGTCGGCCTCGCGCGCACCCGACGTCGCGGGTGACACCAAACCCTGGGGCACCTCGGGACTTCCGGTTCTCCGCCCGCGGGCGCGCGATCGCAAAACGACACGAGCAATTTGGCGAAGGATGGCGGCCGTCGGTGATTCCCCAAATCCACTGACTCTGCCCGGCCATCGTTTCGAGAGACCTCGGACGTCTCGTCCCCTGGACCACCCGCCCACACGCTCGTGTCGTTTGCCCCCGCCCGCCACACGCCGCCCCCGGTCCCGTCCCACCCACCCCAACCCACTTCCGTCCCCGACGACGCCCGACCCGACCCTGGCCCCCACGCCGCCCCCGACCAACCCGGGCCACTCCTCCCGACCGACCCCGACCTGCTCCCCAACATCCCACCCGGACTACCACACCTGACCGAAGGCCCTCGACCAACCCGCTCACCGTCGTCCGAAACTTGCCTTCGAGCTTGCCCCCCCTTGCCATCGTCGGTTGGGGGCACAGCTTTAAACGCGGCGTGAGAATCTTTCAGGGGGCGACGATCAGGGCACCTTGCAGCCCGGTCCGGCCGCGATCGCGACGATAGGAGAAGAAGCGCCCCCCGGCGCACACGGTGCACCGCTCCGCCACGTCGATGTGGGCCGCGGCAACGCCGAGGTTCTGGGCCGCGAGAACCCCGAGGCGCCAGAGATCCACGTGGTCCTTCTCCTGCTCCTGGTCCCGCTCGTGGTCCTGGCCGCGGGCTCGGATCCCGCCCTGCAGGCGCGCCGCGCCGCCGAAGGCCACCTCGACCTCGGCGATGACCTCGGCGCCAACCTCGAAGCAACAAGGCCCGATCGAGGGACCGATCGCGACGCGCAGATCGGACACGCGGGCCCCTGGCAGGTCGAGCAGCCTCCGCAGCGCCGCCTCGAGCACGCCGGCCACGGCTCCCCGCCACCCGGAATGCACTGCGGCGCAGGCGCCCGTGACCACGTTCCCGATCAGGATCGGGACGCAATCCGCGGCCAGAACGCCGAGCGCCACCCCGGGCGACGCCGTCAAGACCGCATCCGCCCGGGTGGCCCCGGTCACGCCCGCAGGCTGCCCCGCCGCGACCACCGCCACCTCCGCGCCGTGGACCTGCCAGCCAAAGTGCACCTCGGCGCCCCCGGCTCCCGCGTCCCGCAAGCGGCGGTGGTTCTCGGCGACGGCTCCAGGATCGTCGCCCCAGCGCCCCCCGAGGTTGAGCGAATCGAAGGGCCCCTGGCTCACGCCGCCGTGTCGGGTGGTGAACCCGTGTCGAAATCGACCCACCAGCAGCTCCGACTGAAGGACCGGCAGGTGACAGGCGTGGCCCTGGATCTCGGTGTCGTGCATGGCGGTTCCCTTTGCCTCCTCAACGATGCGACGAAGTCCCCTGCGTCGGCAAGGGCGCAGGGGAAGGCGCGAGCCCTCGCAGGGCCGCCAGGGCCGAGGCGAAGTCCGGCGGCGGCGCGGAATCGAACTCCAGCCACTTCCCCGTCGCCGGGTGCGCGAACCCGAGATGGCGCGCATGCAGGGCCTGTCGCCCGAGGACCTCCGCGACGGCGCGCACCTCGGGCGACCGGGGCGGCTTGCCGTAGGTGCGATCCCCGAGCAGGGGCAACCCGAGCGCGGCCATGTGCACCCGCACCTGGTGGGTCCGTCCGGTCTCGAGCACGGCCTCGACGCGCGCCGCCCCGGCAAACGCTTCGACCACCCGCCAGTTGGTGATGGCCTTGCGCCCGGTCTTCACCTTGATCGAGAACTTCTTGCGATCCCGCGGGTCCCGCCCGTGCAGCGTCTCGATGCGCCCGCCCGGGTTCGGGGGACGCCCGACCACGAGGGCGTCATAGACCCGGCGGATGTCGTGGGCCTTGAACGCCGCGCCGAGCGCCACCATCGTGCGATCGTCCTTCGCCACCACCAGAAGGCCCGAGGTGTCCTTGTCGATGCGGTGAACGATCCCGGGGCGCAGCTCACCCCCGATGCCGCGCAGATCGCGCACGTGGGCGAGGAGCGCGTTGACCAGGGTCCCCGCCTCGTGCCCGGGCGCCGGATGGACCACCAGCCCGGCGGGTTTGTCGATCACGATGAGGTGTGCGTCCTCGTGCACCACCGTGAGCGGAATCGCCTCGGCCTTCAGGTCCGTCGGCGCGGCGGCGGGGGCGAGCCAGGCCACGCGTTCGCCGGCCTTGACCTTTCGCGAGGGGACCGCCGCCTGGCCATCCACCGTCACCGCGCCCTCGGCGATGTGCCGGGCCAGCTGCGAGCGAGACACCCCGGGGATGCGGCTCGCGAGGAAGAGATCGAGGCGCGCTCCCGCCGCGTCGGCCCCGACGGTCCAGGCTCGTCCGCCTACCAGATTCGCGATTTCACGTGCCCCTTGGCCTTCAACATCACGTCGACGAGGGCCCGGTCGTAGTGGTTCTGCGCAAACATCTCGGGCGTGACCCGGCCTTTGTACAGCGTTCGTCCTTCCTCTATCTCGGCGCGCATCACGTCGAACAGGGCATCGCGCTCGATGCCGTCGACGATCTTGGCGTCGTGGTAGACGAGCAGATCCGAGACGATGGCGCGGGCGAGCTGCCGGGCGCGCTCGGGTTTCTCGATGAGAGCCATGGCGGCGATCTTACACGTTCGAGGTGCTGGCGCGCCCTGGCTTCGGTGTCGGTCGGAGCCCGGGCCGGCGCCTCGGCGTCAAAGCTCGATGTGCCCGCCCACCCCGTCCATCCAGGGACGTCCGATCGTTCGCAGACCGATCTCGCCGGCTGGGGTGACCCGCACGACCTTGGCGCGCACGCGCAGCGGATGATCGTCGTGGCGCGGCAGCTCGAGCTCCATGATGCGCCCGGGATGCTGGAACACCAGGCGGGCCTCGAGCAGGAGACCGTCAGCCGAGACGTTCCGGATCTTCCGCAGGTAGCGCGCGCCGGCGACCAGCTCGACCGCGTAGAAGTCCACGCGCCGGCGCGCCACCGCGCGGCGCTCCGCGATCAGAGGATTCCAGAGGCGTTTGGTGTCCATGACCCGCTATCATACATCCGCGCACATGTGGGTCAAAATGCCGTGGCCCCCCGGATTGCGCAACGAATTGCAGCGTCCGGATGATTGGTGAGGCCAGAATGGCGACACCCGGACTTTCGTCCAGGGTTGGTTCACAGTTGAATCCTGCGAGGGCCGTCGTGTCACCCCACCCGTTCTTCCGAGGAGCTCCCATGACCAAGACCAGGTCCCCGCAATCTCATGCCCATCTGGACGTCTCCCCGTCGCGTCCCCGGCGAGCGGCTCGCCCCGCGGGCGGCGCGCGGCAGCTCTTCTGCCTAAGCGCGCTCGCCATCTCGATCGGGACCGCCACTGTCCGGGCGGAGGCCGCGGAGCCCGCGTTCTACGCCATCGAGAAGAGCGCCAAGGACGCCACCGTCGGCACGGCCTCGACGGCCAGCGTCGCGGTCGTGGGAAAGAACGGCTGGCACGTGAACGCCGAAGCTCCCATCACGCTCACGCTGGTCGCCGACCCCGGCGTGGCCCTGGCCAAGGGGAAGCTCACGCGGGCCGACCTCGCGGAGACCTCGCTCGAGCGCGCGCGCTTCGACCTGGCCTTCACCCCGAGCACGCCAGGGAAGAAGAAGATCACCGGGGACGCCCGCTTCGTGATGTGCCAGGAGCAGGCTTGCAAGCCGGTGAAGGAATCGGTCGTCCTCGAGGTGGCCGTGGCCGAGACCTCGCCGGCCACGGGCAAGGCGACGTCCGAGGCGGGGGGCGGCGGCTCGGACAGGATCGCGCGTCCGAAGGCATCGGGGGCGTCGAGCACCGACAAGGCCAAGCCCACGGCCAAGGCCAAGGCCAAGGCCAGGCCCACGGGCCACCCGGCCAGCGGCACCGATGGCCCGACCGGCGGCACCGAGAGCAAGTCCGACCCGTCCGAAGAATCCTGGTAATCGGGTCCGGGCCCGACCCCAGCCCGACCGTCACGGGCCGCCCTTCACGAATCGGCCGATCATGACGATGGACCTGCCGCTATGGGTGGCGCGCACAAGTTTGCCCGAGGCCGAGGCCGGGCGTTCGCCCTGGCCCTGACGCGGGTATGGCTCGCCGCCTGCGGCGCGGTGTGGGGTGCGGGCTGCGGCGGTGCCCTGGTCCATGTGCGGGCCGACCTCGGGGACCTGCCGGAGCGAATCAACGCGATCGTGTCCCTTCCGCCCCGGCTCGGGTTCGGCAAGCTCGCGGACCAGCGGCGCTCCGGTCGATATGCGGACGACTTCCTCATCGAGGCCAGCGGAGGTCGCACCGTCCTGGCCGAAGAGCTGAGGGGCACCGACCCGGAGCTGATCCCGGCTGGCCTCACCGCCCTCGGAGAGGATCCGGCGCGCGCCGTGACGTTCTCGATCACCGCGGCCCGTGGGAACCGCACCGAGGCGTCCGAGCTGCCGGGGTTTGGAACCGGCCAGGCGCTTCGCCACTACGCCGACTACCTCGTGCGCCTGGACGTGCGCAGCGCCCTGACCGGGGAGCTGCTCGGCAGCGTCGAAACGTACGCCAGCGCTTACGCGAACGCGCCCGAGCGCGACACCCGCGGACACCCGCTCGGGCTCGCCCAGGCCAGCGAGGACGCGATCCGCGAGGCGATGCGCCGTTTCACCCCGCGCCTGGTGCAATCACCGCGGGGGGGCATGCACGGGTTCGGGAGGCTGGTCGAGATTCCTCCGCGCCGAGGCGACGCTGGCGCTGGCGCTGTACAAACCGAGCCTGGGCCGACCGTCTCGGCGAGCGACCGGCTGCACCGGCTGCGCGTCCTTTACCCCGAGGTCCCCGAATCCGAGCTGGCCCGCCTGTCGGGGAGCGGAGCACGGCTCCTGATCCTCGACCCGGGGCGGATGCGGGTCTTCGGGATCGAGACCGGGGACCTGGTCCGCGGCGCAGGCACGCACCAGCTCACGAGCCGGGCGGCGCTGGCGCGGACGCTCGCCCGGGGAGACGTCCCCACCATCAGCGTCGATCGCCCGGCGGGGCACTTCCTGCTGGCGCGCGCGGCGAGGTGAGAGGCACTCGAGATTGGTGCGCGGCCCCGTGAGCGGACGCGACGGGGAACGAGGACGAGGACGAGGTTAGGAACTGTGGCCGGACGATCGGCGGGGTGAGGTAGGGTGATCGGTGTGAGCTGCCCCTCCCCGTTCGACGTGGCCAGGGTGCCGTCGCGCTGGAGCCCCGGTGAGCTCGCCTGTCTGGCCGCGCTCCTCACCTGGGTGGCGGGCCTCTGCCTGGCTCCGATCTCCGAGACCGATCTCTTCTTCCGGCTGAAGGTGGGACAGGAGATCTGGGCACGCCACGCGCTGCTTCGGCGGAATCTGTTCTCCTTCACGGCTCCCGACCACCCCGATCTCGACGCGGCCTGGGCGTTCGAGCTCGGCCTGGCGGCCGTGCATCGAATCGCCGGCTTCGCCGGGATCGTCGTGGCCAAGACCGCCGTCATCTGCGCGTGCTTTGCGGGGCTCTTCGCTCTTTGCCGGCGTGACGGAGCGCCGGCCTGGTTGTCCTCGATCGTGCTGGCGCTGGCCGCGCAGGTGATGCAGGAGCGCCTGGTGGAACGCCCGCACATCGCCTCGTTCGCGGGGGAGGTGGTGATCCTGTGGGGGCTCCGGGGCGCCCGCGGACGCTGGTCGCGGGGGGCGTGGGTGGCCTTCGCGGCGGCCATGCTGGCCTGGTCGAACGCCCACGCCGGGATCTTCGTCGGCACCGGCACCCTCGGTCTGGCCGCGCTCGGATGGAGCCGGCGCGACCGCGCGGTGAGCTGGCGCCTGCTGGGGATGGCGGGCATCTCGGGACTGGCGGCGCTCGCGACGCCGCTCGGATGGGGCATCCTTCGGTACTGGGAGCTGCACCTGCGGATCCCGCGCATTCACCCGGTCGACGAGTTTCGCAGCGCCACCTGGCGCTCGGACGCGGCCACCTTCGCCTGGCTCGGGGCGCTCGCGCTCGCCGTGCTCGCCGCCGCCGCCCGCATGCGCCGGCGCGCCACGACCGTGATCGACACCGACGGGGGACCTGGCCGGGGCGGTGTCGCGGTCGGTGTTGGCGTCGGGGCGGGCGCCGAGCTCCCCGCGGCCGATCTGCTCCCGGTGACGGGCATGGCGATCCTCGGCGGTCTCTCGGTCCGCTTCGCGGCGGACGCCGTCCTGATGTCCGTCCCCACCCTGGTCCGCGCCTGCACCCTCGTGCTCGGGGACGGCGCGCCACCGCTCGGTGCCCGCAGTCCCCGGCAAGAGGTGGCGACCGCCCTCTCGATCGTCGCGCTGGTGGCCCTCACGGCCGCGCCTCGGGCGGCGCAGGTCCGCGCCGGACACCCCCTGATAGACCTCGGCATCGAGGAGAGCGTGGTCCCGCTCGGGGCCCTCGCCTTCGTGGAGCGTCACGGGCTGCGCGAGCGGATGTACAACGACTTCGAGACCGGCTCCTACCTGGTGTTCGAAGGATATCCCCGCTACCGCGTGTTCGTGGATCCGCGGCTGCCGGCCTATCCCGAGGCGTTTCATGCGCTCCTCGGGAACTTCGAGCTGACGCGCGCCGAATGGGACGGCGCCATGCGCGACCTCGGCGTGCAGAGCGCGCTCCTGACCTACGCCGGGGTCAACCGCCGCGTCTCGTGGTGGGACCCGGACGAGTGGGCCCTGGTGTACCGCCAGGACGACGCGCGGGTCTTCGTGCGGCGCCTGCCGCGATGGCGCGCGCTCATCGCCGAGCTCGAGATCCCCGCGACGTTTTCCTTCACCGTCGAGAACGGGACCGTCACGCTCCCCCTCGACGTCCAGCCTGGCGGCTCGCCGGTGCCGCCGTGCGAATGGCAACGGCGACTCGGGGAGCTCTGGTTCGAGCTCGACGGGGACCGCGCCGGACGCGCCGAGCGGGCCTACCGGCGCGCGCTCGAGCCTCCCGGCTGTCTCCCGTCGAGGGCGGAAGAGGCACGCCTCGCGGCCTGGCTCGGCAGCATCGATCTCACCGCGGGTCGGCTCGATGCCGCCATCGCCCACCTGTCGCGGGCCCTCGTGCTGTCCCCGGACGACACGCGGGCCCGCGCCGCCCACGCCCGCGCCCTGGCTGGCGCGGGACGGCTGCACGAGGCGGCCGCCGAATGGACCGTCGTCGCGCGCACCGCCCAGGACCCCGGCCTCGCTTCGGTGGCGGCGACCGAGCTGCGTCGGCTGTCGATGGCAAGCCCATAGAACAGTGCCCGCCGCCCACCGGTCGCGCCCCCCTCACAGCTCGATCTGGGTCCCGATCTCGACCACCCGGTTGGCGGGGATCGCGAAGAAGTCGGTCGCCGAGCGGGAGTTGCGGGACAGGAAGCGGAAGAGCCGCTTGCGCCACAGCGCGAGGCTCCGATCCCGGGTCGGCAACAACGTCTCCCGCCCGAGGTAGTAGCTCGTGTCGGCGATGTCGATCTTGAGGCCGATCGACGCGCAGTGGGCCAGCAGATCGGGGACGTCCGGGGTCTCCATGAAGCCGTAGTGGGCGGTGATGCCCCAGAAGCCGAGCCCGAAGTCCTTGAAGCGCAGCCGGTCGCCGGCGGCGACCTCGGGCACGGCATCGGTGGCGATGCACAGGATCACCACCTGCTCGTGCAGGACCTTGTTGTGCTTGAAGTGGTGGAGCAGCACGTTCGGCATGCCTCGCCTCGTCGAGGTGAGGAACACCGCCGTCCCCTTCACGCGGTGCGGTTTAACGTACTCGAGGTCGGCGATGAAGGCGTCGATGGGCAGGGTCTCCGAGGAGATGCGCGCCGCCAGGATCGACCGCCCCTTCTTCCAGGTGGTCATGACCGCGAAGACCGCGCTCGCCACCACCAGCGGGAACCACCCGCCCGTGGCGATCTTGGCCGCACAGGACGCCAGGAACCCGAGGTCGAACACCAGGAACAACCCGAGCACGCTGGCGGCCTTCCACAGGGGCCAGTGCCACCGGCTGCGCGCCACGAAGTAGAACAGCACCGAGGTGATGGCCATGGTCCCGGTGACGGCGATGCCGTAGGCATCCGCCAGCCGGGAGGACGCCCGGAATCCCAGCACCAGCGCCACGCAGGCCACCATCAACAGGCTGTTGACCTCGGGGATGAAGATCTGCCCTTCGGTCTTGCCGGAGGTGTGCACGATCGTCACCCGCGGGGCGTACCCGAGCTGCACCGCCTGGCGCGTGAGCGAGAACGCCCCCGAGATCAGGGCTTGCGAGGCCACCACGGTGGCGAAGGTGGCGATCGCCACCATCGGGTAGAGCCACGGGCCGGGCACGAGGTCATAGAATGGATTGGCGGTCGCGGGCCGCGCCAGCAGCAGCGCCCCCTGGCCGAAGTAGTTCAGCAGGAGGCACGGGAAGACCACGGTGCTCCACGCCAGCTTGATGGCCCGCCGACCGAAGTGCCCCATGTCGGCGTACAGCGCTTCGCCACCGGTGATGCAGAGGACGACCGAGCCGAGCACCAGGAATCCGTGCACGCCGTGCTCCCGGAAGAAGCGCACGGCGTGGATGGGGTTGAGCGATGCCAGGATCTCCGGCCGCTTCCAGATCCACGGCAAGCCGGCCGCGCCGATGGCGATGAACCACAGGAAGGTGAGCGGCCCGAAGATCGCTCCGATCCCGCCAGTCCCCCGCTTCTGGACCGCGAAGATCGCCAGCAGGATCCCACAGGTGATGGGCACGACGAAGGGCGTGAAGGTCGTGGTCGCCACCTCCAGGCCCTCCACCGCCGAGAGCACCGAGATGGCGGGGGTGATCATCCCGTCGCCGTAGAGCAGGGCCGCCCCGAACAGGCCGAGGAAGGCGAGCGGCAACCGGCTGCGCTTCTTCTCGACCTGCGCCGGCGAGGCCACGAGGGCCATGAGCGCCAGCACCCCGCCCTCTCCGTCGTTGTCGGCGCGCATCACGAAGCGCAGGTACTTGACCGAGATGACCAGGGTCAGCGACCAGAAGACCAGGGACAGGATCCCGAGAATGTTCTCGGGCGAGACCCCCACGCCATGCGGCGGCGTGACGCACTCTCGGATGGCGTAGAGGGGCGAGGTTCCAATGTCGCCGTAGACCACACCGAGCGCCCCGATCGCGAGCTTGACCAGATCCTTGCCCTGGGCGCTGTTGGCCGAGTGCACCGCGGCCGCCCCGTGCGCATGCGCGGGCGCGTGCGGCGGGGGCACGGCCAGACCGATGGGTGGGTCAGCAGGCGCGTCGGGCATGGGCTGTATCGAGGTCATTCGCATTCGTCATATCCGGCGGACACCGCCAGCATCGTCGACGACCCGAGGTTCGCAGAATGCGATGTCGGCGGTGTTTCAAGCAGGTAAGCACCTCGAAAACGAACCACCGCTCCACACCGATCGGCGAGCGCCGCGCCACGGAGCCCTGCGGACGATGACCGGGATCACGTCCCCCCGGCGTCCCGGACCCGCACAACGCAACGCAATACATCCCAGCGGATGCTAGCGCGGCCGCCCCCGGTGCGCCGGGATTTGCACCGGATTCCGTCACGGCCCGGTCGCAGCGACCAGCTCGACCGAGGCGGAACAGCCCAGTCGATCGGCCCCCGCCGCCAGCAGGGCGCGTGCCTGGGCGCGGGTGCGAATGCCGCCCGAGGCCTTCACGCCCGCCCGCGTTCCGGCCATCGCGCGCAACAGCGCGACCTGTGCCAGGAGGGCGGCGTGGGCCGCGGGGCCGCCGCCGCCCTCGCTGGCCGCGAAACCGGTCGAGGTCTTGAGGAAGGCGGCTCCTCCCGCCAGACCGGCACGCGCCGCCCGCGCGAGCTCGTCCGCAGAAAACAGGGTGGACTCCAGTATCAGCTTGATCGGAACGCCCAAGCCCACGCCATCGACCAGCGCCCGGGTCTCGGCCTCGATGGCGGCCGCGTCCCCACCGCGAATCCAGCCGAGGTTGGCCACCACATCGAGCTCGGTCGCGCCGTCTGCCACCGCCGCGCGCCCCTCGAACGTCTTGGTCGCGGTGGTGCTGGCGCCGTGCGGGAACGCCACCACCGCCGACACCCCCACCCCGGAGCCGGCGAGCGCACGCGCGGCGAACGCCACGAAGGTGGGCTGCACGCAGACGGTCTTGAACCCGAAGGTCCGGGCCTCCGCGCACAGGCGCGCGATGTCGTGGGGGGTGGCGTCGGGTCGCAGGCAGGTATGATCGATGCGTGCCGGCTCGATCCCGGGCCCTTGGGCCTGGTCGCCCGGGGCGGCTTGAATGATTTCGGGGTCCCGGCTCACGCAGGTAGGGTATCACTCGAGCTGGCATTCTCCGCGCTGGCCCACGCTCCCCAACCTCGCCCATCCCTCGGTCGTCGACCGTGCCTCCAACCCCAGATCAACCTGCCCCCACCACCGCGGGCGCCGTGGCCGCGGCGCCGATCGTCACGCTCGCGGATATCGAGGCAGCCCGCGCCCGCATCCACGGGCGCGTGCGCGCATCCCCGTGCACCTACTCGCGCTCGCTGAGCGAGCTCCTCGACAAGCAGGTCTACCTGAAGCTCGAGAACCTGCAGCTCACCGGCTCGTTCAAGGAACGCGGCGCCTGCAACCGCTTGCTGCAGCTCGACGCGGAGGAGAGGCTGCGGGGCGTGGTGGCCGCCAGCGCCGGCAACCATGCCCAGGGCGTGGCCTATCACGCACGCGCCCTCGGAGTCCCGGCGACCATCGTCATGCCGCGGAGATCCCCGCTCGTGAAGGTGACCCAGACCCGCAGCCTCGGCGCCGAGGTGACGCTGGTGACGGGCGGCTACGACGAGGCGTTCGTGGAGGCCGAGCGTATCGCGGCGACGACCGGCCGGGTCCTGATTCCGGGCTTCGACGACCCCGCCGTCATCGCGGGGCAGGGCACGATCGGCCTCGAGATCCTCGAGCAGGTCCCCGACGTCGACGAGGTGGTGGTGGCGATCGGCGGCGGGGGCCTGATCGCGGGAGTCGCCACCGCTCTCAAGGAGAGCAGCCTGAGACCCCGGCCGGGCGAGGCGGCGGGGCCAAGGCTCGCCGGCCCCGGGTCCTCCTCGGTCCCGACCCGCGGGATTCACGTCTGCGGCGTGCAGTCCGAAGCGATGCCGAGCATGCGGGCCGCCCGACAGGCCGGCGCGCCCCGCCGCATCGAGGGCGTGCGCACCATCGCCGATGGCATCGCGGTCGGTCAGGTCGGCGCCCTGCCCTTCGCCATCGCGGAGCGCTACGTGGACAGCATCGTGACCGTCGACGACGAGGAGATCGCCGAGGCCATCCTGATCCTCCTCGAGCGCGAGAAGCTGGTGGCCGAGGGCGCCGGGGCGGCCCCGCTGGCGGCGCTGATCCACCGCGAGCTGCCCGCCGATCGCAAGACCATCGTCCTCGTGATCGGGGGCGGCAACATCGACGTGAACCTGCTGTCGCGGATCATCGATCGCGGCCTGATCAAGTCCGGGCGCATCGCGCGCCTTCGCGTGATGGTGCCCGACGTGCCGGGATCGTTGGCGCGGATCCTGGCCATCGTCGCCGAGTCGGAGGCCAACATCCTCGCCATCGAGCACGACCGCGTGGGGACGCGCCTCGAGTTCGGGCAAGCGTCGGTCGAGATCACCGCGGAGACCCGCGGCTTCGAGCACGTGGCCGCCATCGTCGCCACCCTGCACGCCGCCGGGCTCTTCACCCGCGCGCCCACCGACTGAGGACGGGACGGCGGCCCGAATTCGAGGCACAATCCCGCATCATCCGAATGGCGGACACTTCTGGCTGGCTGGCAACCGCTCTGTTCCTGGCGTCGGCCGTCGTGGGGGTGGTGGCCGCCGAACGGGGCTGGAGGCGGTGTCTGTGGTGGGCCAAGCCCATCACGACCCTGCTCCTCTTCGCGGTCCTCGGGCCGGCGATCGGTCGCGGAGGGTTCGCGGGGTGGATCGCGGCGGGCGTGGCCCTCTCGGTGGTGGGGGACACGGCCTTGCTGTTCGAGACCGAGCGCTCGTTCATGTTCGGGCTGGTGGCGTTCCTCGGGGCCCACGGGCTTTACACGGTCGCCTTCCTCTCGAAGGCCCGGGGCGGGACGGCCGTCGGCCTGTATGCGGCGGCCATGGGCGTCGTCACGCTGGTCTTGCTCGGGCGCCTGTGGCGAGGTGCGGGGAGCTTGCGGATCCCGGTGGTCATCTACGGGGCCACCATCGCCACCATGGTGGTGTCGGCGTTTGCCACGATCGGCGTGGGCGGGCTCGGCCCGGCGGCGAGCCGACTGGCGGCCATCGGTGCCCTGCTGTTCTTCGTTTCGGACGCCTGTCTCGCCCTCTGCCGGTTCTCGAAGCCGATCCGGCACTCGGCGGTGCTCACGCTCGGGGTGTACTGGCTCGGACAGCTCGGGATCGCCTGGGCGGCGCGCCTGACCCACGGCGGCTGATGAGAACCGTCCGGCGGTGCGGGCGCCACCTCGGGGGATGCAGTATCTTTCGCGCGCCCGGCGCTCATGCCGGCGGAGGAGGAATGATCATGGCGATTTCGAAAGCGGAAGCCCAGTGGACCGGCAACCTCAAACAAGGAAAGGGCTCGGTCAAGGGCGCGAGCGGGAACCTGTCCGCACCGTTCACGTTTGCCACCCGGTTCGAAGGCGCGGCCGGTGGCACGTCCCCGGAGGAGCTGATCGGCGCGGCGCATGCGGGTTGCTTCTCCATGTTCCTGGCGGCGCAGCTCGACACGGTGGGGCACCCGCCCCGCAAGATCGACACCAAGGCCACCGTGCACCTCGACGCCGGACCGCTGCTCTCGAAGATCGAGCTCGAGACCGTGGCCGACGTCCCGGGCATCGACCCCAAGCTGTTCGCGGAGAAGGTCGAGTTCGCGAAGCAGAACTGCCCGATCTCGAAGGCCCTGGCCTCGGTCCCCACCGTCACGGTCAACGCCAAGCTCGTCTCGTCGTAAGCCGATCACGAGGACCCGTGGCTCGACCGGCGTCGTCGCGCGCCCGCCGCCTCACATCTGGGCGGGCGCCGCGATGCCGAGGAGCTCGAGCCCGTGGGCCAGCACCCGGGCGGTCAAGCGGCACAGGGCCAGGCGGCTGCGACGCTCGGCGGTCGGCGCCTTCAGGACCGGACAGGCCTCGTAAAAGCGCGTGAACGCCGTCGCGACGTCGTAGAGATAGCCGCAGAGCCGGTGCGGTTGAAGCGTGTCCGCGACCCGGTCGAGCACGGTCGACAGCTCGATGAGCTCGAGCCCGAGAGCCCGCTCCTCGGCGGTGATCAAGCTCGGAGGAGCCCCTTCACCCTCACCCTCACCTTCACCCTCGCCATCTCCGGGTATTGGGATGCTCGCCGCCGCCTTGCGCAGGATCGAGCCGATGCGGGCATGCGCATACATCAGGTAGGGCCCCGTGTTGCCCTCGAAGGAGAGCATGCGATTCCAGTCGAACACGTAGTCCTTGAGCCGATCGTTGGCGAGATCGGCGTACTTGATGGCGCCGATTCCCACGGCGTCCGCGATGCGCGCCTGCTCCGCCGTATCGAGATCGGGCGACTTGGCCACCACTGCGGCGCGCGCCCGTTCGACCGCCTCGTCGAGCAGGGCCGCGAGCTGGACGGTGTCGCCGGCGCGGGTCTTCAGCATCTTCTTGTCCGTGCCGAGCACCGAGCCAAAGGCCACGTGCTCGAGGCGAACGCCCGGCTCGAGCCAGCCGGCCATGGCGGCGACCGCGAAGACCATCGCGAAGTGCTGGCTCTGGGGCGTGCCGACCACGTAGACGAGCCGGCGGGCGTGAAGGGCGCGCAGCCGCTGGCGCAGCGCCGCGAGATCGGTGCAGGCGTACCCATAGCCGCCGTCCTGCTTGCGCACGATGAGCGGAACGGGCTCACCGTCCCGCCCCGTGAACCCCGGAGGGAACACGCAGACGGCGCCCTGGCTGACGCGCGAGACGCCCTTGGCCTCGAGCTCGGCCACCACCTCCGCCAGCTCTGGGTTGTAGTGGCTCTCGCCCACCACGTCGGCGAGCTGCAGGCCGATGCCGAGCCGGCGGTACAGCTCGAACATGTGATCGAGGGACACGTCGACGAGCCGCCGCCACAGGGCCAGCGTCTCCGGATCGCCTGCTTGCAGCTTGACCACCCGCAGCCGGGACCGCTCGGCAAAGGCTGGATCGCCGTCGAACTTGGCCCGGGCCCGCTGGTAGAACCCGACCAGCTCCCGCAGGCTGGCCTCGCCCCCGAGCGCGTTCTCGTCGACCAGGTTCTCGATCAGCATCCCGAAGGGTGTCCCCCAGTCACCGATGTGGTTGCGGCGCACCACCCGGTCGCCCCGCCACGCGAGGACGCGGGCGATGGCGTCCCCGATGATGGTGCTGCGCAGGTGCCCGACGTGCATCTCCTTGGCCAGGTTGGGGCTCGAGTAGTCCACCACCACCGTCTCGGGGACGGCCACCTGCGGAACCCCGAGACGGACGTCGTGCAGCATGCGGTCGAGCGCGGCGGCGAGATAGTCCGCGCTCAACGTCAAGTTGATGAACCCGGGACCCGACACCGTCGCCTCCGCGAGGCCGTCGCCCGCGCGGAGCCTGGCGGCGATCGCCACCGCGAGCTCGCGCGGCGGCCGCTTGAGGGTCCGTCCGAGCGCCAGCGCCACGTCCGCCTGGAAGTCGGCGTGCGAGGAGCGGTGGAGCGCGACATCACCGTCGAACCCCGGGAGCTCCGGGGATTTCGACTCGGAGAGCACCTCCCGGACCGCCGCCGTCACGCGCGCGCGCAGCATGGCGCCCGGCGAGACGGCCAAGATGGTGGCGGAGGTCGGATCGGCCGGCATGCCCGCGGGCGGCCGGGCTGGCTCATCGGTCGTCATGGCACGTCCTAACATATCCGATCGTCGCGAGCCGAGCCCCGAGACCGTCCGACCCGAGGCAGTGCTGACGAGCTGGCCGTCAATAGCCCCGGACCTGATCGTGGTCGGAGCCGAACCCTTGATCGTGGCCGTGCACCTGAACGTGAACGCCCCCGTGGGCGTGATCGAGAAGGCCCTGGAGCGGTCCGACTTCCGATCTTCCGTTCCGATCTTCTCTTCCGATCTTCCTTCCGATCTTCCTTCCGATCCTCCCGATCTTCAGTCCAGGTTCCCGGCCGGCGCCGAGGGAACAAGCGATCTCGCGTGCGGGCCCGGCGGCGCGGGAGCGGGCCCGGCGCGCGGTTTCGCTGGCTGCGCTGGCGCTTCCCCGAGGCGGCAGACGCCTGCCGCGCAGACGGCGGGCTGCCGGCAGCTCGGGTGCTGGGACATCATCTCGGCGCACAGGGTGCCGCCACAGCGGCTGCGGCGCGCGCGCTCGTAGCCCTCCGCACGCGTCTTGGCCACGGCCCGGGCCGCACCGCCCTCGGTGCAGCCACAGCAATCCTCCGGCACGAGGGTGCAGTCCGCGTTGGTCTTGCAGGGCTTGGCGGCGCTCACGGCATCGAGGCCGGTCGGAGCATGGCGGACGACCGACCCGCCCGTCGAGTGGGTCTTGTCGGATGGCCCTGTCCCGGCCTCGGAAGGAGGTGATGGAGGCGTTGGAGGATGCGACGACGATGACTCGGCCGGGGCTTCGGTCGCGTCGGAGATCCCCTGAGCGACGACGAGCCCGAGTCCCGCCGAAACCAGGCAGCCAAGCACGGCCCATCCGACGGTCACACGCCCGCGTCCGATGCTCCTCATGTGGCGCGAGTGTACACCCTGCGCGCGTCGGGCGCCCGCACCGGCGCGGGCGATCATCAGGTGGTCGGGGAGATCCAGACGCGTCTTCCCCGTGGCAAACTCCGACCGCACGCCTCTCACCTCCCCTGATCCCCGAGGTCCTTCCTTTGAGCCCATCTCGATCGCGGTGTTTCCCCGACGCGCGGCCTGCGGTTGGCCGCTGGCGAAGCCTCGGCTCTGGGCTCGCTTGCCTGCTCGCGCTGTGCTCCGGCTGCAGCGGCCCGGGGCCGGCGCGGCCTCGGACGGTGGTCGGGGACAGGCCCGTGTCCCCGTCCGCGCCCGCGCCACCCACGCCGGGCGATGCAGCCCCCGCCCAGACCGATGCCATCCCACACACCGACGGCGACCGCATCGTCGACGGCAGCGGCCGACCGGTGGTCTGGCGCGGGGTCGCCTTCGGAAACCAGGTCTGGCAGCACCGAGCGCTGCCGCTGTCCGACCACGCCGAGATCGACTTCCAGCGGGTGCACGAGATGGGGATGAACGCCGTCCGGTTCTACATGTTCGCCGGCACCTTCGAGGACGAGGCGGCGCCCGGTGTGTTCAAGGACGCGGGCTGGCGCTGGCTCGACGACAACGTGGCCTGGGCCCGCAAGCAAGGCGTCTCCCTGATCCTGAACATGCACGTCCCACCGGGCGGATTTCAGTCGAACGGGGAGGGCCATGCCCTGTGGGACGTGCCTTCCAACCAGGATCGGCTGGTGGCGCTGTGGCGGGCGATCGCCC
>Ga0265329_10000318_pt1 | contig 25576 bp, 27 predicted proteins | sample 41627metaG_FD_202091 | JGI IMG/M metagenome (GOLD analysis project Ga0265329, IMG submission 202091) | Rhizosphere microbial communities from Carex aquatilis grown in University of Washington, Seatle, WA, United States - 4-16-27 metaG | ecosystem: Host-associated > Plants > Roots > Rhizosphere...
GAGATTTTCCGCCCACCTCCCGCTTCGGCGGGATTGGGCGGACCCGCTCGCGGACGGACCGAGTCGAGCGGGGAACTCACGGTTTTCAATAAATCCAAAGCGGTGAGGGTGAGATTTTCCGCCCACCTCCCGCTTCGGCGGGATTGGGCGGACCCGCTCGCGGACGGACCGAGTCGAGCGGGGAACTCACGGTTTTCAATAAATCCAAAGCGGTGAGGGTGAGATTTGAACTCACGGTACCCTTACAGGTACACCTGATTTCGAGTCAGGCGCCTTCGGCCACTCAGCCACCTCACCGCTTCGGATTTATTTGATGAGGTACATCCCGCTTCGGCGGGACGCCTTCGGCCACTCAGCCACCTCACCGTTTAGTGCAGAATTTTTTAAAGTTCTCCACGAAGCGAAAATATTAGCATTAAATCGCCTGCTTGGAAAGAGGAGCCGTCTTCTACGGCGGCGGCATGTATTGTTTGGCCAGCGCCGGGCCGAGAAGCTTGTCCCTGTCTTTTTGCAGCTTAATGATCTGTTTTGTCGCATCGTCCGCGATTTTTTTTCGCGTGGAAAATTCCACGATCATGCTGCCGGCGCGCGTGGGAACGCCGCAGGATGAGATGGCTCCTGAAATGAGCGTGTTGAGCAGGTTCATCTGCTCCAATTCTTTGCTGTTGACCCCCAAATTGGCGTAACGAACCCCCAAGAAGCGGATCACCGAATAAATAGGACCGATGATCAGGTTTAGCCACGCGAGAACGGCGGTAAGATCGAAGATGACGCTCAGCAGATCGAAAACCCCTCCCAAAACCGTCAGGAAGATATAGATCAGCATGTAGTCTTTGCCGGTTTTTTTCTTTTCTTTTTTGATCTCGTTGCTTATCTTATCGGCCTGCTTTTTTATTTGGGGATTGTCTTCGAGCAGCGGGCCGTTTTCCGCGCCGCCTCCGCCGCCACGGTCGGCATTTCTGGCCGCTACCAAACGGGACGCCCTGTCTTGTTCGGGCTCCTCGCTCTCCTGTTCTTCCTCTGTTAGTCTTTTTTGTTCGGCTTTTTGCGCCGCTGCGGCTCTTTCTTGGTCGATCTCCGCCTGTTGCTGAGCCATGACCTCGCGGCCATGCGCTTGCTCTTGTTGAAATTGTTCTTGGCTTGGGTCGGGCATACCTTTAGAGTGCCACGAGAATGATAAAAAGCCAAAACATCATGGCCAGATCGTTCTTGAAATAGGGAACATCGACCAGGCCGTGGACAAGGATCGCCAGCATGGCTGCGGCCAAACATAGAACATAGAACTTAGAACGTAGAACGTAGATTCGTCGGAAGAACCAGATCAAGACCGTAATAAGACCCATAAGACCAATAAGTCCTATCTCCGACCATGCGGCGAGAAATAAATTGTGCGGGTATTGGAATATCTCCACGCCTTGCGCGTGGTGGTACGGCGCGACGACGGTCTTAAAACCGTCGAGTCCGGCGCCAAATAACGGATGGTCGCGGAGCATGGCGAGCGATTCTTTCCAGCCGATTTCATGCACGCGCCCCGACCAGTCGCGCATGAATATTTGGTCGCGCAGCCCGGCGGCTTGCGGCGCGAGCAAAACAATGAGCGCAACCGTGATAGCGACGACCACCGATAGAATGCGAGTTTTTTTGCGCGATACGCCGAGGAAAAAGAGCGCCGCGCCCACGGCAACCAGTCCGCCTGCCGATTGAGCCAGAACGATGACGACAAGCGCGAGAAGGGAGATAATTATTCCGAACGGAATAGCGAAGAATAGGGAGGCAACCGGCGCGAGGTAGAGCGCGGCGGCGTTGGGATAATCGAAAACGCTTGTGACACGTCGCTCGGCGATCCATGTGGCGGGGATGAACGACGGATGGGCATATTGGACAAGGCCGTAAACAATAACGATGCCGGCGCTTACGGCAAATCCGTAAACAACAGCGCGCCAAATTTTTTCTTTATCCGGCTTTCCGCCCGAGGCGGACTGCGGTGCCGTAATAATTAGCCACGCGAGCGCCATCGGCTCCCAAAAGTACGCTTTGGCTATTCCAAGCGCCGCTCGCTTGTCAGGGGCGACGATGATGCCGATCACTGTGGCGATGAGGATGAGCGCGGAGCCGATCGTTAGTAATTTATTGCTTGTCCAAAAAAGCTCGTAACCCCACCTACCTCCCCTTACCCTAAGGGGAAGGTGAGAATCTTCCCCTCCCTTAGTGTAAGGGAGGGTAGGGTGGGTTATCGTCGCGTTGATGATAATCGCGACGATCGCAACGATCAAAATAATTTCCAACACCGTCGTCGGAAACGGTCCAATATGGAAACGGAGCAAGTACGTCGGGAGCAAGGCGGCGACGGCAAAGACGATGATTTCCGGTAAAGAGTATTTCATGCGGCGCGGTTCGTCAGTTTCTTCAGTTCATCTTTGGTAACGGCGCGCAAAGCAATGAGCAGGATCGCATAAACAATGATGCCGATCAATATTTTCAGCAAGACGTGGATTTCGGGGGTGAAGCTAACGACGATCCCCATGATCGCCGCCGCGAGAAGCGCCTTGCCCGTGACTTTGAGCGATGGGTGCATTTTAACGGTTGCGAGCACGATCGTTGTCGCCGCGACGGCAATGACCGCTTCGGAAAAGATCGTGACAAGCGCGGCGGCCGTTGCGCCGTAGCGGGGGATGAAAATAAAGTAAAGCGCGAGCGAGATGGCGGCATCGGTGGCATATATCCATGTCATCACGCGCTGTCGGCCGATCCCGACGATGAGGTGGCCGAAAAGCGAACCGTAGAAGACCATGAAGGCGGCGATCACAAGAAGCGCGAGGAGCGGGCCCGACGGCGCGAATTGCGGACCGGAAATGAAGAGCATGAGCGGGGTGGCCAGAACGATCCCGCCCGCCAAGGTCGGCCATGCCAGAATGCCGACGGCGTCGATCGCGCGCTGGATGATCCGGCGCACCTTGGCGTGGTCCATGGTGCTCCATGCATGGACGAAAAGCGGCAAGACCAGCCCCATGAAGATGATCGGGATGACCGTGATCACGTCGAGCGGCTTGTAAGCGGCGCCGTACCAGCCAATTTCGGCCTCGCTTCGGCCGACGATCTTCATGACGATCACGTCGCCGCGCAAATATATGAGATTGAACATTATTGAAATAGCAATGGGCCAGCTGCGTCTAAAGATCTGACGGATCACGTCCCGGTCGAGCCGCATCGAATACGGCCTAATTTTTTTGGCGAACGCGAGCGAGAGCCCCACCATTGCCAGGTTTGCCGTGCTCATGCCGATCATAACCTCGATCAAGTTCCCGTGGAAGATCGCAACCAAAATTACCGCCGCCATCAGCACGGCGCGGCCCACAACTTCAGAAATAGCCGGGAACTCCATACGCAGGCTTTTTTGGAACAAGCCGACGAATATTTGGTGGATCGAAAGAAAGATGAAAGAGAATGAACCGATCGCGATGGCAAAGTGCGTCGCGCTGCCCCAAGGGAGTGCGAACGCGACGGCAATGGCGGCGGAAAAAACGATCGCGGCGGTGACCAAGCGCAAGGCGATCAGGTTTCCCAATATTTTTCCTTGCGCCAGTCCCGAGTCTACCGAGGGATCGGCCCCAGCCTCGGAGAGCATTTGAATAGCCGTGATCGTGAGGCCAAAATCAACCAAAGTGCCGATGAACTGCAGGTAGGAGGTCGCGACGGTGAATTGTCCGTACCCTTCCGCGCCCAAATAACGGGTTAGGATAGAAAGGGTGACCAAGCCAAAAGCCGTACCAATGATACGGCTCGCATACTGCATGGCGACGTTTTTCGCGATCGAATGGGTGACGGTCATGACATCAGCTTACAGCCGTTCGACAAAACCGACAAAAAATGCTAGAATACTTTAGATAAATGCGTATTTCCAACAAAATTATCTTTACCGCGCTCCGATCCTGCCTGGGCTTGGCGTTCATGGCTGTTTTGCTCGTACCGCTCGCAAGCGCGAACGCCGCCACGGTTAAAAAGACCGATTATCAGGGCATGATCGTCAATCCCGTCGGAGCCATTACGCTAAAACCCGGCACGACGACAACCTATACGCTGACGGTCAAGAATACCGGCGTTGCGCCATGGACCAACGCGGGCAGCCGCTTTGTTTCCTTATATACGTATCTGCCGAAATATCGCGCCAGCGTTTTTTACGATAAGAGCTGGCATGACAAAACTGAACCGGTTTTGATGAAAGAAAAAACGGTTAATCCCGGCGCGAGCGCATCCTTTGTTTTTAAATTGACCGCTCCGGTCAAGGCGGGAACTTATCAAGAGGGTTTTAACATCGCGGCCGAGGATTTTACATGGATCAATGGAACGCAATTCACCATTCCCATCACCGTAACGACTTCGGTCGTAAAAGAAACAACAACCAAGAACCAATTTCCAAACCCACCGGTCGCTGTCGCTCCGTCCGTCCCGGCAACTGGCAACTCGCAACTATCAACTAGCAACCCGTTAGCCGCCCAACTCATCATCAAATCGTTTCAGGACAAAGTTACGGTCGCGGGCGGAGCGCCGGTCCATGTTTCCGTCGGTTTTAAAAATATTGGAAGCGTTGTTTGGGAGACCAGGGTCTTGCGGATCAGGGACATGCAAATCGCCGTCGCCACTTCGACCGCGGTTTCACTTGCCGACACCAACTGGCCCAATGCGCTCGAGCCAAGTCGCGTCCGCGAACCCATTTCGCCGGGCAACATCGGCTATTTTGATTTTAATATTCTGGGACCGACGAGCCGCGGCGATTATACCTTGCCGCTCAAGCTCGTCATTGACGGCAACGATGTTCCCGGCGCCACCATCGACATTCCAGTCACTGTTACCGAGGACGCGCCGCAATTGCCGACACAAGAGATTCCGATCGCTCCCGTCGGGACGGTTCCCGCCGCTGAACCCAATATTCGCGTCGGATTGTGGAATGTCCCGGGGAGCGTGGTGCTCTTGAATTCTTCATCGTTTACGGTCGTTGGCAGTAATGGCGCCACGCTTGCGACTGTTCCTGCAAACGCGACAATCACCGTCGGTTTTAACCGTGAATCAAAAACCGCAATCGTTTCCATCCCCAGCGGGCAGTACATCACGCCCGTTCCGGTTCGTTTTGTTCCGACTAATCCTAACGGCCTTTTCCAAGTTCCCAACTTCGCCGGCTGGACCGCGACCTCTTATGTCAATCAATTCCGCGGCACAATGGAACTGAATTATTATCAGCCGAACGATAATGTTTGGCTTATTGAAGAATTGCCTATCGAACAATATTTGCAGGGACTTGGTGAAACCTCCAACGATTCCGCTCCGGAATTTCAAAAAGCGCTGGTGGTTGCCGCGCGCAATTACGCTTACTTTGTACATTCGATCGGCGGCAAATACGCGCTCTTCGACGTAGAAACCGGCGCCGCCGACCAGGTCTATCGCGCCTACGGTTCGGAAACGATCAGGCCGAACGTGGTGGCGGCGGTGCAAGCGACCGCCGGTCAAATGGTCACCTATAATGGCGATATCGTCGTCACGCCGTACTTCTCGCGCTCCGACGGCCATACGCGCTCATGGACGGATGTCTGGGGCGGCGCCGCCAAGCCGTGGCTCGTCTCCGTGCCCGCGCCGCATGACGCCGGCCAAACGCTTTGGGGCCACGGAGTAGGCATGTCCGCCTCCGACGCCTTGGGTTGGGCCAACGACGGCAAGACGTACGATTGGATATTGAAATATTTTTACACGGGAACGGTGTTGAAGAAGATTTATTAGTTCCGTCATCCCAGCCCGGGAGCTGGGATCCACGGCGTCGTCGCGTAGCCGCATCAACTCCCGTCATTGCGAGGAGCGAACGCATGAGCGACGCGGCAATCTCTCCCTCAATTTGCAACCATGGTGATATTCCGATGGGATTGCCGCGTCGGCTTCGGCCTCCTCGCAATGACGGGAATATTGCGGCTAGTTAAATTCAAAAAGTCGGGCCTTAAAGCCCGACTTTGTTCAATGTTGAACTTCCAATGTGATATTTTCGATCGGTTTCGGCCAGCGTTAGGATGCGCTGGCGGACGTGCGAGGGGTCGGCGGCGCAGCCGAAGTGGAAACGTTCTTCTTTGCCGGCGGTCTCTAACGCGAGCGTGCCGTAGCCGAAAATGGTCGCGCCTATTCCTTTAACCTCGGAAGTAACGTCCTGCACCAGCCACAGGTCCATTTCCGAAATGGTTCGCGCGAACAGGCCCTGCTGCTGCACGGCGATGAGCCGGTCGTTGGTCACGACCCAAATATCCAAGTAGTAATCGATGACCGTGGAAAAGAAGAACAGCCAGATGGCGAGGTAATAGATCGAACCCAAGACCGCGACAATGGGCATTGAAATGGGTCCGGTGAGAATGGTCGAGCTTACGGTTTGGATCACCATAATGACGCCGACGGGAAGGGCGGCCAGGATCGCAAAAAGCACGACATCCCAAATAAGGAAGATTGGATGCTTTCTTATTAGCATTTCGACATGCTCGTACGGTTTCAGCTTGAACAAATTTTTTATGTTCATAGCGCGAGCGGCGTGAATTTAAGGCCGGCGCCGATCACCTGAAACCAATCGACCGGCGAAAGCAAGTTGTAGGTTATAAAAAGAATAACGGCCGTTCCCGCAAGGTAGGCGAGAATAAGAAAGGAAGCTGAAAAAAATCCCGTGCGAAAACGCCAAGCATTCGCCAAGTCGACGAGCGAAAAGACCAAGAAGATCAAGATAAACAGGGCGAAGGGAATGAGGAGGAGCCACAAGGGCATACTGGCCGAATTATGAATATCGAATGTCGAATGACTAACCGTCTTTCGTCCCCCGCTTAAGGTAAGAGGGGGTAGGGGGAGTTATGAATGCTACAACAAATTTCCGCCTGGTGGAATAACACCCAAATGCTTATACGCGGCAACGGTTGCGACCCGTCCGCGGGGCGTGCGCTCCAAAAAGCCGATGTGCATGAGGTATGGCTCGATCACTTCTTCCAAGGTCGCGACCTCTTCGTGGGTGGCGGCCGCGAGCGTGCCTATCCCGACGGGGCCACCGCGGAATTTGCTGATTAACGCTTCAAGGATGATGCGATCGGCACCGTCCAACCCCATCGTATCGACGCACAATTCGTCCAATGCTTTCATGGCGATCGCATTTGTGAGTTTCCCGTCGCCGTGCACTTGCGCGTAATCGCGGCAGCGGCGCAAGAGGCGGTTTCCAATGCGCGGCGTGCGGCGGCTTCTGGCGGCCAATTCGGTGGCGGCGTTTTCGTCGAGCGGAACATTCAAAAGTTTCGCCGAGCGCTCGATGATCCGTTTCATGTCGTTTGCCGAGTAGTAATCCAAATGATAAGTCGCGCCAAAACGATCACGCAAAGGCGATGATAAAAGCGAGAGCCGGGTGGTCGCGCCAACAAGCGTGAAGCGGGGAATGTCGAGCCGCAAGGTCCGCGCCGCCGGCCCTTTGCCGATCACCATATCGAGCGCGAAATCCTCCATCGCCGGATACAGCACCTCTTCGATCGTTTTGGGAAGGCGATGAATTTCGTCGATGAACAATATTTCGCCCGGTTCAAGATTTGATAAGATCGCCGCCAAGTCGCCGACGCGCTCAATCGCCGGACCCGAAGTGATGCGAATATTCTTTCCCATCTCGCGAGCGATGATGTGCGAGAGCGTGGTTTTTCCCAGCCCGGGCGGTCCGTAGAGCAAGGTGTGCTCAATGGGCTCATTGCGCTTTTTGGCCGCCGACAAAAACGTGCAAAGCTGGCGCTTCAACGTGTCTTGCCCTATAAAATCATCCAAAGCCGACGGTCGCAAAGTGAGGTCGGTTTTGGTATCTTCAGGAAGCTCGACCGGCGAGACTGCCCGGTCGTTTCCAATGATTTTTTCGGTATTTATAGCGTCTTCCATATTTACCTAACTTTAACAAAAACCGCCCTGAAATGCGAGGGTGGTTTTGCCTAAGGGGACAGACCCCTTATCAATATGGAAAAGGGGTCTGTCCCCGTTTCCGATAAGTATAGTTCGGCGTGAATAATTTGTTTTTTGAGACGAGGACTGTCTGAGCGTTAAAAAACCTGACGCCTTCCTTATAGCGAGTTCCGCAGTCCAAAAAACAAATTATTCACGCCGAACGGAACTTTTACTTTGCCTCGCTCGAAGCGATGAGCTGGCGCATCAAGTCCGCGGTCTTGGTGACGCTGGTGTCGAGGAAAATTACTTTAGAATTGGTGCTCCCACCCACCGTCTTTAAGGTGTCCAAGTATTGCGTGAGGTTCAGGATGGCCATGATCTCGGCCGAGGTCTGGTTGGTGATCTTCTGCATCGTTTCGACCGAGCGGCGCAAACCTTCGGCAATGGCTTCGCGCTCAAGCGCAATCCCTTCGCCCTGCAAACGCTTGCGCTCCTTTTCGGCCTCGGCCTCTTTAATAGCTTGGATCTTCGTGGCCTCACCCTTGTTCTCGGCGGCCTTGCGGAGTTGAAGCGACGCAACCACTTCGCTCATCGCGTCGGTGATCGTGAGCGGGAAATTCACGTTCGTAATTTGGAAGCTCTTGATGAGCATTCCCCATTCGGCAAATTGAACTTCCAGGTCGTGCTGAATGTGCGACGCGAGTTCCTCTTTCTTTTCCAAAATGCCCTCGTGCGTTTCTTTGGCAATGTAAGTCCGAAGCGAATTCTCGACGGTCGCGCCGATCGAGGTTGAGGCGTCTTGGAGAGCGTAAGTAAAGCGCTGAATCCCATCTTCGGTCGGATTAACAGTGAAAATAAGGTTGGTGTTCACATCGACAATGACCTTGTCGGCCGATGGATACTTTCCGGCGATGACGAAGTTTTGCGAGCGAAGCGAAACAGTTTTCGAAATGCGTTCCAGGAGCGGAACCTTAACATTGAATCCCGCTACCATGATGCGGTTATATTTGCCGAGCATCTCGACCACCAGCACCGTGTTCTGCCGCACGATCTTGATGTTGGCGATGATGATGGCGATTATGAGAACGATAATTATGTATATCCAGGTCATATTTGTTGATAAGGATTATAACGCCAATGTGTGCCCAATGGGGGATTAAGTCAAGATGCGAAAATAAAAAAATCCGGCCGGCGACAAGCTGTCGCGGGCCGGTGCGGGCACTGTTGATTTGCTTATTCGAGATCGGTTTGACCGCCGGAGCCGTGTCGTATCGGCGTATGGATGGGATGTCGCTCGACATGGGCGCCGATCGCCTCGAAATAACAATCGTCGCAGATTTCTTTTCCGTCGAGTTTCTTTCTCTCGCCGTCAACGCGCGGCTCGAGCGGTTCGCCGCACTTGGCGCATTTCTTCGGCTCGGAAGAATGCCCCCGTCGGAGTAAAAAGCCGTCCATGCCAGTCGACATGTTTTATTTTCCTTTCGTAAAAGAACGATTTTGTTTTGTCTGGAAATATCCTAATACGAATGTTAAAAAAATGCCAGAAACAAAAAAGCGGCCAAAGCCGCTTCTTCTAAAACTAATTTGCAGGACGATTGAGATAGCTCGAACGGTTTTCGGTCCACCCCCCATACACGGCGGAGCCGCACTGCTGATAATTTAAAGTTTTTTTCGGCAAATTCGTTTCCGACTCACAGCATGAATTTAAAGGTCAAAAATATTTGGTTAATTGCTTGGAGTAAAAAAAGAAAATCCTTTGAGGAATTTGTCAAAAAATATCGCCTCATCGCCATTGTCTTTTATAGGTTCAGAGAAATTGAAATGAACAACATAGAAAAAATCTTTTGTATCTATCCAAAATTCATGGGGGCAGGAATTGGGATCTACTTTCATCCCGTACCATTCAGATCCAGAACATTCCACTGCTCCTTTCCAGGTCCCTTTGCTTATTTTAATCTCTTTCCCGGTAAGACAATATACGTACGCTTCGGCTTGGGAATTGCTGGACAAATCTCTACTTCCCGCGGCGACCGGACAACGCGAGTCAGAAACGGACATTTTTTCATAAGGAGAATTTATAGCAGAAGATATTGGTTTTCTGATAATGGTAATACCGCCGGCTATAGCCGCAACTTCTCCATTTTTAATCTCTTGCAATTGTACAAAAGGGAAATGAGTATCTTCGTTTACTTTCCATGTTGTTGGATATCGAAACTCAAAACCATATTTTACGCTTCGATAAGTTTTCCAATCAGAAAATTGCGTGGTAGTTGGCGTGGATGTAGGAGTTGATGGGATAGGAGACGGGCTTGGCGTTATTTGTTGAGTAGGGGAGGTCTGTTTTGTAGAAATGGAAAATATATTTATACCAGCGCCTATCGCAACGAGCGCTGCTAACAAAATTATAAAAGATTTTTTTGAGATCATATGTTAAAATTTCCTTTCACCAAAATTAAAATACGGTTCGAACCGATGTTTTTCTCCGGGTTCTTTTGCGGTTTTGAGCGGTGCGGCTCCGCCGCGCCCTACGCGTCCGAGTCTGTGCGTTTGTCTTTTTTAAAGTGTGCTGGAGGAGGGAATCGAACCCTCAAGCCCTTACGGGCACAACATTTTAAGTGTCGCGCGTATGCCGTTCCGCCACTCCAGCATGAGTTGAGATTATTGTATTTTCGATATTTTTTCAAGGGCAAAGAAATCAAGTCGCCCCCATTAAATAAAAAAACTCCCCAACGTCGGACGTCGGGGAGCGGAATGTTCTTTCTCGTTTACCTGGTCGTTATTTGTCCATCGAGACGATCAGCTCGTTGGAGTAAACGCCGCAGGCGCCGCCGATGTATTGGCAGACGCGGACATAGTAGGTGCCCGCTCCGTTCACATCATGTATCTCGTGCGAGCGGGCCGTAGGGTCGGAAACGTAATTGTAGTTGTCGCCGGCGCGAGTCGGGTATGTGGGGCCTTCATTGAGCGACCACACCACCTTGAATCCCATTGGCGAACAGCCGACGACGGTCCAGTCGATCATCGTTCCGCAGACCAGTTCAGACGCCGTGATCGTGATCGAAACGACGCTTGTGCAACCGGCGTCAGGCGGCGGCGTTGTGTCCGGTGTCGTATCCGGTTTTGTGTCGGGCAACGTGTCCGGAGTTGTGTTCGGCACGATGTCCGGCATCATGTCCGGAACAATGATGACGTCCGGCGCTCCCGCATCGGGTGGAAGCGCGATCGGCGTCGTGTCCGGCGGCATTGCATCGGCGATGATCGCGGGCGGAGTCGGTTCCTGACAGCCGCAATCAAGACGCGGTTGCGGCGTTGCGGTATCCGGTGGAAGTTTCGCGTCAGCCTTTGTCGGCTCGGCGTCGGGCGGCGTACTTGCCGCTATTTGGGCGTCGGGCGCTTCCGGTCCGGGGAACGTCGGAAATACGAAAGTCGGCTTGGCCGTATCGGGATTTGCTGACGCATCAGGCAAGATGCTTGGTTGCGGCGCGTCAATTTGCGCGGCATCGGGCGGAAGAACCGGAGAAAAAACCGGAAACTCCCATCCAGCCGCATCGCGGGATGCCGCGGGTGGTGGCGTTGACGCATCGGCGGTTGCGGGCGGCGTGAATACCGGAACGCCGCCGCCGTCAGTGCCGCCTTCCGTGTTGGGGCATCCGCACACGCTTTGCGTATCCTCCCATAGGTAATAACCGTCGCCGGTCGCGTTGCAAACGCTTTTTGCGGTTGTGCCGTCGGGACATTCCCATTCGGAGCAGAGGTCGATCTGGTATGTCATGTCCGGCACGCAGGAAACCGGAAAGTTCGTCGCCGCGATGTGTGCGTCCAAGCGCGATGAAGCGTCCGCGTTCTTTGCAGGAGCGGCATCAGCGGCGGTGACAGCGCCATTGGCCGCATCCGCTGCCGATACCGATGCATTAGCGCCGGCATCGGCGGTCGTCCCGTTGGACAAAACATTTCCCCCGTCTTGAGAGCATGCGGCGATCGTGGCCATGAGCAGGAACTGTGGAATAGGCCTGGGTGTTCTCATCTCGTCCTCTCTTTTCAAAGATTTGTGGCTGGGTTTTTATCAGCCGCCTTAGGCAGCTGATATGCTCCTAAAGCGTTGAATTATGCCTTAAAATATGAAAAATGTCAAGGGTTATCGCCGGCTTTTTGCTGTTTTTAGCCATTTTAAAAGTTTTTCAACCGGCAATGCATTTAAAATATCCTTTTTCTCGGCCCAACCGCGGCGGGCGGTGGCAATGCCGTATTCTAAAAAGTTGAAGTTGGAGGGGGAGTGGGCGTCGGAATCGATTGCGAGCCTAACGCCGGCTTCGACCGCTTTGCGCACGTATTCGTCGCGGATATCCAAGCGGTCGGGGCTGGCATTTACCTCAAGCGCCGTGCCGGTGCGCTTGGCTGCCGCAATGATCGCGTCAATGTCTAGTTCGATCGGCGGTCGCGCTTTTATTTTTCGGCCGGTGAGGTGAAAGATGATATCGACATTGGGATTTTCCATGGCGCGAATGATCCGTTGGGTCTGTTCCGCTTTTGGCAAATTGAAATATGAATGCACCGACGCGCCGACGCAGTCGAGTTGTGATAACGTCGCATCATCAATATCAAGCGAGCCGTCTTTGCCGATATTGACTTCGCTTCCGGAGAGGATAACAATGCCGCTTATTTTTTTATTGACGGTCGCGATCGCTTTAATTTGTTTTTCTAATTTTTTTTCATCAAGACCCCCGGTCATGGCGAGGGAAACGGTGTGGTCGGTGATGGCGATGTATTCCAGTCCGGCTTTTTTTGCCGCGAGCGCCATTTCCTCGATCGTTGAATCGCCGTCGGTCCAGCTCGTCTGCACTTGCAGGTCGCCGCGGATATCGGCGTAGCCGATAAGGTGCGGAAGTTTGCTGGCCCGCGCCGCATCGATCTCGCCTTCGTCAGTGCGGATCTCGGGCGGTGGGCAGTCCATGCCCAGCGCTTTATAAATTTCTTCTTCGGTTTTGCCAGCGACGCGCTTTTTGCCTTTGAATAATCCGTACTCGGAAAGCTTAAAGCCTTTTTTAATAGCCAGCGTCCGCAGTTTGACGTTATGATTCTTGTCGCCGGTAAAATACTGCAGCCCGGCGCCATATTCGTCGTCTTTTAAAATACGAACATCGGCCTGAATGCCATCGGACAAAATTACGGAGGTAATTCCTTCGCCGTCGCCCTTCCTGACGACCCTCACGATCTCGGGCATTTTAATGAATGCCTCGTGAACCTTTTTCGGATCTTTGGCCGTCACCAAAATATCAATGTCGCCGATCGTCTCTTGCCGACGGCGCACCGAACCGGCCGTCGTCGCAGCCGTTACGCCGGGAATATTTTTTATCCGTTCTTCCAGCCGGCGCGAAAGGGGTAGCGCCTCGCCCAAGAGGTGTCGTCCGGTAGATGTCTTGAGATGTTCAATCGATTTTAATATTTTTTGTTCCGACTTTTCGCCGAAGTGCGGCAAGCGGTCGATCCGGTGCGCCAAGCAAGCGGCTTCGAGCGTTTTAATGTCCTTAACCTTAAGTTCCGTCCAAAGCGTTTTGATCGATCGCGGGCCAATGCCCTCGACCTGCATGAGTTCGCCAATATTAACCGGCGTCTTTTTGCGTTCGGCCTTAAGTTCGGCAAACGTGCCGGTCTTGATCATTGAAGCAATATGCGCCGCAATGCCCGGACCGATCCCGCGCACTTCTTTCACGATCTGTTTTTCGCCGCCATGGCGATATATTTCTTCAAGCGGTTCGGCAAATCCTTCCGCCGCCTGTGCCGCTCGCTCATAGGCGCGCGGCTTAAAGCGAATGGTATCATTCGCCTTGGTCGCCGGCCCGATCTTCATCTCATAATACGCCGCCATTTCCATGAGTTGTCTCGCAATCTCGGAGTTGGTCATATATTGGTATTTACAAAGTCAGGTTTTCGTGCTATATTTAAATCGTGCTTGTGGGCGCAAGCCCCGTTCGGCTAATTCATAAGCCGAAGGCAAGCACGCGAAACGGCTAAGGCCGTTTTTTGTTATTCTAATTGTATCTCTATTGTCATTCCGGCGAAAGCAGGAATTGAGAAACAAAAAAGCACCCAAATGGGCGCTTTCAGTATTCCTGACAAGCGGGTTACAAAAGTTGGAAATACCGCAAAAGATTTAGCTACTGGTAAAACAAACTTACTCGATATTTTGGGAAAGAACGCCGCCAAGAGTTCCCCGTTGCTTGGTTCTATTCCCGCTTTTGGTGAAGCGTATGGTGTCAAACCCGAAGATCAATGGGCTACCAAGGCTAGGGCAAATCCTACGGCAACGGCGATGGCAACCGCTATGGGAACAGTCGGTGAAGATATGGGGGAAACGGGCGACATCACATCCAAGGCGCTTGATTTAACCAAGAAAAATGGTGGTGTAACCATCAATCTTAATGGCGATATGCCGACGAGTGGTTATGCCTTGGCTGAAAAAAAGACTACCGAATTAAGTGTTCCCATAGAAAAGTTTACGCAAGATACGCTTGATAAATACGTCCAAGATCATTATAATGAATTGAATCTTCCCAATAGGCATTTGGGGACTTGGGTTGACAATGGTAAGGTTTATATGGACGTTTCGTCGGTCTATAAAAACTTCAACGAGGCAATGTCCAAGGCGGAACAAGCACAACAACTTGCCATCTTCGATCTCGATAAGTTTGAAACTCATAACCTATCCGACTATGAAAAAGATAATCTCACTAATACCTACACACGGAAAGTCGCCAGCGGAAATGAAGGAAATAGCGCGGCAAGCGTACCAGCACTTCCTGAACAAAGTAAAGAACCAGCCGCAACCGCCCAAAGCCCAGCCGAAGAAATAGAAAAATTCCCACGCGACACCACACTCTCACCCGAAGATAGCAAGGTGCAAGAAGCCGCTATCCATAAATGGGTGAATAATAAAGAGTCGTTGGTCAAAGAGTTTATTAAAATGAAAGGGAATGTTGCCAACGCCGATGATGCGCGTAAACTTTTTAAAGATGTAGGATATACGGGGACAAATGCCGCCGCCGTACAGGAACCGGCATCAGCACTCAACAAGGAAGCGTGGCGAACAATGTTAAAAAATAATCCGGGTGAACACGCTGTTTTATACGCAGGCGGTTCGGGTTCAGGGAAATCAAGCGCAATCAAAGACCTTTTCCCAGCCGAAAAATCATCTGCTTCGGCTGTTCTCGATGGCAATCTTTCGAGTTTAAAATCAGCTAATGAAAGAATCGGTGAAGCTGTTGCCGCTAATAAAAAGCCGTTGATAATATATGCGTACCGTGATCCCGTCGAGTCGTTTAAGGACGGTGTTGTAAAACGCGGACTTCAAAACCCCGAAGAGGGTGGACGGATCGTTCCCACCAAGGTGGTGGCGGCCAACCATATTGATTCATGGCATGTTGTTAAGCAGTTAGGCGATAAGGGCGATGTGGATGTACGTTATATTGATAATTCTCGTGGGGCGAGGCAGGCTTGTTTAATGTCCAAAGACGACTTTGATAGCATCAAGTACCCGACAAAAGAAGCCTTGACAAAACAGCTAAATGATGCTATATTATATATGTATGAACAAGGAACTAAACACGGACAAATCGCTAAAGAAGTCTATGATGCCTACATCCGATAAGAGTGGGTCGGCTTTTGGTGATAAATGGGCTAAAGCGGCAGTAAATTCGCTTAACCGTGCCAAATTTGACCAACCTATCGTTAGCGCAGGTGAACTTAAACGGGATCGTGAAGCCTATCACGCCGCAGGTTACGGCATTAGGTCAAAAAATTAGTACGCCAGCCAGTTAAAAAAACGACCATGAGGTCGTTTTTTTAAATACCCGGCCAATCCTCTACTATCTGATCGTTTCCGGCTTAACCCGGAAGCAGTTTGCCCGATCAAAAATGTGGGGGTTGGCTAGGTGATTATATATCGCCTTTTTCTACTGATTCAATAAACTTAATGGCTTCGTCCGCGCCCCAGCACACGGTTGCTTTTATTCCACCACTTTTATTTAACGCGATGATCTGTCTTTCATCGTGCGCGATTATTTCGTCCCAGGTCGCGTCTTCCGACAAACCGCGCTCGACAGCCAGCTCTTTTCGTTCTTGTTTGATCCCGTCTGTCTCGTCGGCAATTTCGGAGAGCGCATTGCTTCTGTCCCAGCCGATTTTTACAAGTTGGTCGACAATAGCGTTAACCAATTCCATATTTGTGCTCGCATGAATTTTTTCGTGCGAAGGCATTTTTTCTGACATAGGTATAAGAAATATAAAATTTATCGATCAACCAATGTGTTACCCTACATCGTGTTTTCAATAAAGCGGCAGCGCGCAAAAAGAAAAAAGGACCGGCGGCGGTCCTTGGGGCGATATGGTTCGCGGGTCATCCCTCTTCATCTTCAGCGGGACCCTTCTTGTCGCATCCCAGACACTCACGGCCGTCTACGCCAGTGAGCCGTTCTGCGCAATTGGCGCAGGGATCGTAATGCGCCTGCTCTGGTGACGGCACGGTCGTCGGCGATTCCGGCAACTCGGTCCTAATCCTTTCATCATCTTTTTCCATCTCTTCAAGTTGCCATTCGCCGGTTCCCTTCTCGAAGGGCGCTTTCTCGAGAAAGGCATTGAGCGCGGCGAACGGAAGCGTTGATGTTGCGGTGAACTTTCCGGCCCTGATCGTGAGCAGGATGTCGTAGTCATCATCCCCCCTGTATCTTTCCAGCGAAACATTTCCATAGAGCGCGATAACCGCGGCAAACAAATTTCCCGAAACTTTCTCAAGGGTGGATTCGTCCGAGGCGAGCGCGAGGGCTTCCGCGATGATCTTGGTCCGTACCATTGCAGTCGGCAGTTCGATCAGATCGATCGCGCCTTCGAACATGATCGTTTGGGAGATAGAGCCGGCATCATCCTTGCCCGACACGATAAACTTAAGCCCGATGGCTTGCGAGTCGCCGTTCTGTTCGACGATCACGCGGACGGTTGTTCGTATTCTGAACTTCAAGCCGATCAAGGTTCCTATTCGGAGCGCGCATTTGCTGTCATCAACGAGCGATGCGATTTCTGGAAGGCGTTTTGTTTTGGCCATGGTCTCTCCTGTTGCTCGTTAGGTGGGTGATGTTTTGGATCAATTTTCAAGGAATAGAGGAAAATACCATTTTATTGATGTTTCGTCAATAGTCGCGGCGCCACCCCGCATTCTTGCGCAAAATATTCGATTCTGATATATTTTGTTTCGTGCCAGCGAAACCGCGCGGGTATCGTATAGCGGCTATTATGTATCCTTGCCAAGGATAAGATGGGAGTTCGACTCTCCCTACCCGCACCAAAAAAGACCAGCTTAACAGCTGGCCTTTTTTGTATTGTAAAAGAAAAAGGGTCGTCCGAAAGCGGGCGGTCCTTTTGAATTTGCGCGTTCTCCTTTCGGTTGCCGTCGCGCAGATCGATGCTGTGGTGGATGAAGACATCGCCGATCGTGGTGGTCGCTTGCCACAATCCGGCGATGGTGAACGGTCGTTATTTTGCCGCTTGCGCGTTGGACGAAATGAAGAGCGCAATGACGGCGATCATAAACTTGATTTTCATCGCTGGAATCCTCCTCTCAGTGTTTTGTTTTTGGCAAATTGCCAATGAACTTTTCGTGAAAACTTAACACGAAATTCTGGCAGTGTCAATGCTTATCGAATCGCGTTAAGAAATAAAAAAGCCGGCACCCTCGAGAGGAAGCCGGCCGGTTCGCGTTGATTGTTGGTTGTTCAGAACCCGCACGCGTCGTAACAGTTCTTGGCGCAGAGCTGGGCCCAGTACATGGCGGTGCTGCCGAGCATGTTCGGTTCGTTCTTCTTGGCGCAGGCGGATTGGCGTTGTTCATTGCAACTACGGCAGAGATAGTCTTGGGTCGCCGTGCGCGGTCGCGGCGATGGTGAGCTGAAGTCGACGGTCGGCGGCATGGCGTACAGCGGTTGTGACGACTCGTAATAAGACGGATCCAGATTGGGCGCAGCCGATGCCGATATCTGGCCGCGTTTGACCGGCTTTTTCTTGAGGTCGTCCTTGGTCGGTGTCGGGAGGTTTTGCGCCGGTGCTCTTATGGAGGGGATGGACTCCCTGTGCCGTCTTGCTACTTGGCGCGCACGGCAGATTGGTTCTGGTCCTGGGGCCGTGACAGATGGTAGCGAATCCGCCATGTTATCAAAAATGTTTTTTAATGCTTGGTTCGCAATGTCGTTTTGCTGCATGGGATAGCCGCCAAAATCGTCGCCCATGGGCATTGGCGCCTGCAATTGTTGCAAGTACTGCCGATGCCGGGCATCGGCTTCGCGTTTGCGGTCCGCTGCGGCCTTGTCCTCTTCGGCGTCGCGTTGGCTGATCACCTTGCAATAGACGTCGAGGGTGTTGCACCAGTAGCCGATATTGTCGCTTTCGCTGCAACGCCTGTCGATATTCGGCAGATCGTTCATGCATTTGCCATTGAGCGCTTGCCCGCCCTGAAGCGAGAATTGACGATTGACGTCGGCAACGCTCGCGTCGGTGATGCAAATGTAGGTGGTTCTGGGGTTCCGGGACTGAGCCGCGCAGGGGAGCGCGGCCGCAAGGGTGGTGATGGCGGTAAACAAAAAAATTGCCTCAAGTCGCCCTTTGTTTTCAGGTCTCATTGGTGTCTCTCCTTTTCTGTTTGGAACGCTCGGTCTTTGGTTTTCTGATTTTGTCAAAGAGTCGCAACCAATTCGCTTATACTATAAATTTTCCGATCTGTCAAAGGTTACTACGAGGCCCCGCGTTCTATACTCAATGCACCACCAACGTTATCGTCATCCCGAACCGAGCTAGGGATCTCAAGGTCTAATGTCCTACCCTTCAATTTCAATCGTCGGCAAACCGGCGCCCGGCGGGCGGTCGCCCTTTATTATTCTGATCGGTTTAAGAAAATCAGTTTTGAAATTAAAAAGAAGCGCTAGGTCCAGATTAAGCGCGTGCAAGCATTTTTTGATCTTCCAGTAATCGTCCATTAACAAATATTTTTTCGCGCGCACGACAACCGCAATTTTTCCATCGACCACGTAGTTGATCCGGCATCCGGCAATTATGCCTTTGCGAGTAAAGGGAATAGCGGCGGACTTAAGTTCGTTCTCAAGCACAACGCAATAATCGCGTTCTTTGCCGAATCGACCAACAACCTTATGGGCTTTAAACGCGAGGCCAACGAGCTGGTATGAGAGTTCGGGATAATAAAATTCGGACATTTTTACAAATTCAATAATGAAGGCTCTTAGCCCCTCGGGGCGACGCGATGCCAATCAACTAATGCATGCGAATCTACGAATTAAGCCCCGGCGGAGGTTTAATGCTGCGGATTATTCTTGATGGTTTAAGGTGGCGATTTTGAAAATTAATCAACAAAGCCAGTTTCAAGTTCATTAAATGGAGATAGCGCTGGGTTTGATAATAATCTTCTTTTAAAAGATAACGCTTCGACTTAAGTTCTACAATGACCGTTCCATCGATCAGGAAGTCAATTCGGTCGTCTGTTTTACGGACGGGAAATTCGCGAACGTATGGTATGTGTTTATTGATTAATTCTTGTTCAATATGATCGCCATAAAATTTTTCTTTGGCAAAACGTCCTAATTGATTTTGGGCATCAAAACAAATCCCTGTGATTGCGTATGATAGTTTCGGGTAAAATAATTCTGACATATTTCAAATTATGCAAGGAAGGCTCTTGGCTGCCTGCGGGCAGCGACGCGATGCTAATCTGCCAATGCATGCGAATCTCCTAATCCGCCGAAGTCGCGACGCGACCCGTTTCGTTATTCGTAGATTCGTATGCATTCGTGTATTGGCATCGCGTCGGCCGCCCGCAGGCGCCCCCATTCGCCGGCATTAGTAATGTATGGTTAGAGGCGAACCCAACCCTGTTACGTAATCATAACGCTTCCGCGCATCGCAAAAGTACATACACCCGCCGTTCGATCCGCTGACGATGTCGCGGAAGTATTTTCCGTTCGCGGCCGAGGCTTTGTCGGAATATAGGTTCGTAGGCAATGCGGATAATCCAAGCGCGTGGATGGCCGCCCATTGCGGCGCGCCGGCGGAGGTGCCGCCCAGCACGTACCAGTTGCTTTTTGATTTCCCCGTTGTTTTGTAAACGGAAAAACCCGAAGCCGGATCGGCGTCATACGAAACGTCGGGAACGGCGCGGTGCCCATTCGCTCGAGGAATGGAATAATTTTTTTGCCAAGTTGATTCGGCCTCATAGGCGCTCACCCCGCCGCCGCTGCCGCTCCAGGCGGTTTCGGCGAGAAGCGCGCCGGTTGATGAGAGCGCGAGCGAAGTGCCGCCGACCGCTACGACATTTTTCGAAGCTGCGGGCCAGCTGACGCCATAGCCGCTGTCGCCCGAGGAGGCGAAGAAGGCGATGTTGCGGGTTGAAACAAAATGACTGTCGAGCCCGATCTCGTCGGGTGATTCGGCGCCGCCCCAGCTCATGGAAACGGCGACAACGTCGCTGCGGTTTCGCGCGTAGTCGATCGCAGCAAGCAGGTTGGGTCCGCTCGGCGTTTTGGCGGCCACAAGGAGTATCTTCGCGTTCGGGGCAATGGCGTGCGACCACTCAACATCGAGCGAGGTCTCAAGCGCCCAACCGGAGTTGGTTCCGGTCAGTAGCGACATCAAATGTTTTTCAAAACAGCCGTTCGCGGTCGTGCAGGCGGGCAGTCCGAATTGTTTGCTAAACACATTTAGATCGCTCTCGATCGTTTTGTCGTTATACGCGCCGATGATCGCGATCGTTCCGCGTCCGCCGGTCGCGGGAAGGTTGTATGCTTGTTTGATGATCTGCGGTGAAAGTCCCGCTGGAGTGTTTTTGGCCGTGCCGAAAATATGGATCGGCGGTCGCGCCTTGAACTGCGAGAATTTGTAAGCGGCGAGCGCGCTTTGCCACGGGGTTAAGGCGATGATCGCAAGCGTTGCGATGATCGGTAGTATCTTTTTCATAATTTTAGGCATGATTATTTATTAGAGATATAAGCGCGATATGCACTGACTTGTTTAGCAATAGAACTCGCTCTTAAAAGACATTTGTTGTGTGTTTCAGCGTCGATATACTGACTATCGAAAGCACAATCGATGATCGACACGATTTCATCCAATGATCCATGTGCATGATTTAAATAGTTGCGCCGGTCGCGTCCAGAATTCTTGTTTGACCCTTCGGCAATGTTCAAGATGATTGAATCAGCCGCGCGCTTGCCTTGATCGATCAGCGCTTTTCTTTCCAGGGCAGGCAATAGAGAAATGATCGAGCCGACCATAATGCGTAATTCCCTTGCTTCTTTATAAAGCGGCCAATCCCTGAATCGGAAGCCGTATGAGTCGTTATTCATCTGCATAAATTTTAAACATCAAATGTTAAATATTATAATTAATGATTAATGTTTAATATTTGGTTAACGGCGGTCGCGTCGTTGGGCCAGACGATTCAGGCGGTTGCATAAATCTTAAATATTAAACGTTAAATATTATAATTAATGATTAATGTTTAACGTTTAATGTTTGGTTAACGGCGGGTGCTCTAGGCGGCGGGGAGGAGGGTAGCCGACCCCGCCGCCTTTGCGCCATGGCTATGCTTTTGCGGCACTCCCTCCGCCGACCTGCACTTCGTTCTTTCCGCGGATCCAGCCGACGGCCCGGCCGTTGCGCCAGCTCTTCATGGCCGTGTCGGTGACAAATTCGCGGAGCAGGTCGGATTGTTCGCCCGAAAGCCGGAAGCGCTCGGAAAGCGCGCGGCATTCGCCGGAGAGGATGTCCAGATAATTTTTCGGTTTTCCGTTGTCATTCATCGTGTCATCACCCCCTTTCTTCACGTTAATTATTAAACGTTAAATTTTTAAAATTTAAACGTTCATTCTTCATCGGTTTTTTTCTTTTTCTTCATGCGTTTACCGAAGAAGGCTGTGCCGGCAAGAATGCCGGCCGGGAGCACGGCGAGTCCGTACGGCAACGTCTTTTGCGCAAGCGACGGCGCGGCCAAGGCCGGCGGCTTCACGATCGCAAGCGCATCGGGAGCGAGCGCGGTTAATTGCAGGTCGGGGTCGCTTTTAACGAGCAGACCGGTTGCGGAAAGCTTGTCGCCTTTTGCCGCGCTGAAATTCGTTTTAATGAGAAGCGAAGTAGGGCCGTCGGCGATCCGCAAACGGGTCGGCTGTTTTTCAACGATCGTGCCCTGCGTTGAAATGAGTTCACCGATGTGATCGTTCAATTGACTCATCGCAATGTTCAACGGTTCGGGCGGCGTGTCGTGGTCGTTGATCGAAAACGCCGCTGTTTTGCTGACGAGCAAGCGGGGGAGAGTCAATGTTTTTGCCGTTGACCACGCCCCGCTTGCGGCAACGATGTCGCCTACGATTGGCGATGTTTTTAAATCTTTCGGCAAGCGTACTTCGACGGAACGGTTTTCTTCGCGAACGACGCAAATATCTTTGCCGACAACCCCGGGCGGCACGATCACCATGCCCGCTGCGGTGTTTACAGCTTTGACAACGGTCGTTTTAGTCGCGGTTGTTTTTGCTGAAGCCGTCTTCGTCGTCGTTTTGGCGGCGACGATTTTATTCGATGCAACAGTGGCGGTTTTGATCGGGTCCGATGCGCCGGTGTTGATCGTCAGGTTATTGATAATGATGATGTTGTCGGCCTTGAGCAGCTTGACGATCTCGTCGTTTTGTTTGGATAGCAGATCGGCGAGCCACCGCGTGTCGGTTTTAGAAATTGTCGCCGTTCCCGTTGCAGTCGACGTGCCACGCGCTACGAGCGACGTGCCAACCGGTGCTGTAATGCTATTTGCCGCCCCGGGCGTAGGCGTTGTCGTCAGCGCAAAATCGGAATTATTTTGGTTGGTATCTCGCCCGTCGCCGATGCGCGCGATCGCAATGCCGTCGTCGCCGACCGGAGCGTTTCTGGGGTCATTGTTCCAATCGCCGTAAGCGACGCGGTCCACCTCATTGTTATTCGCATCGCGTAAAACGATCAGATCGCCGGAATTGTTGAGATGGCTCGAAGACAATTCGATCGATTTAAATCCTGCGGGCGCGATAAGCCCATCGAGCGTCACGAAGTTTTTTCCCGTGCCGTCGGCAAGCGTCCAGCCCGCTAGATCGACCGCATAGCCGGTGCCGTCGTAAAGCTCGATCCATTCTTTGCCGTCGGTCGGCGCCGGCATGAATTCGTTAATGGTTATTAAGATCGTATCCGGTTGTTTAGCGCTTGCCGGCGCGGTTGTTGCTTGCGGTGCCGCCAGGTCGTCGGTTGCCGGTTGAGGCGAAACCTCGGGTTGCAAAGGCGAGCTCGGCTCGTCCGAGGCTTGGGGAGGTTTCGCCTCGATATCGGCCGCGTATGTTTTTTGATCGACGATCGCGGGCGAATCGGATGACGTGAGCAGTATCTGATTGGAAACCAGAAAAACCGTGCCGCCGGAGGACGAGAGCGAGAACGAGGAATGTTTCATGTCGCAAGCGCCGGCATGATCCTTGCCGCATACAACGTAAGTGCCGCCGGCCGCGATTGCTGCGCCTTTTGTAAAATTTTTTTTGTAATATGTAGAACCGTTCGCGCTTTTGTATTGGATCGACCAGCTTCCAAGGTCAATGCTTTGCGCGGTTGGATTTTCGAGCACGATGAATTCGTCGTCGGCCGTCGTTCCGCTTGCTTGAATTTGTCCGATCACGGGATGCAGCGCATCCGCCGAAGCGGTATAGGCGAAAAGAATTATGATGGCGATCGTCATGAAGATGTATTTCATATGCCCCCATTTTCCCGCGCCCCCGGAGTCGTGTGTAGCAAGTTGTCAGTTGTGCATAACAGGCTTCATGTTTCATGCGTTATGTTTCATAAAAAATGACGTCAGTCGGTGCTGACAGATTTTGAAATATCGATTATAGTGGCTAGCGCATCTCGCCCATTAATATGCCCAAGTGGTGGAACGGTATACACGCCAGCTTTAGGAGCTGGTGCTCGCAAGAGCTTGAGAGTTCGAATCTCTCCTTGGGCATTAAAAAAACACCGATCTTTGGATTGGTGTTTTTTTAATGCAAAGCGGGTCAAAGGTGGGGGCTTGAAATAATCCAAGGCATATGTATAATAAGGGGCTGTTCTTTTTTACAGCCAATTTTGGAGGCAAAGACATGACTGAAAATGATGTTCCGGTAATAGAAGATTTTCTCGAGCACACGGATACGACCGCGGGCCCGCCGCCCACTCCTTTCCCGACCATCGGGCTGGCAAGGACGGTCGCCGATCTTTGCCAAGCTTATCGACGTCTGCCGGTCGGCGCTTTGTTCATGGTCGTTCGCACCATGCGACGGTCCGATACGCCTGTCGGCCGCACACCGCGGCCCGTGCCGCGCGTCATGATCACCGTGTTGCTTGCGGTCAAACCGAACGATGCCGAACCGTTCGGCGACGGCGGGGTGTCTTTCCCCGTTGCGCAACGCGGCGAATGCGAACAGAACCATGTGAGCGTGATAAGAGGGCCGATCACGATCGGGGTCGGCGAACTCGCCCAAACAACGGAGGTCGTCTTTGGGGAAGACGGTATTTACGATTGGTTGTCCAAAGACCACAATGATACAACCGTTGTTTCCTGGCTGGATTCAAAACAGACGGCGGCCGTGCGCTTCTTTCGCACGGCTGACGCGATCAACTGCGCCTTCAAACCCAATGGCAATTTGGATAAGCTAAGGAGCTATGTCGGCGAGTTGATCGGCCAGAAGATCCAAATTCTGTCGAATTTGGCGCGGATGAAGCCAAGCACGCCGGAAATAATCGAATGGGCAAGGAGGCTTGTTCTGGACCTTCGCAAGCTGGGCCGCAACGACCAGATCATTTCCGAAGGGCTCAAGAAGGTTCGTGAGATCGAGACCGCCGAGTTCTTGCGGCTCGTGAACGCTCCACCGCGTTGAAAACCGCTACGCAACGACAAAAAACCAAGGCCCCGAAACTACTCGGGGCTTTTATTTATTTGGCGAAGCCCCGGTGGTCCCGGTCATCTTGACGAAAAATGACGGGCGGTGTATCTTATCTAGATTGTCTGTCGACTTATTATTGGCTGTTCATGAAAGGAGGCGACAATGTGCGTCTCTCAAAACTCATTAACCCCTGTTCCTCTAAAACTTCCGCCGCCGCAGTTCCCCAGCGGCTACCATCGGTCAAAACACAAGTCTGATAACGGCCAGCCGCGCTATCATGTGGTCAAATATTCGACACTCATCGAAGTCGAAAAGGATGAGGCTACCGGAAAAGAGAAAATGATGATCCACAAGAGGGTGTTCTTTGACGGGAAAGGCGTTGGAGAACTCAACGATTATCTCGCGTGTTATCCCGAAATCGACGTTTGGCGCATTGGCAGCGCCTTCGGCGTAGAAATATTTTCAGGAGGCGAGTGGAAAAAGATCTACAGTCCCCCCTACTAAGCAAACGGACGGCGCAATATTCCGATTTCTCCAAAAATTTGGCTGGTTCGCACCAGCCTTTTTTATTCTTCCCACGTAAAACCTCGTGCCGTAAGGCCGAGGATGTAGACGATCCGCTGTCCGACCGGTAAGCTGTGGCCATGATCAAATTTGATCGGCAAAACCACTGCGTCTATCACACGCGG
>Ga0265329_10000320_pt1 | contig 25505 bp, 18 predicted proteins | sample 41627metaG_FD_202091 | JGI IMG/M metagenome (GOLD analysis project Ga0265329, IMG submission 202091) | Rhizosphere microbial communities from Carex aquatilis grown in University of Washington, Seatle, WA, United States - 4-16-27 metaG | ecosystem: Host-associated > Plants > Roots > Rhizosphere...
GCCTTGCTGGCTTTCGATCGCGCCAGCATCTTCACCATCCACGGTTTCTGCCAGCGCGTGCTGCGCGATCACGCCTTTGTCCAGGGCCGGTTCTTCGACGAAGAGTTGATTGGCGAGGAGGCCGCTTTCGCCGGAGCATTTCACGAAGTTCTACGCACGCAGGCTGCCAGCGACCTCGCGGCGCCCATCGAAGCGTATCTGGCAAGCGGCAAGACCGTCGAGCGACTGGCAGATCTGCTGCACGAATGCGAGCGCGAGAAGACCACCCCGTTGCGCGTTCGCTTCGACGAGGCTCGCCTGGCCGCGGCCCTGGCCGCGTGGCAGCCGGTGGTGGCCGACGACCGGCACCTCAAACAGCGCCTGAAGAATGCCAAGGTTCACCACAGCACGATCAAATCCATCATCCATCGGCTGGCGCGCGCGTCCGAAATCGTGGCTGCATGCCGAGGCGACAGCGTGCGCTTCCTGGCCGCCATGCACAGCTTCCCCCATGAGCGTCGCATGGACGGTGGACTTGGCTACGTCGTCGAAAGACTGCACGCCGCGGACACGAGTCTGGCTGACCTGGCGCGCGCGGTTCGCGAACTCGACGAAGCCACGGTGCCGCTGGAAGCGTTTCTGGCCGAGCGGCTGTCCCCGCTCGTCCGCGAGCGCGCGGCCCGCCGCAAACGCAGGGCTGGGCTGTTCGACTTTTCCGACATGCTTGCCCTGGTGGCCGGGGCGCTTGCCGATCCGGGCCCGGCCGGCAGCTCGCTGCTCGAAGCCCTGCGCCGCCGCTACCGCCACGCCTTGATCGACGAATTTCAGGACACCGACGACGTGCAGTGGTCGATCTTCCGGCGCATCTTCGTCGAGCCGCGCGGCAGTCATGCTCTGACCGTGATTGGCGATCCCAAACAAGCCATCTACGGCTTCCGCGGCGCCGACGTCCACGCCTACCTGGGCGCGCGCCAGGCCTTGCAAGCCGCGGGCGGCAGCCGCCTCGTGCTCGACCGCAATTTCCGTTCGACGGCCGACATCGTCGACGCCACCAATCTGATCTTCGATCAAGGCGCGGAATTCTTTCGTCGCGAAAGCGGCATCACCTACGACGAGCACGTGCGTTGCGGTCGCGCGGATTTGTGCTTGGTGGATCCTTCCGATGCTGCGCCGGTTGTCGTCTTCGGCCTCGCGACCAAGGAACCGTCTCTGCTCACGCCGCGCGCGCAGGCCACGGTGCAGGCGGCCATCGTTCGCGAGCTGCACGGCCTGCTCGATCCAGCAAGCCCGCTCCGCCTGCGCAGCCACGACGGCGAGCGGAAACTGAAGGCGCGTGACGTCTTCATCCTGACGTTCACTAACGCCGAAAGCCAGGCCATCGGGCGCGCCCTGGGCGCGGCCTCGATCCCGCACGCGTTCTACAAGCTGGGCAATCTCTTCGAGTCGCCCGAGGCCGCCGAGGTGCTCACTGTCCTGCGCGCCATTGCCGAGCCCGAAGATCGCAACTTGCGCGCACAGGCCTTGCTGACGGGATTCTTCGATCTGGATGTGACCGGCGCGGCCGCATGCCTCGACCGCGGTCCAGGTGCAGCGCAGGCGCAGTTGCTTCTTCATTTCGCCACCCTGGCCCGTCAGGGCGACATTCCGGCCTTGTTCGCGTCGATGATCGACGACAGCGGCATCGTCCGCCGCGAGGTCTTTGCCCAGGCCAGCGAACGAACCCTGACCAACATCACGCACGTGCTGGAAATCCTGCAAGCGGAGTGGGCGCGCTCGCACGCGCCCTTGCCCGAGCTGGCGGATCTGCTCGACGCCTTCACTCGCGGCACGCAAAAGCCGCCTGGCCAGGAAGGCGATTTGCAGCGCCTCGAGACCGACAAGGACGCGGTTCAAATCCTGACCGTGCACAAGGCCAAGGGCCTCGAAGCCGACGTGGTGTTCCTCTACGGCGGCACCGGCGAAGGATCGACCAAGAAGCCGACGCATGTTCTGCACGAGGGCGGCAAGCGCGTGCTGCACGTCGGCCGTCTCGACGACGCGGGCAAGCACCTCGTGGAACTGGAGACCAGGGACGAGCGCAGTCGCTTGCTCTACGTGGCCCTGACCCGCGCCCGCTATCGCTTGTACTTGCCCCACTACCCGCCCGAGTTCGCGGGTCTCAAGGGTCCGTACCTGCGCGCGAACCAGCGCCTGGACAGCATCCTCGGCCAGCGCCACGAGCGCAGCGATCCCCATTTCAGCGTGCGACTCTGCTCCGCGGATTCATTTCACGGACGCACCGCCGTCCCAGAAAGGCCGGCGTGGCAGACCGCGCTTTTGCCCACGGCAACGGCCCGCGAACCGGACGACGTTTCGGCCATCAAGGCCAGCCGGAGCGGCTTCGTGGTGACCTCGTACACCGCGGTCAAACGCGCTCAAGGTGGATTCACGGCTGTCGATTCTGGGCTGCGCATGACGGGCGAACTTGGGCTGGGTCACTCCGACGGCGAAGAAGCGCTTCCCGGCGGAGCCGAGACGGGCATTTTTCTGCATGACATTCTGGCGAATGTCGCGCTCGCCGACCTGGCTGAGCGGCCGAGCTTTTCCGATTGGTTCGCAATGCCAGCCACCTCGCAGATGATGGAGAAGATGGGTCGTCGGCACGCACGGCCCGCCGACCACCTGCCCTTGGCCGCGCGGCTCGTGCACCGGGCGTACACTACGCCGGTCGAGCTCGGTGACACCGTCGTTGCCGGGCTGGCTTCGAGCAGTGTGGCTCTGCGCGAAGTGGAGTTTCTGTTTCCCATTCCAGAACGCGCGCATTCGCTGCTGTCGCGAGTGCAGACGAGCGCGCCGTCGTGGAAGGTCGAGCGCGGCGTGGTCAAGGGTTTCGTGGATCTTCTGTTCGAGCACGATGGCCGCGTCTTCGTGTGCGACTGGAAGAGCGACGGCCTGGCGCGATTCGATCCCGACACGCTGGCGCGCTACTGCGGCGAGAACTACGACGTGCAAGCGCGCATCTACACCACCGCGACGCTGCGCCTGTGCGGCATCACCACGGCCGAGGCCTACGCGCAGCGATTCGGCGGCGTGCTCTTCAGCTTTTTGCGCGGCCTGCCCGATCGGCGAGACAGCAGCGAGCCCACCGGGATCCATTTCTTCAAGCCGACCTGGGAAGACGTCCTAGCCTGGGAGACGGATATGCTAGGCCACCAGTTCTGGGGGATCGCAAGATGAAGCCGCAAGCGGCACCCAGTCTTTTGCCCACGGGCACCGCCCGCCAAGCAGTCGCCGCATCGCCGGCCTATTCGCCGGGGCTCGTCGAACTTTTGCGCGCCAGCGACCTCGACGAGAGCAGCGCCTACCTGGCCTGGCAGGTCGCCCAACTTGCAATCGGCGTACTGCCAAGCGAGCGCGACGCCTTCATGTTGATGATGGGACGACTGCTGGTGGCTCAAGCGCTTGGCAGCACGCGACTCGCGACGACCGAGGACGATCGCGCGCTTCTTGCCAAGCTGCCCGAGCTTGTCCAGGCGCCGCCTGGCCGCTCGCCGCTGGTGCTCGACAGGAACTACCTCTACACGCAGCGAGCGTGCGCCTGCGAAACCCGGGTGGCGTCGCGGCTCGCGCAGAGTTACGCGCGACGCACGGCCTTTGCCCCAACAGCCATCGCCCGCGCGCTCGAAGAGGTTGCGGCGCACGGCGCGCCTCGGCCCAGCGACGAACAAAAGGCCGGGGTCGCAGTCGCGCTCGAACGCCACCTCGGCGTCATCTCGGGCGGACCGGGGACGGGCAAGACCACCACGGCGCTTGCGCTGGCGCGCAGTCTGGTTCGCCTCGGTATCCAGCCCGCGGACATCGCCGTGGCCGCGCCCACCGGCAAGGCAGCCAGCCGTCTCGACGACGATTTACGCACGCGCCTGGGTGCGCTCCGAGATCCTGCCGAGGCCGACCGTGCGCTGCTCGCTGACTGTCCTTCCGCACAGACTCTGCACCGGCTGCTCGGCGCCCGCCGCGGGCCAGGCGGCGCCCTCAATACTTCTCGCGATCCGCTGCCCTTCGCCGCCGTGATCGTCGACGAGTCGTCGATGATCGATCTTGAGCTCATGGACAAACTCCTGGTCGCGTTGCCTGACGCTGCCTTGTTAGTGTTGCTGGGCGATGCGGATCAGCTGCCTTCGGTCGCGGCGGGCGCCGTGTTCCGCGACCTCGGCCGCTTCGCCGTGCGGCTTGAACGCGGGTATCGCACCAACGTTGCCCAGCCCGAGGGCAGACAAATCGCCGAGCTGGCCGCGGCCGTGCGGGCGGGCCGCGCCGAAGACGCGACCCAGCTGTGCGTCCTTCGTGCCGACCCCTCGGCGTTGAGCCGGCAAGGCGTCGAACACCTTGCGCCCGAGCATCGCGACGATCTTCTGCGCGATTACCATCAGCGCCTCTTCGGAGACGCCCGCGTGACCGCGATGCTCGCTCACGTCTACACCGAGCAGGACGGATCCTTTGCCGAGGAAGATGCCCGCCGCCTGGATGACTTGGCGGCGCACCTTGCGCGCACGCGCATCTTGGCGGTCACGCGGGCGCGCAGGACCGGCGTCGAGCGCTGCAATGCCTTCTTGCACGACCTGCACGGCGGCGGGTCGCACGGCGGTGGACCTTCGTTCCTGCCCGGCGAGCCCGTCTTGATGTTGCGCAACGACTACGCACGCGATCTGTGGAATGGCGACCAGGGCGTCGCCGTGCGCGTGGACCGGCCGGGACAGCCCGTCGCCGTGGTCTTTCGCTCGCGCAAGGGTTGGCAAGCCGTAGATCCACAGGCCATGGCTGGCGCGCTCGACCTCGGATTCGCGCTGACGGTGCACAAGTCGCAGGGCTCCGAGTTCGACGAAGTGCTGCTAGTCCTGCCCGATTTTTCTAGCCCTCTGCTTACGCGCGAACTGCTCTACACGGCGGTTTCGCGCGCGCGCCGGAGCGTCGTGCTGTGTGGTGCGCTCGACCAATTCAAAGCTGGCATCGAGACGGGTGAAAGCCGCGGCTCGGGGCTTGCGGCGCGCCTGTGATAGCGGTTACCGGACCGTGCCCGGCCCAGGTGACTTGTCCTCCATGCCATGTCATCGTGGATAGACTTCTTGGCGCGATTCATGGGTCCGAAAGCTCTCTCCGATCTTCAAAACGGCGGTCGATCTCGACAACGCGGATACTTCCTCGCGGTGTTCGTCGCGGCTTGCCTGGTTGGTTGTGGCGGCAGCAGCGAGAAGAGCGCCGATGTGCCGTTCGCTACCGACGCGGGTTCCTACCCCATCGCGATCAAGATGGACGCCGCGAACGGATTCCAACAACCGTTCGCGGACGCTGCTGCCTACTTCCTCGCGGTTGACGGCGCCATGGCTGTGCCTCCGCCTAGTGCTCCGCCTCCGCCCCCGGGGACTTGCGCCGTGCAAACCACCACGCTCTACCCGCGGCCAGCCGAAGTGCTGCTCGCGCTGGATCGGTCCACCGCCATGGCGCCTCTCATCGCGTCCGCCGGGACAAGCAAATGGGCCGCCACCATCGCGGGGGTGGAAAGCGCGGTCCTGGCCAGCCAAGATGCGACGGCGTGGGGCCTGATGCTCTTCCCCAAGTCCACGGGCGACTCGACCTGTTGCCAGATGCCGGCGGACGACCTTTCGCCCACCGTCGAAGTGGCCCCGACCGCGCAGTCCGCGCCTTCCATCAGTGCGGTGCTGGCGCAAGACTCGCCAGCGGGCGTGGGAACACCGACCGCGCGGGCGCTGATTCAGGCCGCGAATTACCTCGCCGCGCGCTCGACGAGCACCTCGAAGTACCTCATCTTGGCCACCGGAGGCGAGCCCACCTGCGCCAGCGACGGTCTGTGCTCTGGCGCGGCCAGCACGGACTACGCCCGCACGAAGGACGCGGTTACCCATGTGGCCAGCGTGCTCGACATTCCGGTTGCCGTGGTCGCTGTTGCCTTGCCTACCGCGAGCAACTCCTACCAGCCAAGTGTCCTGCTGCAACTATTCACGGATCTGGCGAATTTAGGCGGAATGCCCAACACCACACCTGGGCAACGGGCCTTCTACGCCATTGCAAGCGCCTCGGATCTGGCCACCGCCCTTGGCACCCTGAATGCCCAGATGACCAGCTGTAGCTTCGCCCTTCGAGATCCGATCGTTTGGCCGGACGATGTGGCGGTCCTGCTTTCCGAGAATAGAATCGCCAGAGACACGTCGCGGCAAGACGGTTGGGACTATGGGGATAACGGCACCTCCATCGTCCTCTATGGCAAGCCCTGCGACGATGCGCGCAGCCTCGCTGGTGGGGCGTCGCTTTCGTTCGTGACCGCGTGCCCGGCCGTGGCGATCAACTAGTCTGGGCCAACCCCACTCCGTCGGAAGATCGCTCGCCCCTTGACTTGCCACCCGGTCTTAGCTAACCACATCCCCTATGAGCCGTGAGGAAGACGCCAAGGATGCCCGGTTGTTCGATCTTCGCACCGTCGAGCGCAACATCAAGCGCGGGCTAATTACCCGCAAGGACTACGAACGATTCCTGAAGTCTCTCGCCGACGCGAGCGACAAGGTCATTCCGTCCGAGGCGGAAGCGCCGCCCGCGGCTGAGCAATAGACGCACGCTTGGCAGGGGTTGAAACTGGGACAACACCTGCGTACGCTTGCGTGCCATGGCTGATTCTGACCAGAAAACAGGGAACTTCACCGTGACCGACCGCCGCGCGTTCGACCCCAGCGGCGCACCCAAGTCCGAACCGCCCGTGGGCCAAGATAAGTCGGACAACAAGTCGGACAACAAGTCGGACAACAAACCGGACGACATGCCGGCCAACAAGGCGGACAAGCCCGTGGAGGCGGCGCCACCAGCGCAGGCGCCACCGACGCAGGCGCCGTCGCGCTCGCTGCCGCCCGCCGATTTCGCCACCTTGGTGCTGTCGCTAGGCAGTTCGGCCGTCATGTACCTCGGCCAATCCGAGGAGCCTGATGGCAAGAAGCCCGCGCGCAATTTGCCCATGGCCAAGCACGCCATCGACTTGCTCACCGTGCTTGAGGGAAAAACCAAGGGCAACCTATCCTCCGAGGAGGAGCAGATCCTGGAAAGCCTGCTCTTCGACTTGCGCTTGCGCTACGTCGAGGCGCTCAAGGCGGTTTCCGCAGGGGCCTGAGGCGAGCCGCGCACGGCGCGGCGAATTTCGAGCAAGAACAGCAACAACATCACCGCGCTCAGAGCAGGCAGCAGGATGACCAGGGACCAGGCCAGGGTGGGGAAGGTGTGGCGGTACTCGATGAACCACCAGTCGACCCGCGCCCGGCCGTAGCCCTGGTGGATGTCGAGCTGCAAATTGGTGTAGCGGCGCCAGGGAGCATCCTTTTCCGCCACCACCCAAGAATCGTTCTTGGGCAGGTGGTCGAGCAGCCAGTAGTTGCCAAGGATGTGCTGGAAGGGCGGCAGCCACTGCAATGAATAGATAGTCTCGAAACAGACCGGACAAGGCATGCTGGGCGTGCTGACCCCGTCCCCCTTGTTGTTGGGCATGCCCAACCAGAACTGCGTGGCCTCGGTTTCGATGCGGATGAAATGATCCCAGTAGATCGCATTGCCGAGGTAGGTGACCGCCACTCCGGAGACAAAGACCGCCGCGAAGAACCCCATGCCGAGCCAGCGGCGCAACGAACTCGCCTTGTCGAGCAAGTCCTGGAGGAGGAAGCCCGCTGGCAGTAGCAGGACGGCGAGAGCGAAGGTCATGTAGCGCGGCCCCCAAGCGTAGTCGCCGGCCCAGGAGATCATCTGCGCGTGGAGGTAGAGCCCGGGAAAGACGGTGAGCACCATGGCCAGGACGACGGTGCGAAAACGCTTGGTGAAACGGAGAAATCCGAGGAGTGCCAAGAAGATGGGCGGGCTGTAGAGGAAGATGGACTTGCCCGGTGAGAGGAACATGCCGAAAAGGCCGACCAGCGGTGACTCGTGCAGAATGCCGACGGGCGCGGACGAGACCCCGGTTCCGGCGAAGGCCAGCCCGTAACCAGTGGAGTAGATGCTGCCCCAGCGCACGTAGTTGTAGTAGAGGTACGCCGCCCCGAACGGGAACGCGCTGCCGACGCTGACCAGGGCGACGAGCGCGAGCGCCCTCCAGTTGCGCCGCAATTCCCACATCAAGAACAGCCCGCCGCCAATCCCCGAGAGCAGGAAGACCGGCTTGGCGTTGACCAGCAACCCGGCCCACACCCCGAGCACTACGGCTTGCCGCCACGTCGGGTCTTCGCGAACGTCGAGCAACTTTGCGAAGAAGCCGGTGAAGCACGCAAGCTGCAGCGTCTCGGAGTAGGGGTAGCGTGAATACACCCAAACCGAAGTCGAGAGGGCGAGGGCCAACGTCGATGCCGCGGCTGGGATGGGCCGCATCCCGAGCCGCCGGCACAGACCAAAGAAGAGTACGCAAGCCAAGGTCCCGAGAAGCGTGGGTGCCAGGTGGGAGGTGAAGCGCCAGGTGATCTGCCAATAGGCGGGCCAGCGCGCGGAGATCCCTCGTTGCAAGGCAACACCGGGGATGTGAATCGCGCACTGAAGCAGCGGCGCCAGCCCGTAGAGTTTTCCGTTCTTGCCGTTTTGCAGGCCCATCGGCCAGCGCGTTTTGGCGTAGAGATTGTGGTTGTGGACGATGCTGTCCGCGACTTCCCAGATGGGCGTGGCATCGCCCCACGGCCGTTCGCGGCTGGTCGAGAACAGGTACAGGAACGCGATGGCGCCGAACAGCCAGAAGCTGCCGCGCCAGCGGAAAGGAAAAGCGATTGCGGTCAACAAAGCGGGCGGCATGATAACTGATTGCCCCGCACGGGAGAGAACTTCGTTGTGGCAAGCGCGGCAATGCCGGGTCGCCGCCAGCATTCGCCCGTGCTAGATCGCCCAGTAAGTGCGGCCATGAAGGATCTTGAACAGTGGACGAAGCTCCTGGTGGATGTAATCGCGCGTGCGACGGCGCAGCTTCCTGAGGACGTGACGCGCGCGATTCGCCAGGGCCGAACCAGGGAGGCCGAAGGGTCGCTGGCCGCCATGGCGCTGGATGCGGTGTTGAAGAACGCCGAGCTGGCGTGCACCGATCGGGCGCCCATGTGCCAGGACACCGGGGTTCCGATCTTCTGGATTCACCATCCGGTGGGAGTGTCCACCGGCATGCTTGCCAAGGCTTGCGCCGAGGCGGTTCGCCAGGCCACCGCGCAGAATCTGCTGCGTGAAAACGCGGTCGACACGCTGACGGGTCGGAACACCGGGAATGGACACGCGCCCAGCATCCCCAGCGTGCACTGCGAGGAATGGGATCGCCCTGAAACCAAGGTTCAGTTGTTGCTGAAAGGGGGAGGCTGCGAAAACACCAGCGCGCAGTACTCGCTGCCCGACACCGCGCTCGGCGCGGATCGCAATCTGGACGGCGCCCGCAGGGTCGTCCTGGATGCGGTTCACCAGGCGCAAGGCAAGGGCTGCGGGCCGGGAATTCTTGGCGTGTGCCTGGGCGGCGATCGCGGCTCGGGATACCTGGAGGCCAAGCATCAACTGTTGCGCCACCTCGACGACCACAATCCCGAGCCCGAGCTGGACGCCATGGAAACCCGCCTGGTCGACGAGGCCAACCAGCTCGGCATCGGTCCCATGGGCTTTGGTGGCCAGACCACGCTACTGGGCGTGAAGATCGGCACTCTCGGCCGCGTGCCGGCCAGCTACTTCGTGTCCATCGCCTACCTGTGCTGGGCCGCCCGCCGCGCCGGCGCGGTCGTAACCGAAAGCGGAGACGTGACATGGCTCAGCTGAATTTGCCCTGCGGCGAGGCCGCGATCCGCGCCCTGCGCGTGGGCGACACCGCTTTGCTTTCCGGCCGCATCATCACCGGCCGCGATGCCGCCCATCACTGGCTGGTGGGCGCCTATCGCGAGGAGGTCGCGCCGTTCTTGGCCGGCTCGATCATCTACCACTGCGGTCCGGTAGTGCGGAAGAACGCCGACGGCACGTACGACTTTGTCGCTGCGGGCCCGACCACCAGCGCACGCGAAGAGCCCTACCAGGCCGACGTCATCGGCCGCTACGGCGTGCGCGGGGTGATCGGCAAGGGCGGCATGTTCGACAAGACCCGCAAGGGCTTGGTTAAGCACGGCGCGGTCTACCTGCACGCGGTGGGCGGCACCGCGCAGTCCCTGGCGCGCACCGTGGTTCGCGTCGAGCGCGTGTTCCAGCTGGAAGAATTTGGCGTGCCCGAGGCCATGTGGGTCATCGAGGTGAAGGATTTCCCGACGGTCGTCACCATGGACGCGCAAGGTGGCTCCCTGCACGAGACCATCGCCGAGGCATCGAAGTCGGTCTTGCTGAAATTGCTCGGGCGAACGGCCGGTTGAACTCTGCTCGACTAGCTTTCACGACTAGCCATAGGGATTCGAGCGCCAAAAGGGCGTCGATTATCTGGGCGAGCAGGATGGTGGCTGGACATCAACGGGTGGAAACGGCGCGCTCTTCGACGAACTGGGCGCCGTGCGCAGCAGCGGCATATCGTGGTCGAAGCTGTGGGGCGGGACTTTGACATCGATTCCTTCAAGCGGCTCCTCGGCGGGCAAGGTGGTGCAGCGCTGACTGCGATCGCCTCGCTCGACTCGCGCCGAGTTGGGGGATCAGTCGCCCGCACGGAAGCGCAGTTCGAGCGCCAGATCCATGGACAGGAGCATCTGGTCGCGGGTGACCCACGCCATGGTGGCCAGGTCGACGATCAAATCCGTTCGCCGGCCCACCGCCCAAGCAAGCCCGGCCGATAGGCGCGCCACCGGCCCGTTGCCGGCCAGGTATCCTGTGGCGAATTGGATGGGAAACGAAACCGAATGACCAGGGCTGGGCGGATTCTCGTAGCTCAGAAGCGCGCAAGGCATGAGCGCATTCACCCGCCGATCTTTGCCTTTCAGGTTGGCCACGGCCAGGTAGCCTCCCAGGTCGATCCGTGATGAGAAAGCGTAGTCGACGTGCGCGGCGAGCAGGGTGTTCTGGAATTTGCCGGGTGCCACGCCCTCGGCGCTTTCCAATTGCAGCGACCAACTGGCCCATGAGGGGAAGGTGCTGGGAGGAACGAGCGGCGGCTGGGCCTGCGCCTGGGACACCGCAGAGAGCGGCTGCGCCGGCGATACCGGAGGAAGCGGCTGCGACAGCGCCGGCGCGCTGGCGAGCAGGAGAGCGAGACAGGTCGGAATGCGCATCATCTTTTCCCCAATTCACTCAAGTTTGCGCTTGGCCCGCGGCGAGCGAAGAACCGAGTCAGCACTCTCGAGCAAGGCCCGGGCGTAGGGTGGGTTGTGGATTTCGGCCGCGTCGTCCTCGAGCAGCAGCAGGAGATTCCACACGGCCCGCCGCTCGGGTGTGTTGCGCCGAATGACCGCCCTCGACGCATGCAAGGGCCGAACGTCGCCCACGATGCGCTGAAGACGCGCTTGCACAAACAAGCGCCGCGCGCGCTGGCGAACCCCGTCGGGTCGATTGGGATCGTCCTCGGGACAATCGGGGCAATTCGCCCGATCGGCTGCGAACGAGTGGTTGGCCCCGCGGCTCGTGCTGGGCTCGCCTTTGTGGCAGTGCACGCATCCGCCCTCGAGCCCAGCCAACGGGGCGGGCCCGATCAGCGCCTCGCCCGTGTTGGGGTCGAAACCACCCCGGCCGAGCCAGATCGCCGCCGCCGACGAGGACGGCACGGTCGCGCGCGATGGCTCCGGGGTGTGGCAAGGCAAGCAGATGCCGCTGGCGCTGCCGTCGGGAAGCGGCGGCAGGAGCCGCGGATGCGAGACCTGTCGCAGGAGCGCGTAGGGCACCTTTCCGCTTGGCCCCAAGGTTGGGTGCGAATCGTGGCAGGCCGCGCATGAAATGCCGATCGCGCCCGCGTGCTTGGGCGGACGCAAGCTGGCCATGAAGGTCAGGTGGTCCCGGCTGGCGGCCATTGCGGAATTCGACGCCCGTGGGGCCTTGGGCGAGGCGCTCTTTTCGGCCAGCAGGAATCCCCAGGTGGTGTGGCAGCGCGTGCACAGCGGATTGCTCGCCGCCTCCGGATCGCGGTCGGCGCGGGCTTTCGCCGATCGGCGCCAGGCCGTCGCGTGGCCGTAGAGCGGCGGGGCGTCGTGGCAGATGGCGCAAACCTCGCTGCGCAAGGTGGTCCAGCTCGCGCGTGGGTCGGGCACGGCACCTGGGCCGTGGCAGGAAAGGCAGCCGGCACCGCCCAGACGGCGCAACACGCGAGGCATGGCCGACCACGGCTCGCGCTCATCGGCGCCGCGATTCAGGGCGCGGGCAACATCGTAGAAACCGCCATCGGCTATTCCAAGATCGCCGGTGGCGTGGCAGGCCAAGGCGCAGCCAGGGTAGTCGGCGGCCCGCGCGGCGAACGGCATTGGAATTCCGTCGAGCAAGCGTGCCATCACCGTGGTCATGGGACTGGCGGCCGCGCCGGCCAGCATCTCGGCGTGGCAGCCCGAACGGGCGCAATCGAGGGGTACGTCGTCGTAGCGGCCCGCGATGAGATCGAGGGTGCGACCCTTGCCATCGCGCAAGCGCCAGACGCCCGAACGATCCGGCGTGAAGCTGGCGAGACCGCCCTGTTCTTCGACCGCCGCGTGACTGCCGGCGGCCGCGCGTACCAGGCGCCAGCCCTCGCCACCAAGATAGATGCGGCCGTTTGTCGGAACGGTGGTCAGCCCTCGCGACAGACCGGCGGCCGCGACCCTGACCTCCTGGCGCATGGTACGCCCCGCCTGATCGATCCAGCTTGCCTCAAGCACGGCCTCGCCGCGCGTGCGCGGAGAGATGGGGACAACGCCCCACCGGGGTTCGGACGTGGCTAGCGCGGTCTTCCACGGCACGGTTCGCCCGTCGAGCCGAAATCCATTCTCACTGACGTGGATTTCCGGCAGCGTGGGTCCGCCGACTTGTTTCCAGGCGATCCGGCTGGGTCGCGCACCGGGTTCGGCCTTCACCGTGATGGAGAAGGGGGCGTCGAAGCCGACCTGGGCCTGTGCGGGCCCAACATCCAGCCGGGGCGCGGAACGCGCTTGCCCTCGGGCCGTTGCGCTAGGCACCGGCGGCTCCGCGGCCATGATTGGATCGTCGGGATCGTCGCGATCGCGAGGGCAACTTCCGAATCGACACACCCCGGCCGCACAGTCCGCGTCCAGCCAACACGAAGGCACGCGGCGTGGAAGAGCGCAGTTGCCGGCACGACAGACGGCTCCCTCGACGCAGGGGTGGCGCGCGTCGCAGGGATCTCCCACGGAATGCGCCTGTGGATCGCGTACGCATACGCGGCTGGGCAGGGCGGCGCCGTCGTAGTGGCAGCGCCAACCGGCGGGACTACCGTCGGGAAAATCCGGGGCGGCATCGATGCACACGCGATCCTTGCCCGCGTCGCCAGCCGGGACGGGCCGGGTCGAAGACCGGGCTCCGCAGGTCCAGCCCGCCGCAAGCGGAGCCGGCGCCACGCCCGCCGCGGCTTCACCGCCGGTACACAGGGTAACGCCCGCGGTTTCTCCACACAGCCATTCCCCGTCGTCGGGTATGGTGGGGTGCGCCTGCAGGCAGCGATCACCCTCGCAGCGGAATTCGGGGGAAAGCTTGGCGCGATCCAAGCAGGCATTCGCGCCGGGGACGCAGCGCCAACCACGCGGAGACGAGGCGCGCGCAGGGGGCCGGGCCGCATCGACCGTCGCCGGGCGGCTCGCCAGCTTGCAGCCGAAGACGAGCGAGCTGGCGGCGACCGCGAGTACCGCGGTGCCTGTTTCAGTGCGCATGATTCCGCCGCCGCCAGGCGAGCAGCGCGAGCCCGAGCACGACCGCCATGCCGAAAGCCCCACCTGTGCTTCGTCCCGGCGGTACCAGCGCGCAGCCGTTGAAGAAGGGCGGGCGCGTGGTCCGCACGCACACTTCTGTGTCGCCGCCGTTCGAGATCTTCCCAGTGAGATCGCGCACCAGGGCCGCGAAGCAGATTCTGCCCACGGCACTATCCACGGCCATGCTGAGGCGGGCAGGTTTTCCAGGCGGCGGCAAGGCCCCCAAGAAGACCTGGCGCGGGCTTGGACCCAGAAGCGGCCCTTGCGTTTGGGACAGCAGAAGGGTCAGGGATTCGCGACCGCCATCGTCGCTCGCGTCGGCCAAGGACAGGCTGAAGGCCAGACGATCCTCGATGTTGTCGGTGCAATCGTCGCTCTCCCGCGTCCAGTCCCAAGCCAGAGCCGTGGCACCCGCGAACGAAGGCGGTGTCGTGTCCGGGCCCTCGCCGGTGGTGAAGGTGACGGATCGGCCGCGGCCCTTGCCGCCCGAGGTGGTGCCACGCAGTTCTGGCCAGTGAACCGTGTACGCCGTCAGGGCCACGAGCGCATCGGGCGGAAGGAGCGTCAGCTGCCCTTCGGCCGGGTCGAATTCGCCGACGAGCGCTTGCTGGGTTCCGTCGGGGAGATCGAGCAACACGGGCTCGCTTTGGTAGATCGCCGCCGCGGCGTAGAGAGCGTGCAGCGGAGCGCCGATGGGCACACCCGTGGCGCCGTCGGATGGCAAGGCCGCCAGCAGGTCGGGCGCGCCGCAGGTCTGCGCGAAGGCCGGCAGTGCCCCCCAAAGCGCGGCGGCGGCGCCCAAGATCACGGCACGCATCACTGCGCGCAAAGCACGTCTCCGCAACGACCGAGCAATTCGGTGGTGTCGCCGTTGTGGTTGAGGTCGAATTCGTCGAGGCAGCAGAAGCCGTTGTCGATGCAGCACTGTTCGGTCTCGGGCGCGTGTTTCTTGTCGCTCGCCACGCTCGCGCACGCGGAGGGAACCGGCCGCTGCTCTACGCAGTAGCCCCATGATTGTCCGTCGGAGGCGCAGGTCTGCAAGCCCCAGAAGCTGCAATAGGAGATAAAGCATACGCGCTGGCCGCCCGGCACGCAGACGGAGCAGCGGGTGGGGCAGGTGCTCATCTGCCCGGCGACGCAGTAGCGGAATCCGCCCCCTGGGCACGGGATGGGAGCGATGTCGTTGTCGACGACACCGTCGCAGTCGTCGTCGATGCCGTTGCAGATCTCGCTGACCGGCGCGCACGAAGACGGTGCCGGGCAGTCGGCGCCCGCGCAGGCCAGATCGCGAAGCCCTTCGCCGTGCAGATCGCCGGGCCCATCCCATGCCAAGGTGAGGTCGCTGTTCGCCCGCGCATCCGGGGTCGCGCTGTGCGCCCCATCGTCCGGCGTCTTCGCCGCATCGGCCGCATCGAGCGTGCGCAAAGACGTACGCCCGCCTCCGCACGCCGCCAATGCGAACACGCACGCGATCGCCAGCCGCAGAAAATAGATCACAGGCATGATTGTACCGACACCGCTGGAGAGAAAAACTGAAAGAAGAGGCACCAAACCACAAAGAACGTCCACAAGCACGAGGACGGAAGGGCCACGTTCTAGTAGCATTGGGGCGTGGCTACACGTTGGTTGGTCTGGCCGCTCTTGGCGCTGCTTGCCCCGGCGCCTACCCGGGCACAAGAGGCCGCGGTCAGCCAAAGCGCAGCCTCTTCGGATGGCGGGCCACTCATCGAATTCGACGACTACCACGCAGCTGAGCCACACGGCGATCGCGTGGTGCTCATGCCGACGGCAAAGACCCAGCCCAAGGGACTCTTTACGTTCTCAAGCTATGACGTGGTTCTCTTGCAAGCGGGCTACGCCATCACCAACTCGACACAGGTCACACTTACCTTCACGCCGCCCGTCGCGGGCGGGATGCCGCTCGACCTGACGCTCAAGACGGCCGTCTTTCGCGGCCCGTTCGTGCGCGCCGCCGCCATGGCCTCCGCGACCGGACTGACGGGGCTCGGCGACGTGGGTTTCGTGTTTCTGGGCCGCGCCGGCGGCGTCGTGGATTTCTGCCTAGAACCCCAATGTGTTTCCAGTTTCACCGTCGCAAGCAACGTGACCTTCGCGGGAGCGGTCCTGTTCATGTGGAACGGCGCCGGGGTGATCTGGCGGGTCGGGCCGAAGCTGGCACTGCTGGCCGAGGCAGACACGATGATTCCTCTCGGACGGGCGCTAGGCCAGGTCAACGGGCTCATGGCCTGGGCAGGATTGCGCGTGCCCGGCAGGCGCTGGTCCTTCGACGCCACTCTCGGCCACAGCCCCCGCGCCGGCGACCGCCCGCTCACCTTCCCCCTGCTCGTGCTGAGCTATCGACCGGGCGCCTGATCGAGCTGGCCAGATAGACGCTCTTCCCGATCGGCGTAGAATCTCGTCCCCATGGACATCGTGTTCGGCGTTCTTCTGGCGATCGTACTGTGGTTCTTCGCCCGCTATGGATTGGGTGGCTTTTACACCATCGGGCCCAACGAGCGCGCCGTGCTCTGCACCTTCGGGCGCGCGCAGCGGCTGGAGGACGAAACCACGCTCAGCGATCCCATCGCCGAGAAGTTGAACGACGACGAAAGGCAGCGCTACGAATACCCCCAGGTCCGCGTCGTGGCGCCGGGTTTCCACTGGAAATTGCCGTGGCAGACCTTGCACCGGGCTTCCATCGCGACCTCGACGGTTTCCATCGCCTTCGATCCCGAAGATCCGTCGGCCAATTCCGGCGGCCAGATCCTGGAGGCTGTCACCAAGGATCAATTGAACACCGGGCTCTCGGGCCAGATTCGTTTCACCGTCGCTGAACGCAATCTCTACGCCTACCTCTTCGGCGTGAAGCGGCCGGTCGCCCACGTGCTCGGCTATTTCGTGTCCATCTTGCGCGACCGCATCGCCAACTTCGAAGCGCCGGGCAAGGCGCAAGTGGCGGGTGCCGACGCCGCGGCCGACGCCCTCGATATCGGCGGCGTGCAGGGCATCTCCATCAATGACTTGCGCAAGAATCTGCGCGACCTCAACGAGCGCATGGACGCCGAATGCGAGACCGCGGCGGCCCGCTACGGCATCCACCTCGATGCCGCGCTCATCACCGGCATCGATCCGCCGGCCGAGGTGGACTCGGCCCTGGCCGCCATCAACACCGCCCACAACCACGTGTCGAGCGAGATCAGCCTGGCGCAGGCCGCGGCCGACCAGCGCATCGTCCAATCCCGGCGCGCGGTGGAGATCGAAACCCTGAACGCGCAGGCCGAAGTCGAGCCGCTCCTGGCGCTCGCCGAGCAGCTGCGCGAGCTGGCCGGCAACGGTGGTCCGCAAGCCATCGAAGCCTACGTTCGCAACGCCAAGATTGCCTTGCAACGCAAGACCCGGCATTTGGTTTTGCGCGACGCCACGGAAGGAGCGAAGTAATGGACTCGCTGCCTATCGATTTTTTCAAGACCCTGCTCTACACCTTCGGCGCGTGTTTCTTCGCCATGCCGATCCTGCTGGCGTTCGCGCGCATGTTCGCGCTGTACGTGATCGTTCGTGAACGTCAGGTGGTGGTGTTCGAGCTCTTCGGCAAGGTGCGCACCGTGATCACCGAGCCGGGGCTGCATTGTCCGTGGAAGTCCATGGGTCCGTTCGCCATGTTGGTGCCCTTCTTCGGCAAGAAGTTCATCGTGGACGTGCGCATTGACCAGACTTACCTGCGCAGCCAGCCCGTCAATTCCGAGGAAGGCGCGCCCATGGGCATCGGCGTGTGGTGCGAGATGGTGGTGAGCGAGCCGATCGACTACCTGTACAAGAACACCGACCCGCTCGGTTCGTTGCGCGCCAACATCAGCAACGCCACGGTCCGCTGCCTGTCCAACATGAAACTCTCGGACATGCTGGAAAGCCGCCACGCCATGAGCCGCCTGGTTCGCCAAGAGGTCACCAGCAAGTCGCAGGAATGGGGCTACCACGTGGGCAGTATCTACATTCGCAAGGTGCACTTTCGCGACCGCGGCATGATTTCCCAGATCGAACAGAAGGTCGTCAATCGTCTGCGCCAAGTCACCGCGGCCATCCAGCAGGACGGCTCGAACCGCGTGAACGTGATTCGCTCGACGGCCGAGCGCCAGGCAGCCGTGGAATTCGCCAAGGCCGCGGCCACCCGCCCGCAGATCGTGGGCCGCACCCTGGGCCAGATCGCCGAGAACCCGATGATTGCCCAGGCTCTGTTTGAAGTGCTGGAGACGCAAGCCTTGCTCGCCAGCAACGGCTTGGAAGTGAGCGTGCTGGCGCCGGGCGTGCCCCTGGTCTACGCCATGGGCAGCGCAACGCCACCCCTACGCTGACTGGGGAACAAGCGCTGACTTTCGGCAAGCGAGCTGAATGGCCAGTCCGAATGGGTCGCGCAGCATGGCGAGCTCGTCGCCAGAGGCCAGGATTTCGGGTGGGGAAGAAACGGTGGCCCCAGCCTTGACGAGCAAATCCTGCGCGGCGGCGACGTTCTCGACGGCAAACGCGAGGTGCAGAACGAGAGGATCCATGGCGAAGTAGTCGGGAATGGGTGCCGCCGGATTGTTGTAGATCTCAAGCACGACTTGTCCCGCGGCATCGGCGAGAAAATGCGTCTGCGCCGGGCCCCCGGCCGCGCGAACCACGCGAAACCCAAGATTTCCGACGTACCAGTCGACGACAGCGAGGGGATCTTTGACCTGCAAAGCGATGTGTTCGATGCGCATGGGGCATGCATCTTCGCAGGTGACGCAGCCAAGATCCAAGCCACAACCGAAAGCCCGCACGAGCACCGAGGCTCTCTGGCGCAAGACACCAAAGGCTCGCACCAAGAGCCGAGCGAGCGGTGGAAAACGAATCTTTCTTATCAATCGCGGTGCCCGTGCCGTTACGAAATTGAAGGAGACCGTCGATATGAGTGACTCAGTAGGCAGCGTTACGCAAATCCAGGCCGCAGTTCAGGCCGAGGCCGTACGCGCCAAAGCGCCCGAATCGCGACCGCAGCCTGTCCCTGTGGACAAAGTTCAGTTGAGCAGCGCTGCCGAGGCAGCCTTACGAGAAACCGTGGAAACCCCAGCCCAAACCGCCAAGGAAGCCGGCTCGGGTGATACGCAGGCCAAGCTGTTGCTGGCCAAAGAGGAACTCGCCAAGGAGGCCGCCGCCAAGACGGAAGCCACGAGTACAGTGCACGTCGTGGCCTAGGCCACGATCCTGCAAGCCACACGCCCGAAGGCTAACCGATAGCGAGCGTCTATCGCCTGCGTGCCATGCAGGCCGGCACGCCAGGAACACGCTACCGCGCGATCGACCCGCGGCCCGCTAGCCGAGGCCACGCTTGGGACCCAGCGCCGCCGATTCTGCAACGTGGCGAGCGACTCCGGGTCCACCTCTTGCTATCATCCCCACTCCCACAATGGATCTCATCGACGGCCCAAAGCCGCGCCTTCCCGAGAATTCGGAGTCGTTCATGCACCGTTTCCGCAAGCTGTTCATCTTGGTGGGCGTCTCTGCCCTGGCCCTGATTCTGACCATCGAGCGCCGCGGTGAGGACGTTCGCTTCACCGCCGAGCCGTCGCTGAGTGCGGCGGTGCGCTCCGAGAATTCTGGCTACGAGCTCGCGCAAGCGCAGATCTTCAGCAAGACGCTATACTACGTGAACAGCCAGTACTTCGATCGCACGCGGCCCGATCCCAAGAAGATGCTGGTGGGTGCGCTGGATTTCTTGCAGCGCGATGTCCCTGAGGTTCTGGTCGACCGCTTTCCCGAGCGCGACCCCAAGCAAGTGACGGTCAAGGTCAACGGCGAACAGAAGATCTTTCCCATCGAACGCGTGGATTCGCCGTGGACCTTGCGCAGCACGATCAAGGAAATCTTCGCGTTCATCGAGCCACGCCTGCGTCCCGTGCCGGCCAAGGATCGAGCACGCCATCTCGTGGATATCGAGATGACCGCCACCAACGGTATGCTCTACACCCTCGACCCGCACTCGGTGCTGCTGGATGTGGACAGCTTCAAGGACATGCGCACCACGACCCAGGGCAAGTTCGGCGGCCTCGGCATCGTCATCGAGATGGATCGCAAGGGTCGTATCACGGTCAAGAAGCCCATGCCCGACACGCCGGCTATTCGCATCGGCATCAAAGCCAAAGATCACATCGTGCGCATCAACAACGAGTCCACCATGAACATGACCTTGCAAGAGGCGGTGGACCGGCTGCGCGGCGAGGTCGGCTCCTCGGTCGATGTCTACATCGATCGCACCGGCCTGCAGACGCCCAAGAAATTCACCATCGTGCGCGACTACATCCGGCCGCCAGCCATCGATCCGCCGCCGCGCATTTTCAGTGTGCCTGCTGCGGGCAATCAGCCCGCGGCCAAGGTCGGCTACTTCCGCATCATCAGTTTTTCCGCAAACACCGAGGCCGATCTGACCAAGGCGCTGAGCTATTTCGAGCGCGAGAAGGTCAAGGGCATCGTCATGGATTTGCGGGGCAACCCCGGCGGTCTTTACGATCAAGCGCAGAAGGTGGCCGATGCCTTCATCGAATCGGGCGTGCTGGTGTCCATGGTCGGCCCGGGCGGGGCGCAACGCAAGGACGAGCACGCCACCCGCAACGGCGACACCAAAGTTCCGCTCGCCGTGCTGGTCAGCCAGACCTCGGCCAGCGCTTCGGAGATTGTGGCTGGCGCGCTCAAGAATCTCGATCGCGGCGTGATCATCGGCGAAACCACCTTCGGCAAGGGATCGGTGCAGATGCTGTTCGACATCCCGTCGCCGGTGCCTTTTGGCAAGAACAGCGACGACGACAAGCTCGGCCTCAAGCTCACCACCGCGCAGTACCTCACGCCGGGTGATGTCTCCATCCAAGGCGTAGGCGTGACCCCGGACATTGAGCTCGACCGCATGCGGGTCGAGAAGAAGAGCGACGAGGCCTGGATCAGCCTGCAACCGTCCACGCGCCGTCGACAGGAATCGGACTACGAGTGGCACCTCGAAAACCCGAACGCGCAGAAGGGCAACCGGCCCCTCGACACGCTGTCGTATCTCTTCGTCCCGCCCCCCAGCAAGGATCGCGTCCATGTGGAAGACGACGAGGATCCCGACGCTACCGCCGACGAGGAAGAAGCCGACGAGCCCGCGGATGAGGCGCGCATTGACTTCCCCATCGAGTTCGCGCGCGACCTCATTGCCCAGGCGAAATCGGCGCGTCGCCAGGACTTGGTGGCGCTGTCGAAGCAGTTCCTCGACAAGGCGCGCGCAGAACAAGACAAGAAGCTCTCGCTTGCGCTCGAGAAGCTGGGCGTGGATTGGAGCCAGGGACCGGCGGCGTCCGAGGGCGATATCCAGGCAACGCTGGCCCTGGTGGGCGGCGATGCCAAAGTCGGCGCCGGCCGGTCGATCAAGATCCGGGGCCTGGTCAAGAACACCGGCACCACGACGGTTTACCGCGTGCGCGCGGTCCTGCGCAGCGACAACCTGCTCTTCGACGAAAACGAAATGGTGTTCGGCAAGATCGCGCCGGGCGCCAGCAAGACCTACGACCTGTCGGTGAAAGTGCCGCGCAACAGCCTCACGCGAACCGACGTCATTCGCGCCGAATTCTCCGCGCAAGGCAAGCTGCGCGCGGACAGCGCCGAGATGACCCTCAACATCGAGGGCAAGCCGCACCCACTGTTCGCCTACGCCTACCAGACCATCGACGACGTGGCCGGCAACCGCGATGGCCGCGTGCAGAAGGGCGAGCGCGTGCGCACGCTCGTTCGGGTGAAGAACATCGGTCCGGGCACGTCGCTGAAGACCGAGGCCATCGTGCGCAACGGTCCCGGACAAGAGGGCATCCTCATCAGCGCGGGGCGCTTCGAGGCCAAGGATCTGGCGCCCGGCGCGACCAAGGATTTTTCCTTTGTCTACGAAGTCGGGAACGATTTCCAAGGCGACGAGTACCAACTGGAGCTGATGGTGGCCGACACCGTGCTCGGCGAATCCATCTCGGACAAGATCAAGATCAAGATCGCCGGGCCGGGGCCGGCCCCGGCGCCCGACGAGGGCATGGTGACCATCAACAAGGCCGACGTGTCACTCCGCGAGTCACCCTCGGGCAGCGCCCTGGTCTTGGGTCATGCCGACAAGGGAAGCTCGTTCCGCAGCACGGGGAAACTCGGCGACTTCAATCGCATCGAACTCGAAAGCGGGCGGGCAGCCTTCGTGGCGACCGCGGACGTTGCGCGCGGCGGGGGCGGCAGTCCGTCGTACCGGGCACAGTGGGACGCCACACCGCCGCTCTTGTCGGTCAGCGCGCCCACGGTGGTGACTGGCAACGTGGTCCACATCTCGGGCACGGCCACGGACAACACTGAGGTCAAGGACATCTACGTGCGGGTCTGGAATCGCGACTCCAAGTTGCCGCCCAAGAAGGTCTTCTATCTGCCAAACCGGGGCGAAAAGACGCGCCTCTCTTTCCAGACCGACGTTCCGCTGTGGCCAGGCAGCAACCTGATTCAGGTCTTCGCGCGCGAGGGCAACGAGGTGCAGTCGGTGCAAACCTTCATGGTCCTTCAGCGCTCGGTCCCAAGCGTTTCGCAAAAATAGCTAGGCGTGGCCGGTGCGGCGGCGGAGCGTCCATTCCGCAACCAGCAGGCCGACAGCAAGGAGAAGCAGCAAGGGATTCGACCAGACCTCCACGGTGCGCAGGCTACCCACGCGCACCTTGCGCGGTGGCCGCACCCTGGGATCGCCGAGGGCGCCGTCATGGAATTCGCCGCCGCTGGCTTTGGCGATCTCGCGCAGCACGGACTCGCGCGCGACCACGTCGTCGAGCTCGTGTCCCTCGGGACGGATGACGAAGGTGGTCTGTTCTTCGGTGGGCCGGCCGTCGAGAACCGCGCGGCCGACTAGCCGGTAGGCGCCAGGATCGAGCCCGCCCAACTCGACCTGGGCTTCGCCTTCGCTGCTCGTCGCGACCTCGAGGGCGCGCAAGGGATTAGCGGTCTCGGCGGCCTCCGCCGGCCGCAATTCCAGCGTGACCTCGACGGATGCGGCGGGACTGTAGTCCGCGCGCAAGCTGCGCACGCGCAGGGACACGACTTGTCCGCGATGGTATTCGACCTTGTCGAGGTCGATGCGCAAATGGGTCAGCGCCGGATCGCGGACCAGCCAGCGGATCGCACCCTCCCAGAAACGCTGGAAGGCGCGTCCATCGTCGCCCGCGCCCGCCGCCTGAAAGCCCCAGTTCCAGGCCGTGTCGGTCAGCAGAGCGAGGGTGCGCCCCTTGCCCACGTCGGCGGTGGCGAGTACCGGGGCGGGCTTGCCGTCGCTGCTCTTTTGCGACGGGTGGACCAGCAGCGCGCGCGCCCCTGGCCGCAGGCCAGCCACGCGGTTGATGCCCGTAAGCTGGGGCAAGGCCGCCCAGCGCGACTCGTTGATTTTCTCGTCGAGGCTGAGCGAGGTCACCGGGTGGGTGCGGCCTTCCGCGGTCAGGCGGGGACGGAAGGTGTCGGTGCTGAAGGAGCCTGCACCATCGCGCGGAATGCCGCCGAGCTCGACGGGCAGAACATCATGGAGGGCGCTGTCGCCGTAGTCTCCGCTGGCGAAGGAGAGATCGCCGCCCACCATGGCCAAGGCCCCGCCGCCCTCGATGTAGGTGCGCACGCCGGGCAGGTAGGGCTCGACCCAGTAGGGTTTGAAATTGAAATTGTCGAAGATGAGCAGGTCGAACGACCTCAGCTGCTCGTCGAAGATTTCCTTGTAGGGAAAGGGAATCAGCGACATTTCGTCCGGCCCCATGGTCATGTCGTCGGTGTCGGTGCGCAGAATGAAGAACGACACCAAGTCGACGTTGGGATCCAGGCGCAACATCGAGCGCAAGAAGCGTTCGTTCCACGACGGCCGGCCGCACACGTGCAGCACGCGTACGCGGTCGCGAATGACCTTGAGGGTGAAGGCCTGGCTGTTGTTGCTGTCGATCGCCTCGCCGGAGAGCACCGGCGTCTTGATCTCGAACACGTGGTTGCCCGGGTGATCGGGCGTGAACTCGAAAACCACGCCCACTTGTGGCGCATCCTTGCGCAGAACCACCGCCTTGGCATCGATCAGGCGCCCGTCGCGCAGCAGCGACACCTCGACCATGCGCCCGCCAAGGCCGCTGTGGTGAAGCACGGCCTCCAGCTTCACGGGCGTACGCACGAAAGCGAAGTCGTCGGCCAGCACCGCGGCCACGGACAGGTCGCGCAGCTCTTCTTCCCCGACGAACACCGTATGGACCGGCGCGGCCAGTGCCTCCAGGGTCTTGCGGGTGTCGGCGTCGAGCGGGCCGCGGCCGATGCGGCCGGTGTCGATGCCGTCGGAGACGAGCACGACGGCGCCAAGGTCCCGGCCGGCCAGGCGCGTGCGCAGCTCGGACAGGGCCTCGCCGATGCGGGTGGCCTCGGCCTTGGGCGCGGGCAGCGACGTGCGCGAGGCTGGGGTGAGGCCTTCACCGAAGCCATACACTTCGATCTTGTGGCCGCTGCTTTCCCACGCGGCAAAGGTGGGCTCAGCGCTGGCCAAGAGGCCCGTCACGCGCTCCGAACGCGTGGGACCGCGGTCGGGCGGCGCGACGGTCATCGAGCGCGAGGCATCCACCAGCACGGCCACGGTGTTCGGCACCACGCTGACCTGGCCGAATTCGAGCCGCGGTTGTACGCAAACCAGCAGACAGGCGGCCACGGCAAGCAGGCGCAGGGTCAGAATCGCCAGGGTCCGACCGCGCCGGCGTTCGCGCCACAGCGAGAGTGCCGAGATCGTCACGGTCAGCGCGGCGGCCCCCGCCAGCAAGACCAAGGTGCTTCGCCCCAGCTGCGTGCCAAAGGTCAGGCGCCAATCGGCGATGAGCCCGATGCGATTCACGGGCGGGCTCTCCGCGTGCGCAGGATGAAATCGATGTGCGCCTGCTCGGTCTTGTAGTCGAGGCACAGGGCATACATCACCGCGTTCACGGCGAAGCGGAAGGTGCGTTCGCGTTGCTCGTCGCCGCCTGGAACCACGTCGTGTTCCCAACGCCCAAACCCGTCGCGCGCCATGGCCCCGCAAAGGTCGTTCTGGGCGTAGATGACGGCCAAGCGGCGGTCGCGCTCGATGCCTTCCAAAATGGGCGAGGCCAGCACGCGCCCCGGAACACCGTGCAAGATGTAGAAGGATTTCCACAACACGTGGTCGTCGGGCACCGGTTTGGGCAGATCCCCAGGCAGCGCGCGCGCCAGCAGCTTGCGCACGGATTCGTCGAAACCGCCGCCAGCTCTCCCCTCGGCCGAATCGACGAGCATGCAGCCGCCGAAGGTCAGGTAGCGGCGCAGACGAATGGTGTCGGCCTCGGAGGGCATGGCAAAGCCCCGGTCACCGGACAGCACGCAGAGCGGGTAGCGGAATAGCTCGGAGTTGGCCAGGGGGAGCTCGATGGGGTCGGGAGTCGTCACCAGGCTGGTTCGCCGCTCTAGCTCCCAAGCCAGGCGACGCAAGGCACTCGGCCTTGGATCGGGCAGATCCGGGAAGCGTAGGCGCAGGAAGCGAAACTTGGACAGATCTCCCAAAGCCCTCGCGCCCCGAGAGGAAAACAGCAAGCCAGCAGCGCCGAGACCAGCCAAAAACCGGCGGCGGGGCAGGTCGCTCATGCCGCACCCGGCTGACGCCGAATGCTCGCCAATCGATCGCGGCTCTGG
>Ga0265329_10000327_pt1 | contig 25210 bp, 19 predicted proteins | sample 41627metaG_FD_202091 | JGI IMG/M metagenome (GOLD analysis project Ga0265329, IMG submission 202091) | Rhizosphere microbial communities from Carex aquatilis grown in University of Washington, Seatle, WA, United States - 4-16-27 metaG | ecosystem: Host-associated > Plants > Roots > Rhizosphere...
ACCAGCCTCATTTTACTCTCTCGCCAAGCCATTTTGTATTCGCCGGTCTTGATTATGAAAATACAATTCCCTTCTCGGTTACCGTTGGCGATACGTTTAGCAACCCGGTTTCAAAAGGAACCGCTGTTTACTTTCATTCGCAGGCTGGAGTTATCGAGACTGGTAATTCAGACTTTAACGCATATACCGATGCAAGTGGAAGGGCGTCGGTGAACTTGCTGACTGCAAATCCTCTTCCTCTTTCTACACAGTATGAATATAAGCCGGCTGGCGGTCCCTTCGCAGCTCTTATTGGAGGCAGAGACGGATATTATTGGGTATATGCCCAGACGCAAGGCCATAATGCAACGAATGTCATTGATAGTGTGTTGGTGCTTGCAGCGGGAGGTCCAATTACGTTTACTGGTATTCCCGTCGGGATAGTGTTGATTGATTCTGCAACAGCACAATCTGCTCCAATCTCAATTACAGTGAAAGATGGGAATGGAAATCCGTTGCCAGACGGCACTACGATTGTAGCGAATATCGTGCCCCCTGCAAACACACTGTCGGGGTTCCAGATGGGCGTTTCAGGCGACATTTCGAGCGATTTGCCTGTGACGCTTCCGGATGCCGGATACGCCAGATTCCCCGGGCACGGGATCACTGATTTCACATTTAGAGTGGTTAATGAGTCTGTTCCAGCATCCGTAGCATCCGGCGTTGCGGTGGTGGTAAGAATAACAGTCACAGCTAACGCACCGTACCTTTGGACGTCTACTTTTAGCTTTACTGTAAAAGCACCGTAAGTTGATATGAAGGAGAAGCGGTTGTGCAGAATCGATAATTGGTCGCTTAGATAAGAGCCACGAGAAACTCCAATTTCTTAGCTGAAATTGGAGTTTCTATTTCTATTCGGATTTAACGCAGGGGATTTAGTTTCGTCTCAACGTTTGTCAAACGAAGATGATCCTCAAAAAGCTTGGAGTTATCACAAAGATGTTCCGTCTTGTCATTCCAAACAGAGCGGGGGATCTGGAAGGCAGGGTCGAAGAATATCATCGCTTCAGATGGGATTCCCAAAACAACAGACGAATGTGGCTGTTGAAATTCCCATTCGCCGCATTAGTAATTCTTTTTTTCTCCGCTGTTTCTCCGGTCTATTCTCAAGTTCCTCCTACGATCGCCTCGTTCTCTCCGTTAAGCGGAACCGTCGGTTCAACCATTACAATCATCGGTACTAATTTCAGCGCGGCACCGTTAAACAACATTGTGTTTTTTGGGGGAGTGAAAGCTGCCGTCAGCTCAGCTTCGCCGGCAGGAACACAACTTTCAGTTACCGTTCCCGTCAGCGCTTCCTATGCTCCCATCAGCTTGACGGTGGGCGGCCTCACTGCATATTCGACTGCTCCATTCATTCCAACGTTCCCCGGCGGCGGCGCACTTTCGTCCTCCAGTTATTTCCCCAGATTGGACTTTACGACCGGCTCTCTTCCATACGGCGTGGCAGTCGGCGATTTGGATGGAGACGGAAAGCCTGATATCGTAGTAACGAACTACACAGACAATACAATTTCAGTTTATCGGAATACGAATGTGGGCGATAGCATTACGGCAAATTCATTCTCATCAAAAGCAGATTTTGCAGCCGGCAGCCACCCGTGGGGTGTCGCAATCGGGGATCTCGATGGAGATGGAAAACTTGATGTCGTAGTATCCGATGGGACAAGCGGCTCAATTTCCGTTTTCCGAAACACGAGTGTCAGCGGCAGCGGTGCTATCTCTTTTGCCGCCAAAGTCGATTTTGCAACGGGAGGGAGCGGCTACGGAGTTGCCGTCGCCGATCTGGATGGAGACGGCAAGCCCGATGTTGTTGTAACAAACAGAAATGGCAATTCGGTATCAGTGCTTCGCAATACGAGCAGCGGATCGATAACATTTGCCCCGAATGTCGATTTCGCCGCCGGCATCCTTCCGTACGGAATAGCCGTCAGCGATTTGGATCGGGACGAAAAGCCTGATCTGGTGACTGCGAATTTGGGCGACAGCACTCTCTCGGTTTTTCGGAATACATCCACGATTGGAAATATTTCTTTTGCGGTCAGGGTTAATATTTCGGCAAGCGCTTCCCCGATTGCAGTTGCGATCGCAGATGTGAACGGCGACGGCAATTCTGATATTGTTTCGGCGAATAACGGCAACAGCACAATCTCCGTTTTCCAGAATAACAGCAGCAGCGGAAACATCATTTTTGCCGCCGGGACGGACTTTAGTTTGGGCGGCCCGCCCAACAGCATAGCGGCGGTCGATGTTAATGGAGACGGCCAACCCGATATTGTTGTCGCAAATGGCGACAGCGCGGTCACCGTATTCCGGAATACAAGCGTCGGAGGCATCGCTTCCTTCGCTCCCAAAACAGATTTCGTAACCGGAAACCTTCCCTATGGGCTTGCAGTCGGCGATTTGAACGGAGACGGCAGACCCGACTTGATCGTGACCAACAGCGCCACTAACGTCAATAGTGTTTCGATACTGCAATCGGTGGTCGGCGCTCCATCCATCAACATAAGCAAGGCGTCCATAGACTTTGGATATGTCGCGATAGGCGATTCTGCAAAGCAAGATTTTGTGCTGCGAGATGTGTCTCCCCCGGACTCTCTGATTGTCGACACAATCTACGCGAACAAAAAGGAAATAGGTTTTTCGAAGACTCATGGCAGCAGTGTAGATTCATTGAAGGTCTCAATAATCTTACGCGCCGATACTGCCGGCCTCTTGACAGACACAATCTTCATAAAGAGTAACGCGCTCACTCCGTTGTTAAAAATCCCCCTCTCCGCGAGAGTATATTCACGGCCCGGCAGGCCGGCGGCATCAGCAGTTACTCCCGCCGGCTGGTCGAATGCGGCAGCGTTTACGATCACATGGACAAATCCTCATAACGGCATGCTGCCGATTGACAGCATACGATATTCTATCAATACATTGCCGAAGAACGCTGCGGTTGTTCAGAGCATTTTTGCCGTCGACACAAGTGCTGCTATATCACTTACTCAGGTTGGAAGAGATACGGTTTATTTTGTTCTCGAGGATTCGCTTGGAAACTGGAATCCGGATTCGACCGGTTCGATTATCATTAAGTATGACAATAACGGCCCTTTAATAACCCCCAACAGCACTGACCTGGATACTATTGTTGTTCGGCCCGACGGAACGCTGGCGGGCATTCCGCCGGTGGTGGCTTCTGCCGCAGAACCGCCGAACGAATCCGGTGTGATGGCATTAACCTTGCTTTACCGGCGGCTCGATGAACCAACATGGACGACGGCTAATTTTTCCAATGATACGTCGGCAATTCCGCCGACTTCATTCATCAGAAATGGAGTCGTTGTCGGTGCCGAATATCGGATTCAGGCGGTCGACAGTGCCGGAAACTTCACTCTCTCTAATCTGCTTTCGTTTGAAATCCGCTTTGCCTCGGATTTGTCTGTAAACAATTTTGCGGATATTCCGAGTGTACACTCGTTGAATCTTCCTGTGGGACAGGAGGTAAAGGCATATCGAATATTTTCGATTCCTTATGTGCCGGAAGATGAGCGTCCGAGCAGTTTTATAGAAGGGAGCTTCGGCCCTCATTCGGACAAAGGAGTTCCTTACGTAAATTGGCGAATGGTCAGGTTACTGAACGGAGGCTGGAACGACTATGATTCATTCAAAGATTCGTCGCTCGTTATTCCCGGTTCCGGTTTCATGATCGTTTCCGAAAATCAAGGAAATTCCGCAACGCTCGCCAAACCAAGATTGATCCGAGCGGACAAGATGCTCTATACGGGGGTCAAACTGAATCAAGGATGGAATCTGGTCGGAAATCCATTTCTGGTTGATATTCCTTTCGGCCATTTGATTTTCCAGGGCGGATCTCCACTCGTTCATTACTATTTTTCCGGAACCGGTCCTCAGGGAGGCTGGGAAGGATCAGGTCCTGACGTCGATACTCTGCGAAGCTGGCAGGGATTGGCCGTAAGAGTCGATAGCGCTTGCACGTTGAAATTCGATTTGACCGGAATGCTGCTGCCGCCGGCAGCCGGGTCGAACAAACGGAGTACACAGACGCTCGCGAAAGTGAACAACTCTCAGCAATCAAAAGAATGGACTCTCGCATTCGATGCCGTTCGAGATGACATCGGCATGACTTGTGCGGGGAATGAAGTTGGCATGAGGTTGGGCGCGCTGAAGGGACTGGACAAATCTGATCGCTTCCAGGCTCCGTTCATCGGCAGTCACAATATTCTTGTGAATATTGAAAATGAGGCAGGACAGCTCATGAGGGACATTAGGCCTCTCAACGCGGACGGAGATGTGTGGGAATTGACTGTCACAACGGGTGATGGGTTTGCAAAAACGAAATTAACGTTCAACTCGGTGGATGAAATTTCACGTCAAGGCTTCCAGGCGACATTGGTTGATTTCGGTAAAGGGCTGGCGTACGATCTAAAGACGCAGAAAACAATTCTCGGAACGACCGGGAAGGATGGCGTCGGGAAATACCGCCTCATCGTTGGGACATCTTCATTCATCGAAAAGAATCTGGGAGGAGTTGCACTCGTTCCGAATGAACCAGGGCTTTACAACAACTATCCGAACCCGTTCAATCCTGAGACTATCATCCGTTACGCGGTGCCAAATGCCATGAAGACGGCGCGGGTTCTCTTGAAGGTGTACAACGTTTTAGGACAAGAGGTTCGCACGCTTGTTGATGAAACGGTTACTCCGGGATTCTATGAGGTAAGTTTTGACGGGAAGAACGTTTCGTCGGGCACTTATTTTTACCGTATTTCGATCGCAGGCGGCGGAGTGATATACCATCAGACAAAAAAAATGTTGTTGATCCGATAGGAACGGTTCTATGCTATTTTTCAAATTGCGTAAAATAGCCTCTACGTTAGGAGCCATCCTTCGATGCGTTTTCCCACCCTTCGGGCGGTCGACGGCTCGACTCGTCGAGGATCACTTACTCAGGATGAACAAGAAATCTGTTCACCCTGAGCAAGTCCCGATGTTTTTTATCGGGAAGCGTCGAAGGGCAACAACCGGGGTATTTTTGAAATGCCTTCTGTTAATTATTCCACTCGCGGTAGTTGCAGTTTCGCAGCGGCTTTTAGCGCAGCCTGCTTTTTCCAAATCAATGATCAAAGTTGTTTTGGTTAGCGGCGGAGCAAGCGGATTATCGGCGGGAGAAGCGGACTCTTTCTTTTTAAGCCTGCGTGCAAAATTATCCGAGTTTACTTCTTTGTCCGTCCTGCTTAAGGCAGACTTTGCAAAAGGTTTGAGCAAAGAAAACAGGGCTGCTCTTGAAAAATGTTCGGACGTCAGTTGTGTGCAGACGCTCGCCGCCAAAGCGGGATTCCAAAGAGTGCTTCTTTGCAGAATAACAAAAAAGAACTCAACGTATCAGTTTCAATCGGATGAATTTGACGCCAAGAAGCCGCAGAAGCTTTCGGGGATAACCGACAACGCAGTGTGTGCCTCGGCCGGGGATGTTGACAATTTTATCAGGAAAATTGCGATCAGGGTAGGACAGACTGTTACGCATGATGCTTCAATCCCTGAAACCCTCCAGGAATCGAAATCGAATCTCTGGTGGTACATCGGTTCCGCTGCTGCGGTTGGCGTTGCAGCAGGAGTATACGTTATTGTCGAGCACAAGAAACAAAATCCAAGCACGCCTGCTTCGCTTCCGCTTCCTCCGAACTTCCCGTAATTAACTCCGCTCTGCGCAACAGAAACTAAGTTTCACAGAGAAACAAAGGAGCAGCGCAGAGATCCACAGAGATTTTACGAAAAAACTTTTAACAACGCTTTTTCAGCTGCGCTGATTGTCAGTTCGATATCTTTGTCCGAATGCGCTGTCGACATAAACGCCGCTTCGAATTGCGACGGGGCGAGGTAAATTCCTTGGTCGAGCATGGAAGAAAAATATAGGGCAAATTGTTTCGTGTCGGACTTCTTTGCTGTTTCGTAATCAACTACCTTTTCTTTCGTGAAAAATAGTGTGAACATTGAGCCGACCCGGTTTTGTGTAATAGGGAGGTTATGTTTGTCGATGATTGCCTGGAGTCCGTTTTCGAGCTTTGCAGACTTTGCTTCGAGCTGAGTATAGACTGATCTTTTGGCGGAGAGCATCTTCAGCATTTGGATTCCTGCTGCCATCGCAAGAGGATTGCCGGAAAGCGTTCCCGCCTGATACATCGGTCCCGACGGGGCCACCAATTTCATTATTTCCTTTTTGCCCCCGTAAGCTCCTACTGGCAGTCCGCCGCCGATGATTTTGCCCAAAGTTGTAAGGTCGGGTTTTACGCCGTAGAGTTGTTGAGCGCCGCCAAGGGAAACGCGGAAGCCCGTCATCACTTCATCCATGATGAAGACAATGTCGTGTTTTGTGCAGATTGAACGGAGTCCCTCGAGAAACCCCTTTCCCGGCGGAACGCAGCCCATGTTCCCGACGACGGGTTCGACAATAAGTCCGGCAATCTGCCCTATGTTTTCTTCGACAAGACGTTCCAGCGACATGAGGTCGTTGTAACGGGCCGTGAGCGTTGCGCCCCCGATTGCCGCTGGCACACCGGGGCTGTCGGGGACTCCAAGAGTCATCGCTCCAGATCCGGCTTTTATAAGAAAAGAATCGGCGTGTCCGTGATAGCACCCTTCGAATTTGATGATCTTGTCCTTTCCGGTGAACGCGCGCGCCAGGCGGATTGCGCTCATCGTCGCTTCGGTGCCGGAGTTCACCATGCGAACCATTTCGACCGACGGCATTATTGTCGATATGAGTTCGGCCATTTCAATTTCTCGTTCAGTTGCCGCTCCAAAACTTGTTCCACCGTCTGCCGCTTTTTTCACGGTGCTAAGGATCCGGGGATGGGCATGGCCGAGGATCATCGGCCCCCATGAGCCGACGTAGTCGATGTATCTGTTTCCGTCAACGTCCCACAGCTTCGAACCGAGAGCCTTTTTGATAAAAATCGGTGTCCTGCCAACCGACGTAAAAGCGCGCACTGGTGAATTGACTCCGCCGGGAATCAATCGCAGCGCTTTTGCATATAGTTTTTCGGATTTCGACGTCTTCATTTTTGTTCTTCTCCGTATCTCAATGGTAACGGTTGACATTGTTCTTAGAGCAAATGATTGGAAGTGTACCAGAAGTACGTTTTCCCGATGGCATCGCGGAATGGCGTGATCGTATACCCAAGCTCGTGTTGAGCCTTTTCGGAACTATACCAATTGTAGAATCCTGCGCCCGAAAAAAGTTCGGACGTCACGAACGGCTCTTTGTTCATAACCGTTCCGGCAAGGTCGAAGAATTTTCCTGCAAGCTTTAAAAGAGAAATCGGCATCCGGATCCGGGGTACGATGCCGCCGACTACTTCCGCGGTTATTTGAAAAGCTTGCTTATGGGTCAGGTTTTCGCCCCCCAGGATATAACGCTCGCCCGTCCTGCCTTTGAGCGCGGCGCCGATATGGCCTGCCACAACATCGGCGACGAACACAATATTCATTCCCCCTTTAATATAGAACAGCGCCTGATGTTTCTTCACCGAACGGATGATTTTCCCTCCGTTAAAATTTACGTCGCCGGGACCGATTACTACTCCCGGATTGACCATCACCGCGTTGAGCCCGCGCGCGACCCCTTTGGCAATTTCGCCTTCGGCCATGTATTTTGAATTCTTATAACCGCTGTCGACTTCCTGCCAATTGAACGGTGTCGATTCATTAGCCAGCATTCCGTCTGCGGGATGGCCGATCGCGGCGATGGAGCTTGTATGGACAAGGCGTTCGACATGTTCATGCAAACAGGCGTCGACAACATTCTTTGTACCGGTGACATTGATTTCATACTGGAGCGGTCGCACCGGCTTCCAGAACGAAACCATCGCGGCGGCGTGGAAGACGGTATCGCAGCCGCGCATCGCGCTGCGCAGCGACTCGGGATTGCGCACGTCGCCGATGCGATGTTCAACGGAAAGGGATGCGACGTTAAAAAGATTTGAAGACGGCCGGCGAAGAATTCTGACGCTGAATCCTTGCTGCACTAATGAGGCGGCAAGATTCGACCCGATGAATCCAGTTCCGCCCGTAATGAGGATATTTTTCATGAAGATAAAATCAACGCAGGAGCTTAGCGGCATCCTTCGCAAAGTAGGTAAGAATTAGATCTGCACCGGCCCGTTTGATGCTTATCAGTGATTCCATCATCACTCGTTCTTCGTCGATCCAGCCGTTTCTGCCGGCAGCTTTGATCATCGAATACTCGCCGCTCACATTATAGGCAGCCGTCGGCATCCCGAACTTGTCTTTCACGCGACGGACGATGTCAAGATACGGGAGCGCCGGCTTTACCATCACGATATCCGCGCCCTCGATAATGTCCTGTTCTACCTCACGGAGCGCCTCGTTGGAGTTCGCCGGATCCATCTGGTGCGAACGCCGGTCCCCGAATTTCGGCGTGCTTTCCGCGGCATCGCGGAACGGCCCGTAAAATCCTGACGCATACTTTGCAGCATACGACATTATAGGAATGTTGTGGAAGCTATTGTCGTCCAGAATTTTCCGGATCGCCTTGACGCGGCCGTCAAACATATCCGACGGGGCAACCAAATCAGCTCCCGCCTGTGCATGAGTAAGGGCTTCTTTGGCGAGAAGTTCGATAGACTCGTCGTTAATGATTTCATTTCCGCGAACAATTCCGCAATGTCCGTTCGACGTGTATTCGCATAAGCAAACGTCAGTAATTACGACAAGTTCGGGAACTTCTTTTTTGATCGCCCGGATGGCCATTTGGATAATTCCATGTTCATCGTACGCATCGCTGCCGACTTCGTCCTTCTGCTCGGGAATGCCAAACAGGATGACCGCGGGGATGCCCAGAGATCTTACAGCGGCACATTCTTTTACGGTTTCGTCTATCGATAGTTGGAAAACCCCCGGCATGGAATTGATTTCTTTCCGTATTTGTTTTCCCGGCACGACGAAAAGGGGATATATAAAATCGTTGCGCGAAAGCTCTGTCTCGCGAACCATCGCCCTGAATGCTTCCGTCATGCGAAGCCTGCGAAGGCGTTTGAAGGGTTCGGCTTCCGTACGAGTGTCCGACCCGAGCGTTATCTTTTCATTAAACATCGTCATTGTCCATCCCTCTCGTAAAATTTAACCAAGCCGCTACTTGACTGAAATATAGCAGAAGATCGCGAGAACTTCAAATGATGGCTTTTTGGGGTAGTGTCCTAATTTGATTGTACATGTCATAATCTCTGAGTCATGTCATTCTGAGTCTCCCGACGCTTTTTGTCGGGAGACGAAGAATCCATGTCAATGCGTCTCCGTAAATCCACAAAGCTTCAGCGTCGTGGATCAGGATGACAGTACAAAGCATTTTTCAGATAGCTCATACCCATATTAGGACACTACCCTTTTTGGGCCTTTGCGTTTCACCTCGCTCCGAATGTCTTCGTTGGGAATAAGATACATGGCCGTTAAAGGCGAATTACCCGCTACAGGTCGATAGGCTTTCTCGCTTTTTTGAAGATACACCGCCAAAGGGATGCCAAGGAAGCTGCTATGCTTCCACCATTCTCTGAGCCAATCGAAAAACTTTATCCAGCATCGCCTCCGTCAGTTTTCCTGTAAACGTGTTTTGCTGGCTGGGGTGATAGCTTCCGAGGAGCGTGATTGTTCGGTTGATCCGGTAAGAGACTCCGTGTCCAAACTTCGGCCGGGCTTTCAAATCTGTCCAGCCCAGAAGGCGAAAGCAGTCGAAGGACGCGTCGAATCCCGTTTTGCCGAGGCCGACGACGACGCGAAGATGCTTCAATAGCTGCAGTTCTTGCAGCATGAAAGGGCGGCAATTTTTAATTTCCTTTAGCAGCAATTTGTTTTGCGGCGGTGCGCAATGGCAGACGGCGGTGATATAACAGTCAGATAATTTTAGCCCGTCGCCGCGGTGGGTTGAAACGGCTTGGTTGGCAAATCCGCTTTTGTGCAGCGCGCGGTACAGCCAGTTCGCGCTTTCATCGCCGGTGAAGACTCTTCCTGTGCGGTTCCCTCCGTGGGCGGCGGGGGCGAGGCCGACCACGAGGACGCGCGCTTCGACATCACCAAAACTGGGGACGGGCTTTCCCCAATACTCCTGGTCGGCAAATCGTTTTGTCTTCTTTTGTGCGATGCCCTCACGCCACCGGACCAAACGGGGGCATTTTCTGCAGGAAATGATCTCGGAGTTTAGCGAAGAAATATCATTGTACGGGCGGCGCGGCATCATTAGATATAGATGGGAATGGAAGAGTTTCTTGTTCTTCTCTTTTAGGGAATTTTTTGAAGGAATGCGATCAGGTGCGTATTAAATTCCGCGGGGTTTTCCATATTGCTCATGTGCGCGGCGTTCGGAATGACATGAAATTCCGATTGAGGAATTTTTTCGTTCATCGCCTGCGAAGCAGCCGGAGGTGTCAGCGCATCGTGTTCGCCAACCATAATCAGCGTCGGGACGGTGATGGCGGGAAGGGAAGAGGTCGTGTCGGTGCGCCCGGCGAGGGCTAACATCGTTCCACAAAGAGAAATAGGAGCTGTCCGCTCGATGATGCTTTGAATGCCCTTCACAACATCCGGCCGTGCGTTGAAACTCTCCGGCGTAAAAACATTGGCAACAAAATTCTGGGCGAATACTCGCGGGCCGTTCGCCTTGACGGCTTTAATGGAAGACGCCCGTTTAATTTTGGCTTCGTTGGAGTCGGCTTCGCTTTTTGTGTCGGAAAAAACCAGCGCACGGAATCTGTCAGGATGTCTCTCAACGGCTCGCAGTGCAATATATCCGCCCATGGAAAGGCCGACGGCAACAACCTTGCTGAGGCTGAGATGGTCTAAAAGCCCGATGAGGTCGTCGACAAACAACTCAATAGTGTACTGGCCGTCGCCAACCTCGCTGTCGCCGTGTCCGCGGACATCGTACGCGATGACGCGATGTGTCGCTGCAAGAGCTTCCGTTTGTCCGCCCGGGAACGTCCACATCTTATGGCTGAAAGGGAAGCCGTGAATGAAAATGACCGGCGTCGCCGTTGAGATCCCGATGTCGATATAGTGGAGGAGGGAATTATTGACGGACACTTTCATGCGGTTACTTTCGTTTTTCAATCGGCACGAAGTCGCGCTTGTCGTTTCCGAGGTAAATCTGCCGCGGACGGGCGATCTTCTGTTCCGGGTCCTGCAGCATTTCAAGCCAGTGGGTAATCCATCCGGACGTCCGTGGAATCGCAAAAAGCACGGGAAACATCTCTGACGGAAAACCCATCGCCTGATAAATCAATCCGGAATAGAAATCGACGTTAGGGTACAATTTCCGTTTGATGAAATACTCATCTTGGAGTGCAACCCGTTCAAGCTCAAGGGCAATATCCAATTTTGGGTTTCGCCCCGTGACCTCAAAAACGTCATCGGCGAGTTTTTTGATGACTTTTGCGCGCGGGTCGAAGTTTTTATAGACACGATGGCCAAACCCCATCAGCTTTCCTTCGCCGGCTTTTACCGCGTTGATAAACTCCGGAACTTTGGAGATGTCTCCGATGTGGTCGAGCATCCGAAGGACAGCCTCGTTGGCTCCCCCGTGAAGCGGGCCGTACAATGCCGCGGCAGCGGCAGCTATTGCGGAATACGGGTCCACATGCGAACTGCCGACATTCCTCATGGCCGCTGTGCTGCAATTCAATTCGTGGTCTGCGTGGAGAATGAAAAGTATTTCGAGCGCACGTTCAAGAACCGGATGGGGGCTATATTTTACCGTCCCGATCCGGAACATCATGTTCAAAAAATTTCCGGCGAAGCTCAGTTCATTGTCCGGGTAGACATACGGCATTCCTTTACTGTGGCGGTAGGCAAACGCCGCAACGGTCGGAACTTTTCCGATGAGCCTGAGCGTTTGCTTGCGCCGAATCTCCGCGTCAAAAATATTCCCCGCCTCCGGATAGAATGTTGAAAGAGCGGCGACGGTACTGACAAACATGCCCATCGGATGGGCATCGTACCGAAACCCTTCCATCAGCAATTTCACATTTTCATGGATGAAGGTATGAAGGTTGATTTCGTTCGTCCACTTCTCCAATTGTTCTTTTGTGGGAAGCTCCCCGTACAGAATTAGATATGCGACTTCGAGGTACGTGCTTTTCTCGGCGAGCTGCTCAATCGGGTATCCCCGGTAACGAAGAATACCTTTGTCGCCGTCGATGAAGGTGATCGTGCTTTTGCACAGGGCGGTGTTCATGAAGGCCGGGTCGTACGTCATCATCCCGAAGTCATCATCTTTTACTTTGATCTGTCGCAAATCTGTTGCGTGGATGGTATCATAGGCAATCGGCAGCTCGTATATCTTCCCGGTCCGGTTGTCGGTAATAGTGAGTGTGTCTTTGGGCATTCTGCTTCTCCTGCAAGAGCTTTCGGTGAATATTTATTTCGCTGTTTCATAGTACGAACGAAAATGCGGAACTTCAAGAGGCGGAGAAAAAAAACTGCGGGAATAAACGGAAGAGAAGAACGGCCTCCGGAGCAAGCGGCTCGAGAGACCGGTTCAACGAGATTAGGAGAGACTGGCGTCTGCGAACTTTGAAAGCTCTTTGGCGGAGGCCTGCTCAATTTCTGCGTGAAGGCTGTTCCCGTTTGCATCCATCGTTACGATTGCGGGAAAGTTCTTGACGCGTAAATGCCACATTGCTTCAGGAACGCCAAATTCCAGAAAATCCACGCCTTCAATTTCCTCTATACAGTGCGAGTAATACTGCGCTGCGCCGCCTATGGCGTTCAAATACACGGCGCCGTATTCTTTGAGCGCGGCCAGGGTTTTGGCGCCCATTCCCCCCTTTCCGATAACGGCTCGTATGCCGAATTTCTTTATGATGTCGGCTTGATAGGGCTCTTCGCGGCTGCTCGTTGTCGGCCCGGCGCCGTTAATTCTCCATTTTCCATTTTCTTTCAACACGACAGGGCCGCAATGGTAAAGCACCTGGTCGTGCAGATCCACCGGAGCATCGTGGTCCATAAGGTAAGCATGAAGTGCATCTCGTCCGGTAAACATTTTACCGCTGACCAAGACAACGTCCCCGACTTTGAGCGAGCGGATTGTCTTCTCGCTAATCGGAGTGTTCAGCACTCTTTCCCTGCCGGTGAGAGAAATTCCTTCCTTTATCGCCATTCGAATAACGGGGGAGTCGTCTTTATAGAGCCATCGTTTGATTGTTCCGGTTGTTGCATCGAGAACAACGCCCTGCCGCCGGAACGCCCAGCAATCGTACGCCACAGAAACAAAAAAGCTGGCCGGCAGGCGGTTTTGCGCCGCAATCTTGCAGCCGATCAGCGTTGCTTTTCCGCCGAAACCCATTGTTCCGATGTTCAGCGTATTTGCGCTCTCCATGATGTTCGCTTCGAGCTTCGCAAGCTCGGGATTCGGGTTCACATCGTCGAGCATTCTGAAGAGCTGCTGCTTCGCCTGCTCGTACCCCGTTGCCCTGTCGCCGCCGACGGAGACACCTATCGCTCCAATCGAGCAGCCGTGCCCCTGCGCCTGCCATATCGCGTGCAGGATACATTTGCGAACGCCGTCGAGGTTCCTTCCGGCTTTGCCAAGATGGTCGAGGTTTGCCGGCAGGGAGTATTGGATATTCTTGTTCTCGCAGCCGCCCCCCTTGAGAATTAATTTCACTTCGATTTCTTTTTCATTTTCCCACTGTTCCCAGTGGATCACGGGAGTCCCCGGTCCCAAATTATTGCCGCTGTTTTTTCCCGTGAGCGAGTCGACGGAATTCTCCCGGAGTATGCCTGATTTTGTCGCCTCAGCGATCGCTTCGAGGATTTCTTTTTTCATGCGAAGCTGGTTTGCGCCAATAGGCGTGTGAATATAGAACGTCGGCATGCCTGTATCCTGGCATATCGGGGCAGTGTAGTCGCAAGCCATATCGACGTTCGTCGCGATTGTTTCGAGGGCTAGCGAAGATCGGGTGCCAGGTGTCTCTATGCTTGCTGCCCGCTTTATTGCAAGCCGGACGTCCGGAGGCAAATTTGTTGAGGCGTCCGTAATTAGGGTCAGCATGCTTCTCTTAAAATTGTCCATCATTGCTTCCTTTGGGGATCGGTCACGTTGTCGCCACTATTTTATGATATCGTCGCTCCAAAACGTTGTGTTGTCCGAATTGTTCACCAGAGCGATTTTCACAGGAACGATGGTGACTTGACCTTGAGTTCCAACGAACGCCTGTGACAAGTCGAATCTGAACCAGACTTTGAAAAAGATACTTGCTTCGTTGTTCTTTGCTTTTCGCGCAGTTTCTTTGTTCACATGCCAGGAGTATTCAGGTTTCGTTTTTAGGAGAAGATAGGCGAATTTATATCCGCGTTCATTCTTCTCGGAAAGCACAATATAAGGATTTTGAGGGCATGCAGTGACGATGTTTTGAGCGCTCGGAGGTACGACAATTTGCGTCGGCGAGGTGACGCTGTAGATTTGCGTATCGGCATTGTATTTCACGAGAGTCGCTTGCAATAAAACCGCAAAGAGGCGTTCCCCAATTTTTTTTGAAGCAGCGAACGTTTGAATCTTCGCGGCAATATCACTATGCCTCTGCTGGAGCCGTGATTCAAACTCGGCCGCAGTTTCAAATTCACTTCGAGTTAAGGATTCATCCAGATAATCATCGGCTCCCTTCTTCACGACATCCCATACCGATTTGACGACATCGGAAAAATCATTCGCCGCCAATGTCTGTTCCATCTCGGGCGCTTCCAGGGGAGTTTGTGCCAAGAGGCTGCCTGCTGCTGCAACGATGGCTATGATAATGAGGAAAACTTTCATTCAATGCTCCTTCAAATTCATACAGAAATTGTTTTCTTCTCACCTGCGAGGAACGAAACCACTCGTTCTGCGGTGCGTTCGGAATTGATAACGCAATCACCCACGGCAATTCCGCCCCGGTAATTGCCGGTGAGGAAAAATCCGGAGTTGCGTCGTTCGAATTCGTTTATATCTTCCATAACAGCGAGATGGCCGATGCGGTATTGCGGGATTGCTTTTTCCCACCGTGTTACATACGTGAATACCGGTGTACCAGCGACACTCATGATCGATCGTAGTTCCTGCATTACAAGTTCAACGAGCTCTGCATCGTTAAGTCCTGCAAGTTCCGGTTGCCGGGAGCCGCCGACAAACGAGGTCAACGCCGTATGGCCTGAGGGCGACCTGCCCGGAAAAAGAACGGAACTCCAGATTGTCCCGAGAATGTTACGATGTTCTTTTTCCGGAATGAGAAACCCGAAGCCGTCGAGCGGCCGCCGGATATCGCCGTTGGCGAATCCCAGATAGACCTCTGCCACCGGAGGATAATAAATGTTTTTGAGGGAAGTTGCAAGGGGGATATCAAGGGTTCCTATCATCGCCGCAGCGTGATGGGACGGAATAGCTAGTATTACTGCTTCTCCGATAAAGGCAAAGGGATTCCCATTCTCTTTTCCCATGACGTGAATACTCTTTTTCGCGGCGGTTCCGTTTTCTGAAATGGGCAGGATTCTTTCGACATGCATGTTCACGTGTACCCGTGAGCCAAGTGCTTTACCAATTGCATCCGGGAGCACCTGCATTCCGTTTTTGTATGAGAAGAGGCGCGACCGGTCCTTCGCTTTTTCAGCCCGTTTTTTCCTTTCCCGTGCCCCCAGAATTTGCCCTCGGACAAGCCCGCCATATTTTTTCTCGAGAGCGTATAATTTCGGGAACGCCGCTTGCACGCTGAGGTGTTCCGGGCTTCCCGCATACACGCCCGCCACGAACGGATTGATGGCATAGTCCAGAAATTCTCTTCCCAAACGCCGTATGACAAATTCAGCGATGGTCTCCTCCTTTTGAGCCCTGCCAATGAACGGTTCTTTGAGCAGGCGCAGTTTTCCCCGCAGCGACCACAATTTCGATTTCAAGAATAGAGCCGGTTTCATGGGCAATGGATAGAGAGCTCCATTGCGAAGGATATAGCGATTGTCTGCTGCCTCGTTGGCGTAGATGAGTTCGCTCCCGATGCCAACGTCGGCAGAGAGTTTCTTGAGGAGAGGAGTGGTCTCAAGCGCACTGTTCGGGCCTGTTTCGACAAGCCACCCGTTCTTGAAGAGAGTTTTCATCGTACCGCCGACATCGGAATCGTGTTCCAGCACGGCAACATCCACTCCCGCCTTGTGCAGCCACCAGGCGGTCGCAAGCCCCGTAATCCCCGCTCCGACGATGATGACAGAATGATGTTCAGACATTGTTTTCGTTTAATTCTTCAGTTGTTGAATGACGAGATCGGTGAGGCACGAAATGAATTTTTCGCTTGCGACGAGAGCCGGCATAACGTCGAAATATTTGACGCCGAGGCGATGTGCCTCGTCCCGAGCCTCGATCCCGATCTCCGAAAGCGTTTCAACATGGTCGCTAACGAATGCAATAGGTACGACAATGATGTGAGAAACTTTTTGCGCTGCGAGCGATTCGATTGTTTGAGTGAGCGACGGCTCAAGCCATCGTTGGGGACCCACTTTGCTCTGAAAGCATAGGTGGTGCGGCAGCCCAAAATTTCCGGTGTGGATGACACGCTCGTACGTCTTTTGAATGTGGATCGAGTACGGGTCTCCGTCCTTTACGAGCTTCACCGGAGTCCCGTGAGCGCTGAAGACGAGATGGACTTTTTTCAGATCATCTTTTGAAACCCGATCGAGCGAACGTCTGATGTTCTCGACGAGCGCGGCGATGTACAGCGGGTGCTCATAATAACTCTCAACCGGTTTCGTTGAAAAATGATCCGCATTCATTTTTTTTGCGACTTTGCTCCACTCATTGGCGCTTGACCCTGTCGTTACTTTCGAATACTGCGGGTACAATGGAAGAAGGACAATTTCTTCAACATTGGCTTTTCGGAGTTGTTCAATCACTTCCTCAGTCAGCGGATGCCAGTAACGCATGGCAACGTGCACCTCGGCGATAATTCCGTTTCTCTTGAGCGACTCCTGCAAGCTTTTTGCCTGCAGCATTGTTTGCGGGAGAATGGGAGAAGCTCCGCCGATATTCTTGTACAGTTCCCGCACTTTCGGGGCGCGCCGCGAAGATATGAATTTTGCAAGGGCCTTCCTGAAAAGAAACGCCCCCGGAAGGTCGATGATGTCCGGGTCGCAAAACAAATTGTACAAGAAAGGCTCAACCGCATCAAGCGAATCAGGTCCGCCAAGCTGAAAAAGGACAACCGCTGTTTTCTTTGCTTTCATGCTTTCCCATAGTCGTTTCGATCAAATAGGCCTTTGTTCAAAAATAGAAATCATCCTGAGCAAAGCCGCGACGCTATCCTACTCGCGAAGCCATCCCTTACCGGGAGAAGGACGGCGGTGTCCTTCAAAATAAAAATCTATTTTTGGGGAATGGCATGAGCTTAGACTGTTCGCGAAAAAATAGGCCGTTCCTTCATCATCTTCTCAAGGTACGCATCGAAACCCATCGCAATATTTCTGATGATCAATCTGCCGAGTCCGTTGACGACGATTTTGTCCTTCGTAAGAGTTACCAACCCATCGGGAACAAACGCTTCCAGTTTATACAGCGCATCGCTGAAGTAGTCGTCAAACGTTATGCCGAATTGTTTTTCAATTGCCGCTTTCTCCAATTCCATATCGCACATCAGCCGGATAATAACCGTTTTACGGATTTGATCGTCGGCCGACATTTTGTACCCGACGTTTGTCGGCAGTGAATTTGCCGTCAGGCTTTTATAGTACTCGGGGAGAGTTTTTTTATTCTGTTGATATGTCTCTTTGAAATGGCCGATCGCCGACATGCCGAACCCGTATAAATCGCAGCCTGCTTTTGTCGAGTACCCCTGAAAGTTACGGTAGAGCGTTTTGTTCTTTTGAGCAATCGCCATCTCGTCGGTCCGCTTGGAAAAATGGTCCATGCCGATGTTCCAGTAGCCCGCGTCAATGAGTTTCTCGATCGTCATCTTAAAAATCTGGAGCTTCAATTCCGGCGATGGGAGATGCTCCTGATGGATTAATTTTTGATGCGGCTTCAGCCACGGGACGTGCGCATAATTGAACACCGCGAGCCTGTCCGGCGAAATATCGATGATCGTGTCGACAGTCTTTTTAAAGGATGAAAGAGTTTGGTGGGGCAGCCCGTAGATCAAATCAAGGTTGATGCTTTTGAACCCAAGCTTTCTGCTCCAATTCACCGCGTCCCGCGTGATCGATTCCGGCTGGATGCGGTTCACAGCCTCCTGCACTTTTGGGTTGAAGTCCTGGACTCCCATGCTGATGCGGTTGAAGCCGCTTTCCCGCAGTGCTTTCACATGGTCGAACGTCAAGCCCCGAGGGTCAATCTCGACGCCCGCTTCGATATCGCCGGCGAAAGAGAATCGGTTCCTGATATATGTTCCGATATCCAGTATTTCATCCGGGTTGAGGTACGACGGTGTTCCGCCTCCCCAGTGGAGCTGCGAGACGTTGCGTTGTTTTGAAACCAACGGAGCAACCATATCAATTTCTTTTTTGAGATACGAGTTATACTCGCGAATGCGATCGCGGCTGTGCGTTACGAGCATAGTGCAGCCGCAAAAATAGCAGAGAGTATCGCAAAACGGAAAATGGAAGTAGAGCGAGAGATCCGACGAATCCTCTGCCGAATTTGTGCGGAGGATCTCGTCGCGGTATTCCTTGGCTCCAAATGAGGGTGAGAACACGGGTGCGGTGGGATAACTCGTGTAGCGCGGTCCCGGCCGGTCGTATTTTCGTAACAATTCAACATCAATGGATTCAAACTGCTTCATACTCTCGCGATTCCTTGTTCTAATGATATTGAACGCTAAAATGCTTTACAGCGTTCACGAACACCCGAACGTTTTCTACGGGTGTGTCGGGCAGAACCCCATGGCCGAGGTTGAAAATATGGCCGTTTCCTTTCCCAAATTTCTTAAGGACCATCTGCACCCCTTTTTCAATCCGCTCCGGAGTCGAATACAACATTGTCGGATCGAGGTTTCCCTGCAATGCCGTGTAACTTCCCACCATGTCGCGCGCTTTGCCAATGTCGACTGTCCAGTCAATCCCAACGACGGCCGCACCTGTGTCCGCTATTTTTTCAAGCGAGTGGCCGCAGTCCTTGCAAAATACAATGACGGGCGCGCCGTTGGTTTTGACCAACGAGAGAACTTGTTTGATGTACCGAAGAGAGAATTCCTCAAATTCTTCCTGTCCCAGAATTCCTCCCCAGGTGTCGAAGAGTTGAACGGCTTGCGCCCCCGCTTCGATTTGAGCGGAGAGATACGCTGCAACCGCCCTTGCCAACTTATCGAGAAGAAAATGTGCATCTCGTGGGGATGAAAAAATTAGTTCCTTGGCGTATCGAAAGTTTTTGGAACCGCGGCCTTCGACCATGTATGTCGCAAGTGTCCACGGCGAACCGGAAAACCCGATAAGCGGAACTTTGCCGCTGAGGTTCTTCCGAGTCATCCGAATCGCGTCCATCACAAATTTTAATTTTGAATTCGGATCGGGGACCGGAAGTTTGTCAATATCGGCACGGGATCGCAGCCGGGAAGGGAATCGCGGCCCGCCTTTGCCTTCTTCTATGACAAGTTCCATTCCCATCGCTTCCGGAACGACGAGGATGTCCGAAAATATTATTGCTGCATCGACACCGATTATATCGACCGGCTGAATCGTCACCTCTGCTGCAAGGTCCGGAGTTTTGCACAATGTGAGAAAATCGACTTTCTCCCGGATTGCCCTGTACTCGGGCAAATACCTCCCGGCCTGGCGCATGAACCAGACCGGCGTTCGCTCTACGTTTTCTCGTTTACATGCCCGGAGAAACAAGTCGTTTGATGGAAGTGGAGTTTTCAAAAAATGCCGTTTAAGTTATTTCTGGAATAGAACAATCCGGTTGGTGTTTGTTCCTGATTCGTTGTTTTGTATTCCCCAAATGTTTGCCGTCTTTGTAAATTCCTGTTTGTTGATAATGATCGCATCGCACCGAAATCCGGCATCGCCTCCAAGGGGAATGACGTGCTCTTCGAGCTTCATGGTTCCGTTCTGTACCTCTCCGACTTCGAAAGCGACATATCCGCCCGGCTTTGTAATCCGGAATAGCTCGTTGAAGACGCCTCCCATCACGCCTCTCCATTCGTCAATTGTTCTGGACATCGTGATCTTCGGCGCGGTCGCTTTGTCGTCTATTTTGTTGAACCAACACCGCAGCCAATTGTCGCTGGAATATTGGACGATGTTCAAAAAAGGAGGCGATGTTACCGTCAACTGAATCGTTCCGCTCTTAATGTGCGAAGTTCGTCTCGAGTCGGTTGAGAGGAATCGCGCGCGCAGCCGAATTGCCGCAAGGTTCTCGAACTCCTGTTCTGAAACTCGGTTTAGCAATGTCCGGGTTTTTTTGAGAATAATATTTTTAATATTGCGGTATTCCGGCGTTTGCTTCCTGAGCCTGTTGATGCGTATCTGGCTTTTCGGCTGCGTCGCCTGGTTCGGCGGCAGCGTATACACGGAGAAAAAGCCTGACGAATGGCCGGTAAGCCTGTTCGTCGCCACCATGCGGATCCATCGGTCGATTCTGTCTTCCTTCCGGTCTCTTTTCCTTTTTGATAAATATTTCTGAAGTGAGACAATTTCCGCTTCAGTCTCCGGGTGGAAGAACATCGATAAGTCGATACTGGCTTTCGCCTTTTTCGTGAACTTGATTTCGGCGAGCCGCTCTTCAATCTCATCCATTTCGGGGATGTCAAGCCGTGGTGCAGCGAGGATTTTGCTCAACGGGTTGACGTCATTTCCAATGACGTTCCTTTTTAACAAGGCCGCTTCGACAATTGTTGTTCCTCTTCCCATGAAAGGGTCGTAGACGATGTCTCCTTCAGCACTGTAGCGCTCTATAAAATACCGGGGAAGCTGGGGTTTAAAGCATGCACGGTATGAAATCTCGTGGAGCGATGATGCCTGCCGTTGTTTTGCCGTCCAAAACTCTCCGACGGTGCGCGTGGGAGCAATGCTGTCACGGATACTTTCTCTTTTTGCCGCGGCGCTATTCATAGTACCGTACAATTGAAGCAACAAGATTCGCCGATGTTGCATGTTCGGCAACAATGTGTACCGGAAGCGACACGTTCTTCGCTGCCGCGCCCGTCGTATGCCCGATCACAGCAATTGTTGTATTGTCCAGCAATTCCCCGGGTATCGTCGCTAAGAAATTTGAGACGCTCGACGGGCTGAAAAAAGTCACAACATCGATTTCATTTTTTTGCAGCTTCTGCTTGACCATCTCGGCATCCGTTTGCGAAGGCTGAATCGTTTCGTAGACGATCACTTCGTCGACGGCGGCTCCGTGTTCCTGGAGGGCAAAGGTCACAACATTTCCCGCAAGGTTTCCCTTCGGAAGAAGGAACCGTTTTCCTTTGACATCCGTCCGTGCAAGCGTGATGGCAAGATGTTTTGCGTCGTACACCGCGGGCATCGCTGCAACCGGAACGTTGTATTTGTCGACGGCCGATCTGGTTTTTTCTCCCACAGCGTAGACCGTCTTCTCAGCAATGATTTTTGCAGTGCGGCCGCCCGCCAGACAGACCCGTGCGAAAAAATTTTCCGCTGCGTTCACGCTCGTAAGAACGATCGCATCGTAGTTCTCGATTTTGGAGATCGCTTTATCGCACTCCGCCCATGACTGCGGCGGGACAATCTGAATTGTCGGGTACAATATCACCGATGCGCCAAGTTGTTGGAGCAATTTAATGAATTCTGCTGCCTGTTCTTCCGTTCGGGTGACAAGAATTGTTTTGCCGAGAAGAGGAGAGTGCGCTTGAATTGTTGAATGCAATGGTGGAGTTTCCGGCATATGGGTATCAGCTTCCCGACATTCTAATTTCCTGCAGAATCTCATCTGCCCCTTGCTTGAGCAATTCCTGTGCAAGCGACACGCCGAGTTTTTCCGAATCATCAGGGGCGCCGCTGATTGTTCCGCGGACCATTTTTTTCCCGTTGAGGCTTCCTACTACTGCATCCAGGTGAAATTGTCCCGCCACGATCCTTCCGTATGTCCCGATAGGAATTTGGCACCCTCCTTCGAGGAAGCGGAGCAACGCGCGTTCGCCCGCCGTTGTTTGACAAGTGGGAGGGTGATTCAACGGCTCCAGTGTCGAAGCGAGGAACGAATCATCCGAGCGGAATTCGATCGCAAGCGCTCCCTGTCCGACTGCCGGAAGGATCAATGTCGGAGGCAATACCTCCGAGATGATTTCCGACCAGCCAAGGCGGGTAACGCCGGCTTTTGCTAGCAGCATTCCGTCCCACTCCGACTCTTCGAGCTTCGCACGGCGCGTTTTCAAATTCCCTCGGATATCAACAATGTTCAAGTCGGGCCGATGGCTAAGCAGCTGACATTTGCGGCGCAGACTTCCCGTCGCGATCGATCCGTTCTTCGGAACGGCGCTCAATGAGCGGTGTTTCTTCTTAGGATGAGAAATGAACACATCCCGCACGTCCTCACGCTCGGTGATCGCCCCGATTGTCAAGCCGTCCCCCAGATTAGTCGGAACATCCTTTAAGCTGTGGACAGCAAGGTCGATCGTTTTTTCAAGCAGGGCATTTTCAATTTCTTTTGTGAACAAGCCCTTATCGCCGATTTTTGAAAGAGGCGAGTCAAGAATCTTGTCGCCGGTCGTCTTAATCACCGTTGTCTCGATCGCGAGCGAAGGATAAAGCTGTTGAAGCCTCTTCGCAACCCAATTCGACTGCCAGAGGGCAAGCTCGCTGCCGCGGGTCCCGATGGTTATCTTATTCTTCGAACTCATTCTTTCGGCGGTTGCTGTTTGTGTAATCCGAACAGGGAACGGACGATGTGAAGCTTTTTGTGTTTTTCTTCTTCGCTTTCTTCGTTTCCGTTCTTCAAATTCGTGGTCGGAAGGTGAAGGAGTTTATTCACGATACGTTTTGTCACCAGATCGACTAACTCCCTGTCCTCTGCGGAAAAGCGGTTAATATTCTTTTCGACCTCCTCATGCCGAACATGCTCGAAATGAGTCCGCAGGTCATGAATTGTCGGATTGACCTGAAGCGAGTTGTACCAATTATAGAACTCCGTCAATTCTTCCAGAATAATTTCGTTGACTCGGGGAATTTCTGATTTTCTTTTCTGGACATTCCGATCAATGATGACCGAAATACCATCCATGTCGTGTAAGAACACGTTATCAATTTTATTTGCCTCGGGATCTATATTGCGCGGCACGCCGATGTCGATTATAAATAGCGGTTTATGGGATCGTTCTTTCATCGCTCGCTGGACGTCGCTTTTTGTGATGACGTACTGTTCGCTCGCAATCGACGAGACAACGATATCCACCTGGGCGAGCATTTGATGGAGCGATTCAAAGTCGACAGCTTTTCCCCCGAGAGCCGCCACGAGTTCTTCGGCTTTGGCTTTTGTCCGGTTTGCAACAAAGATTCCGCCGATGTTCCGCCCGACAAGATGTTTTGCGGTCAACTCGCCGGTTTCTCCGGCGCCGATGAGCAGGGCCGTCTTTTTTGAAAGATCTGAGAAAATCTTGTTTGCCAGTTCTACCGCTGCGTAGCTGACAGAAACGGCTCCTTCGGTAATTGTCGTCTCGGTCCGTGTCCGTTTGCCGACATGATACGTGGACTGCAGGAGGCGGTGAAGAAAAGGTCCTGCCGCTTTCTCTTCGTACGCGATGTTGAAGTCGTCTTTAATTTGACTGAGAATCTGGATATCCCCGATGATCATGGAATCGATTCCGGACGCAACTTTAAACAAATGGCTTATTGCGTTCGTCGAAATCATGTGATACATATGTTCGCGTTTTACGGCGCTCCCCGCAGATTTCATTCCAATCAATTCGTCTTTAAGGAGATTGATATCCGGAACGGCACTGGTACCGCTGCTTCCATTGGCATCGTAGACGCCGTACAGTTCGGTCCGGTTGCAAGTTGAAACGATGAAACATTCGGTAAACGGCTTGCCTTTCAGAGCGGCAACGGCAGCCCGAATTTCATCGCTCGACATCCACAACTTCTCCCGTACCTCAAGAGGCGCGGTGCGGTGATTAATTCCAACAGCAACAAGATTCATAAAGTGGCAATACAGCAAACACGATGGGGATCAATAGAATTTATGGAACGCGCTGAAATATACGTTGATAATCGTCAGCGAAAAGAATGAAACCGCAAACGCAATAATCGAAAGGATCATGATCTTTCTTCCCTGCCAGCCGATTGTTTTTTTTGCCCCCAATCCGACTCCGTACATCGCCCAGATGAACACCGTTCCGATCAACTTCGGGTCAAAGTACGAAAAATGTTCAAATGCGCGGGGGAGCCAGAACAATCCCACAGAAATTGCTATGGTCAAAAATGAAAATCCAACGACGATCGACAGCATCGACATTCTTTCAAGCGTCTCCAGGTTGGGGAGCTTGGTGTATATGACGCCGAAACGGCTCGATTTGATATGGTGATAAAGCATCAAATATAAAAATCCGTAGACCGCAGAAATTGCAATGGCCGCGTAGCCGAGCAGCGCGCTGGAGACGTGGATGCCCAGCAGGTAACTTCGTAATATTGGTTTTACTTCGGACAGGTCTTCGATAAAAAGGGAAGAGAATATTTGGAAAAGAAACGCGAGGATGAGAATAAAGTACCCGGTATTTTTGACTTTCGTTTGAAATTCAATGACGGCGTATGCGGCGGCGATAGAGAACGAAATGATGGACATTATTTCAAATATCGTCGTGATCGGCGGATGATCAAACAATACCGTCCGCAATAGAAGGTAGCCTAAGTGTACGGCTAGGGTAATAAGAAGCAGGGGCGTTTTTACGCGCTTTGCGAGAACCGAGTCCTTGAAGAAGGCTTTGGCATACGCCCACACCGTCCAAAAATAGAGGACTGGAAGGACAATAGTGAACGTATCAATGACTGTCTTCATGCATTTTCCCTGATAATTTCACCCTACTATACAAATTTACGCAAACGTTGAAGGATAAGCAAGGCGGGGTAGTGGGGTCTTTTGCTTCTCATCGTAAAAACTGATGTTCACCCTGATCCCGCCGAAAAGCGGCGGGACGCGACGGTCTCCTTCTGAGTCATAGGCTCATGCGCCTCCGGCGCAGACGCGCTCCGC
>Ga0265329_10000330_pt1 | contig 25173 bp, 15 predicted proteins | sample 41627metaG_FD_202091 | JGI IMG/M metagenome (GOLD analysis project Ga0265329, IMG submission 202091) | Rhizosphere microbial communities from Carex aquatilis grown in University of Washington, Seatle, WA, United States - 4-16-27 metaG | ecosystem: Host-associated > Plants > Roots > Rhizosphere...
TCCTCGACCACCTTGGGGGGCTGGCCGGCTCCATGGCCAGCCGGCCCGACGAGCCCGTGGCCAGCCTGGCCTTGGTCTCGCAGGCGGAGGCCCACCACCTGATCGAGAGCTGGCGCGGACCTGCGCGAGCGCGCGCGGCGCGGCCACTTCATCGATACGTGGAGGATCACGCGGCCCGCGCCCCGGATTCGGTCGCCGTCAGCTTCCGAGATCGACAGCTCGATTACGGTGCGCTGAACCGGCGAGCCAATCGCCTGGCGCGTTACCTGCTCGCGCACGGGCTCGAGCGCGGCGGCCGGGTGGCGGTGTGCATCGACCCCTGCGCGGACGTGGCCGTCTGTCTGCTGGCGATCTTCAAGGCCGGGGGGGTCTACGTCCCGCTCGAGCCGTCCTATCCGACCGAGCGGCTGGCCCTGATCCTGGAGGATACGGCGCCCCAGGCTCTCCTGACCCGGGCCGCGTCGGCCAGGAACCTGCCTCCGACCGCGGTGCCGATGTTCTGGCTCGACACGGAGGCCGAGCGGCTCGATCTCTGCGTCGACGTCGATCTGACGGGGCCGGAGCTCGAGGTGGACCTCGCGCAGACGGCCTTCATCATCTACACCTCCGGGACCACGGGGAGGCCAAAGGGGGTGATGCTGTCGCACGGCAACCTCGTGCACTACGTCCTCTCGGCGCGAGATCGCTACGGCTTCGGGCCAGGGGATGTGTTCCCGGCCTTCGCCCGCTTCACCTTCAGCATCACGTTGTTCGAGACCCTCCTGCCTCTGGTGGCCGGCGGGCGGGTGGTGGTCCTCGAACGGGACCATGTGCTCGACTTCAAGAGGCTCGTCCCCACCCTCGAAGGCGTGACCGCCATGCATGCCTCGCCGAGCCTCCTGCGGCGGCTGCTGGCCTTCGTGCGGGAAAATGGCGTCGCGCCCGAGATCTTTCGAAGGCTCCGCCACGTGTCCTCGGGAGGAGATCTGGTCTCGGCGGATCTGATGGAATCGCTGAAGCCGATCTTTCGGGAGGCCGAGCTCTTCGTGATCTATGGGTGCAGCGAGGTGAGCTGCATGGGCTGCAGCTATGCCGTTCCCCGGGACGCGACCGTGACCCGAAGCTTCGTGGGGCGCGCCTTCGAAAACACCGCGGTTCGGCTCTACGATGCCCGCATGAACCTGGTCCCGATCGGCGTCGCCGGGGAGATCTACTTCAGCGGAGCGGGGGTGGGCGAGGGCTATCTCGACCGAGCCGACCTGACCCGGGAGCGGTTCCTCGACATCGATGGCGAGCGCTTCTACCGCACGGGCGACCTCGGGCGGTTTCACGCCGACGGAAACCTCGAGATCCTCGGTCGCACCGACTTCCAGATCAAGCTCCGCGGGATCCGCATCGAGCTCGGCGAGATCGAGTCCACGCTGCGGCGGGCCCCCGGCGTGCGGGAAGCGGTGGTGGCGGCGCAGCCACTGGGACGTTCAGCGGCAACCAGCGGCCACGCGGGCGACGGGGCTCGAGCCGCCACATCTGCGGAGGATCTCGCTCTGGTCGCCTACGTCGTCCCAGGCCCGGGGCAGCCCCCACGGGGCCGTGACCTGCGGAAATTCCTGCAAGCCCAGTTGCCCGATTACATGGTGCCGGCCGCGTTCGTCTTCCTCGATCGGTTGCCGGTGAACCTCAACGCCAAGGTGGATCGGCGGGCCTTGCCTCTGCCCACCCCGGCCGACCTCGCGCGGTCGCGGACGGTCTCGCCGCCACGAACCCCGCTCGAGCGTCGGTTGGTGGCCATCTGGGAGGCGGTGCTCGGTGTGCAGCCCATCGGGGTGGACGACGGTTTCTTCGAGGTCGGGGGCAACTCCCTGCTCGCGCTCGAGCTGATGGTCCGCATCGAGCGCGAGCTCGGAAAGACCTTGCCGCTCAGCACGCTGCTGAGCGCGCCGAGCGTCGCCGAGCTGGCGGCCGGGCTGGATGCTGCGACCGAGGCTGGGGGCAGAGGCAAGGTGCACCCGCAGCTGGTGGTCCTGCGACCGGCCATCGCTGGCGGCGGGGGCGGCGTCGGACGGCCGGGCGTGAACGGTCGGCCGCCCATCTTCTTCATCCACGACGGCGACGGGGAGGTGTTGCCCTACCGAAACCTGGCCTTGCGGCTGCAACCCCAGCACGCCGTGTACGGCATCCGGCCTTACAGCCGGGGCGATTTCCCCATGCTCCACACCCGGCTCGGCGACGCGGCCAGCCACTACACCGACCTGATCTGCCAGGTGCAGCCACGGGGACCTTATTTCCTCGGGGGACTGTGCATCGGCGGCTTTCTCGCCTTCGAGGTGGCGCTCCGGCTGCGCGCCCGGGGAGAGGTGGTGGGGTTGGTCGCGCTCATCGATGCCGCGCACGTCAAGGCGGTCCCGAGGAGCGTGGCGGCCACCCGGCTCGGCCGCGCATCGGCGTCGGTGCGGGGAGGAGCGGCCAACGAGGTCGATGGACGGGCGACGCCGCCGGCAAGGACGCTGGGGCGCATCTTGCCCGTGGCCAAGGTGCTCGGTCGCAAGACCCGGAACCTCATCGCCTACGAGCTGCGAACCCGCAGCAAGACCACGCGGAATGCCGTGAAGATCGCGGCGCTTCGTTACCACCTCGATCGAGGCCTGCCGCTGCCACGGGCCCTGGAGAAGATCCCGGTGTCGGTGGTCCTCCGCTCCGCCGAGCGGGAATACGTGGCTCCGCGGCCCTACCCGGGCGAGGTGGTCTTGTTCCGCGCCACACGCAAGGACCGTGCCTTCGACGGAACGCTGGTCGACGACACCCCTTACGTCGAGCTGTTTCGGGAGCCCTTGCTCGGATGGCAAGGTCGGGCCGACCGGCTCGTGGTCCATGACAACCCGGGTGGGCATTCGAGCATGTTGCAGGAGCCGAACGTGAGAGAGCTGGCCGAGAGGATCCAGAGCTACATCGACGCGGCGGCCCCGAGCGGCAGCGAGGCGCGGGAGCCCGGCCGCGAGGCGCGGGAGCCCGTCACCGAGCGGCGGTCCTCGTGAGCAGCGCGGGAGGGCCATCCCCGAGCGCGGACCAGCCGACCGTGGTCATCGTGATCGTCAACTACCGAACCGCCCGTCTCACCATCGAGAGCCTGGCGGCCCTGGCCACCGAGATGCGATCCCTTCCCGGGGCGCGGGTGACGGTGGTGGAGAACGCCTCGGGCGACGATTCGGCGGCGCGGATTCGCGCGGCCTTGACCAGCGAGGGCTGGGACTGGGCCTCCCTGGTCGAGGCCGGGCGAAATGGGGGGTACGCCTTCGGGAACAACCTCGCGATCAGGCCGTGCCTGGAGGCTCCCCAGCCGCCCGACTTCTTCCTGCTGCTCAATCCCGACACGCGCGTCGAGCCGGGCGCCGTCGGGGCGCTGCTCGAGTTCATGGAAGGCCGCCCCGAGGTGGGGATCGCGGGCAGCTGCCTGCTGAACCCCGACGGGACGTCCTGGTCGACGGCTTTTCGATTCCCGAGCGTGCTGAGTGAGCTCGAGGCTGGGTTTCGACTCGGGCCGCTCACCAGGCTGCTCGAGCCCTGGGTCGTGCCGATGAAGATGGGCGACGAAGCGCGACAGGTCGATTGGGTACCGGGCGCCAGCATGATGATCCGGCGGGAGGTCTTCGAAACGGTGGGCCTCATGGACGAGCAATACTTTCTCTACTTCGAAGAGACCGACTTCTGCCTGCAGGCCCGGCGCGCCGGGTGGTCGTGCTGGTATGTGCCGGCCAGCCGGGTGATGCACATCGCCGGTCAGAGCACAGGGGTGACCGACCGCGATGCCGCCCCCCGGCGTCGCCCCCAGTACCTGTTCGATTCGCGGCGGCGCTACTTCGTGAAGAACCACGGGCTCGGGTACGCGGCTCTGGCGGATGTGGCGTGGTCCGTTGGTCTCGCCTCCTGGAGGCTGAGGCGGCGGCTGCAAGGCAAGCCCGACCGCGATCCACCGTCCCTGCTGGTGGACTCGGTGCGCAACAGCGTGTTCTTCAAGGCGCCGTCGATGCCCCGAGGGTCTTCCCGCCAGCGGTGAGCTGGCGGTGGCGTAAGGAATTGAAATGGCTGGAGTTCTGCGATTTCCGAGAAACCGTGGGCCTCGAACACCGCTCCCGTCACTGCGGCTCCGGAAATGTTCCCACCCGACGAGCCTCGAGAGCTTGCCGCCAGGCTCATCCCGAAGCCTGCATGCCGCCATGGCCGCCGCTTCCCGTGCCATCCCGCCTTCCGCATCGCATGCGTGGTGGTCGGCGCCAGCTTGGCGCAGGAGGCGTGCACCGGGGCAGTCGGCGGCGGCGCCGGCGCCGGAATGCGCGGGACGGTCGGGGCCGCTCCCGCCGCGGCACCAGGCGGTGGGGGCTCCTCCAGTGCCGGCTCGGGCGCCGGCGGCGGAGGAGCGTCGAGCGGCGCAGGCGTCGCCGACACGGGTTCGACCGCCAGCCCGCCCACGAGCTCTGGCCCCGGCGGCAATGGCAACGGCAATGGGATGCCGGATCCGGGGGTGGTTGCGGGCGGGATGACCGGCCAACCGGGGGCCAGCAGCGCCCCGATCGCCACCCCGACCATCGCCCGCTTGAGTGAAGCGCAATGGGCGAACAGCGTGCGCGATCTGTTGCTCCTGCCCAACCCCGGCGACTTGACCCTGCCCACCGCCGACGCGGTGGTGCGGCTCGACAACGAAGCCGATGCGCTCTTCGTCAACCAGCCCCTGCACGACGATCTGCAGGCCGCCGCGGAGAGGCTGGCCACCACCGTCGCCAGCGACCCGATCGCCATCGCGCGCCTGGTTCCGAGCAACGCGCCCACCGACACCGCGGGCAAGGGCCAGGCCTTCATCCAGGCTTTCGGGCGGCGCGCGTACCGGCGGCCGCTGACGTCGACCGAGCTCCAGGCCTACGTGGCCCTGTTCAACCAGGGGCCGATGCTCACGACCGGGCTCGCCGACTTTGCCGCCGGGGTCGAGGTGGTGCTCGAGGCCTTCCTGCAGTCGCCGAACTTCCTCTACCGCACGGCGCTGGGTGGCGTGGCCACTCAGGGCCGTGCGCGCCTCACCGACTTCGAGATCGCGGCCAACCTGTCGTACGCGCTCACCAACTCCACCCCGGACGCGACCCTCTCGGCGGCGGCGGACAATGGAACGCTGGGCACGCTCGGGGCGACGGGCACGCTCGGGGCGACGGGCGCGCTCGCGACCGAGGCCAGGCGCTTGATCGCCACCGACGCGGGAAAGGCCGCCGTGGATCGCTTCTATTTCCAGCTCTTCGGCCTCGGGCAGTACGACACGCTCGAGAAAGATCCGACCGTGGCGCCGCAGTTCACGGCCGCGGTCGGACCCATGCTGCACGCCGAGACCCAGCGGTTCCTGCAGTATCTCTTCGCCCAGAACGGGACCTTGCGGGACATCTTCACCTCCCCGATCACCTTCGTGAACAAGACCGTCGCCGGCCTCTACGGGCTGAACGCGGCGGCGGCCACGGACGACGTCTGGACCCAGGTCTCGCTCGATCCGGTCGAGCGTGCGGGGGTGCTGACGCGGCTCGGCTTCCTCGCGTACTACGGTCACGACGGGACCGTGCAGGACTCCATCCACCGCGGCGTCTACATCAACCGGCGCTTGCTGTGCAGGGATCTGTCGCCGCCGCCCGGGGTGGTCCTGCCCACCATCCCGGTGGCCATCGGGCCGAACCAGACCAACCGGCAGATCGTCAACGCCATCACCGGACCCGGGACGTGCGGGGCTGGCTGTCACGGGACCCTGATCAATCCGGCCGGGTTCGCGTTCGAGAACGACGATGGTCTCGGGACCTTTCACGCCGCGGAGAACGGACAGCCGGTGGATGCGTCCGGGAGCTATCCGTTCACCGACGGGGCGCGCACGTACACCGACTCGGCCTCGTTCAGCCGCGCCCTCGGCGACAGCGCCCAGCTGCACGCCTGCCACGTGACCAGCTGGGCGGCGAACCTCTACGCCCGCATCCCGCGGGTCGGCGACCTGGCGGTGGCCGCCACGGTGGCGCAGAGCTCCCTCACCCAGAACCTCGCGAGCGTGGACGTGGTGGTGGCCCTGGTGACCGCCGATGCCTTCGTAACCCGGGTTCAGGGACCATGAGGCCCATGACGACCATGGCGACGGTGGTGAAGCCGACGATGAAGCCGAGGCCGACGATGAGGACGACCACCATCGAGACCTTCGCGACCACCACCGACATCCCCGCCCGAACCTTTGGACGGCGCAGCTTCCTGGTGGGGGCGGGGGGCGTGACCCTCGGGCTGCCGATGCTCGAGGCGCTGTCGCCCAGGCGGGCGCGTGCGGCGACCTCGTCTGGGGCGGGGGCGGCGGCGGGGGCGGCGACGCCGCCGTTTCTCGGGATCATCTGCAGCGCCAACGGCGTGGTCCAGGCCAAGGCCGGTGAGGCCGAGGCGTGGTGGCCGAGCCAGGTCGGCGCGCTGACGACGGCCTCGATGGCCGCGGATCAACCGACGCGGGCGACGGGCGAGCTGTCGGCGTACGCGGACCGGTTGCTGCTCGTGCGCGGGGTCGGGCACTCCGCGGCGGCTACCGGGTGCAATCACGCGTCGGCCTGCGCGCAGATCCTGACCGGAACGCCCACCGTGATGGGCAACTCGAACCAGGCCGTCTCGTCGAGTGTCTCGGTCGACACGGTGATCGCCAAGGCGGTCAACCCGCCGGGGGTCGAGCCGCTGTTCTTGCACGCCGGGATGTACGCGGCGGGTGGTTCGGGCTTCAACGTCCCGTCGTACATCTCGTACATCGCCGGTGGGCAGCAGCGTCCCGGCATCGACTCCCCGCTCAAGGCGTATCAAAGAATGACCGGAGCGCTCGGCGCGGGGGCCGGGGCCGGTGCCGGTGCCGCCAGCGGATCGTCGGCGGGCGCCTCCGCCGATCCCCTGGCCCTGCGGCGCAAGAGCGTGAACGACCTGCTGCGGGCCGAGATCACCGCGCTCGAGGCCAGGCCCGAGCTCACCGCCGACGACCGGGCTCGCCTCGACCAGCACTTCTCCACCATTCGCGACATCGAGGTCAAGATCACCAACGCGAGGTTGTCGGCGGCACAGATCGCCCAGATGACCACGGCCGACGCCACGCCGTACGCGGCGGCCCTCCACGAGACCGTCCAGACCCTGCACATGGATCTGATGGTCTTCGCCCTGTCCTCGGGCTACACGCGGGTCGCGGTGCTGCAGGTGGGTGACCGCGAGGACGACCACGTCTACACCATCAACGGCACGAGCGTGCAGTTCCACACCGCCTCGCATCGGACGCTGCCGAACTCGTACAGCCTGTGCCAGAGCATCGACCGGATCCAGATCAACCACTTCAAGTACTTCCTCGATCAGCTGTCGGCCATCCAGACCCCGAGCGGCCCGCTCCTCGACCAGGGGGTAGCTGTCAACACCAACCAGCTGTCCACCGGGCCGGATCATGGGTTCAAGCCGCTGCCGTTCATCCTGGCCGGGACGGCAGGTGGTTTCTTGAAGAAGGGTCAGCTCATCGACGTCGGGAGCGTGTCGACGTCGGTGATGCTGAATACGCTGGCCGCGGCTCTGGGGGTCAACACGAGCATGGGCGGAAGATCGGGCACCATCGGCCAGATGCTGGCCTAGTGTCCTGTCTGAGAGATCCCTTACATATGTCGACGACGATCCAGCCCGGCCACTGCGTTGCTCCTCCTCACCGTATCTACGGGTACGCCTCGTCGTGGCGCCTTGCGGCCGGCCCGGCTCGTCGACGACATATGCAACCTATTTCTCAGACAGGACACTAGAGGGCACGCGTTGCACGCCTCTTCACACCACCTGCGCCTCGCCCAGCTCTTGCTGGTCGCGGCGGTGATGGCGGCGGCAGAAGCCTGCTCGTCTCCGAGAGGTGGCCCGGCCGCTGAGGCGGCGACCGGCGGCATGGGCGGACCTGGGCTCGGCCGAGGGGGCGCGTCCGGCATGGACTCCGGTCCGGGCGCGGGCCAGGGTCGAGGCGGGGATTCCGCCGCGGATGCCGGGGGAGGCGGTCTGGGAGGGGCCGGCCCCCGCGCGGGTGGTGCTGGATCGTCGCCCGAGCCGGTTCCCACGCTCGGCGGCGCGGGCGGCGCGGGCGGCGCGGCACGCGGGATGGCTGGCGGCGCGGCTGGCGGGATGGCCTCGACGTCTGGCTCCGGCGCATCCGGGGGCTCCGGGAGCTCGACCTCCGCCGATGCCGGCAGCGGGCGCGACGGCGGATCGGACGACGCGCCAGGCATGTCGCCGCCACCGCCCCCGCCACCAACGCCGTCCTCCGCTTGTTCGGGTCTGTTCTGCGAGGACTTCGAGAAGGGCGTGATCGACCCGGCCGTCTGGGATGTCGAGGTCAACGGTGGACAGCCCGCGCCCGCCCTGGTCAGCCAGGCCGGGCTCGTCGCCCACGGTAAGTACGCCGCACACTTCCACGCCAATCCGAGCGTGGTCAGCTACGACTTCATCATCACCAAGAGCCCGCCGCCGGGGCTCGGCGGCCACCACTTCGGGCGGGCCTACTTCCTGGTGACGCCGATGCCGCCCGCCAACCACACCGAGTTCATCTACGCCGGGACCACGGGTTTCCCACGCTACCAGTACCTCGAGATCGCGAGCGTCTCCACCTCGAGCTGGCAACTGACCTATGTCGACGAGGTGCCGCCGGTCACCGGGGAGGACTACCACTCGGGCGGCACGATCCCCCTCGGGAGATGGTTCTGCCTCGAGTGGGAGCTCAGCGACACGCCCGATCGGGCCGTGGTGTACGTGGACGGCGCGCAGGACTTCGCCGAGGACGCGTTCAGCTATGGTGGGTCCATGACGGGGCTGGTGGGAGGGTTCGCCGCCTTTGGGTTCGGGTACCACGCCTGGCACCCCGCGACGTATCCCTTCGACCTGTACTACGACGACATCGTCCTCGACACGAAACGCGTGGGATGCCTCGAGTGATGGCGGTTTTGCGCTACTCTTGGCAGGACGTCGATGAGCACTGCCCCCGATGACGGACGTGCGAGCGATGACGGACGTGCCCCCGATGGCGGACATCCTGTCGACAGCGCCGACGTGGCGCTTGCCCGGGCGGTGGTGGCGGGCGAACCATGGGCCGAGCGGGAGGTCTGGGAGCGTTACGCGCCGATGGTCCACGGGGTCCTGCGCCGCGCGCTCGGTCCCGGGCACGACTTCGAGGATCTGCTTCAGGACGTCTTCTTGCGGGTCTACGATCGGGTGCCGGGTCTGCGCGAGCCGAGCGCGCTGCGCAGCTTCATCTACTCCATCACCATCCGGGTGGTGCGCTGGGAGATCCGGCGCGCGCAGTCGCGCCGACGGCGGCAGGCGGCGGCCCTCGAGCACCGCGATGGTCTGGAGATGGTCACGGCCGATCCGGAGACGCGGGATCTGGTGGTCCGCGCCCAGGCCGTGCTCGACGGGCTGCCCCCCCGCGAACGAGCGGTCTTCGTCCTGCGGCACGTCGAAGGCAAGGAGCTCTCGGAGATCGCCGAAGGCCTGGCGATCTCACTCAGCACGGCCAAGCGCTGGCTCAAGCACGCAGTCGCCCGTATCGATGCGGGCATGCATCGGGATGGCCGCCTCTCGAGGATGGTGAAGGGAAGACCAACCACATGAACCGCGAACACTCGCCAGGACGGGACATCGAGGAGCACATCGAGTCCTTCGCCGATCTCGCTCGCCAGATCGGCCCGCCGCTGACCGCCCGCCAACGCGCGGTCGGCTGGCAACGTCTGCGGCAGACGATGGCGACCCGGGGGCCGCAGGTCGAACCGGAGCGCGCGCCAGGATGGTCTTGGTTCGGGTGGCTGGGGAGAAACCCGCTGCGTCTGGGCCTGGCGGTGTCGGTGCTGGTCGTCGCGGCTGTCGCCGTCCCGGTGGGCTGGCGATGGTCGCACGCGAACCGGATGGGCGCGCGCGCGCTCGAATTCGTGGTGAACGGAGGGGCAGCGTCCCGCCGGCCAGCGGTCGAGAGCGGGACGGTCGGGCAGGTGGTGTCGTCCCGTGGCGGCGACGCGCAGGTCGTGTTCACCGATGGCTCGCGGGTGGCCTTGCATGAGGACGCCCGGCTCACCGTCCTGGCGCTGACGCCGAGGGGAGCGGAGGTGCGGCTCCTCGAAGGGGTCGTCGAGGTCGACGTGCGCCACCGATCGGACACGGCCTGGACGTTCGAGGCGGGTCCGTACGCGGTGCGTGTCGAGGGAACCTCCTTCGAGCTCGGATGGAACGCCGCCAATCGGCGACTGTCCCTGAAGATGCACACCGGGCGCGTCGCGCTCGGACAACCCGCGGGCGGTCGACCGTGGCGCAGCGTGGTGGGCGGCGAGTCCGTGTCGTTGCTGGACGGGGAAGAAGGCAGGCCCGTCGGGCCTGACGCGACCGAGGGGGGCCCGCCGAGGGCGGGCTCGGGCGGCGCGCCCCGGCCTCCATCGGCGGGGGCAGCGGTGGAGCCGGCGACGGGGCCGCAGCCGGCGCGGGTGGCGGCTCCGGTGTCGACGGGTGAGGCGCGGCCGCGCACGGAGGACCGGAGCCGCGCCCGCGCGGGCGGTGTCGGTGTCGAGCACCGGTCGGTGGGCCCGACGCCTCGACATGCGGCGTGGGCGTCATTGCTGTCGAAGGGGGCGTTCGAGGCCATTGTCGCCGAGGCCACCCAGACCGGCATCGACGCGTGCCTGGCCGCCGAGGGCGACCAGAACCTGGCGGCGCTGGCCGACGCCGCTCGCTACACCCATCGCGCGGGGCTGGCGCGCCAGACCTTGCTGGCATTGCGCGCTCGGTTCCCGGGCTCGAGCCGGGCGCGGGACGCGGCGTTCTTCCTGGCACGCATCGACGAGACCGCGCGCCCGCCTTCCGAGGAGGCGCTCGACTGGTACGCACGCTACCTCGAGGAGTCACCGCGCGGCTCGTACGCCGAGGAGGCGCTCGGGCGTCAGATGATCTTGCTCGGGCGACGGCCGGACGGCCGCGGGCGCGCCCGCAGCGTCGCGAGCCGATACCTCGAACAGTATCCGCACGGCCTCTACAGCGGCGAGGCCTCGGGGTTGCTCCCGGATCCCGCGGCTCCGTGAGCACGCTCGGGGCGGCGGTATGCCTGATGGTGCTCGCAACGGGGGCACCGGTTCCTGCGCCGACGGCGCCCATCCTCCCGGGAGCCGGGGAGTCGATGACCCCGACGGCGACACCGACGGCGACACCCGTGCCGGCTGTCGCTGTCGCTCCGGCGGACGGGGAGGCCCCCGCGAAGGTCATCGCGGTGATCGCCCCAGCTGACGCCGACGCGGCGGTGACCGAGGCACTGAGTCGGTTCAAGGGCGAGGCGAGCGCGGTTGGATTCGCGGTGGTGGTGCTGCCGGGCGCGGCCTCGCCGACCGTGACGGCGACGGCGATGGCCACGCAGATGGAGGATGCGGCCCGGGCGGCGTCGGCCGTGGCCACCGTGGCGTTCGTCGTCGGTGGCGATGCGCGGGCGCTCGACGTGTGGTTCACCGATCGGCACACCGGCAAGACGGTGCTCGGTCACATCGCGGCGGACCGCGAGACCGGCGAGCGGGCCTCGGGGGTCCTGGCCGTGAAGGCGGTGGACTTTCTGCGGGCGCGTCTCATCGATTTTCTGGCCACCCGCCCCCGGCCGCCTGGTCCTCTGGCGGGGGCTCCGCCGAGCGGGCCGTCGCCGTCGCCGTCGCCGTCGCCTCGAGCCGAAGCCTCGGGGCATCCGGCCGCGCGCTTCGACCTCGCGATGGGGGTCGGGCTCTTGCACAGCTTGCAAGGCCTCGGCACGACCGTCCTGCCCGTGCTTCGCGCCGCCTATGTGCTCGGCGGCTGGTCGGCGCTGCGGGTCACCCTGGGCGGGCTCGGTACGCGGACCGAAGCGCGGCGGGTGATGGGCGGAGCTGCAAGCGTCCACCAGGATCTCGCGACCCTGGACTGGGTCGTCACGCTCGGTCACCGCTGGCTCCGGCCGCGGCTCGCGGTCGGAGCTGGCGTCTTGCTCGTCACCGGCAACGGCGTGGCCGCGTCACCCTACCTCGGTCGCGGGGCCACGAGGGTCTCCTTCGCGACCGCCGCCTCCGCCGGGACCTGCGTCGCGCTCGGAGGGCGCTGGTGGTTGACGGCCGAGGCGGGCGCGTTCTGGCTCCTCCCCGAGGCCCAGGTGACGATCGCCGGGCTCGACGGTGGTCGCACGGGTCGCCCCGGTCTCTCGCTCACGGCCGGGATGGAGGCGCTCTTCTGATGCGCGCGGACGCACGCTCCACCCTGATCCTGGCGGTCACTCTCGGGTTGTCGACCGCGTGCGGCCCACTCGAGCTCGTGCAAGCTCCCGATCCGAGCGTGGGGCTCGTCGCCTACTGGAGCTTCGACGAAACGACCGGATCCCTGGTCGGCGATCGCTCGGGACAGGGACACGACGGCGTGCTGACGGGTGGGACGTGGCGCCCGACTGGAGGGCATCTCGGAGGTGCGCTCTCCCTGGCGTCCGGAGATTATGTCACCGTCCAGGGATTCCCCGCCGCCACGCCCGACTGGACGGTGTCCGTCTGGGTCCGCTATGCCCCCGCCGACATCGGCACCGATCTGTCGACGATCGTGACCACCGAGATCCCCAGCACCGGCGGCTGGGAGCTTCAAGGTCCGGTCAATGCCGACACCGCGGCGCTGCAGTTCAGCTACAACCGCGACAGTCGCTACAACACGCTCGGGTGCTGCCAGATCCAGCCCGACACGTGGATGCATGTCACGGCCGTCGTCAACGGGGCGGCCCCGGACGGGCAACGCATGGCGATCCTCTACGACGGGAGGAACGCCCATGTGGTGCTCCCCGTGTCGGGGCCGATCCTTCCTGGCAACGGGACCCTGCACATCGGGATCGAGGAGATCCCCGGCAAGCTCGAGTGGCCGTTTCGCGGGACCATCGACGAGCTCCGAATCTACGATCGCGCCCTCAACGCCGCCGAGGTGCAGGCCCTCGACGCACCTCCGTTCTGACGAGCGGAGGGACGTGCCTGTCCTGTCCTTGACAGGGTCTGGCGAGCTCCATCGGGCCCTTCCGGGCCCACGCCTTCAAGATACGTCCCGGATGGGCCGATGATGCGGGTGCGGGACCCTGTGCGACGGGCACCCACTCCATCTGCAGGCGCTTGACATGAGGAACGACGACATCTTGCTGGTCGACGATGATCCGGGGGCGATCCAGCTCATGGGTCGCATCCTGGCCAACGTGGGCAGTCTCCGCTTCGCCACCAGCGGCGCGGATGCCCTGCGGTTGGCGCGGGACTCCCTGCCCGACCTGGTGTTGCTCGACACCGAGATGCCCGGGATGAGCGGATTCGAGACCTGCCAGGCGCTGAAGGCCGACGCCGCTCTGGCCGACGTGCCGGTGATCTTCGTGACCAGCCACGGTGATGCCGCGTTCGAGGTCTCGGGGTTCGAGCTCGGGGCGGCGGACTTCATCGCCAAGCCCGTCAGCCCACCGCTGCTCCTCGCCCGGGTCAAGACCCAGCTGCGGTTCAAGCGCCTCGCCGACGAGCTTCGCCGGATCGCCACCATCGATGGCTTGACCGATGTGGCCAACCGGCGGCGCTTCGACGAGCTGCTGGAGCGGGAATGGCGCCGCGCGCGGCGTTCGGGTGACCCGATCGCCCTGCTGATGATCGACGTGGACCATTTCAAGCTGTTCAACGACCGATATGGCCATCCCGCCGGCGACGTCTGCCTTCGAGCGGTGGCTCGGGCGCTGGTGGGGGCCAGCCTGCGGCCGGCCGATCTGGTGGCCCGCTTCGGCGGTGAGGAGTTTGCGGTCCTGCTGCCGCAGACCCCGGGGCGGGGCGCCGAGCACGTGGCCCGCGAGATCCTCGAGGCGGTCGGGACGCTCGACATCCCCCACGAGACATCGCCCACCGCACGCCACGTCACGGTGAGCGTGGGCATCGCGTGCTACGACGACCAGAGCCCGTGCTGGGAGCACCCGTCGGCCCGGAGCCGCGCGGAGGAGGACGGACGCCTGCTGCGCTCGCCCGCCACCCTGGTTCGCGCCGCCGATCAGGCCCTCTATTCTGCCAAGCACGCCGGTCGGGCCCAGGCCCGACTGCTCGATCTCGCGGACGTCGATGGTCCCGGGCTCGCACGCGACATCGGCCCGCCCTCCTGTCGCCCGGACGGCCCCGGTCCAGATGGCCGTATCGCCCGCTAGCCCGTTGCCATGTCCACCATCGTCCCCGATCTGACCGTCCGCCATCCCGCTCACGAGGCGGTGGACTCCTCGGAGCTCCGGCGGAGGGAGGCGCTGGCGATCACCGGCGCCCTGCAGAGCGCGATCTTCAACAGCGCCAACTTCTCCAGCATCGCCACCGACGCCCAGGGGGTGATCCAGATCTTCAACGTCGGCGCCGAACGGATGCTCGGCTACGCGGCCGCCGACGTGATGAACAAGATCACGCCGGCCGACATCTCCGATCCCCAGGAGCTGATCGCCCGGGCCAAGGCCCTCAGCCTGGAGCTCGAGACCTCGATCGCCTCGGGCTTCGAGGCCCTGGTCTTCAAGGCCTCCCGGGGCATCGAGGACATCTACGAGCTGACCTACATCCGCAAGGATGGCAGCCGCTTCCCGGCGGTGGTGTCGGTGACGGCGCTGCGCGACGCCGAGGGATCCATCATCGGGTACCTGCTCATCGGGACCGATAACACCGCGCGGAAGCGCGCGGAGGAAGAGCTCCTCAAGGCCGGCGCCCTGCAGAGCGCCATCTTCAACAGCACCAACTTCTCCAGCATTGCGACCGACGCCAAGGGCGTCATCCAGATCTTCAACGTGGGGGCCGAGCGCATGCTGGGCTATGCGGCCGCCGAGGTGATGAACAAGATCACCCAGGCCGACATCTCCGATCCCGAGGAGGTGATCGCCCGGGCCAAGGCCTTGAGCATGGAGCTCGAGACCCCCATCGCCCCGGGCTTCGAGGCCCTGGTGTTCAAGGCCTCGCGCGGCATCGAGGACATCTACGAGCTGACCTACATCCGCAAGGACGGCAGCCGCTTTCCGGCCGTCGTCTCGGTGACCGCGCTGCGCGACGCGCAAGGGGGGATCATCGGCTATCTGCTGATTGGCACGGACAACACCGCCCGCAAACGGGCCGAGGAGGCGCTGCTCAAGGCCGGGGCGTTGCAGAGCGCGATCTTCAACAGCGCCAACTTCTCCAGCATCGCCACCGACGCCAAGGGGGTCATCCAGATCTTCAACGTGGGCGCCGAGAGGATGCTGGGCTACGCCGCCGCCGACGTGATGAACAAGATCACCCCCGCGGACATCTCCGATCCCGGAGAGGTGATCGCCCGGGCCAAGGCCCTCAGCATCGAGCTCGAGACCTCCATCGCGCCGGGCTTCGAGGCCCTGGTGTTCAAGGCCTCGCGCGGCATCGAGGACATCTACGAGCTGACCTACATCCGCAAGGATGGCAGCCGCTTCCCGGCGGTGGTGTCGGTCACCGCCCTGCGGGACGTGGGCGGCGGGATCATCGGCTACCTGCTGATCGGGACCGACAACACCGCGCGCAAGCTGATCGAGGCCGACCAGAAGCAGCTCGGTCACCGGCTGCGGGAGCACCAGTTCTATACCCGGTCCCTCTTCGAATCCAACATCGACGCGCTCATGACCACCGACGCCCCCGGCATCATCACCGACGTCAACAAGCAGATGGAGGCGTTGACCGGCTGTACCCGGGATGAGCTGATCGGTGCACCCTTCCGGAACTTCTTCACCGACCCGGAGCGGGCGGAGGCGGCCATCCGCCTGGTGCTGAGCAAGAAGAAGGTCACCAACTACGAGCTCACCGCCCGCGACCGTGACGGGAAGGAGACGGTGGTGTCGTACAACGCGACGACGTTCTACGATCGCGACCGGAACCTGCAGGGCGTGTTCGCCGCGGCTCGCGACATCACCGAGCGCAAGCAGTACGAGGAGTCGCTGCGCGAGGTGACCCACAAGGCCGAGCAGGCCAGCCGGGTCAAGAGCGAATTCCTCGCCAACATGAGCCACGAGATCCGGACGCCCATGAACGCGGTGATCGGCCTGTCCTACCTGCTGGGAAAGACCGGGCTCGACGCGGAGCAAGCCGCGTTCCTCGGTAAGATCAAGCTGGCCAGCAAGTCCCTGACCGGCGTCATCAACGACGTGCTCGACCTCTCGAAGATCGAGGCCGGCGAGCTGATGGTCGAGCGCGCGGCCTTCAGCCCCCGGCGCCTGCTCAAGGAGCTGGCCGACGTGATGACCGTGCAGGCGGACGCCAAGGGGATCGGCTTTCGGGTCGACGCCGCCTCCGATCTCCCGGAGGCGCTGGAAGGAGACGCCACCCGCCTCACCCAGATCCTGACCAACCTCCTGGCCAATGCCATCAAGTTCACCGCCACCGGCGACGTCAAGCTGCGGGTTCGCTGGCGCCCCCACGCGACGAAGGGCGTCACCCTGTTCCTGGTGGTCAGCGACACCGGCATCGGCATCGCGCCGGAGATGCAATCACGCCTCTTCGCGCCGTTCTCGCAGGCCGACACCTCCATCACCCGGCGCTTTGGCGGCACCGGCCTCGGCCTCTCCATCGTCAAGCGCCTGACCAACCTCATGGGCGGCGAGGTGAGCCTGGAGAGCACCCCGGGGCTGGGCAGCGAGTTCAAGGTCGTGCTCGACTTCGGGCTGTCCTCCCCGGAGGCGCTGGCCAGTCAGGAGAGCTCCTCGGCGGACAACGGGGCGCGGGCGCTGCACGGGGTGCGGGTCCTGGTGGTCGACGACAGCGACATCAACCTGGAAGTGACCAGACGGATCCTGGAGCTGGAGGGAGCCCAGGTGCGCCTGGCCAGCAACGGTCAGGATGCCTTCGAATGTCTCCGGGCCGCGCCCCGGGAGATCGACGTGGTGCTGATGGATGTTCAGATGCCGGTGCTCGATGGCCACGACGCCACGCGCCGCATCCGCGTCGAGCTCGGGCTGATCGATCTGCCGATCATCGCGCTCACCGCCGGGGCCTTGAGCAGCGAGCGCAAGCGAGCGGCGGACGCGGGGATGGACTCGTTCATCGTCAAGCCCTTTGGCGCCGAGGCCCTGGTGCGGAGCATCCTGCGTCACATCAAGCCGCCGGGCGGTCAGCACGCGCGGTTGCCGATCCCGGCGGCGGCCTCGGCAGGGGAGGGCACCGGTCCGGGGCCTGAGCGAGGTCCCGGGCCCTGGCCAGAGATCGACGGGATCGCCTCCACGGAGGTCCGCGAGCGCTTTGGCGGTGACAAGGATCTCTTCCTCTCGCTGCTGAGGCGTTTGCTCGAGGAATTTTCCGCGATCGAGATCCCCGATGAGGGGGCCGTCGCCCTGGTGCTCGCTGCCTATGCGGGGCGGATGCACAAGCTGAGGGGGAGCGCGGGCATGCTGGGGGCGAAGTCGATCCAGCACCTCGCGGCCGAGGCCGAGGCGGCTTCGAGGGCAGGCGATCTCGAGCGAACGGTGCATCTGGCCTCGAGGCTCGCCCTCGAGTTGCATCAGCTCCTCCGGGAGGCCGAGCCCGCCTTGAATGGCCCGCGCCGCTCGCCGAGGCCCGGGGCCCGTCCGGACCAGACCGAGCCCGATCCGCAGCTGCTGGAGGGCCTCATGGAGCTGTTGCGGCAGCAGAACCTGTCGGCGGTCGGTCGGTTCGGCGCCATCTCGTCGCAGCTCGAGCGGCGTCTGGGCGCGGGACCCCATGCCCAGCTCTGTCTGCACATGGAGAACCTCCGGTTCGGCGAGGCCATCCAGGTGCTGGAATCCGCGTCGACCGCCAGGCCGAGCCTCTGATCGCACCCTTTCTCGACACTCCGAGAGATTCGGCGCGGCGGCCGTTAGGTCCCCCGGCGCCTCGAACTTCGCTCTGGGGAAACTCACACTGGACATGCCGACCTCCCATCGCGCCATCCACAGGGGTGCCTATTGACGAAGACTGGCTCGGGCCTTTCTTGGATTCCAGCGCCCGCGCTGGCGCGACTGGCGCTTCTCCTCGGCACGACGGTGGTGCTCGGCAGCGGATGCGGCAGCGGCAGCGGCGAGAGCGGGGGCAGCGGGGGGGCAGCGACGGCGAGCTCCGGGGGTACCATGGGGCCGAGGGGAAACCAGGGCTCCGGAGGCGTCTTCGGCACTGGCGGACAGTCGGTCGGGACCGGCGGCGGGCCGGGCGGCCCGAGCTCGGGTGACGGTGGCTCGTCGAGCGCCGTCGACACGACGGGGAGCGGCGGCCTGACCGGCGCGAGCGGCGGCAACCCGGGGAGCGGCGGGCAGAGCCCGTCCTCGGGCGGCACCACCGGCTCCCCGGGCACCGCGGGCAGGAGCCCTCCCGGTGGCCCGGGCGGCGTCGCGGGCCGGAGTGGCCCCGGCGGCCCCGGCGGCACGGGCGTCGTCGCCACGGGCGGGACCACCGGGGGAACGCCGAGCGGGACCGGGGTTTGCGACATCTTCGCATCGGGGAGCACCCCGTGCGTCGCCGCGCACAGCACGGTGCGGGCGCTCTTCGGCGCATACGCGGGAAACCTCTACCAGGTCACGCGCGCGTCGGACAAGACGACGAAGGACATCGGGGTGCTGAGCGCCGGAGGCTTCGCCAACGCCGCCACGCAGGACACCTTCTGCGCGGGCACCACCTGCACGATCTCCATCATCTACGACCAGTCCGGCAAGAACAACCATCTCACGCAGGCGCCCCCGGGGCAGAGGAAGGCGACGCCGGACACCTTGGCCGACGCCGCGGCCCTCAAGCTCACGATCTCCGGTCACCCCGTGTACGGCGTCCATCTGCCGCCGGGATACGGCTACCGAAACGACAAGACCACGGGCGTCGCGACCGGTGACCAGCCGGAGACCGAGTACATGGTGACGAGCGGCACCTATTTCAACGGTAACTGCTGCTGGGATTACGGGAACGCCGAGACGAACAACACCGACGACGGCGCGGGCACCATGGAGGCCGTGTACTTCGGCAACTACACGCATCAGGGCAAGGGCGGTGGCACCGGTCCGTGGGTGATGGCGGACATGGAAAACGGCGTCTTCGCGGGACCGAGCTTCGCCGCCAACCCCATGGTCACGCCGCTCACCTCCCCGTACGTCACCGCCTTGGTGGTGGGGCGAGCCGGATCGTTCGCGCTGCGGGGTGGGAACGCGCAGATGGGCCCCCTGACGACCATGTACGACGGCATGCGCGCGAACGGCTACAACCCGATGAAGAAGCAGGGCGCGATCATTCTCGGCATCGGCGGCGACAACACGGCCGGTGGGCAGGGGAACTTCTACGAGGGTGTCTTGACCTCGGGGGCGGCCTCCGAGGCCACGACCAACGCCGTCCAGGCGAACATCGTGGCGGCGGGGTACGGGATGTGAGGGCCGGCCGCAAGGCCAGACGATCCGGCTGGTCGTCGATCCAGAAAGGACCGTGACCCGGCTGCCAGAACGGCAGGCTCGAACTTGCGGGCGCTGGTATTACATTCGAGCCCGAAGGTCGGTACCCTTCGGGCGTGACGACGACCCCAGGGCCGGCCCGCGCGACTCCGTGGCCCTCGCGCGTGCGCGCGATCGGGGCATATGCCGCGGTGGCGTGCACCACGATGGCGGCCGTCTGCGCCGTGCTTCAGCTCTGGCGCGCCGACCTGACGATCCCCGTCGGCACCGGGGGGGATGCCACGTTTCAGCAGATGCTCGTCAAGGCGATCGTCCGGAATGGATGGTACTCGCCCAACCCGTCGCTGGGGATGCCGGACGGCGCGAACCTGCTCGATTTTCCGATGCCGGAGAACCTGCACTTCTTGCTGATCCGATTGATCGCGCTCTTCGTCCGACTCTTCGTCCGAGACGACGTGCGAAGCGATGTGGTCGTCTACAACCTGTTCTACCTCCTGACCTTCCCGCTCGCCGCCGTCTCGGCGACCGCGGTCTGCCGTCGTTTCGGTCAGTCCTTCGTGGTGTCGGGGTTGATCGGACTGCTGTTCGCGCTGTTGCCGTACCATTTCTTCCGGGGACAGGGGCACCTGATCTTGTCGGCGTACTTCCTGGTCCCCCCAGCCGTTCTGGTCTGCTGGTGGCTGATCAGGAAGGACGCGGTGTTTTTTCCCGAGGCCGAGCTGTCCGAAGCGGGGATGCCGGCAAGGCTCGACTGGCGAAGCCCTCGCGCACGCGCGGCCTGCCTCATCTGTCTGCTGGTGTCCGCGACGGGGGTCTACTACGCGCTGTTTTCCGCCTTCCTCGTGGCGGTCGCGGGTGCCCTGGCTGCCTGGGAGAGGCGAAGGGCGTATCCCGCGGTCGCGGCGGCGGTGCTCCTCGGGGTGCTGGCGGTCGGGTTGCTCGCCAATCTGTCTCCCAGCCTGGTGCACATGGCGGAACATGGCCACGACGTCGAGGCCACGGTGCGCCTTCCCTCCGATGCGGAGATCTTCGGGTTGAAGGTGGTCCAGTTGATCTTGCCCGTCCCGCAGCATCGGTTGCGGGCGCTGGCCAGGCTGATGAACGCCTACGCCAAGGGGCCCCTGGTCAACGAGAACAGCGCGGCCGCCCTGGGGTTGGTCGGAGCGATTGGCTTCTTGTTGCTCCTCGCGGGCCTGTTTCGGCCTCCGAGGTCGGCAAGATCCGCAGGACCGGCAAGATCCGCAGGACCAGCAGGACCGGATGTCCTCCCGGATCTCCTGTCACGCCTCAACCTCGCGATGGTGCTGCTTGGAACCATCGGAGGGTTTGGCTCGCTGCTGGCCATCCTGGTCTCCCCGATGATCCGCGGCTACAACCGGGTCAGCGTCTTCATCGCCTTCTTCTCCCTGGTGAGGGTGGGAATCGCCCTCGACCGGATCCGTGACCGTCCTTGGCCGGGCCTCGGTGGGCGCCGCCTGGCCACGCGGTGGATCGGGAGGGCGCTGCTGGCCCTGGTCGCGGTCCTCGCGATTCTGGATCAAACGACGGAAGCCTTCGTTCCCCCGTACGCCCGACTGAAGGCGGAGTATCGGCAGGACGAGAGGTTCATCCACGGCGTCGAGCAGTCCCTGCCACCGTCGAGCATGGTCTTTCAACTTCCCTATCTGCCCTTTCCCGAAGGGTGGAACGTCGGGATGTCGAGCTATGCTCTGCTGACCCCATACTTGCATTCGCGCACCCTGCGCTGGAGCTTCGGGGCGATCCGTGGCCGGGCCACCGACCGCTGGCAGAAGGACATCGCGCTGCTGTCGCCCGGGGAGCTGGTGCAATCGCTGGCCGCCGCCGGCTTCTCCGCGATCTACATCGACCGCGCGGGGTACCCGGATCGCGCCGCGGTCCTCGAGGACAACCTGACCGAGATCCTTCGGCTGCGGCCGCTGGTGAGCCCAGATGAGGGGATCGCGGTCTTCTCTCTGGTCGAGTGGACGCGCCGCTATCGAGAGACCTTCACCGCCAAGGAATGGGCGGACACGCGCGAGGCCGTCCTGCACCCGGTCGTGCTGTCGCTCTGGCCGCGCGGTTTCTCGGAGCCCGAGTCCTGGGGGGGCAAGATCTGGCGATGGTCATCGGGCAACGGGGTCCTGTCCCTGGTCAACCTGTCGGATCGGCCGACCACCATCAGGATCGACATGTTCATCTCCACCGCCCAGCTGGAGCCGTCCCGGTTCACGGTGACCACCGGGCACGAGGTCGAGTCCTTCGAGGTCGGCGCCAAGGGCAGGGTCTACTCGAAGGAGATGACCTTGCTGCCGGGGGCGACCGAGCTTGGTCTGTCCTCGGACGCCAAGCCGGTGGCCGTGTCCGGCGATCCCCGCACGCTGGTCTTTCGCATCGAGGGGTTTCAGAAGCGGGTTCCTTGAAGGGGGTCATCCGTCGCCTCGGTCGCGACGACGCCGGCGCAGATCGAGACCGATCGCGACCAGATCCCGTGCGGTGCGGGTCATGGCCCGGACCTTCAGCTTCGAGCCGGCCACGTCGCGCCACTCGACCAGGGGCACCTCGAGGAAGCGCCCGAGCTCCAATCCGGGGGCCGCCTTCCCACCGACGAGGAGCCGTCCCAGCAGCTCCACGTCGAAGGCCCACAGGGAAAGAAAGCGTTCCTCCAGGGCCGCCTCGAAGGCTGGCGTGCGCCGGAACAGCTTGGCGCCGCACTGGGTGTCGTAGACCCGCACCTGAAGGAGCAGCGAGGCGGCGGAGGCGAAGATGCGTCCGAGGTAGTGACGGATGGGGTTCCGTTGAATCGTGCTGCCGAGGCGCAACAACCGACTGCCCATCACGACGGCGGCGTCGGTCTGGCGGATGGTCTCGATGAGGCGGATGAGCTCGGGGATCGGCGTGGACAGGTCCGCGTCGAAGTACCCGAAGAGCTCGACCGGCTCCCTCAGCGCGCGCAACAACCCCTGGCGGACGGCCTCGGCCTTTCCGCCGTTGCGGGCCAGGCTGATGGCCGCGATCCTCCGAGGGCGAGCTCGGCTCAACGCCAGCAACCGAGACGCGGTCGCGTCCTCGGAGCCGTCGTCGACGAGGATGAGATGCACGCCCGGATCACCGTCGACCAGCCGGAGCAGCGCCCCGTCGTCGAGCCGCTCCGCTTCGTTGAAGCAGGGGACGACCAAGGCGACGTCCGTCAAGGGGTCGCCCCGCGGCAGAGCGCCCAGAAGCTCAGTCCCGGCAGCGACCACCTGAGCCGAGCGCCCTGGTGCGAAAGGAAGTTGTCCGCCCACAGCAGGCCATCGACGGCGCTCGTCATGATTTCCCCCGCCCGCCACTCGCCGAGGTGCGCCGAAGGTGGCACCCGCCGGCCGATCCGGCGCGCCGCCGATTCGCGCAGAGCCGTCAACATTCGAGCGAGGAGGGGGCCGTGGAACAGGCCGCCGCACCTGACGATCGCCAGGTGTCCCTGCTCGAGCAATTGGCGGCAGGCGCGCGGGGCATAGCGCCGGAAGTGTCTCAGGTCCACGTCATGCTGGGTGAAGAGGAGCGGCCAGGCGGGAACACTCACCAGCACCGCCCCTCCGGGCGCCAGGTTCTCGGAGACGATCTGGTCGAGGAACCCCCGGTCATCTTCCACGTGCTCGATCACATCGAGCAACAGGATGAGCTCGAAGCGCCGCTGGGGGCGGGAGGCGGAGAAGCTCAGGGAGGACGTGCGCAGGGAGGCCGAAAAGCGCGCGATCTCGTCGCCGGTGTAGTGCGGATCGAAGCACACCCCGCTGCTCCCTCGGGGCATGCACGCGAGCACCTGGGACGCCAGGTATCCGTCGCCCGCCCCGACGTCGAGCACAGCGGCCGGCTCGTCGAGCAGACCTTCTCGCTTCAGCGACTCCCGAAAGAAGCGCGCCCGCGCCACCTCCCAGGGGTGACGGCGAAACAGGTGTCGAGGTACCTCGCGCAGATCCATGCTGGAGACCCGGGTTCGAAGGGCGCAGACCTCTACGCCCTGGCCCAGGCGAGGGGCGCGTCACGCTACAAGGTTCGCCCGGGATGCGCAACGGCCGGGTCGGGCGGGGCTCGGCTCCCGAGCGCCCGGGATTTCGAGTGCGAGCTCGAGTGGGGGTAGCGGGTCGGGCTGTGCATGAAGGCGAGGTCCCCTCCTATCCCCTCGCCCCGCGAAGCGGGGAGAGGGGCCCACTCTTCCGTGGAGGACGTGGGGCTCGCCGCCTGAGCAGCATGGCGGCCAGGGCGAGGCACGCGATGAGGCGGCGCTCTTCGCGTCCGGCCGAGTCCGGGGTGAGGGGGCCGGCGGAGCTGCAGCCTGCGGCGGTGGGCCGCGAGATCGTCTCCGAGCCGGCGTCGGGCGTCGCGGCACCGGTCGCCGTGGCGCCAGCGACGCTGGGGCCGGTGTCGGTGTCGGCGGCGGGGGCGGCGCAGATCTCGGGCCCCCACAGACCGAGGTCGACCATCCCGGCACAGGCTCTGGCACACGCGGCGGCCACACAGGGCTTGATGCGGTCGACCTGTGCGTAGCGGAGCATCGGTCTCCAGGTGGCGCCGTCGTCCGTCGAGGTCGCCAGGGCGAATCCGTCGACCGAGTCGTCGGCCGCCGCATAGAGGACCCCATCGCGCTCGGCGAGGCCGCGCAGATGAGGGGCGCCCTCCCAGCGCTGGAAGGAGGAGCCGCCGTCGCCCGAGCGTGCTCCCGTCGACGACCCGTCCGACGAGGTGCCGGCCACCAGGATCGTGCCGCTCTTCCGGCGCAGGAACCCGGTCAGCATGCCGCTCACCGAGAAGGCGGCGCGAAAGGTCCGCCCGCCGTCCGACGACACCGCCAGCGCCTCGCCACCCGACGCCTGTCCGAGGCGCAGGAATATCGTACCGGCATCGCTCGGGTCGACCGCCACGATGCGCACCAGCCCCGGTCCGAGCATCGGCTCGACGTCGACCGTGGTCCAGGTGGCCCCGGCGTCGTCGGATCGGGCAATCGCCGCGTGGCTTGGCGCCGTGTACGAGGCCAGGTAGAGGACGCGCGGATCGCTGGCCGCCGATTCGATGCCGAGCAGGCCCACCTCGCCGGAGGCACGAAAGATGGGCGCACCGAAGGTCGCGCCGCCATCCTCGGAGGCATAGGCGAGCTGGGGCAAGCCCATGTCCTGATCGTCCCGCACCCCGATGGCGAGCGCCCGCTCGGGGGCGGCCGGGTTCACGAAGACGTCGGTGACGTTCACCTCGGTGATCGCCCCCGATGCCCGCGACCAGGTGCACGAGTCATCGTCGGAGCGAACGACTCCCCACAGCGAGGTGGCCACCGTGCGTCCCGGCACGCCGACCTGGTAGAACCGGCCCTGGGTGAGCAGGGGCGTCTCGCAGGACCATTCCCAGGTCTTCCCGCCGTCGTCGGTGGCGATGAGCCCGAAGTTGGTCGCCAGCGTCACCTGGTCGGGTCGCCCCGCCGGCAGCAGGACTCGGCTCGAATCGGGGAAGGCCCCATCGGCCAGGGCCGGTGGCGACAGGGCCAGATTCAACGAGATGGTCCAGCCGAAGGTCCACCCCAAGCTCCAGCTGAAGGTCCAGCCGAGGGTCAGCCTGATGACCGCGAGCCAGGTCCAAAGGGAGCGGCCACGCGGCAAATGAGGCATCGCCGCGCTCCTCACATGCGGCAGCCCTTCTTCGCGGCGGCGTAGGGGTAGACGGTGATGAAGTCGAAGCACATCTCATCGGTGGTTCGGGTGCCGAAGGAGACCGGGGAGCTGGTCGGGTTGTCGTAGAAGCAGGTG
>Ga0265329_10000333_pt1 | contig 24791 bp, 18 predicted proteins | sample 41627metaG_FD_202091 | JGI IMG/M metagenome (GOLD analysis project Ga0265329, IMG submission 202091) | Rhizosphere microbial communities from Carex aquatilis grown in University of Washington, Seatle, WA, United States - 4-16-27 metaG | ecosystem: Host-associated > Plants > Roots > Rhizosphere...
CGAACCGGCCTTCCGATTTTTCCTTGCCGGTGGTGTAGCTGCCCGCGGCACCCAGCGTCATCGCGCCCCTCTTGTTCTTGGGATCGTCGGGATTAATTTTTGGCGAATTCAGATCCGCAGTGGCAAGGCTGGACGCTGAAGATTCGAACAACTTTGTGACTTTGGTCTTGTCCGTATCGTTCACGTTCAGCGAGCGCGAAATGGGGAATCCTGTGGTCGTGCCCTTTAAGTCGTCAACGATTTGATGAGCATCGTAGGTCGAAATCAGGGCCACTTCGGGACCAAGCCCCATGAGCTGCCCGACCGGGCTGAGATCGAGCACCAGGTCTTTATCCGCGGAGACGCCCCAGCTTTGCAGCAGGCTGGCAAGCGCCATATTGTCCGCCGTAGGTCGTCCAAACTTGAGCGGGGCATCCAGCAGGAACATCGCGCGCCCGCCCTGCTCGACATAAGTCTTAATGGCATCTACGGATGGCTGCAAGTAATCGCTTTGAGGGCCGCCAACCACCAAAACCGTGCAATCGGAGGGAACCTCCGCCTTCTCAAGCAGATTGATAGTTTTCATTGCGTATTGGTCTTTACCCAGAATTTCCTTCAGGTGCGAGTAGCCGTTGCGCCCGGTATCGTCGATCTGGTGTTCGCCGCTTCCGGTGACGAAGCACACCGTACGACTCGTGGTTTTCAGATCGCGAATAAATGCCCCGGTGATTTCTTCCTCGGTGACGCTCTTTGCTTCTTCCTTCTTGTCGCCGATTTGAACGAAGGAAGTCCCGAGCTTGGTAACTCCGGCAGCGCGTGCGATTTGCGGATTCTTGTCGACGTCCACGTAATTCACGTGAACCTTGGGTGACAAGTTTGAATAGCGGTCGAGCGTATCCTGGGCGGTGCGGAAGCTGCTTTGCCGGTCGTAATAGGTGATCGTCGCGTCTTGCTTCAGCCCTTTGACGATTTTGGCGGTCTGATCGGACAGGCTATAGCGCTTGTTCGCCGTCGAGTCGTAGGACTTGTTGTAGCGATTGGCAAGGACGTTGGCCACCGATACGATGGCAAGGATCACGATGATATACACCGCGACGTAGCTTGCATACTTGGTTTGTCTGGTTTCCATCCAACGGCTATTCACTTACGACCTCCAACGCAGAGATTCCATCGAGCGGGCGGTGAAAAACAGTCCCAGGAAGATCACCGTCGCGTCAAAAATCACATCTTTTGTGTCAATTACGCCTTTAGCGAACGATTCGAAATGCGTGATGATGGACATGTATGAGAGCACCTGCGCCCATGTCGCCGATTCGAACTCGCTGACCCCTTGCACCACCCACAGCATCAGGCAAATCCCGAACGTCGCCGCGCCGGCAATAATCTGATTCCTGGTCAGCATGGAGATAAATGTTCCAATGGCCAATAATCCGCCGCCTTGAAGCAGCAGACCCAGGTATCCAATTACGAAGGGCTTCCAGGCCGGTGTGCCGAACTTAAATAGGAACGCGAAGTCGAGCAGGGTCGTGAGCAGCATGAAGGCATACATCAAAAGCGCGGCAAACCATTTCCCCAGAATGATTTGAACGTCCGTAACCGGCGAGGTCGTAAGCAACTCGATCGTTCCCGAACGCTTCTCTTCGGCAAACAGGCGCATCGTAATCATGGGGATGAAAAACAGGGCGAGCACATTAATGTCCGACAGAAGCGGCCGGACGATATGCTCGTTCAGATTCATGGGGAACTGCTCACCTTCCATCTGGGCTTCCATCGTCATGCTGACGATGATGTTCATCGTGTTCCAGAAGAAATACCCGAAAATCAGGGCGAACATGATGAGCAGCAGGTAGGCGATGGGCGAAGTGAAGTAGCTGCGCAGTTCCTTACGGCAAATTGTCCAGATATTTCTCATTATTTTTGTCCCCCCGCCGCGACTTCCTCCGTTGCAGCATGTTCTTCTCCACCAGTGAGTTGCAGGAAGATTTCTTCCAGGCTCATGGCCGAGGCGCGAAGCTCATTCAGATTCCAGCCGGATTCCACGACCGCGCGGGCCAAGTCGCCTCGCAGGGAGCCATCCTTCTTACCATCCACTTCGAACAGGACTTTCTTCTGACCGTCTTCCTTGATGGCCACGTGCGTTACGCCACCCACCTGTTCGAGTTTCTGCTTCACAGAATTTGGATCGAGGCTGCCATTGCGACCGGCGACTTCGAGCAGCACGGATTCGCCGGAGCGGGCTCGGCCCTGCAGATTGCTGACAGAGTCAGTTGCAACCACTTTCCCCTTACTGATGATGATGACCTGCTCGCACGTTTGGCTTACTTCGGGAAGAATGTGCGTGCTGAGAATGATGGTGTGATCGCCTGCAAGACCCTTGATCAGGTCGCGAGTCTCATTAATCTGCTTGGGATCGAGACCGGCCGTCGGTTCGTCGAGAATCAGGACATCCGGGTTGTGAACAATGGCCTGTGCAAGCCCGACGCGCTGCCTGTAACCTTTCGAAAGCTTCCCAATGATCTTGTCCCTCACATCGGCGACCGCGCAGCGCTCGCAAACGTAGTCAACGCGGCTTTTCAACTCACTTCCCGTAAGTCCTTTGAGCCTCCCGACGAAGGTCAAGTACTCCGCAATCCGCATTTCCGGGTAAACCGGCGGGGTTTCCGGAAGGTAGCCGATGCGCTTTTTCACTTCCATCGACTGTTCCAGTATGTCAAAGCCCGCGACGGTTGCAGTGCCTCTGGTCGGCGTCAGAAAGCAAGTTAACATCCGCATTGTCGTGGTCTTACCGGCACCGTTGGGGCCGAGAAAACCGACAATTTGTCCCTTCTGGACCTGAAAGGAAATCTGGTCGACAGCGGTGTTGTGAGCGTACTTCTTCGTTAGTCCATTGACATTAATCATAGATATTCTCGTAGAAGACAGACGTACACGACGCTAATGGCGTTCCATCATTTGTAATGTTAGAAAAACGAAGCATGATTCTAAGAACGAAAGCTGCCCAATGTCAATGCCATCTTCCCAAATTCCTTTTGTCCGGCTGAATCTGATATGGGAAGCTAAGGTTCAACCCTAGAACCGCGGCTTTTTAGACGTTTCGAGAAGCATTTTGGTAGCTGTAGCTGGAAGTAATGCAATCATCGATATCCTCAGTGGGAACCGAGTTGGTTTCCACCACTCAAAGTGCTCACTTGGGCCATCACCCCGGCTTGGTCGCCCCCGGCAGTCTCTACCCCATGTAGCAAGTTCCAGTCGTCATGCAGTTGAGCGTTCGATGAGGTGGGAACCCGGCCGGTCGCCAGATCGGATCGCAGGCGAGCGGTCAGGAACTCGCGCTGGAGTTCGAAGGTGGAATTGCTGCGAAGGAAATTTCCGCGTGAGATCCCCAGTTCAATCATCCTGTCGGCAAAAACCGCTTTCAGGACGGGGCGTCCGTACACATCGACACTGGGTTGCGCTTTCCCTCGAAATTGTTGCCACGATATTTCTTTCTCCGCAAGCGGTATGTCGGAATTTGACTGTTTCAGATCATCCACATTTTTCATGAAATTCCGGCGTTCCTCGGCGGTGAGGGGCAGTTCAGGTTTTCCGTTCGGACTAAAAACCAAAGCATTTTTCGACGGGTTGAAACGGCCACTTATCAGGTATGCCGAGGCAAAGCCTCCCGCGATGAATGGATTGAGAACGGCAAGCGGAATCACATATTTCTTTGCCTTGAAAACCGATTCCACCAAGCCTCTGATCGGCTTGCTACGCTTGATACTCCCCGGAACTTGTGGAATCACAAAACTTGAAAATTCCAGGTCCTGGTGCCGCCGGCTGTATTTCACCAGCGATTTTGCCGCGTGCTTTGGAGTCGCCACACCGAAGTCGGAGATGATGCTCGCCGTCACAGCTTTCGGATAGTAGAAGTTCACGACATCGCGCACAAAGTCCGCGCAATTGCGCGCGATGACCTCATAGGTCCTGGTATTAGGATGCGCATTCATCCGTTGGATGAATTTCTCATCCTGTGCTACGGTCGTCTCGATTTGGTATCCGTAGCTTGTGCGGTCGTATGAGGAGCCGATCAATTGAACCCAGTCTCCACCCGGCATTTCTCCCGACGGTCCGTCATGAGCGATATCTTCAAGATGCTTACGCCGATATTGGTCTCTAAGAAATGCAACCAGCTTGGTATCCGCATAGAGAGGAATATCTTCGGGTGTTGCCACGGCATAGAGATAGGGGATTAGGGGTATTGCAATCCAGTCGTACCCTGCAATCCGGGTGTACCTACTGATCACGACTCCGGACTCTCCCGGCTCGCAACGGCGCAATAAGGTGGGGGATTCGGCGCAGACGCCCGACAGGTAGACCGCAGTATGCCCGGCCCCCGCAAATGCACCGTCATAGCCGTAGGGCTCCTCCAACAAGACGGTGATATCGGCTCGCGCATTGGGCGCAAGACAAAAAAGCCAGACGAGCAACGCTACTAAATTCGCTAACTTCATTTTGCTCCCCAGCCCGAGTTTTTTCCTCTCCATATGAACCCTTATGCCGGATATTAAGTTGCTTGTCTGTTCACTTTTGTGCTGAAAAGGAAATAGCAGGAGTACTGGACAAGGCCTTGCGTATCTATAGGCAGATAAATGGGTTGTTGCGTAGAGAAAAGAGTTGCGGCGGGCCGTTCAGGTTTGCTTGGCCAATTTTTCCTTGGAAGTGGTGATATCCTCACGCGCTACAGCATAGAGCGCCAGTTCTACGCGGCTAGAGACCCCAGTTTTTCGTAGATATTACAGATGTAATTCCGAATCGTATGTTCTGTAACCTCAATTTTCTGGCTGATCTCGCGGGTACTCATGCCCTCGGCAAGCAAGTGCAAGACTTCCGCTTCGCGCGGAGTCAGCAGATGCATGCCGCCGCCGGATTTGACGGATCGAAGAGGCTTGAACTGCGTAAGGTACTCGAGGATAAAGCCGATATCCTGATTGTTGGCCCAGATTTGCCCGCCGTGAACGGTTCGAATGCACTTGGCCAGAAGACTCAGTTTATCGGTGCGGCAAAATATGCCTCTAGCTCCGCCACGAAATGCGTCAACGATGAGTTCGCGGTCGCAAGTCGGGATCATCATGATGGTTGCCGTTTTCGGGCACGCGAGAGTGATGCTCTGTAAGACGTTGTATCCGGAAAGCTGGCCGTCGCCCAGGTGACAATTGATCAGAGCAATGTCCGGGTGGTGCTCTTCCGATTGTCGAATCGATTCATCGGAGACAACCGAAATGGCGACAACGCGGATATCCTGCCTGCCGCGGGCAACCTCGGCGGCAAGCAGGTGCGCGCCGAGCATGTCGACGTCAGCGATGAGGACGCTGACCCTTTTTCGCGACAGTGCCGATAATTCATTGGCCACTGATGTTCACCCCTCTGGGTAGGGTGTTTCTATATGTCATGATATATGACAATCCATTTAATATGCAACACGTATTAATTGAAAGTGGCACGATACGTGCCAAGTTCCGGCATTGTGAGCCTGGGGCAAATGCCCCCTTCGGGCCAGGGGCTTTCGCCCTCCTATCCGGCTTCTGATCCACTGGTCCCCTTGCCGTTGAACGCCTATTCATGAGGTGATCCTAAGGGAAGAGTGAGCAGAGTAGTGTATCGTCCCCAGAGGAAATACGTCACTTCACACCGGCCGGGGCACCATACATCTTGTGAAGCTTTCCTGGAATAGTTACAGTGCGCCCGGTCCCGAAATAGTATTTGCCTGAACCCAATTGCTACAAAAAGCCCGGCTCAGGCCATGGATCAGCCAATGGAAATGAGAAAAGAAATGCGCTATCGACTAGATGCCCCGGCCCTATTTTCCTGGGAGAGCGGGAGCCACGAGCGTTTGCAAGGAGAAGGGGTCACCCGGGACATTAGTGTTTTCGGAGCCTTCATTCTAACTCCCGCATGCCCGCCCGTGAATGTTCCGATTCAAGTGGAGGTCGTTCTCCCATCCCTGAACGGGCTGAAGCCGGTCATCCGAGTCCGTGGATCAGTGCGTGTATTGCGAGTGGAGCACAAATCGGAAGGCAAAATGGAAAACGGTTTTGCGGTCGTAAGCGAGGACTTCTCCCATTGGAGCATGGCAAGGATCAAGGATGAATCCGCCTCAGCCTCTAGAGGGGCTGTCGCGGCGCTGGAGAATCTGGTCCGGTTTCAAGTGCAACGCGCTCACGGGAATCATTGGCGCGGACTTCGTCTTTGTTGAACCGTTTGTTTTAAAAAGGGGAATGCACGTCAATCTCGGCGAGTTGACTTGGGGAATTCTCCCAAGCATCTCACAGGGCACCGCTCTATGCATTTGACGGACTACAATCGGGGAATTCAATATCCCGGCAATGATTGCAATTGGCATGCGCTCTACACACGCCACCAGCATGAAAAGTGTATCGCTCGGCTCCTATCGAACACCGGCCATGAAGTTTTTCTCCCAATCTACTCCGCGACACGCAGGTCACGTGAACGGACCAAGCATCTGTGCCTACCCCTGTTTCCTTGTTACGTGTTCATCCGTGGTGGGCTTGACCGCCGAATTCAAATTCTGACAACCCCGGGAGTTTTTGCCATCGTCGCGTGGGGAGGGAAACCAGCGATGATTCCGGATGATCAGATTGAAGCGGTGCGGCAAATGGTTGCAAGCTCAATTCCCGTCGAGCCTTATCCATATCTGGAGTGTGGAGACCGGGTTCGGGTTGCATCAGGGCCACTGCGGGGCCTTGAAGGATTTCTGATTCGAAAAAAGGATCAATTTCGCTTGATTGCTTCCTTTGAAATGCTGGGACGCTCCGCAGCAGTTGAAATTGATATTTCCTGCCTTGAGACACCGGGGCCGGTTCGTTTGCCGGCAGCGTCGCATTCGTTGGCGAATTGTGGTTAGAAGCCAAATTATAAATGGTCAACTTCACGAAAGAATAAGGCAAATGCAATCCTAAATGTTGCATCTCCCAAGTCTCAACAAAAATTGAGAATTTGAAACGCTGAAAGCGCCGTCGGATATCAGCCCAGGGCAACGCCCTGGGTTTTGGAATGGATCGATTGCGGTGCGCCCTGAAGGGACGCAGGGATTCCTTCCGCCCATTCAGGGCGGATGACAACCGAGAACGATACCCGGGGCGTTGCCCCGGGCTGGTACCCTCCGCGCCGTTGGCGCGGCCGAGTGGCCGAATTTTCATGCTGAGAAAACAGCGACAAGGCGCTCTTTGAAATAGTTTTTATAATTTGCGCGAATTCCCAGTTTTCCACCTCCCTGATGGACACAAGCCTATTTCAGCATGATTTCACCGCCAGCTCGGCGATCGACACGCATGGACGATTGCTGAGCAGGGACTGGCTTGGCCGGGCGGTTCGTGTTTGTCTTGCGATTTTCTTGTTGGTTTGCTGCTATCCGGTGCTTGCACAAGCGGTAGCCGATTTTCATTCCAGACAACAAACGCTTGAAGGATTTCGCGAGGCGATCCGGTGGGAACCGTGGAATCCCGAGCGATATGCCGATTTGGCAACCGGTCTCGAACGACCGCTCAAAGAGGGCGATTTGCCCGAGATTATTGGCTTGTATGAACATGCAGTTCAGCTCAGCCCGAACGACCCCGATTACTGGTCCCGGTTGGGCCAAGCTTACGACTGGGCCAGTCGGACGGTAGATTCGCAACACGCCTTTGAGCAGGCAGCCTTGCTGTTTCCAAATTCACCTGCAATACAGTGGCGAGTAGGAAATTTTTACCTTCGTGAAGGAAGAAGGGAGCAGGCGCTGGCGGCACTCGAAAAAGCTTTGATCGCAGATCCGGAGTTGCGGCGGGCTGCGTTCGATCTGGCCTGGCGCGCTACGGGCGACGGTGATTTGATTGCGCGGAGGATGATTCCCCTGCGATCTGATATCTACTTCGAGTATCTCAACTATCTGTCAGGAACAGAACGATTGGATGCGGCGCTGGATGCATGGAACCGAATTGTCGCGTCCGGCCTAAGCTTTGAAAGCAAAGACGCGCTGACCTTTCTGGACGCCTTGATTGCGCACCGTAGAATCGACCAGCTCATTTCCGCCAGGACCACGCTGGAAAAGAGAAGCCCTTCCGTTACCGGGAAGGGCGGTCCCGACGCGAACCTTATCACCAACGGCGATTTCGAAAATGAGATTCTCGATGGAGGCCTGGATTGGCGGGTCAATCGAATGGCAGGCGCGACGGTCAGAACGGATAACCTGGCGTTTCTCGATGGGACGCGTTCGTTGCGCATTCGATTTGAGGGAACGCAGAACCTGTCGGATGTCTTGGTTTTCCAGTACGCGCCTGTAAATCCGAACGCTTCCTATCGATTTGAAGGCTACATGCGCGCTCAAGCGATCACCACAGACAGCGGGCCCCAGTTTCAGATTCGCGATGCTGACGATCCGGCCATCTTGCTATTTCAATCGGAAGGCGCGGTGGGCAGCCTGCCATGGTCGCGGCGGCAGGGGGAATTCAAGACCGGTCCTCAAACCGAACTGCTTGAAGTTCGGGTAACTCGTCCAGCAAGCAAAAAGTTTGATAATCGCATCGCTGGGACGGTGTGGGTCGATCAAGTTTCGTTGAGGCTAATCGAAAAATGAATTTTCAAGTGAATGGAGGATCGAATGTTTACACGAAACTCGGTGATTCTGACGCTTCTCTTTCTGTTTTCCATGGCAGTTGCAGCGGCACAGGTTCCCATTGGGATTGTCTCCAGTTGCGAGGGAGCTTCCATCGGCGGGACGACACTGGTGCCCGGAACCACAATCTTTAGCGGGGACAAGATCGATGTCGGGGCCGGCGGTAAAGTTTTGGTCGCAGTGTCGGGCGGTGGTCAGGTGCAGGTGTTTGAGAACAGCACGGTGCAATTGACGAAATCGCCCGATTCGGTCCAGGTAACCATCGACCGAGGCGATGCGCAAGAGAGCGGCAAAGGGATTGTGGTCAGCAGAGGGACAACGACGCCAAGCGACAACCTACTGGTCGGCGTTCAGGCGGATCAGAATGATGACAAGGACTGCTCGGTTAGCAAGCATACGCGACGGAAGAAACGCTGCAAGGACGGCAACGATTGAGTGCGGCAGGTAGCGAATGATTAGGGAAGGTTGGGTGTTGTGGATCCGAACCGTCTAAGGAAATTTCTGCGACCGCTCCAAGTCCTGCTGGGAGTGGGATCGTTAATTTGCGCAAACGAACTCTGCGCGCAAACAACACCGGTGGGACAAATTCCTTCTTCGCTTCCGGGACAGACCACGGAGGATTTGAACCGGCGTTTGGAGCAATCGACGAAGAAGCTTTCGAGTTCAGCACCGGATTCCGAAGCGGATGAATACCTGATTGGCGTCGACGACCTTCTGGAAATCACAGTATTTGAAGCTCCCGAACTGAATCGAACCGTGCGCGTCTCGGCAAGCGGAGAAATTTCGCTTGAATTGCTAGGGACAGTGAAGGCCGCAGGATTAACTCCCCGCGAACTGGAATCGGTCCTCCAGAGTTCTCTGCGCCGAACGTATATGAAAGACCCCCATGTGGGCGTATTCGTGCGGGAGCTACAAAGCCATTCGGTCTCGGTGGTTGGAGCGGTGAAAAAACCGGGAGTTTTCCAGATTCGGGGCGCAAAGACTGTGCTGGAACTGCTGTCGATGGCGGAAGGCCTCGCGGACGATGCGGGCGATACGGTGGTGGTCATGCGCGGCGCCGGTTCGCCCGCGAACGCAGCCTCCGCCGAAGGCTTCCAGGACGGCAAAAACGGAATTATCGAAGTGAATCTCAAGGGTCTGCTGGAATCGGTCAATCCTGCTTTCAATGTTCCCGTCCATCCGGGTGACATTGTGAAGGTCACGCGGGCCGGGATCGTCTATGTGGTTGGTGATGTGAAGAAGCCGGGCGGATTTGTCCTTCACAATAACGAAAATATTTCGGCGTTACAGGCACTTTCGCTCGCCGAAGGGCTGACTCGAACCTCCGCAAAGAGCCAGGCGAAGATTATCCGGACGGATCAAAACACCGATAAGAGAATCGCAATTCCCATCGACCTCGGAAAAATTCTGGCCAGCCGGTCTCCCGACCCGATGCTTCAGCCCAAAGACATCGTCTTCATACCTGACAGCTCAGCCAAGAGCGCATTTTACCGCGGCGCGGAAGCCGCCCTATCCACGGCGACAGGCGTGGCCATCTACAGGTGGTGAAACTTGAATCAAGAAAACAACGTCGATAGCGGCACGATGGAAGTGTTCAAGCCCGTCGAGCAGCGCGTGGGTGTGCGTCGCACTATTCTTGCCTCGCCGGGCTGCGGCGAAACGGAAAAGCCTCCCAACATCCTTGGCTATTGGAGGGTAATCCGTAAGCGCAGATGGACTGTCATACTCGCTTTCTCGATTCTATTCGGAGTCGTTCTCATTGGAACCCTGAAGCAGAAACCTCTCTACCGCGCCAAGGCATTGCTAGAAATTGAAAAGGAAAACCCGAATCTGGTAACTCCTCAAGAACTGTTTCAGCTGGATGAAGTGTCCGATGCCTATCTGGAGACGGAATACAAGGTGCTCAGCAGCGACGATCTGGCTGAGCGCGTGATCAACCAGCTGGGGCTGGACCAGGTTGCGGAATTTCGTCCTCGCAATCGGGCATGGCCGTGGCGGGCAAAAAAAATGCCCGAAGGAGATGTTACGGGAAGTGATCCATCGGTTTCGGAAAATGTGTTGGCGCGATTCCAGGACAAGCTCTCGGTCAAGCCGAACCGGCGCAGCAGGACAGTGGAGATCAGTTTTGAATCGGAAGATCCAAATCTTGCGGCGCAGGTGGTCAATACGCTTTCCTCCAACTATGTCGACAAAAACCTCGAAGCGCGGTGGAACGCTACCCAGAAAGCCTCCGAATGGCTGTCGCAGCAGATGCTGGACCTGAAAGCGAAGCTGGAAAAATCCGAAGACGAGCTCCAGCAATATGCCGCTCAAAACGGCCTGCTTTTTCTGGAAACCGACAAAGGCAATTCCGAAAATGTGGTCAATCAAAGCCTGCGGGAATTGCAGGACGAACTCACCAAAGCGCAGGCTTCACGGTACGAGAAGGAATCGCTGTACCGGCTCGTGCAATCCGCCGATTACGGTTCGCTCCCCGGCGTTTTTGAAAATAAGCTGCTGCAGGACCTTAGCGTGCGATTGGCGGAACTCCAGCGCGAGCGCGCCGAACTGGTTACGACGTTCAATGAGGATTATCCCAAGGTCAAACAAGTCCAAAGCCAGATCGAGGAAATCCAGGCCTCGCTGGACCGTGAGCGACTGCGCGCCGCGCAAAGAATCGGCAATGACTACTCCGCTGCGGTCAGGAGGGAAACTCTGGTCCAGCAAGCTTTTGCGGAAAAGCAAAAACAAGCGAATCTGATCGCTGAGAAATCGGTGCAGTACGGAATCCTGAGCCGCGAAGTGGAAAGCAACAAAAGCATTTATGAAGGATTGCTGCAGCGGCTGAAGGAAGCCGGCGTCTCGGCGGGCTTGAAAGCAAGCAACATTCAGATTGTGGATCCAGCGAAGGCTCCTTTTAGGCCGGTTTCTCCGAAGGTGGCCCTCAATCTGGGATTGGGCGCGATCCTGGGCCTGGGATTCGGCGTTTGTGCCGCGTTTTTCCAGGAGCATCTGGATCAGACGATTGAGAACGCGGAAGACGTGGATCGCTTCCTGCAGGCTCCCGCGCTGGCGTTCATAACTTCCCTCGAAGCGCTCAACGGCCATCGGAATGGCAGTCCTGAGTTCAAAGATCGAATGCCAACCCTGAGCCTGCCGACTTCGAACAATTTACAATCGGGAATCTTGACGCCGGCTTATTCGCGGAAGGGTCCGAAATCAAGGAAAAATGCCGATCTGGCCGAGGCGTTTCGGGCGCTTCGGACTTCGGTCCTTCTTTCCAGCGGTGGCCGGTCGGCAAATTCTATTCTGGTTACCAGCGCCCATCCGGGAGAGGGAAAAACTACTGTCGCTACGAACCTGGCGATATCCCTTGCCCAATTGGGCCGCCGCGTGTTGCTCGTTGACGCGGATATGCGGCGGCCAACAGTGCAGAGGTATTTTCCCCAACGAGGTTCACATTTGAGCAGTTATTTGAAAGGGGAGGGAATCTGGCAAACGATGACATATCACACCGCGATTCGCGGCCTTTATGTCTTGCTTTGCGGGCCACTGCCGGAGGATCCGACGGAGCTGCTTTCCTCGTGCCGCATGAGTGTCTTATTGGAGGAAGCGGCCAAGCAATATGATTTCGTCATTCTCGATTCTCCTCCTCTGCTCAGCGTTGCGGACAGCCGGATTCTGGTCGGTTCTGTGGACGCAACGATTCTTGTGGTCAAAGCAGGATACACGCCCAGGCAGGTGGTTCAATACGCCGAATCGCAGGCGCGATCTGCGGGCGCAAATCTGATCGGAGTGGTTCTAAATAACGTCAACATGCATTTGAGTGGCACTCCATATTACGCGTCTTACGACGCCGGCTATGCCTCGATCCTTGAATAGGCGCCGCAATCGGGACTTTGTAAAGATTATTCTCCCGGCAAGGTAAGTCATGAGGAAGATTTTCGAAGTTGGACTGATCGGCGGCGTCGTGCTGGCAGTTCTCGCATTTGGGGGGACAGAGACGCCAACCATTTCGATCGTTCAGATTGCAGTCCTGGGGGTTGCGATTCTGCTCCTGATGACATTTGACTCGTTGCAAGTCGGAAGCCTGAAGGTGCCGGTGTTTTTTTCCGTTGTGCTGGTGACTTTTGTTCTCCTCCAATGGGCCCGTTTTTCAAGCGGCATCTGCATCGCTCCATACGAGACACTGTCCCACATGGTTCTGCTGGTCATGTATCTGGCCGCGTTCTATCTGACGATTGTTGTGTGCCTGGACCGCGAAGGCGATCGAAGAATCTTGCATGCACTGCTCGGATTGGGTGCGTTCGAAGCCGCCTACGGATTATTCCAATATTTGACCGGGTGGCAACGCATTTTCTGGTACGCAAAGACGGTCAACCTGGAAATGGCGACAGGCACGTACATCAACTACGACCACTATGCAGGCCTGCTGGAAATGATCCTTCCTTTTGCTTTGGCGTTTGTTTATGGCGAGTACCGGAAAATATCCCGGCAATATTCGCGCGCGCCCGGGCAATTGCGAAATGCGATTCTTCGTGGCGAGCTTCAAAAACTTGTCCTGTGGCTAGTCCTGGGGGCCATTTTATTTGTGGCCATCGTGTTTTCCCAGTCTCGGATGGGCCTTATGTCGGCCATCGTTTCCGCGCTGCTTGTGTTTGTCCTCGCCGCCACTTCCGGCTCGCAAAAAGCGTGGCAGCGATTGAGCGTTGCGACGGTGACCCTGGTGTTTCTTATCGCCGGGATTTCGTTGGCGGTCTGGATCGGTCCCGAGCCCGTGATGGCGCGCTTTGAAAATCTCGGGGAGCAATATGGGGCGTCCGCGAACAACCGGGCGACCATCTGGAAGGACACGCTCCGCCTGATCGACGCTCACCCGTGGGTCGGAACCGGACTCGGCACATTTTCCATTGCGTATCCTTCCGTGCAAACTTCGTTTGAGGGCAGGCTCGTCAGCCATGCGCACAACGATTACCTGGAGTTCGCTTCGGAATTGGGAATCCCGGCGGCGGTGATGCTTTTTGGAGGGATATTCTATCTTTTGCTGCAGTCCGCGCGGAGTTCCCGGCGAAATGAGGATCGATTAGATCGGGCTGTGGCGCTGGGATGTTTTGGAAGCATTCTGTCCATCTTGCTCCATAGCCGGACGGATTTTAATCTTCAGATTCCCGCAAACGCTCTGGTGTTTGCTGTGGTTCTCGGCATTGCTTACGCGAACTTATCGAGACGACCGGTTGTCGCTACGGCACCTGCCCTCGCATCGCGAGCTTAAAATGATTTTTTCAAGAGCGAATATCGTCACGTTCTCCACGAGTGTGGCCATCCAGGCCTGTGGATTGATCACCGGTATTTTGACGGCGCGTCTTTTAGGCCCAACGGCTCGAGGGGAATTCGCCACGGTGATGTTGTGGCCGATGATTCTGAGCAACCTGGGGCTGCTTGGATTCAATTGGGCGCTCGCACGCGAAGTGGGAATGGATGGCGGCAAAGAGGCGGATTGGGTTTGCGCCGCCGTGGTATCGGGATTTGCTGCGTCACTGCTGTTTCTGGCTGTCGGCTTCTTATTCGTTCCGTATTTGTTGCCTGCGGACCGGCAGTATTTGGTTTCGCTAACGCGGGCCTGTTTATTGCTGATTCCTCTCGATGTGGTCAACCAGATTCTTCTGGCTGTCGATCACGGACGGATGCGGTGGCGGCGATACAACTTCATGAGGGCTTCGTTTTTTGTTTTCTATGCGATTCTGATCTGCGCAATCTGGGCGGAGCGAAAGACCACGGTGGCGTCGTTTGTGTGGGTCTTTCTAATTGCACATTTGATTGCGGTTCTGATTCGTCTGGGGATGCAAGCCGGATCGTTCCTCACCGGGAAGTTGCGGATTGCGGAATGCGTTCAATTGCTGCGGTCCGGGCTTCCTTTTTTCTGGGCTACGGCCAGCAATCTGCTTACGCTGCAACTGGACAAGGTTCTGGTCATAGCCCTGATGAACACGCAGGCCGCAGGGATTTATGCCGTGGCTGTGGCGTTTGGAAACGCCCAGTCTTCGCTCGGGGAAGCGCTGGGCATCACGTCTTTTGCCGTCCTTTCCAATGAAAAAAGCGCTGATAGCCAGGGGAAGATTCTCTCCGAAACATTCCGACAGGCGACGCTATCGTCTGCGGGATTCGGTCTGCTCCTGGCCGCGATTGTTCCATTCCTGATTCAGCCGCTATTCGGTGCGGAGTTCTCTGAGGCCGCGCGGCCCGCGGTGATCCTGACGTTCGCGGCGGCGCTGACAACTTCGAGCAGTATCCTGAATCAAGGGTTGCGGGGCGCGGGACGGCCGTATCCCGGGATCGCCAGCCAATTGCTGGGGACGGGCGTTTTGGCGCTGGCGGCAGTTTTATTGCTGCCCAGGTTTGGGTTAATGGGAATGGCCTGGGCCGTTGTGCTGAGCGGGTTTTGCCAGTTGCTGGTCCTGGTGATTGCCGCAGCAGCTATGTTTCGTGTTTCTCTGTCCAGCTTCTGGCCATTTGGTACAAGGGACATCAGAGTCTTTCTTCAGAACGTAATGGCGCTGCGAATCCGGTATTCCCGATCTCCGGCTTAAATTTTTCGAATACGAAGATGAATCGAAGTCATCGCATCTTAGGCTACATCACTCCCGTTCGCGCCTACGTGAGCGCGGATCGGATTTATATGCAGGCCGCGTCCGGCCGCGTGGCCGAGGCATTGGCCATGCAGTATGACAAAGTCCTGATCTGCACTCGCGTGGTGCATGGGCCTCCGCCGTCTTCGAACGATTTTCCGTTGGAGGCTTCCAACATCGGGCTTTTTGCGCAACCGGCCTGGCGCACTACGCTCGGATCTCTGAGGCACTTCATTGGAATTATCCTTGCGTATATTCGGACGTGCCGCCGGTCGGATGTTCTCTTCGTCAGAGGAATGTGTCCATATATAGGGGTCTTGTATCTTTGCGCGCTGATTTTTCGGCGTCCCATTTGTCATTGGATTGTCGGCGATCCTGTGGCCTTGCTGCGGGCGAGCAGGCGAAACGGGCGGGTGATGGATATGCTGGCACTCCTCTACGCTTTGCAGGATCGGCTCGCAACACGCGTTGGTCGTTGGCTCACGAATGGCGCATTGATCTGCAACGGCAGCGAATTAGCTCAGAAGTACCGCTCGCCTCGAACGACGGCGACGGTCTCCAGCACAATTCAGGAGAGTGAATTCTTCTCCCGCGCGGACACGTGCCAGGACGACACCATCCGTATCTTGTTCGTTGGGTTCATCCGCCCGGAGAAGGGAATTGAGTATTTGCTGGACGCTGTGTCCCGGCTCAAGCCGGATTTTTTGTGGGAGCTACGGCTGGTGGGAGCGAACGAGTTCCCTGAATATCGCAAAATGCTCGATGAAATTGTTGCAGAGCGGGGGATCGGTGACAGGGTGCATTGGGAAGGATACATGGCGTATGGGCAACCGATTTTCGATTGCACGCGCGCGTCGGACTTGCTCGTGCTGCCCAGTCTTTCCGAAGGCACGCCGCATGTGTTGGCCGAAGCACGGGCGAACAGTTTGCCTTGCATCGCCACCACAGTTGGTGGCGTCCCTGACGTTGTCACGGATGGGTATGACGCGCTGCTTGTTCCGCCGAAGGATGCTTTCGCCATTGCTCAAGCCGTCGAACGAATCGTTGGGGATGGCGAACTGCGGCGCGCGCTGATCCGCCAGGGTTATGCCAAATCCCATACGCAAACTCTGGACCGTTTTGTTGCGCTGGTGCAAACCGAGCTTCGGCCCGGCTGGCACAATGCGACGCTTCAAGTCCCTCAGGAATAGGATCGAACCATGCGATTTGTGAAGCGCGGCTGGTTTTATTTCATCAGCCTGATGATGGACTGGATGCCGGACTTAAAGCCGGTGATGCGCATGCGAGGGTTTCTGCTTCGGCCGGCGTTTAAAGCTTGCGGAAGAAATTTTCAGGTGGCGCGAAGGGTGACGATTAATTCTCCGCACTGCCTGGAAATCGGGCGTGACGTCTATATTGCGACTGGCAGTTGGCTGCACGCATGGGGCGGAATCACGATTGAGGACGAAGTGCAGGTCGGACCGTACTCAGTTCTCGTTACCGGCGACCATACATTGCAGGCAGGCTCCTACCGATTCGGCCCGAGCAAGCTGGCTCCTATACATCTTCGCCGTGGCTCGTGGATCGCCGCACATGCCGTTGTCACCAAGGGTGTGAAATTGGGGCGCGGGGCGCTGCTTGCGGCCAACTCGGTTGCGACGGTCGACATTCCGGATTTCGCCGTAGCGGGCGGCGTTCCGGCAAAGATCATCAGGGGGAAGTCGCGATTCGATTTAGCAATGTGAACATAAAGATGGACTTGACATTCACAGTCGGAATTGAAATCGGAGTTGCAGTTCTGCTTCTCATCGCATTTGTGTGGATGAAGCCCGAATACGGGCTCTTACTTTACGGGCTTGCTCTCGGTTTTCCGGACATCGCCGTTCCGCTGGGAACCGCGATCAATGTCCGGGTGGATGACGCTCTGCTTCTGCTTTTTCTGCTGCGGTCTTTCTTGTGGGTGCCTGCGCCTATTGCGGCGGGGCAAAGAAAAATCATCCGGTGGCAGGCTCTGCTGCTTGCTGTTTGCGGGGTTTCCGCCGCAGTTGGGTTTGCGCGAGATTCTCCGCCGGCGTTGTATGAAACGACGAAAATGATCGGGTGCGCCGCGATCATCGCTGTTCTTCCCCGATTGCTGCAATCGGAAAGGCGATTGCGGTTTCTGGTCGCGGGCTTGATGTGCGGTGGAGTTGCTTTGGTAGTTCAGGTTGCGCAGCATCTGGCCGGCAGCTCGGCTAATTTTCTTGCAAATTTTCAGGAGCTGAAGACTGCGGCCACGTTCACAACGTGGAACCCCAACACCATCGGGCAGGCGGCCATGCTGCTGGCGTTCGCGGCCGGACTGGGTGGAATTGTGTTCCCGCAAACGTGGTTCAGCAGAAGTCTTTGGTTCGCTCTTGCGACAGGTTTTTCCATGATTCCGGTGCTCGTGTTTGCCCGGGGGACGGGCCTCAGCATCGCCACCGGATACATTTTGTTTTTGTGCCTCACGCGGCGCTGGAAGCTGGCATGCGTTTTCCTCGCCATCGGGCTTTCGGCGCTGGGATATTTTCACTCGATCGATAGCGAACTTGTGGACGGCGCGACGCATGTCGATCTCACAACCGGCGAAGGTTTCAGCCACAGGTTCGATCGCTGGGGCATGGCGATCGATGCAATCCGGACCGAGCCTGTGCTCGGTTACGGATTTGGACGGGAATGGACACTGCTGAGCGAAATGGGGAGCGAAGGCCGCGCGCACAACGCCTACATGTCTGTATGGATTGAGGTCGGAGCAGGCGGTCTCGCGCTCCTACTGGCTATTCTCTTTCAATATTGTTCGACGGCGTTGAATCTCTACCGGCAGCATGAGTTTCGAGCGGTCGGGGCTTTGCTCCTTGCGTTGCTGGCAGCCATGTGTGTAGACAGCATCGCCTTGCCAACGCTGTACTGGGAAAAATTGCCCACGATTGCGCTTTCGATCGGGGTGGCGCTAGTCGGCGTCTGCGAAAGGAATCAATTGTCGCCCGCACTGCAGATGGAACCCGTATCGAATTACGAAGCACTCCCTCAGCAGTTGCAAGCCTGAATCACAACGAAACTCATGCCCGACTTAACAGCTGAAAAAACTCAAGTGTCGGTAATCGTTGCATGCCGCAACGAAATCAGACACATTCACAAATTTCTCGACAATCTCTCCCGGCAAGAACTTTGTGGCATCAGCGTCGAAGTCCTGATCGCGGATGGAATGAGCGACGACGGCACCCGCCAGATTCTGGAGCAGCATCAATGCGGTATTCCATCCGTTCGAATAATTGATAATCCCGGAAAAATCGTGTCCACGGGGCTAAATGCTGCCATCCGCCAAGCGCGCGGCGAAGTTATCATTCGAATGGACGCCCACAGCGAGTACGCGCCGGACTATATCTCCCGGTGCGTGGAAGTCTTGAACGAAACGAATGCGCAAAATGTCGGCGGAGCGGCACGGACGCGCGCGGACGGCTACTGCGGAAAGGCGATTGCGCTGGCCTACGGTACAAATTTTGCTTGTGGCGGAGCCAGGTTTCATGACCCTCGGTACGAAGGCTACGTGGACACAGTGCCGTATGGCTGCTGGCGCAAATCGACCCTCGCAGATTTGGGAAATTTTGACGAACGCCTGACCCGCAATCAGGACGATGAATTGAACCTGCGCATAGTCTCCGCAGGCGGCAACGTCTGGCAATCTCCAAAGATCAGGTCCTGGTACTGGCCACGAAAAAATCTGACCGCACTGTTTCAGCAATACTTTCAATACGGATTTTGGAAAGTCGCCGTGATTCGAAAGCATGGCAGGCCCGCATCCTGGCGGCACCTGATTCCCGGCGCTTGCATGTTGATTGGCGTGTTTTTGCTTGCCGGGGCCGTTGGGGCGAGTTTCTTTGGCTCGACGCTCTGGACAATCGCATTTCTTGGTTCGTTGGCAGCGCTTCTTGGGATTTACTCGGGTCTATCGATTGCCGCCGCTATTCATGTTGCTCGGCTTAGCGGATGGTGCTTTTTCCCATTTTTGCCGGTTGTATTCGCCACGTATCACATCTCGTATGGACTGGGGTTTCTTCTGGGGATCGCGTATCAACCTGCGGATTGGAATCGCCCTTCTGCGATGCGCAAGGCCCTTACCACAATTACACGGTGATTCAATTCCAAGGAAAGTGGGATTCTACTATATGCGCAAAACTTTTCTGCCGTTCTCACCTCCATGCATTGGCAAGGAAGAAATTGACGAGGTCGTGGACACACTGCGCTCGGACTGGATCACAACGGGTCCGAAGGTAAAACGGTTTGAGGACGAGTTTGCGGAGGAAGTGAATGCGCCCGCAGCTTTGGCATTGAGTTCCTGCACCGCAGCCCTGCACCTGGCACTGGTTACTCTGGGTATCGGTCCCGGTGACGCGGTTTTGACAACGCCGATGACATTTTGTTCGGGCGTTCACGTGATTGAGCAAGTTGGAGCACGCCCAATCCTGGTCGATGTCGAGCCGGACACTCTCAACATCGATCCGGCGAAAATCCGCGATGCGCTAAAAAAGTTGAGCGTGCAGCAGAAACCTGGTCATCAGGTAAAAGCAGTTCTTCCAGTTCATCTTTATGGGCATCCATGTGAGATGGATTCCTTGTTGGAAATAGCCCGTGAGTATCACCTCGCTGTGATTGAAGATGCCGCGCATGCGTTGCCGGCGAATTACAAATCGTGGACTATCGGTTCGCACGTAACTACTTCTCCGGTCCCCGTCTTGACGTGTTTTTCTTTCTACGCGACTAAGAACCTGACGACGGCAGAAGGGGGAATGCTGACCGGCTCCCTGGACGCGATCGAGGAAGCCCGCGCATGGAGTTTGCATGGCATGAACCGCGACGCCTGGAAAAGATATGGCGCAGGGGGATCGTGGTTTTACGAAGTGACCCGTCCGGGATTCAAGTACAACATGACCGACTTGCAGGCGGCCATTGGCCTGCATCAACTGGCTAAGCTGCACCTTTTTCGCGCGCGCCGCGCGGAAATCGCGCGGCGGTACAACGCGGCATTTTCCCAGCTCGATCAGTTCCAAACGCCGACCGAACGCAGCGAGGTGGTCCATGCCTGGCACCTGTATGTTTTGCGACTTAACCTGGACCGCTTGAATATCTGCCGAAACCGCTTCATTGAAGAACTGGAAGCGCGAAACATCGCGAGTTCAGTGCACTTTATTCCCATTCACTTACATAGATACTATCGCGAGAAATATGGGTTCAGCCCCGAGGATTTCCCTGTTGCGAATCGCGAGTTCCAAAGGATCGTCTCTTTGCCGGCGCACCCGGGAATGAGCGACCGGGACGTTAACGATGTAATTGAAGCGGTCACGGATATTGCACGCAAGAATGGTATTCGGCCCGTTTGGGAGCCTGTCGCCACAACTGAAACCTGGACCGGAAAGATCCTGGAAATACGCAAGAATTCTCCGAGTCAACCGGAAATCGCAGACGCATAAAGCCTGGTTAATTTCAAAAGGAAAAATAGAATGAGCTTTGCAGAGGTCCCCCCATCCGCCTCTTCCGCGAGCGCAGAGCATTTCTCCGCGTTCCTGTCGGGTACATTCATAAGGCGCACTGTGCGGCAGGCCGGCCTTTTCCTCAAGCGCAGCGCCTGGTTCATCGCCGCGCTCCAAGGAGTGCTGATCTTCTGCGCCCTCACTCTAGCATGGCTGCTTCGATTCAATTTCTTGCTTCCATACCGTAAGCTTTTATTCTCGGCGGCCCCGGTCCTGATTGCGATCCGGCTGGTCGCGATTGCGCGGTTCGGCCTTCTGCGCGGCTGGTGGAGATATACAGATATCGACGACGGCGTCTCGATATTGAAGGCCATCACGGCAGGGTCGGCTGTTTTTGTGATTACCATGCGGTTCGTGTTGGGCGTTGTCGCTTTCCCCCTCACCATTTATTTTCTTGAGCCGCTTTTAAGCACGTTCCTGCTGACCGGCATTCGGGTGCTTTCCCGGGTGTCGGCGGAATCCGCTCCAACCGGCTCGGTTCCTCTGAAGAAAGTTATCCTGATCGGTGCCGGAACTGCCGCGCAAATGACGATCCGGGAATTCAAACGCCCGGGGAGCGGCTATTGCGCGGTCGCTTGCGTCGATGACGACCGGTCGAAGATTGGAATTAAGATCCACGGGGTTTCTGTGGTTGGCACGGTCGATGAACTGCCAACGTATGCAGCCCGATACGACCTGCATGAAGCCGTGATTGCTGTGCGTTCGGCGACAGATGCGCAGATGCTGAGGTTCGTGGATATCTGCCGGCGAGCGAACATTAGGGTCAAGAAGCTGCCCTCGCTGCAGGACATGATAAACGGGAGCAGCGAGGCCAGCCCGCTCCGTGACATCCAGTTGGAAGATCTCCTGAGCCGCGATCCTGTCCAGATCGATCTGGAATCGATTCGAAGCCGGATTGAAGGCCGGATCGTGCTGGTGACGGGAGCGGCAGGTTCGATAGGGTCGGAATTATGCCGTCAGATTTCCAAGTATCGGCCCGCCAAACTGATTTGCCTGGACCACAACGAAACTGGAATTTTTTATCTTCAGCACGAGTTAAGAGAACAAAACAGTGAGAGTCATTTTGTCTTCTGCGTCAGTGACGTTGGCGACCGCATACGAATCAAATCTCTGCTGGAAGAGGATGGCCCCAGCATCATTTTTCACGCGGCTGCGTACAAGCATGTGCCCATGATGGAGACCAATGTTTATGAGGCAATAAAGAATAATGTTTTCGCGCTCTCCAACCTGCTGGATATCGCCGAAGAAAATGGCTGTTCGAGTTTCGTCCTGATCTCTTCCGATAAAGCTGTGAATCCCATGAACGTCATGGGGGCCACGAAAAGACTGGGAGAGCTGATTATTTCCTGCCGTCCGGCGGGGCTGATGCGATGCGTCTCCGTGCGTTTCGGGAATGTGCTCGGTTCGAACGGCAGCGTCGTTCCGCTGTTTCAGAAACAGATTCGAAATAACCAGCACCTGACCATCACCCATCCGGACATAACGCGGTTCTTCATGACCATCGGCGAGGCGGTGTCTCTGGTCCTGCAGGCGTTTGCGATTGGAGAGCATGGGGACACCTTGCTGCTGGATATGGGCAAGCCGGTTCGAATTCTCGATCTGGCGAAGACTTTGCTTCAGCTCTCCGGCAAGTCTGAGAGCGAAGTGGAAATCCGCTTCATCGGGCTTCGCGACGGAGAAAAGCTTTTCGAAGAGCTTTCCTATCCATGGGAAAAATTGGGACCTACCTGCTGTCCGAAGATTAAGCAGATTCGAGGCACACCGCAATGCGGCGACGATCTGAAACGCCAATTGCGTCAGTTGTGGAATGCAATGTCTTGTGGCGATGCTGCCCTCATCCGCGCGAGATTGAAACAAATCGTGCCTGAATATACGACCGGCACGGATGAATCACCGCAGGAAAAATCCTTCGTGGCTGTTTCAAAAGTTGCTGCGAGCATCGATCTCCCCGTTTCGCCCTGGCGCTCAAGAACCACTTCTCCCCACCGCACTCCGATCCTCTAGGCCCTCACTCCAGCAGTTATATGAGTAATCTGATAGCTTCCATCGAAACGATGAATTGGACAGATTCTCATACCTGGTTTACCTTCTAATCCGTTAGCACTCCTGACCACCCTGGGGCCGAATGAACACCCACATTCGGCCCTCCTCCCTTCGAAGCTTTATCTCCCAAGATGTATTTAAGTTGTTCTATTATAGAGACTTAGTGTTTTCAGGATTGGGCGGACTTTCTCTTGATGATTTTATGAGAACAGTCACAATTTATTCATCCAATCAGCAGGACTGGACCTGAGATAATACACTGCTGCCTGACTCGCTTGGACACTTAGGTTTCGGCCACCGCCGGGAAGTTAAGGACATCATGCTCCCAAGGAAAGCCTCTAATACATCGACGGCAAAATGCCCCGGTTGCGGGGCGGTCCACTCCAAGACTGCTCTGGAAGAGAATCTTTATATCTGCACGGCGTGCAACCACTATATTTCCATGCCTTCCCGTGCTCGCATCGCGATGCTAGCGGATGAGGGAACGTTCCGCGAGTTGGACCGCGAGCTGGTTTCTGTCGATCCACTTGAATTTGCGGACCTGAAGTCCTATCGCGTTCGCCTGCAGGACGCGCGCCGCGAAACAGGAGTGCGCGAAGCGGTTACCACCGGCTTTTGCCGGATCGGTGGCCACCCGGCGGTCCTGGTCGTTTTCGATTTTGCATTTCTGGGCGGCACGATGGGCTCGGTGGTGGGAGAAAAAATTGCGCACGCCTTCGAGGAGGCCACGCAGGCCCGCATTCCTCTGGTCAGCGTTGCGGCCAGCGGCGGCGCGCGCGTTCAGGAAGGCATGTTTTCCCTGATGCAAATGGCCAAAGTAGCCGCTGCGGCTTCCGTTCACGATCGCCAGGGGCTTGCATTCATTTCGATTCTTACTGATCCGACGTTTGGCGGCGTTACCGCAAGCTTTGCATCGCTGGGGGATATTCTGATCGCCGAGCCGGGCGCCCAGATTGGATTTGTGGGGCCGCGAGTGATCGAGCAAACCACCGGCATCGCGCCGCCGAAAGATTCGCACCAGGCGGAAACGCTGCTCCATGCCGGACTGATCGACCTGGTGATCGGACGGCGGGATCTCACGGCGGTCATCGCCTATTTAATCGGCCATTTGAAGGCGCATAAGGGTGCGGGGACGCTCGAAGAGAGTTTGCCGCTAGCTCCAAAACGCAAACGTCTGCCTGCATGGCAAAAAGTCGGACTGGCAAGGCACTCCGGCCGGCCCACGGCAAGATATTACATCGCCCATATGTGTTCCCGATTCCTCGAACTGCACGGAGATCGCTGGAGCGGCGACGATCCGGCAATCGTTGCGGGCCTTGCGGAATTGAATGGCGACATTGTTTTTATCATCGCCCAGGATCGCGGAGGAACTCCCGAAGAAAAAGAAGCTTCGCATGACGGCAAAGCATTTTCGGAGGGTTATCGAAAATCGCTGCGCGTGATGCGTCTCGCTTCCAAGTTTCGAATTCCTGTCGTCACGCTGGTCGATTGCCCGAACGCTCAGGCCAGCTATGAGTCCGAACATCGCGGCATTGCGTACGCGCTGGCACGCAATCTGGCGACCATGGCCAATCTGCCCACTCCGATTGTTTCCGCGATCATCGGAGAAGGTGGCAGCGGCGGCGCTCTGGCATTGGGCGTCGCTGACCGCGTGTTGATGCTAGAAAACGCGATCTATTCGGTGATCTCTCCGGAGGGCGCGGCGGCGATTCTTTATCGCGATGCGGGCAAGGCTGAAATGGTGTCCGGCGGCCTCAAACTTACCGCGCAGGACCTGCATTCTCTTGGAATCATCGATACTGTCGTGCCTGAACCTGAGGGCGGCGCGCATCTTGATCCTGCAGTGGCTGCCGAAACTCTTAAGAGCCATTTGTTGGCGGCGCTCCATGCGTTCTCCGGTATTCCCACTCAACAGCTTTTAGATAACCGGTACAAGAAGTATCGCCACATCGGAGAGGGCGGAACGTATTGGAAGGAAAAGGTGCGGAG
>Ga0265329_10000334_pt1 | contig 24773 bp, 20 predicted proteins | sample 41627metaG_FD_202091 | JGI IMG/M metagenome (GOLD analysis project Ga0265329, IMG submission 202091) | Rhizosphere microbial communities from Carex aquatilis grown in University of Washington, Seatle, WA, United States - 4-16-27 metaG | ecosystem: Host-associated > Plants > Roots > Rhizosphere...
TGCGCGAAAAGTACCCCCGGAAGGGGATCAGGAAGGGGAAGGGGATCAGGAAGGGGATCAGAAGTAGGTCATTTTGTCGAGGATTTGACGGCATCCCAGCAGGCCGCTTCTCCTTGAGTTTTTGACTGTTCCTGGTATCAAAAGCTTTCCGGAGAGGGGTGTTTTCCGGATGGCCCGCAGAAACGGAGTTCACGCCATGTCTATTCGTCGCGCTTCATCGATTTCAGGAATTGGATTTGAATGGTTTGTGTTCGTCGGCCTGATGGTGGGCTGCGGTTCGTCGACTATGAAGGCTAGCGGCACCGGGGGCAGCGTCGGCGGCACCCAGGCTTCGGGAGGCGCCGCCGTGACAGCGACGGGCGGAGACGCGGTCACGGCAACTGGCGGTGCGGCGACTGGCACAGGCGGTAGTTCCTCCGCTGCCGCGGGGGGCTCAACCGCAGTGGGCTCGACCGCAGTGGATTGTAACCCCCCGGCGACGACTTACTGCACGGGAACCGTGCCCCCGGCTGCATTGATTTCCGATTTTTCAATCGCCGCGGGCGCCACGAATCCGGCCGCGTTTGGAACCTGGGGTCAGAGCATCTATGGTGGCCCCTATGCATATCCGGGGACGAGCGCCGACTGCGCGACGGGAGCCGTCAGTGCCTATCCGCTCACGCAGACAGTAACCGGCGGAAATTGGAACGTCCAGGGAACCGTTGGTAACTATTCCGGACTGGGTCTTTGGTGGAGATGCAATATGGGTACGGCGGCAGCGGCCAGCTATGTAGATGCGTGCACCATCGATGCGTCGGCATACACGGGAATATCATTTACTATTTCGGGCACAATCGGCCCGGTCTCGAAGGGCACAGGTACCGTGGGACTGTCGATGTCAGTCTCGACTCCAAGCACGCTGGGACTCAAGTTGGATTCGGCGGGCAATCCCAAGAATTGCGGGACCTGCACGGCCACCTCCTGCGGCTCTAGTGTCGCGGTGCCGGTGACGGCAACGGCGACCCCCGTCACGTTGACCTGGGACCAGTTGGGCGTCACAACGCCGAACGCGATTGCCGGAATCACGTTCTCATTTACGGATCCGTTCAGTCTAAATAGCGGCTACGGAACCTCCCCGTTCACCGCGACTCCATATCCGGTCGACGTTACAATCGACGATCTCCAATTCACTCCGTAAGGCCGGCGGCGGCCTTGGGAGATGGTGCCGCACGGGGCGAACGAGCGCTCTTGAGTCGAGCACTGCGGACTGTCCATGCGACTCGGCAAAACCAATCAGGTCGGCGCGGACTCAAGCGCCGCGTCGAGGACCGCCTTTCCGATCATCTCGGCGGCTTCGCACGTGCGCTGCTGTCTCCCGTCTTCTGCACACGACCCAGACGGAATGGGATCATAGCGAAAAGCGAGCCCAGCACGGCCAAGCTCGCTCGAATCAATCGTCAAATGCGGGGTTTAGTAGAATCCAAAATTGGAGATGGTCACGTCCACCGCGTGGGTGGCGCCATCATTGAACCAGTCAAAGGAGAGGTAGAAACTCGCGATACCCGGTCCAGGAATGGACCCACACGATAGTTTGTTCTTGAAGCCGCTCCAAGGTATCTTAACAGTTTGCGCTCCGGGGCTGAGAACGGCCGTACTATTACCATCAGCACTATTGCCATTGGCCAAACTCATACCTACGTACAAATGATTTCCGGCAGGGAGCGTCGTTACATTCACGTCCAGCGTTAGGCCAGTTAGCCCTGAACCGTCGATCATTTGGCATCCAGGACCAGCGTCGGAGGAGTTTACCTGCAGATTCGCCCCCCATCCAGCGTTGCCATCCATGGGTGCAGCTGTGCTGCTGCCCAAATACGAGCCCGCGATGTGCATTGAGTTAGCGGCGCAGGTCATCGTCAGAGTGCAGGGCGTGGTGGCATTGTTGCACCACGGTGAATAGAAGTATCCGGATGAGATGCCATCACCTGACCAGAGACCAATCGTGCAATTGGCATCCAGAGCAAATATCAGCGGCTTTGGCGCGCAAGCGGTCCCCGTAACTACGCCCGCGTCGGTTGTGCAGGCGGAAAACGAGGATGCAGTGGTTGTGCCCCCTGTGCCGGTCGTGCCACCCGCCGACGTATTGCTACCAGCCGCTCCACCCGCTGCCACTCCACCAGCTGCCGCTCCACCTGCCGACGCTCCGCCGGTGCCATTGCTGTTGCTGTTTGAACTTACGCACCCCCAGGCGAAACTTGCCGCGACCGCACTCAGAAGTGCGATTTGGGTGACTGAGGGGCCTGCATTTTTCTGCGTTGCGCTGGACATGCGTTCTCTCCGAATTGAATGTTTCAACGTAGGGTCTCGGGTGCAGTGGTGCGCCACTTGCCCTGGAACATCGCAAGTCATCGCGGTGGTCCAAGGGGCAAGAACGCTATTGCAGGTACAGCACGATTGTCAACGACTCGTTTCCCTAGCCATCCCCACCTCGGTCGTGGAACAATCCCGGCCCCTTAAGGAGGTTCCATGCGTCGAATCGCGAAGTCTCTCATGCTGCTCGCCACTTGCGCCGGATGCTCGGGTCTGCGCGACCAAAGCCATCCGGCTTCAGTCCCAGCGCCAGCGAACCTTCAGCGCGTGCCCGATGGCGTTGTCGTCCGCGTGGGCGATGGCTACCTCAAGCTAGAGGTCTGCGCAGACGACGTCGTGCGGGTTGCCTACGCCAAAGATCAGGCCTTCTTTGCCCGCAAGAGTTTGGCGACGCAGCCGAAGCGTTGCGACGGCGCGCAGTTCGAGGTGACGGAGGCGGCGGGCACGGCAACTCTCGCGACGTCGAAGCTCCGAGTTCGCATCGACCTTGGCTCGGGTCGCGTGGCGTTCCTCGACCCCTCCGGCGCTCCTGTTCTTGAAGAGAAGGGCCGGACGCTCATGGCCGCGACCGTCCAGGGCGAGGACACGCAGCACGTGCGCCAAGAGTGGTTGCCCCATGCCGACGAGGCGCTCTACGGACTTGGTGAAAACCACCTCGGCCTCCTCAACCTCAAGGGATACGACCTCGATCTTTGGCAGCACAACGGCACCATCGTGATTCCCTTCCTGGTTTCGAGCCGCGGCTGGGGCATCCTATGGGACAACACATCCTTCACACGCTTCGGAGATCTGCGCGAGTTCGCAGCCATCCCAGCCGAGCGCCTCTTCGACGCCAGCGGCAAACGCGGTGGCCTCACCGGATCTTACTACCGCGGCGCGGATTTCAAGCACCTGGTCGGCGAGCGCGTGGATCGCACCATCGACATCGCGCTGTCCGGCAAAGAGAAGAAGCCCAACCAGCTCATTTTCGCCGGTTTGCCTGAAGGTCCCGCCAGCGTGCGCTGGGCGGGCGAGGTCGAGCCGGAGGTGACTGGTGACTACACCTTCCAGACCTTTTCAAACAACGGCATCAAGCTGTGGATCGATGATCGACTGGTCGTCAACCATTGGCGGCAAGGCTGGCTGCCCTGGAAAGACGTGGCCAAGGTGCGGCTCGAAGCCAAGCGCCGGCACAAGATCCGGCTTGAATGGAGCAAGGATCAAGGGATGGAGACGGTGCAACTGCTCTGGAAGACCCCGCTGATAGACATGGAACCCTCAGAGGGTTCCATCACCTCCCGCGATGGTACGCGGCAAGCAAAGCTCGCCGCTCCCCACGCGACTAGCGCCCAAACAACCTCGCTTTGGTCCGAGGTCGGCGACGGCATCGACTACTATTTCGTCTACGGTCCCGCGCTGGACAACGTTGTCGCGGGCTACCGGCGCATTACCGGGCCGGCGCCGATGATCCCGCGCTGGGCGCTGGGGCTCTGGCAAAGCCGGCAGCGCTACGAGACGGCGAAAGCGAGCCTCGACGCCGTGGACGGCTTTCGCTCGCGCGGGATCTCTTTCGACAACATCGTTCAGGACTGGTTCTACTGGAAGGAAGACAGCTGGGGTTCGCACGAGTTCGACAAGACCCGCTTTCCCGATCCCGACGGGTGGGTGCGCAAGATTCACGAAAAGCACGCCCGTCTCATGATCTCGGTGTGGGGCAAGTTCTATCCAGGCACGAAGAACTTCGAGGCCATGCGCACGCAGGGATTCCTCTACGGACTCAACTTGGCCGAAGGGCTGCGCGACTGGGTCGGCGACGGAGGCTATCCGTACACGTTCTACGATGCGTTCAATCCCGAGGCGGGCAAGCTCTTCTGGTCGCAGATGGAACAGTCTTTGTTTCGCAAGAAGGTGGACGCGTGGTGGCTGGACGCGCCCGAGCCGGATCTTCTGCCCACCCCCACGCTCGACGGACAGCGCACCCACATGCACCCGACCGCGCTCGGCTCGGGTTCGCGCATGCTCAACGCGTACTCGCTCGCGAACAGCAAGACCGTTTACGAAGGGCAGCGGTCGGTGGCGGTCGACCAGCGCGTCTTCATCCTGACCCGCTCGGCGTTCGCGGGAAACCAGCACTACGGTGCGGCGGTCTGGTCGGGCGACATCAGCTCGACCTGGACGGCGCTGCGCTTGCAGATCCCGGCTGGACTCGGGTTGTCGGTTTCTGGAATCCCGTACTGGACCATGGACATCGGCGGATTCTCCGTGCCGGCGCGCTTCGCGGCCGAGCACCCCACCGCCGAGGATGCCGAGGAATGGCGTGAGCTGAACGCCCGCTGGTTCGAGTTCGGCACCTTTGTCCCTTTGCTGCGCGTCCACGGCGAGGCGCCCAAGCGAGAAATGTGGGAGCTCGGCGGCGAATCGCACCCTGCCTACCAGGCCGAGCTGAAGTTCGACCGAATTCGCTACCGCCTCCTTCCCTATATGTACTCGCTCGTGGGCGCTGTCACGCACGAGGGCGGCACGATCATGCGGCCGCTGGTCATGGACTTTCGTGCGGATGCGAAGGCACGGGACGTGACCGATCAGTACCTCTTTGGGCCGGCGTTCATGGTGAGCCCGGTGACCACGTACAAGGCCCGCAGTCGATCCGTCTACCTGCCGAGCGCAACCAGTTGGTACGACTTCTGGACCGGAACAAACCTCACGGGCGGACAGACTGTCGACGTGCCCGCACCGTACGACTCCATGCCCATTCACGTGAAAGCCGGCTCGATCATTCCCACCGGTCCTGAGATCATGTACACCGACGAAAAGCCGGCTGACCCGATCGTGCTTTGGGTCTACGCGGAAGCGGACGGCGAGTTCACGCTGTACGAAGACGACGGCGTCACCTACGGCTATGAAAAGGGCGCCTCCGCGCGCATCCCGCTGCGCTGGAACGACGCCGCTCGAACGCTTACCATCGGGAAGCGGGAAGGCTCGTTTGTGGGCATGCAGAAAGAGCGGACATTCGAGGTCGTTCTTGTCTCGAAGGCGAGACCTGTCGGCTTCTCGTTTGCCCCCAAAGCGGACAAGAGCGTTCGCTACGACGGCGCCGCCATGGAGATCAAGATGTAGTGTAGAAAGCGCACTCCCCGGACAGCAGCAAATTTGCTACACCAAGCGGCGAGGAGCAGGTAGGATCGCCGCCAAGAACAAAATGAGGAAACAGAGTCCCATGTCATCTCGTATTGCTCATCCAGGAACTTCAGTGGTCGGCGGGGCGGTTGCGCTCTGCGGGTTGGTTTTGCTCGGGTGCGCGGTCGCTCAGATGGGCGCCACCCCCGCGGATATTGCGCGGGCGCAGGACCAGGCCGCACCGGGCGCTACCACCTACGCGAAAGCGTGTGCCACGTGCCACGGCAATCGTGGCGAAGGACTCGCGACGGCTCCGGCGCTCCTCGGGCCCGGCACTCTGCCTGAATACCCGCGCGACAGAGGCTCGGGCGATCCGACGCTCGTCGACCCCCAGCAGATACAGCTCGAGATGCAGTCGCGACCGGCGGGCGCGGCGTGGCGCGACCCGTTCCGAAACGCCCAGGACCTATACGATTTCACGAGCACGCACATGCCCAAGGACCATGCGGGCGAGCTCAAGCCGGCCGATTGCTGGGCCGTGGTGAGCTTCCTACTCGCGGCACAAGGGGCAAGCCTGCCACCGGGTGGCGTCAGCCCTGCGAATGCGAGCACGGTACCTATTCCCAGGCATTGATGGTGACGTGGCGGCGCAGCTTGCCTGCGTGATCGTTGTCGCTCAAAAATCCAACCCGGCGGCGCGAATTCATGATCCGGCGCCGAAGTCTTGTGCTACTTTGGCCCAAGTCTGATTATGACGCAGAGCGCACAAGTACCGCTGCCCTTGGGACATGACGGCTTCTGTCCTGGTATTCGGCCCACGCTGCTGGCCGGAGAAGCCCCTACTTTGGTCGAGGCTTGATGGTCCGTCTGCAACACGCTTCCCTGGTGCATCTCACGCTACTTCTCGCAGCCGGTACCGTGCGAGCCGAAGAAGCCGCGCCCGCCGTGCCGACCGTTCCCGCCGTGCCGACCGTTCCCGCTGCGCCCGCTGCGCTTGCCGCGCCGGCCGCACCCGCCACCGCGCCGATCGCACCCGCCGCCGCGCCGCCCGCGCCGGTCATGCCGGCCGCGCCGACCGATTCCTCGCCGGGTGCCTCGGTCCCGCCGGGTCTTGGACTGGCCCCCGAGGCGCCGCCGGTCGCCCCCGCGCCGGGCGGGAGGGCGCCTTCGTTCGGCGCGCCCATCCAGGATCGTTCCTCGTCGTTCCGTATCAACGGCCGCATCTTCGGGTGGGAGGCCGTCGGCATTGGAAGAACACCAAACCCCGCGCCCGAGGGCTATTCCGGAACGGCGCTGCACGTGCCAGCGCTGGTGGCGGGCAGAAACCCATTCTGGCCTGGCGCGGGTGCCGCCTTGAATCTTCAGTACGGCACCTCCCTCGTCACCGCCTATGTAAGCTATTACTTCAACGTCAAGAGCCAGGAGTACCAGGGCTATGAGAATGTTTTCAAAGAGCCCAGTTTCGGCCAAGCCGCTCTGTTGATAAATCCCCCGTCCATCGGAAAGCTGCGCCTCCAGTTCCGCGTGGGCGCGTTCAGCGAGAACTTCGCAGGACCTGGCCAGTGGGGGTGGGGCATTTTCGGTCCCCTGCTCTCGGTGCGCGGCTACGGCGAGTCGACGTACGGGGATTGGGATCTGACGCCCGACCTGAAACTTTCCTTGCAGCATGGGTTTCTCGTCGTCCCGGGTGTGTCCGAGAGCTACCCCCGCGGCGATTACCAGGCCTGGATTGAGACCGGCATATCGAGCTATGTGCACCACGCCCACGCCGGACTTACTTACAAGCAATACTCCCTCAAGTTGCACTACGCCTCCGACCATGGGACGGACGAGCGCACGTACCTCAACAACTTCCTGAACGGGCTTCCGCACGACGGTCGGTTCGACACCTATCTCCTCGAGACGCGCTACCAGGCTGACGTCTGGGGGCAGGTCGGGCTAAGTGGCGGATTCTACGATTTCGTCCATGCGGCCTCAGTCGGCGACGGCATATGGTGGGGCATCGATTGGACCCAAGGCGCTCGGGAAATGACCAACAAGTTCATCGGGTCGGGCAGCAATGGAAACGGCAAAGTGTTGGTGGTCAGCGCGGAGTACGATTTCAGCGTATCGCGCATCCTGTGGGCTCCGCGCAACTTTGGCGGCAATGCCGCAGACCTCCGCGTCAGTATTGCAGGCTTGTACCACCGTACGCTTGCCACCGACGATCCCCTCTACCAAAAGGCGAGCGGGTATTACCTGGGGCTCGATACCGAATACCGGATGACCTCGCTCTTTAGCCTGACCTTCGCGAGCTTCGGTGAAAGCCGCGACACCAACCTCGGCCGCTACAGCGTGTACAGCCTCAATCCCGGCATTATGTTCCACTCGGATTGGTGGAGCTCGGACCGCATACAACTCATCTATAGCCGGCGCTTCTACAGCACCGCCGCTGACCCCAACTCTGCCCAGCCGCTCGACCATCACATGATCGCGCTCGGGGGCACCGTCACCTTCTAAATCGAAAGCGCTCGACGATGCGAATTCTTCACTCTGCAACTCGACACGGCTGGAACCTAGCAATCATCCTGGCTTTGACCGGCACGCCTTCACTGGCGATGGCCGCGGATCAGGGTGTACCAAGACTTGGGATGTCGCCTGGTGAACCGCAAGTACGCAGCGCCACCCCTTCGATCCCATTCGGCGTGAATCCAGCCGAGTCGAAGGAGTTCGTGCTCGATTTCCACGGCTACCTGCTGTTGCCCGCTACCCTCGGCGTAGAAGATCGCCCGGTCACCCAACGAACGGACCCTGTCAACCCTACGACCCCTTCGGGGGCTCCCAACTATGTGAACACGGGCGGCGGCACCGTCCTCCACGCGCCGCCCCTCCTGGCCCAGGACCTGCGGGCCTTCGAGTACACCGCCGCCGTGCCGACCCCCTGGGCACAGCTCAACTTCATCTACGGCAACAAGACGGTGGCCGGCACGGTAATCATGGCGGCCACATCCTTCAGCGACCCGTCCGGCTATAACAATCTAGTCGGCCAATTGGGCGTCAGTGATGCGTTCATTGGTACGAACCTGACTAAGTATTTCGGCTTTCCCTTCCTACTAAACGTTGGCGCCCAAACGAGCCGATACGGAGCGATGGGATCTTACGATGCCGGGCGCTACGCCACGCCGCTCATCGCGCGCACGAACACGATTGGCGAGACCATCACGACGGGCTACAAGCTCGGCGAGTTCTTTCTCCTGCTCGAGCAGGGGCTCGGTGGCCAGCTCGGGCGACCGCCCATCGGCCTGGTTCCGGCCGGCTACAACGACTATGCGGACTACAATGTTGGGGCCACCTTCGTCAACCATGCGCATCTCGGCCTTGCCTACGGTGGGCTCGGCAAGTTCGGGCTCCACTACCTTTCGGCCTTTACGAGGGATGACCAAGTCAAGGGAGGCCAAGTGCCGAATGGGTCGATCACGGTGCTGGGCGCTGACCTCAATCTTACCGCGGGACGCGCGGGTCACCTCTACCTCGGCTTCGCGCATACCAAGGCCACGGACGCGGAGACGGTCTCGGGTGCGATCGAGATTCTGAACGCACGCGGAGGGCCCGAGCTCATCAAGTACTACCTGGGTCCGAACAGCACCCGCAATGGATCGATTACCGCTGGCAATGGCTCGCTTTCCACCTTCGGGGTGCAGTACGACCTCAGCATCTCGAAGCTGGTTTTCGGCCCGCTGTACACGGGCGTGAGTTCGGACATTCTGGTCAGCCTGTTCAGCGTTGGGACGGCGGTGAGCAGCACCGATCCGGCCTACGACGGCGTCTTCAAGGTGAAGGCGGGCGGCGAGGTCACGTACCTGATGATGTCCTGGCTGGGCGTATCCGAGCGGTTCGATCACGTTCGCCTCCACGGCAGCGACTCGAAGCAAGCCTTCTCGATTTATTCGTCACGCCTCCTGTTCCACACAGGCTGGAAGAGCCGCGATGAGTTTGCACTCCAGTATTCCTACTTCCAGAACGGCAGCGGAATCCAAGCCCTGACGGGGTATCCCCTTGGATCCGGTCCCAATGCAAACCCGGACCGCCACGTCTTCACCTTGTCCGGCACCTTCTGGTGGTAGCCTCAGTGCTGTCATGAGCCTCAAGCGTATATTGAGAGATCGGTTCCTTCATGCACGGTCGCTTTGCGCGGGCATGCTGCTCCTCGGTCTTGGCGGAGCGATCGGATGCAGCGCAGAACCGCTGTTCAGGGACGAGCCCATCAACTGCGCGGTCGAGGACCCGTACGATTTCAATCTTACGACGGTCACTTTCGCGTGTTATGGGGACAGCACCCCGGATGCCAGCGTGGGTTCGACTCCGCAGCCAATCGGTGACGCTGGTCTGTGTGGTACTCCGACAGCCCTGGTGCTTACTTCAGCGCACAACAACGACTGGGGGTCCACGTGCAACGGAAGCAACTTCGGATCGGTTGCGGTTGACGAGTCGGCCTACGAGGGTGTGTCGTTCTGGGCGCGCGCTGCCGCCGGCACGAGCCAAGGCTTCACGCTCTCACTCTACGACGCGAACAACACGCCCCAAAATCTGACGGACCCCAGTGCGGGCGGCAACTGCAAAGTTTACAACGCCGTCGATGGAGGAATCGCGGGTTCGACGACCGTGGGCGTGTTTGATCCCCAAACAGGTCAGGTCCTGACCGGCGTTGCCGTATCTTCGCGGCAACCTGACGAGTGCCAAAACAACAAGACCAACAGCTACGATTATGTGATGGCCGTGACGAACAAGTGGGTACTCTACACCATCCCGTGGGCCAATTTCACGCAGGGCGCCTTCCCGAATCGCGTCCCCAATTCGGTTCTAACCGAGACTGGAGACGTGCCTGGGACCGGGCTTTTGACCAACAAACTCTGGAGTATCAGCATCCGACCCCCGAAAGAGGCGCCGTTCGAGCTTTGGATCGACAAGCTGAGCTTCTACCGCAAGAGGGTGCACGATGCAGGGCCCGATATAGTGCCCGATCTAGGGCCTGATCTAGGGCCCGATCTATTGCCCGACGCAGCGCTCGATGCGGCGCTTGCGCTCGATGCGGCGCTTGCGCTCGATGCGGCGCTTGCGCTCGATGCAGAGCTTGCGCTCGATGCAGAGCTTGATGCAGGGCTCGGTACGGAGCTCGATGCAGGGCTCGATGCGGAGCCCAGCGCAGATGTGAATTGACCGTCGGACGGAACTGATAGGAGAAGGGATCCATCCCCATGAACAAGAGTCTTCGAGCACTTCCCATGACGCCCAATTCGCACACGCTGTATGCATCCACATGGCTCGCCGTTCTCGCTTCGCTGAGCACGGCCGGTTGTCTCTGCCCGCCTTGTCCTGGCGCCGTTGCGGCCGGGCCGGCACCGGCGGCAGCAGCTGCACCGGCCGCAAGCAGTGCCGCCCCGGCCGCGTCTGCTCCGGCGTCCCCGCCCGCGGCAGCAGGCAGCACGCTGGTCATCTGGAACGGCGACGGCGAGGGAGGCGGCGCACAGGGGTGGAATTCTTGCGACCAGGCGCCCGCCTGCAAGACCTCGCTCGGGCCGGATTCGGGCAGCGGCGTGGGCGGGGGCACTGCGCTCAGGTTCCACGGCGAGGGACCGGGGTGGCTCGGGATGGGCTGGAACTTGTTCGGGTGGTACCCGGAAGGCGCGGGGATCGACATCAGTCCGTACAGCCATCTGACGTTCCAGATCCGGGTGGAAGCGAAGACTCCTGATGCCGCGCCGGAGTACCTCGGTTTGTCGCTCGGGTGCAGCAACAAGAGCGCGAAAGACAGCGCCGACATTCCGATCGAAAGGTACGCGAAGACCTTCGCGGATGGTAAATGGCACAAGATCGAGATCCCGATCTCCGCGTTGACCAAGGGGCCCGGTGCCCAGTTCGAACTGCAGTCGTTCTGGGAGTTCCGGCTTCACACTTGGACCGGGACGCCGAAGAATTTCGATATCTACCTCGACGACATCGCCGTCGAGAAGCACTAGCAGTTTCGCGAGTCCAACGCTTTGCCCATGCTCACAACCAACGTAGCGGACAGGACAAGTGCAGCATCCATTGGTAGCGGGGGAGGCGCGACGGTACGCGCGATCGTGGCCGCTATGGTCGCGTGGCTCGGCGGTGGCGTAGCCTGCGTCGACGGTGCCCACTCCACCGATGCAGCGTTGACGTCGAGTACGGATGCATCGATCGCATACAGCATGTCGGACGGATCGGGGCCGGCGGCGACTTGCGGATTGCCGCCCGCACCGTATTCGATCGATGGGGGCATCTCCATCCCGTCGGTAGCGTCTGGGGCGTCCGTCGACGGTGGGGCCTCGGGTGCATACGCGTGGAAGAACGTCGTGATCAAAGGTGGGGGCTTCGTCAGCGGCATTATCACGAGCCCCGTGCTTCCGGGCCTCGTGTTCGCACGTACGGATGTCGGGGGAGCCTACCGTTACGACCCGGCCGGGCAGCGTTGGATGGCCATCACGGATTGGGTCGGGCGCAACAATTCGAACCTCCTCGGCATCGAGAGTATCGCCCCGGATCCGGTCGATCCCAACCGGGTCTACATGGCCGCCGGCATGTACGTCACGGCCGGCAGCGGCTCGATCCTGAGCTCGACGGACATGGGACAGACTTGGGTGCAAAACAACATCGCCGCGCCCATGGGCGGAAACGCGGACGGCCGATCGATGGGCGAGCGGCTCGCCATCGATCCCAACCTGACCAGCGTCTTGTACTTTGGCTCGCGCACCACCGGCCTGTGGAAAAGCACGAACTATGCGCAGACGTGGACGCAAGTCTCTGGTTTCCCGACGACCGGGTTGGCCGTCAACGACGCGGGCGCATCCAAGGGTTACGGCTTGACTTTCGTGGTCTTCGACCGAAGCAGCGGCTCGCCGGGCAGCCCCACACCGACGATCTACGTCGGCGTCGGCGCAACCACGGAGACCGGGCTCTATCGCTCGACCGACGCAGGCGCGACCTGGCAGGCGGTTCCTGGACAGCCTGCTGTCGCTGTCGGGATGATGCCTCATCATGCTGTGTTTGACGGGTGTGGCAACCTCTACTTTACCTACAACAACGGGTCAGGCCCGAACAGCATCACGAGTGGCGCCGTTTGGCGATACGCCACGGCTAGCGGCGTCTGGACCCCCGTGAGTCCCCCACAAACTGGCGGTGGCTTCGGCGGAATTTCAGCCGATGCTGCCCATCCGGGAACACTGATCGTTACGACGATCGATCGCTGGAGCAAAGACGAGATCTACCGCACCACCAACGGCGGAACGACCTGGGTGGGGATCGAGTCGGCGGCGCAAGACGATGTGGCGGGTGCGCCCTGGGTCTTGTGGCACAGGACCAGCGTGGGGACGCCGGGATGGATGGGCGACGTCGAGATCGATCCCTTCAATCCTGGTCGCGCTCTCTACATCACGGGGGGTGGCATCTGGTCGAGCGACGACGTTACGGCTGCCGACACCGGAGCTGCGACTCATTGGACCTTCGATGACAGTGGTCTCGAAGAAACCGTAGTGCAGGACCTCATCAGCCCTCCGTCGGGCGCGCCCCTGCTGAGCGCGGTGGGTGACCTCGGCGGTTTCCGACACGACGACCTCAACGTCTCGCCCACAGGCGGCTTTTTCAGCAACCCTATTTTCGGCAGCGGATCGAGCCTCGATTTTGCCGAAAGTGCCTCGGGCGTCGTCGTGCGCGTGGGCTCACCGTCGGGTGGGCAGAGCGGCGCTTACTCCATCGACGGAGGCTCGACGTGGACCCCATTTGCCACGGCGCCGCTTCCCCCGACCGGAGCGACCTTCAAAGGCTCGGGCTCGATCGCGATCTCGGCCGACGCGACGACGTTCGTCTGGGCTGCACAGAGTGCTACGCCCGCCTACTCGAAAGACAGCGGCGCCACGTGGAACGTCTGCACGGGACTGGCAGCCGGCGCTCGGGTGGCCGCCGACCGAGTCAATCCCGTCAAGTTCTACGCAAGCTGCAAGAACGCGAGCAATCAGAATGCAACGTGCGTGAGCACCGACGGCGGCGTGACCTTTGTCCCGGCCGCCGCGTCCGCGTCCGGGCGACCGCGTCCCGTGTTCGGAATCGAGGGGGATGTTTGGGTTCCGACCGGAACTGGCCTGTTTCATTCGCAGGACTCGGCCGCGACCTTCGCGCAAGTGCCGCAAGTCAACAGTGCGGCTGCGGTGGGCTTCGGCATGCCGGCGCCGGGGCAGACCTATCCGGCTGTCTACCTCAACGGCTCCGTGGCCAATGTCTGGGGCACGTACCGCTCCGACGACGCCGGGGCCACCTGGCTACGCCTCGATGATCCGCAGCATCAGTTCGGGTGGATCAACTGCGTGGCCGGCGACCCGCGCATTTACGGACGTGTCTATCTCGGCACAGGCGGCAGAGGCATCCTCTATGGTGACTTGCGATAGAGATGGGAACCCTCGGAGGGTTCCTAAACCCTCCCGCGACGGACTCCGCCGGGCAAAGCCCGGCTGCGTCCACGCGATTGAAAGGAGCAGCGCGAATGGCTAAGAAGATTTCGTTGGCGATGTCGTTGGCAGTGATCTTGTCCGCTGCGACGCAACCCGGTTGCAAGATATGCTCCTGCGCCGAGGGCTCGGGTGTGCGAATGCCAGGCGCGGCCGGCGCGGCTGCTTCTTCGGCCCCTGCGGTGCAGGGCAGCGGCGACCTGGCCGGCAACGTCGCCTACAACTGGAAGAACGTCGTTATCCTCGGCGGCGGATTCGTCAGCGGCATCATCTTCAGTCCTGTCGAGAAGGATCTCATCTATGCCCGCACCGACGTGGGCGGTGCGTACCGCTGGAACCAGGCCGACAAGAGCTGGATTGCCATCACCGACGAATTCGGGCGCGACTCGAACTCGGGCATCGAAAGCTTTGCCGTCGATCCGGTCGACGCCAGTAAGGTGTACCTGGCCGCGGGAACGTACACTGGAACGTGGGCCGGCAATGGCTACATCCTGCGTTCGAACGATCGCGGCAACTCCTGGAAGAAGACCGACCTGCCCTTCAAGATGGGCGGCAACGAGGATGGTCGGTCGAACGGCGAACGGCTCGCCATCGACCCCAATCTGACCAGCATCCTATTTTTCGGATCGCGCAAAAACGGGATGTGGAAGAGCACGGACTCAGGCGAAAGTTGGGACAAGGTCGGCAGCTTCACTGCCTCTGACGGAGGCAATGGCGTCGGCACCCCCATCGTCCTTTTCGACAAGTCGAGCGGAACCAAGGGCAAGCCCACGCCTACGATCTACGCTGGCGTCGCCAACAAGGGCGGCAGCCTCTACCGCAGCACCGACGCTGGCGCGACCTGGGCGCTCGTGCCCAAGCAGCCCACGAGCGTGATGGCCACCCACGCCGAGTTCGACTCGACCGGCGTGATGTACATCAGCTACGGCAACGACGTAGGCCCGAACAACATCACCGACGGCTCGGTCTGGAAATACCAGCCCAAGCAGGAGAAGTTCACCGACATCACGCCCGCCGCCCCGAAGAAGGATGACGGTTTCGGCTACGGCGGACTGTCGGTCGATGCCGCGCACCCCGGGACGATCATGGTCAGCACCCTCGACCGCTGGACCCACGGCGACGAGGTCTACCGAACGACCGACGGCGGCCAGATCTGGAAAGCCCTTTTCACCAAGGTCGTGCGCGACGACGCCGGCGCGAAGTACCTCTATTGGCACAAGCCCAACGATCCGATTGGCAGAGGCTGGATGGGTGACATCGACATCGATCCCTTCAATCCGGGGCGGGTCATGTACGTGACCGGACAAGGCATCTGGGGTACCGAGGATGCCACCGCCTCGGATTCGGACAAGCCGACGCACTGGACGTTTCTCGACCGCGGGCTTGAGGAAACGGTGGTTTCGGGTCTGGTCAGTCCGCCCGCCGGACCGCCCCTGCTCAGCGTGGTGGGCGACCTGTGCGGATTCCGGCACGACGATTTGAACCAGCCAACCGCCGCCGGGATGTTCGAGAATCCGCTGTGCGGCTCGGGCTCCAGCATCGACATCGCCTGGGGCAAGCCAGACATCGTCGCGCGCACCGGGTGGCACGACAAGCAGTTCGGAGCCTACTCGCTCGATGGCGGCAAGAGCTGGACGCCCTTCGCGTCCAATCCCAAAGGCAAGGGAAACGGCTCGATCGTTGTCAATGCCGATGGCACGGTCTTCCTGTGGGCGCCCAAGGACGGCGTGGTCGTCTATTCCAAGGATCGCGGCGCAACCTGGGCCCGCGCCGAGGGACTTCCCGACGCGGATCCAGATCCCGATTGGGCGCCGGTCCACTTCCGGCCAGCCGCGGATCGCGTGAACCCGCAGAAATTCTACGTGCTCGACGCCAAAGGCGGGCAGGCATACGCTAGCGTGGACGGCGGCGCCCACTTCACCGCATCGCCGATGGGCTTGCCGGCGCTCCCCGACTACCAGCTCAATTCGGCCTCGGCGCAGGCCACGCCTGGTGTCGAGGGCGACGTTTGGCTCACCAACCTCAAGGAGCTCAATCACTCGACCGATTCGGGGAAGAGCTTCGAGGCCATGCCGGGCGTGACCGAGGCGAACCAGATCGGCTTTGGCAAACCGGCCGACGGCAAGAAGTATCCGGCGCTCTATCTCATGGGCAAGGTGGGCGAGGTGCGCGGCTTCTTCCGCTCAGACGACGCCGGTGCCAACTGGGTGAGAATCAACGACGACAAGCACCAGTTCGGCTTCTGCGGCGTCATCATCGGCGACCCGCGCGTGTACGGCCGGGTCTACATCGGAACCGGCGGCCGTGGCATTCTATACGGCGAGCCGAAGTAGCGCGCCGTCGCAGTTCACGGGTGAATTACGCGCAGCCCGAGCACGGCCTCGAACGGGTCGAAGTCGCGATCGTTGTGCAAGAGCTCGTGGCCCTCGCGCAGACAAAGCGTGGCGATGAGGCAGTCGATGGTCTTCCTGACGATGCGGCCGCGCGCCCGCAGGCGGCGATAGTTGCGCGCTGACTCGACGGCGAGGTCCACGCCTCCCGTGTCGAGCAGGTCGAACGATGACATCTGCGCCATAACCTCCGCTGCATCCGCCTCAGTCGGCAACCCTTGCAGAATCTCGCACAAGATGAGGTCGCACAACCCCACGCGGGTCACGCCGAGCGCATGGTCCAGCCACTCGGTCTGTGCCGTCCGCCGACCGCGGAAGTAGTCAATCCAGACCGTGGTGTCGACGATGACCACGGGCTACCTGGGTGAGGTTCGCCCGATGCGCATCTTGGCCAGATGGCCTGTCCACTTGACCCGGCCACGTAGACGGCGCGCGTCCGCCTGGTGATGCAGCGACACCAGGCTGCGTAGCCCCGCTTCGACCACTGCCCGCTTGGTGGGCAGTCCGCTGGCGGCGAGTGCAGCCCGCATCAAAGTGTCGTCGATGACAATGTTCGTGCGCATGTGTACAGATTGACACTGCGATGTGTATCTGTCAAAGGCCGGTCAGCCGGCGATCCCGAACGGTGAGAAGTAGGCGAAAATCATCACAATAACGACAAGGATCGCCAGCGAGAGTACGAGGTCGCGGGCGTTCCAGCTGGCGCGCGACTTCGCCCTGTCCGCTGCCACGGTTGTCCGATAGGTCAGACCGTTCAATTGTGCTTCGGACGGTCGCGCGGTCAGAAGGCTCACGACGACCATCACGACAATGGAGAAGATGAACAGGAAGATGCAGAAATAGAGGAAATTGACGGTCGCAAAGCTGTACAGGAATCCGCTCAGCGAGTGTCTGAAAAGCTCGAGAACGATGCGCAGGATGCCGACGACGAAGCCGGACACCATGGCAGCCAGGGCACCCGTGCCGTTGATGCGCGGGACGAAGACGCCCAGCAGGAAGACGGCGGCGATGGGCGGGGCAAGATAGGACTGAACGCTCTGGAGATACTGGTAGAGTGTGTCGGAGATCCCTTTCATGACGGGAATCCACAGCGTTCCAAGAAGAACCACCGTCGCCGTGGCAATGCGCCCGACCTTGACCAGCTCTTTCTCCGTCGTGTGCGGCCGAATCTTTTGATAGATGTCCAAGGTGAAAAGGGTCGAGCACGCATTGTAGACGGAAGCGAGCGAGCTCATGAGCGCGGCCAGGATGCCGCCCGCGAGCAGGCCACGCAGGCCGACCGGCAGCAGCGTCTTCACCAGGGTTGGGAAGGCCTGATCGGCTTGGGCGAGTTGGATCTTCCCCGAGCGCGCCAGCGCGTACGCCATCAAGCCGGGGATCAGGAAGACGAAGAAGGGGAGCATCTTGAGGTAGGCGGCGAAAATCGTTCCCCGCCTGGCTTCCTGCTCGTTGCGGCCCGCGAGGCAGCGCTGCACGATGTGCTGGTCTGTGCACCAATACCAGATGCCGACGATGGGCGACGCAATCAGGAGCCCCAGCCACGGGAAGTCGGGATGCGAGAGCGGGAGGAACATGTTCAGGTGATCCTTGGGCACGGAATGGACAAGGTTGCTCCAGCCGCCGACTTCAATGAAACCCGAGATGGTCAGGATGATGGAGCCGCCGAGCAGGACGATCGCTTGCAGTGCCTCGGTGTACATGACCGCATGAAGCCCGCCGAAGACCGTATAGGCCCCGGTGATGGCGATCAGCACAATTGCCCCAGTCCAGAAGTCGACTCCCAGGAAGGAGTTGAACACGACCGCGCCTGCATAGATGGTTACCGATGCTTTGGCGATGACGTAACTGAGCAGTTGCACGATGGAGAGCAGCCAACGCGTCTTCTCGTTGTATCTGCGCTCTAGGAATTCCGGCATCGTGAAGACCTTGCTGCGCATGTAGAAGGGAACGAATACCCATCCGAGCGTCAGCACGATCCAGGAATGGAGTTCGTAGTGCCCCATGGCGAGGCCGGATTTGGCGCCGGTGCCGGCGAGCCCGACGATGTGCTCGGAACCTACGTTCGAGGCGAGAATGGAAGCCCCGATGACAAACCAGCCCAGATTTCTGTTGGCGAGGAAGTAGTCGGAGGGCGAGTCCTTCTTCCGCCTGATCGACCAGACAGAAATGCCTCCGATCAGAAGGAAGTAGATGCCGACGGTGATCCAGTCAACGAGGCCAAGGATTGCCATGCGAGTTCCTTTCCTTTTCGACCGGCACGGTACCAGTCCTTCGCTAAGTTGTCACGGTGTCGTGAGCCTTTGAAGTTGGTCCTCGTCGGGCCCATGGTACTTGCGCGACGAATCGGCGTAGAATCCATCTCCCATGGGCAACTCGCGAGCAATGATCGGGGCGACGCTTCTGTTCGCCGTGGGCGCGGTGGTCGGCTGCGGCGGCACCTCGGGCCAGGGCGGCGCCACCGGCGGAGCCACAGGCCAGGGCGGCGCCACCGGCGGAGCCACAGGCCAGGGCGGCGCCACTGGCGGAGCCACGAGCCAAGGCGGCGCCACTGGCGGAGCCACGAGCCAAGGCGGCGTGATGGCAACGGGCGGGGTAGTTGCCAGCGGTGGTGTGACCAGCGCAGGCGGCCGGTCGGGGACGGGCGGAGCAAGCCAATCGCCCCGGCAGGATGCGGCGGTCAGCGCGGATGCCGGCGCGTCGGCCTGCGACCGAACGGATCTGGTATGGAAGACCGCCTCGAAGACCGAATACACATCCTATCCCGATCCCGGCAGTCCTGAATGCATCCAGTACAGCGGTTGCGACTACCTAGGGATGTTCGCCGCCTGTTCCAACACCGCGTCCGAAGCGTGGGTTTCGGCGCACAACATTGTGGCCGCCTTTCCCGATTTCAATACCCTCAAGTTGCACGATTTGTGCTTGAAGTCCGGGAACAAGACCATCGTCGTCACGGTCATCGACACGTGCGGCGACTCGGATTGCGGTGGCTGTTGCACCCAGAACAAAGGCACTGCGGACGAACTGATCGACATCGAAAGCTACACCGCCGCCCGCTTCGGCGTGCCCGATGGGCGCATCCAGTGGGCCGACCTCGGCCCAACCCACGGTCAGGCCTGTCCGTAACCGCAGGCGGAATCTGGCTGTCGTCGGGCCATGACGGCGAGAAGGTGCTAGTATTCCCACCGGTCCTTCCGCAAGGATTCAGCCTTGCTGGGGCCATGCGGATCTCGCATGAACCAGGTCGGATTCATGTTGCTTGCCTTTTGGGTGTGCACCGCACCGCTTGCTGCCGGGTGTGGACACGGGACGATCGTGCTCGATGCCGGCGTGGTCCTGCCGGCGGGCGCGCGCTCCCCCGACTCGTTGATGGACGTGACCGGCACTGTCTCCGGCGGCCGGGATCCGCTGCCTGTCGATGGTGCCCCGTACGCCTTCTCCAACCTGACGACGACGATGACCGAGATGATGGCCGCCGCGGCTCGCCCCTGGGCGGCCCGGCACGCAAAGGAGAGGCGTGCCGGCTGGCAGATGAGGATCGATCTCGTCGACGCGCTGGCGGAGCTGCGCGGAGGAGTTCTCCGGGCGGAGATCGAGATCCGCACGACGTTGCGCTCGCGCGACGGACTTGTGGTCTTGGGCCAGAGTCAAAACCACTGCAAAGTGACCGGCGTCGACAGTCGCGACCCGCCGAGCGCCGTGTATCGCTGTCTCCAGAACCTGGCCCGCGATCTGGCCGGCTGGCTGGAAACGGCACATCCCTAAACAAGGAGAATCCAAGATGCGTGCCCTCGTCATCATCGCCCTAGTCAGCACGGCGCTCGGTTGCGCCACCGTCGAGCCCGGACACCGGGGTCTATACTTCGAACCGTCCAAAGGTCTGCATCGCGATGTCCTTACGCCCGGTCGGCACTGGGTCGGCGTTTTCGGCAGGATCGAGGATTTCGATATCACCTATGCGACCCATGCCGAGCAGATCGAGACCCTGTCTCAGGAAGGGCTCAAGATGGTCCTGCGCATCGCACTCATCTACCGGCCGGTCGCTTCCGAGCTCTACGAACTGGAGACCGAGATCGGGCCTACCTACTACGACGAGGTCGTGGGGCCCGAGTTTCGCAGCGTCGCGCGCGGTGTGGCGGCCCGCCACCCGTACATGGAACTGCACCGCAAGAACGAGCAGATCGAGGACGAGGTCGAGGCCGATCTGCGGCGGCGCACCGCGGGCAAGCACGTCGAGATCGCCTCGGTGACGCTGGAGTCGATCCAGTACGAACCGGCTATCCTGAAAGCGGTTCAGGACAAGTTGGCGGCCGAGCAGGACTCGGCCAGGCAAAAGACCCTGCTAGAAAACGAGGGCATGCGAAAGCGTCTCGAGCTGCAGTACCAGGCCGAGCAGGAGAAGCTGCGGGCCGATGCGTCCCTGCGTGAGAAGCAACGCGAGCTGGAGCTGAGCCGAGCGCAGGCGGAAACCGATCGGGTCAAGGAAGAATCCGAGGCAGCGAAGCGCGTGATTCAGGCGCGCGGAGAAGCGGAAGCGGCCAAGTATTCGGCGCAAGCGCTGAGCGAAAGAGAGAAGGCCCACAATCAGGCGCTCACCTCCCTGGCGGTCATGGAGAAGGGCTTCGAGGCGCTCAAGGCGCTTGCCGGGACAGGGACCAACGTCATGATTGGCGACTGGTCAAAGATCCCCAATTTCCTGTTCCCCAACCCGAATGCATTCAGGGCATCCAGCGCAGCTGCGCCGGGCGAAAAGCGCGAGAGACATTAGAACGCTGCGCTTGCAGGTTCGAAGGAGGAGCGCTAGTGTCCCGGACCGCAGAAGCCATGCGGGGTGCGACGCTTGCTTTGGTCGGCACCAGCGCCACTTGAAATGCTTTCACATCGGAGGCGGCAACGATGAACAGGGTAAAGGCAAAGCGGGCTGCATTGGGGCTCTTTGGAATGTTGGGAATCTTGCTTTGGGCTGGGTGCGACGGATCTACCCGGAAGCGTACTCCATTGGACGGCGCAGCGAGCGACGACAGCGCTGCGGTACCGGGGGGCGCGAACGCTGCGGGATACGGCGGCAATGGTGGTGCTGGCGCCACGACCGGAAATGGTCTGGACGGCAAGATCTTGGGCCTTGGCGGCAGCTACAGCTTCGGAACGCGAGAGCCTTGGGCCAGCGTCGCTGACACCATCGCCGACGCTGGCGCTGACACCATCGCCGACGCTGGCGCTGACGCCATCGCCAGCGCCAACGCTGGCACTGAGGCGGGCGTTGAGGCGGGGGGCGCAACGACTCTCGGTCCCAGCACAGTCGCCGAGGTCTGCGCCGACTATTATCCGGCCTGGTCAGCAGTGATTGTTCCCAGTGAAAGCGACTGTAACGTCGTTGCCAACCAGTACGAAACGCTCGAATACAGTCCGAACAACTGGTCCAGTTGCTACATGGACGGCACGCCCGACCAGTCCTGCACGATGACGAAGGTCACACAGTTGGGTGGCGCATGTGGAAGTCCCGACAATTGGCGGCTGACAGCTTCTAGCACCGCGTTCTTTGGAGGCGGGTTTGGCTTTTGGAATTTTGCACAGAACTACAGCGGATGGGACGGTATCGGCATTTGGGCAAAGCTTGAACAGGGCCCGGCAATTTCGTTTCGACTGACGGTGCTGGATGGCAGCAGCGAGCCCGTCATCGATCCAACCACCGGCTACCCCAGCTGCTACTACGACTCTACTAGTGCTGGTCAAGACTGGGATCACGATGGCGTTGCCAATCTTAGTCCGCCACCGGAAAGCCTCAGATGCAAGGGCATTTGGACGGTGCCCATTGCGATCGATTCGCAGTGGCGCTTCCTGATGCTGCCGTGGTCAGTTTGGCAGACCTCTCCCGGAAACTTGACCAGTGCAATCGATCCCAAAACCTTGAACCAGCTGACAGTCCAATTTCCACCTTGCTCGGACTTTGCCTTGCAGCTTGGCTGGGTCGGGGCCTACCGGGCAAAGCCCTAACGGCGAGGAGTCGACCATGAGCAAACTTCATTTCTGCTTGGCGATGGCCAGCCTGTTTGGCGGATGCAGCCATGGATTGTCGGTCAGAACCCCGCACCCAGCCGATGGTGGGTCAGATGGTGGACCCGATGGTGTTTCGTTCGCAGCCGACGCAACCGGCGGTGGATCGGATCATTACGTTGCTTCGAGCGGTGCCGATGTTGGCTCGCCAAAGGATGCGCTTGGTGTCACCGGCAACGACACCGTGAACGTGAGTGACTTCGTGCGCCCGGATGGCGCCATTGTGCCGCCGATGCCTGAAATGGACCCGGTGCAAATCGACAATCCCACGCGTAGTCGACTTATACAGCTTGTGGTCGGGGCCAGCGTTCTGGCCCTGTTCGAGGACGGCTCGGTTTACTCGTGGATGTACACCGCCAACGACAAGCTCGAACTCGAACAGGGCTACGCAATGAAGCTCACGGGCCTCGACGGCACTGTCCAGCTCGACGTCTCGACGGTGCTCGCTGAAACAGGCACGGTCGGCTATTGGAACTACGGTCCCAACTACGCGAACGTCGTGGTGCAACAGATCCCTGGCATCGACAGGGCCATTTCCTTGTCGCAGACCTGCGCGCTCATCGCCGACGGCAGCGTGTGGTGCTGGGGCGAACCACCCTACAACGCAGAAATCCCCATTCCACCGGAGTACGCAGGTGTCAAAATGGCTGTGCCGCTGGCCGTTGAGATCGCCAGCAATTTGCACAGCCGCTGCACGCTCGTTCGCGACGGAGCCGGTGCCGTCACACGCTTCCGCCCGGCCCTGATTGGGACGACGTTACAGGCGGTCGAAGTCTCTACGCTCACGCTGCCCTCGGCCGCCCATCAACTGTTCGACGGCTGTGCAATTCCCGAGAGTGGTTCGCCCAAGTGCCTATGGGCGGGCGTGATAGGCCAAGCCAATGTAACTGCGACATGCTCCGAGGCACAGGAGTACGAGATTGTCGCATCGGGCTCCGAGCACCTCACCTTGGCGAGCCTCGGCGGAAATCTTCGCGGCTGTGCGTTGGGCGACTCCGGCCAAGTCTACGTGACGCTTGCCAAACCCGACCCAGCATCGAAAACCATCACCATGGATCCATTGCCGGGCGTCTCGAATGCCGTGCTCGTCCGAGCCGGAGAATACGTCTCTTGCGCCGTCGAACCTCCGAACATTGTCTGTTGGGGGCACGAGGGTTCAAACGCGTTCGAGCCCATGCCGGTGCAGTTCCCCCTGTACTGACAGCTCCGTCGTCGGTCACTTCGGTGCGGGCAACGATCCCGCCACTTCCTCCTTGCAGGCCTCGATGGCCTTCGGGCTAGTGACGTGCTCGAACTCGCGCGTCTTGTTGCCGCGAAGGTCGCTCTCGTAACCCTTGATCGTGAACCACCCCGTCGGTGACATTGTCCCGCCGGCGCGGCGTTCAATGAGATACTGACGGCCGGCCCTCATCGGCAAGGCGAACGTCCATCGCGGCTGGATTTCGGCAGAGCGGTATCTTCCCCCGGGCGGCGTTGGCGTGCTGATGACGTGGCAGCCGGGCAAGAGCTCGAAGTACCCGCCGAGCGACGAGACGTCCTTGTCATCCACGAACTGCGCACCAGTGTCACTGGCAACGACGTAGCCGAGTGTGAGGGTGGAAACCTGCCCGGGACCGAGGGACGGCGACGTGGGTGGATAGAGCCGATAGGGGCGCACGCCCGCGCCCGCGAGGCAGCCGGCGGCCGATAGGGCAAAGGTCATCGTGAAAACGAATTGGCTATTCCGCATCTGCCAATCATGTTCTGCGCGTCGACGATGGACACATCTTTCTTTGCGAGGCCGTCCTGGGATGGTGAGGGATGTCACCTGCCGAAGCCCGCAGCGCGCCGGACTGCTCTTTGCGCCGCCGTAAACTTATCGCTTGCTCGTGCCCTTGCGCTCTATCGTTATCCATCACCTTAGCGCTGGCAAAGATTTTGCTGCTTCCTCTTTGCAGGCCTCGGCATCTTTCGCGCTCGCAACTCGCGCGAACTCGCGCGTCTTGTGGCCGCCAAGATCCGTTTCGTGGGCTCTGATCGTGAGAGGTACCGTCCGCGCCGTCGGCATGATGACATCAATCTGATACTGATGGCCCGCACTCATCGGCAAGGCGAACGTCCATCGCCCCGTGGTCAGGGTGCCAACGGAACGGGCCGCGGGGAACGGCGCGGCCATGTGCGACGGAGTGCCGATGATGTGGCAACCAGGCAAGAGTTCGAGGTATCCGCTGAGCTCCGAGACATCCCTGTCGTCCACGAATTGCACGTAGCCGGTGAGTGTGGAAACCCGATCCGGAGCGAGCGGCTGCGACGGGGGTGGATAGAGCCGGTCGGGTCGTGGGCCGGGGCCCGACAAGCAGGCGGAAGCCGAAAGGGCAAGGGTCATCATGAAGACCAGGGCGTGCTTCTGCAT
>Ga0265329_10000337_pt1 | contig 24661 bp, 22 predicted proteins | sample 41627metaG_FD_202091 | JGI IMG/M metagenome (GOLD analysis project Ga0265329, IMG submission 202091) | Rhizosphere microbial communities from Carex aquatilis grown in University of Washington, Seatle, WA, United States - 4-16-27 metaG | ecosystem: Host-associated > Plants > Roots > Rhizosphere...
CTCCTCTGCCACACGTCTGCCTACATCTCGCACGAGCTGGTCGAGGTCGCTGGACCGCATGCCCGCCACGGTGCTGCGGATGGCTGGTGACAAACACCAACACCGGCGTTACCATTATCCCGCGACCGGATGATGCGCTCGAATGCCCATCCACGAGAAGTACCCGGTCACCAAGAGCGTGTCAGACCGGCGGTGCAGGATGGCTCAAGAGGAGAGGCGACGATGCTGATGCGAGCGCTGGAGATTCGGGTAACCCCAAGAGACATGGTCTGTCGGCTTCACTGCGAGATCCAGATCAAGCCGGTGCTGCCGTCATGAGTGCTCCGTCCGCCTACGAAACCCGGGCTTTGGCTCAGATCCAAGAATGGAAATCGCCTTCCCGGGGCTTCTGGAAACGGGCCCTGACGGCCATCAACAAGCCCTTCGATGCTGCCGGGAATCTCGTGATGAAGATTCCGGGCGTTGGGTTCGTCATCGAGAAGTCCGTCGGTGGCCTCGTGTCGCTGCTCACCGACGGTGCCAGCTGGTCGGTTCGGACCACCGCCATCTTCGAGGAGTTCCGTGGCAAAGGACATCCGGTGCAAGCGCATGGTGACGTCCACTCGCTTGACCTGGAAGCTGTGGACAGCTCCATCGGCTATCTGGCCGCCAAGTACAAGGGCATCTCGGTAGCGGAAGGGGGCGGCACGGGTTTCATCGGAGTTGTGGGCATTCCCATCGACATCGTGGCCCTCGTCGGCTGGAACCTCCGGGCGATTGGCGAGTACGCAACCTATTGCGGGTTCGACGTCGCCAAACAGCACGAGCGTCTCTTCTTGATGAACGTGCTCGGGTTTGCGTCCAGTAGCACCGACTCGGCAAAGCAGGTGGCGATGGCCCAGCTTGTCAAGATTGCCAAAGAGGTCGCCCAGAAGAGAACGTGGAAGGAGATCGAACGACACGCCTTCGTTGCTGCAATCAAGAAAATCGCTCAGGCGCTAGGCATCCGCCTGACGAAGGCCAAGCTGGCACAGATAATCCCAGCGGCAGGCGCTATCGTAGGCGCAGGCTTCAACGGTTACTACACAGCAAAAGTCTGCGACGCCGCCTATCACCTGTACCGCGAACGGTTCCTGGCCACGAAGTATGGGCCAGACATCATCCAGGGTGACTCCAGCCCATCAGCGGACGAGCCTTCATGACGGGGAAGCCGATGCCAACTCGTGAGCACTGCCTTCTTTCCGCCCTTGCCGAGGTCGCATGGGCCGATGGGGTACTCAAGCCAAAGGAGTCGCCAGTAGCGCTTCGATGCCGTCGGTGGCGCTTCCTGCTCGCAGGCGTGACTGTCGCGCTCTCGCTTGTCAGTTTTGGGCAGCCGGCGCAGGGAGGCGAAGGCAACAAGGCGACCGCAAGGGCCCACTACGAGACTGGCACACGTCTGTATGAGATTCGCGAATACGACAAGGCGTTGCTTGAGTACAAGGCCGCCTACCTCGTTCAACCCGATCCTGCGTTCCTTTTCAACATCGGACAGTGCTATCGAAGGCTCGGCCAGAACCACGAGGCGCTCAACTTCTTTCGGGAGTACCTGAAGAAGGCAGCTCCGGACGATCCTAGTCGCAACCAGGTAGAGGCACGCGTTCGCGAAATTGAAGCTGAGGCTGAGATCAAGGCAGAGGCGGCCCAGCCTGCCCCAGCCTTACCGCCTCCAAATTCAGCATCCGTTCCCCCGCTGCAAGCACCCGCCACGACATCGATCCCAGCTTCGACGCTACCATCGCCGCCGGAGCCCCCATCCGCAGCCGCTTCGCTCGAACAGCCCGCCTCGGCCAGCACGTCCCCGCAGTTGAGCAACTCGGGCCGGGGCCTGCGCATAGCGGGAATTGCCTGCGGCGCGGCCGGCCTGGCCTCGGTCGGAACCGCAGTCTACTACTACACCCGAGCGCGATCGCTTTCAGACAGGGTCACCAATTCTCAAACACCCACGGCATCTGACGATCAAGCCGGAAGAGATGCACAGACCATGCAGTGGGTGTTCTACAGCGTCGGGGCTGGAGCGCTCGCAACCGGCGCCGTTCTCTACCTGCTCGGTTGGCCGTCTACCGACACGGGCCACACCATGGCCGGTATCACGCCCATGCTGGGGCCGGGCGTAGCGGGAATTTCCGCACAAGGAGTGTTCTGATGCGTCGCCTGGCTACCCTACTCAGCCTCTTCGTCATTGCCCTACCAGCGGCCTGCGGCTACAACCCGCATCCCAAGAACGGCGCATTGCCTTGTACCTCGCAGTGCCCAGATGGCTACGTCTGCAGGACGGACAACCGCTGCTGGCTCAAGAGCACCCCTGACGACGGTGGTGCAGGCGGAGTCGGCGGTGCTGATGCTGGCGTCACAGACGGCCTTGTCTCTCGGCCGGATGCTCTCAGGGGTGACACGGGAGGCGGGTTGGGTGGTATTGGAGGTTTTGGTGATGCCGGGGTGGCAGATGCCCCTGGCGCTCAGCCAGATGTTCCCATAGCTGGCTCAGGTGGCGGAACAGGCGGCACCGGGGGCATAGGTGGCGGCGGTGCGTCGGGCACAGGCGGCGCGAGTAGTCCCACGCCTGATGCTTCATCAGATCTTCTCGCGGACGCGCCTCAGTTCGACGTCGAGCCAGACGTGACTGTAGACACGCGACTTGTCGACGGGCTGGGCAGCTGCGGAATTGATCTGGACTGTCCGGCCAGTGCGCCGATGTGCCTCAATTTCAGGTGCGCAAAGTGTGCTGGAAACAACGACTGCGCGGGCCGCAGCGGGGCCGGAGTGTGCGAGCCGACGAGCGGCAAGTGCGTAGCGTGCGTGAAGAGCAGCGATTGCGCGGCCGACCCGACCAAACCGGTGTGCGTGGCCAATCAATGTGCGGCATGCAGCTCTGCCGCAAGCGAATGCGAGATCAAGAACAGCGCCGCGCCAGTGTGCCAGACGACCAGCGGCAAGTGCGTGGGATGCGTGACGACGAGCGACTGCGCCGGCGACGCTGACGGCGGCGTGGACGGCGGCGGTGATGGAGGCGTGGTTGCGGGTTTTTGCAACACGACGACCAACCAGTGCGTGGGCTGTCTTGGCAGCCGGGATTGCAACGACCCGAGCAAGCCCATCTGTGGAACCGCGCAGACCTGCGTGGCCTGCGGCAGTCAGCTTGCGTCGGTCGACGGTTGCACGACCAAGAACACTACGCTGCCCGTGTGCAAGGCGGCCGCAGGCACTTGCGTGGAATGTGGAGGCGATTCTGATTGCAAGACATCCGCCACTCCGGCGTGCGACACGGCCAACAAGTGTGTGGAGTGCGTGCAGTCGAGTCACTGCAAGAACACGTCCGCACCGGTGTGTGACACGTCGGCCGAGCATTGCGTGCAGCGTCTCAACTGAGCCGAATCCTCTGCCGGCCCGCCAAACGAGTCCTGGAGACGTGAGCGACAGGCGCAGCTACGGTCGCAACGGGAAAGAAAGGGGCTGCCTGGTTGACATGCCTCACGTCAGGACAGTCTACGTATCCATCGTCTCATGACGATCGACACATGAAGCCGCCAACGATGCTCGCCCCTGTAATGGTATTGTGACAGTGTACAGTTGCCAACGCCACAAACACACTGACGGCAATAGGCTGCCTGCCACAGTGTGATCGATTGGGTAATTCAACTAGGGTCAACTGCAAAGCCAGCCTTCAGTAGCACTGCACCCATTGTTCTGGCCTGCGTTTTTGATTTCATTGTGCCCGCCAGTCAGCGTCGAGAAATCTTTGGGGCCTCTCGTGTGCGTACCACCCTGGGTCGCATGGCCCCCCTCAAACGAAACCGCTATAGCTAACTGGATGCGGCGGCTACTTGCTTCGCATCCTCCGCCGCCATGCTTTCGATACTGGACGTCCCACCCGCGTTCGCCATGAGCTGTCTGGCCACGTCCAGGCTGGATAGCCAACGTGCTGGCACACGCGGCAGGCAAGCTGGCCATTCTGAAGATATAGGTGTCGCCTCCTCTTTCCGCAGCTCGGACAGGCCAGCGACATGCGTTGCCCGAAGGTCGTCATCTCGCGCACGATGCGCAGGTCGAACCCTGCCAGCCCGGCATCGGTATTCAGGTCAACATGGATGCTGGAACAGCCGGGCTTCGCCAAGATCTGAGGCTTGATGCTCCTTACATCCAACCGGGGGCAGTTCTCGATGGTCAGCATCGGCGCTTTCCTCTTCCGCCCAAATTTACGGCTGCCTGGGCGGCATTCACTTGGACCTGTTGCAGCCGCACGGTAGGAAGGCTGGGCGAGACCATGTGGTGAAGGAGACCAAGGCTGCGCCTCAGCTCGGCCTGTTGCCGTATGCGAATACGACTGAGCTGCTCGATAATGGCGAGCAGGGCGCTCGGGGAGGCGTCGTGCTTGGTGAAGAACATGGCTGTCAATGCGTCAGTATGATCTGAAAGTTGATTGACCCTTGCCATTTCCGCCGACACTTGTTGGGAGAGAAGGGCAATCAGGTCGTCAGGCTCTAGCTTGCGTTTCCCTTCCGCCGCCAGACGCAAACGCAAGCCAGGCGAAAGTGGCACAGGGAAGGGCTCACCCTGTATGAAGCTCTGTTGCTCCGCCAGAACAATGGTGGGAACACAGTCTAGTGCTTGATGCGATGCCATTACTAAAGCGTACCAGAGGAAATCCCACATGAGAAGTGCACTGTTGTTCTTCTGTATTGTTTGCGGCTGGCAGGGCCGCCTCTGTTGCGGCTTCCTTTGATCAATTGGCACTGCAATTGTTGGCACCGACGCTGCACAAATGTGCCGTGAGAGAGTTCCGGCGGTTGTTTGGGCAAGGATGGGCAATTAGGCGCCGGTGTTTTGCTCGCATTTGCGTAGCCACTGACAGCCCGCAGCCAGGTCAGTGCTGCGTTCGGGTCGCCTCGCCCCAGGTCTTGCCGACGCCTATCTTCACCGCGAGGGTGACGGGCAGCTGTGGGATGGGCTTGGTCATCTGCTCGCGCATGATGGTGACGACGGTGGTGGCGTCTTGCTCCAGGCATTCGACGAGTAGCTCGTCATGGATCTGAGCGACGATGGTTGCGTTTTGGGGGAGGGTTACCTCCAACCTGAGCATCGCCGTCTTCACCACGTCCGCAGCAGCCGATTGGCAAAGGTGGTTGATGGCCTCGAATTCCGTTTCGGGCAGCAGAAGCCTGCCCCAAGGGTTGTGCATTGCCTTGCCGGTACGCATGTGCGCAATCTGCTCTGAACGCCACCGCCACAAAGTGGGGAATCTTGCTTTGTAGGCAGCGATCATTTGCTCGACAGCGCGTACAGGGAGTTGGGTCTTGTCCTGTAGTGACCACGGGGTGGCACCGTACAGGGCAGGGAGAGCTGTTGGCTTGCCGACTTGCCGTTCTCGTCCTCGGGCTGGTGGTCCCGCCATCGCTCCAATCTGGCTGTACGGATCCTGACCTTGCTCGAAGAGGCGCAGCAGCTCTGGATCACGCGACATCGCCGCTGCTGGTCTGAAATCAGCAGCCGAGTAGTCCGCGGCTATAAGCAGACGGCCTGCTGGGGCGACCACCGTATTGCGCAGGCCCTTGGGCAAAGACTGCAACGGTGGCTTCCTTGCCGTCACGCGCCCTGTGACCGTTGCGGTCTGGTCCCAGGTCGGGTGAACCCTTCTTGTCGCCGCCGTAGTTAACCTTGTCGGCCATCCCGCCCATTGACTCTGTGTTTCCGGTTTCTCGCCACTGAGGTCAGCTGTGGCCGGAACCACGGGTAGCCCTGCGGCCTCCATCCGACGCAACAGCAGCGCCAGCGGGCGCTCCACGGTCTCGTACACACCCCAAAGACCCTCATGGGCAAGATGTCGCTTGAGCATTTCGTGCACGCGCGCGCCCGCACTCGTCAGGGCGCGGCCGATGGACACGACATCATCACCAACATCAAGGTGGTCATGCCGGGGAAGAACGATTCCGACCAGCTTGGCAAGGTTGGTCAGGCTTTGCTCCGCCTGGGTCGCCCGGGGGCTCAGCAGCCACGCCATGATGCAAAGGTCATCGTAGGGGCGGGCGGGGAGGAAGACACGACCGTGGATGGGTGCACTCACCACCAGCGGCCCCGTAGGGTCCACATCGCACCAGGGCAGAACCTGGGTGGAATCGGCTGTCACAACTCCCGCGCCCACCGGTACCAGGACTCGCTGTTGGCCGGTTGGGTGCGTCTCGTGAGCATGAGAAATCATGAGAAAACCCCGAGGAATTCGCCAATTTCAGCCCGTCTGCTCACGAACTCACCACTTTTCCCCCTAGGTGCAGCCCTATAGGGGAAAGAAAAGAGACGGGGGATGACAACTAGTGCCCCATGTATATAGGTATGTGTAAGAGATAGATGATTTCGTGAGTAGAAGGGTCGGAACCCATGGATTTTCCTACAGAAAATGCCGCTCACGAAACTACTCGCTCCGGTTTTTTCGTGAGCGTGCCGAGCGGGATTCGGTCCACGTAGGCTTGAATCGGGTTCTTACCCAAGCCCAGTTCTGACCGCAGCATCCGCCACACCCTCGGCCGCTTCCCATCATGCTCAACCTGGCCAGCGGGGACCAGTAGCCCCTGGTCGTGAAGGTCCCGCATCAACATCTTTTGGCTCATGCCGATGGTGCGCCCCTGGTGCCTGAGGTGCTCCTCGACCGCCGCATATGCCTGGGACATGAGTAGTTCGACGAATTCGCCTTCGCACTCAAATCCCACCACGTGGCCGCCATGCTCGGGGCGGTTGCCTGGTTCGGCGACCATGACACACTCACCAGCGGCGAGACGGTCCCGGAGTGTGTTCATGAAGATGTCGGTCGCCCGTTGCTCGCCTACCGCGACCGCGTTGGCTTCGAAAAGGCTCATGGCGATGGTGTCGTACTCAGCAAGCAGCGCACGCTCCCTCTCGTCGTCAATGGCGCCGGTGTAGATCAGAAACTCGAGGAACAGCTCGAACCCGAGTGAGTTCAGCGCCAGGTTGGAGACGATCCGCGAACGGTTAGGGGTGTCCACCAATCTCCCATCGAACAACCTCCGGTGGATGCGTGCGCCGCGCTGGGTGACGTAGCCGTCCATGATCTTTGCAAGCCAGGAAATGTAGCGGGCCATGAACCCGTTGTACTCGTGGCACCGCTGTAGGCAGCGGTTTCCAACCTCGATGTTCGCGCAGCCCGGCACCTCCACCAACACGACCCTGGAAGCCACCGACGTCATGTCCGATGGGGCGTCCTCACCGGTCAGGAGCAAGGCGCCTCGAATCGGATACGAACTCGAAGACCGGCGGGCATCCCGCATCAGCCGCTGCCTGGCGGTGCCATCTGCATATGCCTGCAACACGGCAGCCGCGGCGGTGGGGTCGCGAAGGTTGGCCTGCTTCCAGTCGTCAACAACATACAGGCAATCGCGGAAGAAATAGCCCGTGCGCTGAATCGCATTGGGCGTGGACAGCCATGTCTCCACCAAGTGCTCGTGCCCGAAACCGGTGCCAAAAAAGCTCTGCCCTTCCCGGGCCAGGGTCGTCTTTCCGCAGCCTGATGGTCCCCGCAACATGAACGCGGGGTGCCCTGGGATCTTGAGCAAAGAGAAGATCGGAGCCAAGAACACATGCCCCACCAGTGGGAACATGACCGAATGATCGTGCTGCTCAAGGAAGTCGCCGTGGATGTGCCGAGCCAGATCTTGCAGTTCTTCGTCCCCAATCCAACTCATGCCCAGATGCTCGGCAACTCGCTGGCCTTCGAGATTGATCTGGACACCGTCCAACGTCGCTAGTCCAGTGGCATCGAAGCACCCGGTGGGCGTGCGGTAGCGACCTTCCTTGTCCCATCCAATGGTCTGCTCATTTCTGGTGCGGGTCGGCTGGCTCGACGCAAGCGCGACTTCGCGAACGATGGCTTCGGCGCCGTTACCGAAGAAGTTTGCGGCAGTCCCCACGCCGGCAAAGACCGCACGGGAGAACTCGGTTGGCGTGCCCAATGCGCTACCGTTCATTGTGAACGGCAGGACCGCGCCGCCGACCCGCACTTCGCCGCGCAGTAACCTGTTTTCCTCTACGCCGTCGGTGACCGTCTGGTCTTCGGTGAAGACCAGGCTGAAATTCGACACCTGACGCTCCTCCTCACCCTCGATGGAGAAGATGCCGTTGGGTCTGACGATGGCCGTTCTCGATCCAATTTCGACCACGTCACCATCGGCGAGCACCGCAGCCTCGGGGCCATCGGACTCGACGACGAACGACAGCATGTCGAGCATGCGCGCCACCACGACGCTGTCGATGTTCTTCTCTTGCACCTGGTCCACGAAGCTGGCGCGCGACTTTGCTGACGACACGTCAATCCGGTCGCGGAACATCGGCCTGCAGTTCAGAGAGACGACCACCGCAGCACGCCTGGACCGGCTGTGCTCGACGACGATGTCGATAGCGCCCTCCCGCAGCTTCCAGCCGTCGCTGGTTGAACGGGGCGTACCCTCACACAGGTGGTGTCTGATCACCTGCTGGGCCTCTTCGGACTGCGAGGCCAGAAAGGCGTCGGGCGCAACCGCACCGTCAAGAACGGCCTTGATCTCATCCAGCGTGTGGCCGTCCCTGAGCGCGGAGTCGATGTCCACCTTGGCGCTGGCGTCACGCCACTCGTTGGGCAGCCAGGCGATGGTCGCGGGAATGCCGTCACCCGAGAGGCGTCGGGCCATGACAATGGCGCACCTTTGGGTGTCGTAGCGGTTGTGGCGCTCGGGCTTGTACCGGGTGTTCTTCGCACCCGAGTGCAGGGTCGGAGTGACCTTGTCTTCGTTGTCGAAGCAGACTTGAATCGCCTTGACCCCAGCACCACGAAGATGTTTCAGCAGCCGTTCGTAGTTCTCGCCGATAAAGCTAGAGATGCCGGGCACGGCAAGCGCGGAGACGCCGCGAGAAAGCAGGGCCGCAGCTTTGAACTCGCCCTCGCACAGTACCAGCCGCTCTGGCCGGGTGGCCAGACACTCGCGCCCATAGATTTCGAGCTGCACGCCCTTCGGGCCCATCTGGTGGGCACGCACCTGAATGACATCGCCGGCCTCGTCCAGATAGCCGATCAGGATTCGGCCGTCGATGAGGTACCCTTGCGGCCGGCCGTACTCGTCGCTGAGACGTGCCTGATGCAGGTCTTGCTCGCTCAGACCATTTCCGAGAAGAGCTTCGAGGGCGTGTTGCACGCGATCGGGATGACCGCTGGCGAAGCGCCCCCTGATGAACTCGGGCGACAAGCAGCGCTGTTGGATGAGATGCTGCCGGTCTTCGTCGGCAAGACCGACTGCTGCCAGAAACTGCGAGTAGATGGTGGTCATTGAATTGCCTCCTGCTGCGACGGCTCGTCGGCTGACTCCTGGTGCACGCCCGGCGACCGACCCTCGAAACTAGTTGTTGCTACATAATACGTCTCACGTATACTAAAGGCCAGGAACAAGGCACTCATATGGACAAATTCTCTAACAAGGACCTGCAGGCCCTGACGGGCCTGTCGGCGCGCCAGACGATCTACCTTGCGGAGAAGGGCATCGTGGTCCCTGAGCTTGAAAAAGCCACCGGCCGCGGTTCGACCCGCCTTTACTCGCGCAGGAATGCCGCGCAGCTGCTTCTAGTCCAAGCCCTACGAGACGCCGGGCTCGACTTCCCGGCGCTGCGCGTGGTTGCGACCTTGGTCTTCGGTTTTTTCGATGAGCTGGACAAGATCTTGGTGCCGGCGACACACCACGCCGCGCCCACGGTGCTCAACGTCGTGGACGGAAAGTTCGGCTACCTGTGCACCAAGGACGGCAAGGCCAAGACGCCGGTGTTCGAGATCGGGAAAGACGGTCGGGTCAAACCGGCATCGGTGAGACCAGAGGCGATCAGGGCCACCGCCATCGTTTGCATCGAGGTGAACCTCAGCGCGGCCCTCAGCAAGATGAAGGCCCTCGGCCGGCAGGAAGAGGAGACAAAACCATGATGAGAAGCATAAAGGCACAACTGGCTCTACTGGGCATCCGGCAAAATGCTATGGCTCGCGACCTTGGCATCGAGGTCACGCGCTTGAACAAGATCATCAACGGGTGGGTGCTGGCGACGTCCGACGAGAAGACCAAGATCACGGCCTACGTGCGGGGCGGCGGCAGGCCAAGAACCAGCACTGCTCCTGGCGCCATGCTTCACGAGTAGGTTGTCGCCCGCGATCTGAATCCACGAGATCAGTTGATCGACGTCCATGTGTTTCGCGCTTGGTCGCGTCCTTGGCGCTGCCTCGTACATTGTCTCGGAATATGGACAGACTTCACCTGGCTCGCGAACGTGCCAATGGACGAATCCACCTGACCGCGCGATAGTTGCCCGCTTCTGGTAGCAGCGCAACGTGGAAAGTCGGCGTGCTGGTGGAAAACGAGAAATTTGCCCGGGAGCTGGTTCACCAATGGAGGAATGCGGCGGAGGCGGGGGTGTTTCGGCGGTCGGGCGAGACGTAGCCCGACGCAAACTGGAGAACAGGAACCTGATTCGGGCTATTGTAGTGGTTGGTACCGACGTCACTTCATGGCTTCCGAACAGGTTCGTCTTGCCAGCAAGGCACTTGGGCCGCTTGTCCGACGGCATGGGACATCTCCTGCGCTGAAGGTGACCCTGCGCGAGGCGCTCAAGACACTGGCTAGGGCACTGGCCGAGACTGACACGAAGACGCAGGCGGAAACCATCCGCCAGGCGATCGACGAGCTTCGCTTCGGGCTGAAGCTCATCCAGAACTCCCAGCGTCCGGCCGATCATGCGCAGCTGGAAGGCACCGCCGAGGCATTGTCTTTTCTGGCGCCATTGGAAGGGACTGTGGCGCGGGAACCAGCTCAAATTCTGGCGCCAGCACCACTGCCGCTACCGGCCAGCGCACCGCTCAGTCTGCAGACACATCCCAATCCTTCGCCGCCGCCAGCACCAACGAGTGTTCCCCGGCCCGCGCCTGCCAAAGCAGAAGACAAGACACGGCCGTTTCTGCCGCAATCTCTCGATTTCCCGACAGTTCGCCTGCGTCTGGTCGGCCTCCTGAACAGATTCAACGCCCTTCATGTTGCGCTCACCGAACCCCTGGCCACCCTTCGCGACCTCGACGTCGCGTGTGCCGAACTCGACAAGATCGTCCAGGCCGTGAAATGGCTGGGCTTGAAGGGCATACCGGCATTCCTCAAGGCTTCCGAAAGCGCCGAGACGGTGGAGGACCGCTTGGTAGCCAGCGCGACGCTCATTCACATCGGCGCTCTGGGTGGCGTCGAGAGGATGATGTCGACGCTTCAAGGGTCCGTCGCGGAAAAACAAACCCTGCCCGCTATTGCCGGCACGATCCTGCGCACGTTCACAGACGCAGCCGTTCTCGATGGCATGCTCAAACTGCTCCTCAAGCCAGCCGGCGATGCGCTCGGCAGCCTACTTCTGCCGCTCCTTGCCGAACAGGGCGTGCTCTCGTCTGAGCAGCTCGTGAAGCTCATGAGCCATCCGAGTGATGCCCTCGCAGTGCCCGCCATCGAGGCGCTGGCCTGGTTTGGCGACGCTCGCGATGCCCCGCTGCTCTTGGCCTCGGCACGCAAAGCGATGACTCCCAGGCGGGCGGATGCCCTGCTTTTTGCTGCGGTCGCACTCGGCTCGGTCGAAGCGCTTGCAGAAGTGCGGGCACAGTTGCCGGAGCGAGCTGCCAGCAGCCATCATCTCGTCGAGTCGCTCGCAATCGCCGGCGACGCTTCCGATGTACCTAGGCTGCTCGCGTTGGCCGAGCAGCCGGGTGTTGACGCTGACCATATCGTTCTCGCGGCGGCCAACCTAGGCTGCGTCGCCACCGTTCAGGCGCTTCGTCCTTTCACCGGCCGCGTGCCCCGAGAAACGCTTGAAGAAGCCCGGCGCATGATCTTGGGAAGCGGTTCCACGCATCCTTCTGATGAGGCTTCGGCGCTCCGCATACTCCACGGCGAGCCTTGGTCAGTCTCCGGCCTGCTCTCCCGTCTTGCGGCGCCGGACGAGCCGGTTCAATCGCAGCGACGGCTGGCATTGGAAGTTCGCGTGCGCACCGGCTTTGTGCCGCCGACGAGGTTTTCGCTGCTCATGTCGGCCGCGGCCCGTGCTGAATTGGTGGCGAGCTGGACGACCCATTTCGCGAAGGCCAACGGCCAATTGGCACCAGGTGGCTGGTACTACCAAGGCAAGCCCGCAGGCAAGGAGAACGGAGCGCGGTGACGATCGTCAACCTGACGAACTTCGAGGCCGCCCATGCTGTCACCATGGGCCTCGACGGCAATTGGCAGGTCATCGCTGTCGTGAAGGCCACATACACCTGGAACAAGTCCGGCACCGTCTGTCCCGCTCCGTCCTCGCCCATTGTCATGCTCGACGAGTTTTTCGGCGATCCCGCTTCTTCGGGACTGCTGCTCGCCAGCGATATCGCGCCGGCAAAACCCAAACTCGACGTCCTGCTTGCCGGAGCCATCGCCTTCCCAAAGCCGATCACCGAGATTGACGTCGGGTTGGCAGTCGGATCCCGTCTGCACAAGCGCGTGCGTGTTTTCGGGGATCGGATCTGGTTGCCTGCCGTGATGACAGATGTGGTGCCGTCGCGTCCGCGCCCTGTCAGCCGGGTGCCCATTGCCTGGGAACGCAGCTATGGCGGCACTGATCCTGCCGACGGCAAATGCATTGAGCCGCAAAATCCGGCAGGATCGGGCGTGGCCAAGGACCCGAAGACCTTGCATGGCCGGCCGGCGCCCAACTTCGAAAATCCCGACAAGGCCATCGGTGCGCTCTTCGGCAAACCTGACCCCGTCGGGTTCGGTCCCATCGCCGCGCACTGGCAGCAGCGTGTCGCCCTGGCCGGCACGTACGACGAGGCGTGGAAGAAATCGCGCATGCCCTTGCCTCCCGATGACTTCTCGCCTGCGTTCTTCAACGTCGCCCCCAAGGACCAGCAGTTGGACAAATACCTGCCCGGCGAGAAGGTCCGCCTCCTCAACATGACCACTGCCGTTCACGATCAGTTCGATTTGCCCGCGTTCGCAGTACCCGTCGCAATTGCGTCGAGCGACGGGCTCGTGGAGGAAACGGCCGTGGTCGATACGCTGACCATCGAGCCAGAGGAGCGACGTTTTTCGCTACTGGCCAAAGCCCAGGCGAAGCTTTGCTATGGTCCGCTGTCGCTTGGCCGCATTGTCATCGGTGACCTGACCCGAGGGATGCGTTCCGCGATCGAGACGGGCCGCAAGTACCCCTGGCTGCGAGTCCAGAAGGTGCGCAAGTGAGTGCTCTCGCCATCGAGGCTGTCGGGGCCATCACTCCGGTGGGCGAGGATGCCGCGGCGACCGTCGGTTCCATCTTCACGGATGTACAAGCGCTCGAAGCGTCTCCGGTTGCGGACGCAGACGAGAGTTCGGCCGGATCGGCGACGCCGATTCCCGCCACGGTGAAGGGCATCGACCGGCTGGTGGCTTTGGGCGGGTTCGCGTTGCGCGAAGCCGCTCTTGGTCTGGCCAAGGGGACCGAGATCGGCCTTGTCGCCTGCGTGCCCTCCGAGAAAGACGAGCCGGGACTCGTCGCGCAGGCTTCGTCTTTCCTATCCCGGCTGGCTGCCGAATCTGATCTTGTCGTCGCCCCCAGAGTGAGCCGCGTCTTCGGCGCCGGCCCGAGCGCTATCATTGAAGCCCTGCTCTACGCTCGTGCGACGCTGCAGATGCGAGATCTGTCGGCCGTTTTCGTCCTGGGCGTGGACAGCCTGGTGAGCGCTTTCCGGCAGAGGAAGGCGCTGCGGGACGGGTCCGTCCCGGTCGAAGGTCTTGTCCCTGGCGAGGCGGCAGCGGCGATGCTGCTCAGCGGTCGGCCGGGACCGGACTCGCTCGCGACCTTGGCCGGCGTCGGGCTGGCCGAGGAGCCGTCGCTTGGCGCCCAGCCGGCTGGGCCCAATCTGGGCAAGGGCATCAATTCGGCTATCGACAGGGCAGTGGCAGATGCCAAATTGCCCAATGCCCTATTCGCGGCGCTGGTTCACGACCTTCCTTCGTCGCAAGCCGGCTTCGCAGAGTTGGCCTGGGTCAAGGGATGCCCCTCGCTGCGCACCTCGCCGGAGGTTCACATTGTGTCGCCCCCGTTTTCCACGGGAGCGACCGGCGCGGCCAGCGGAATTCTCTCGCTGGTCACGCTGGCGTTCTTGATCGAAAAGAAAGTGATTGCCGATCCCGGCCTTTGCCTGTTGGCCTGGGAAGGCACGTCTCGGGGCGTGGCGATTCTGACCCCACCGCCGCCCCGGAAAGCGGCGAGAAGATGACGGGGACAGTCGGCGACTCCAGGGCGCTATCCCCGGCGTCGAGTCCGACATATATTTCTGCGAACCGGCCTGCGGCGCACAAAAGCGGGGAAGAATATGGGCAAGGTCTACATTAACGGACGTGAAGCGGTTCACAAGGGCTGCGGCGGGAGTGCCATTGCCTTTCCCGACGTGTGCCTCTGTCCCCCTGGCCCGCCGGCCGGCCCGGTACCAGTTCCTCTCACCAACACAGTGCAAGCCAAAGACCTCGTGAACGGCGCCATGACCGTGCTGTTCGAGGGCAACCCAGCTGGCCATCGCGATTCCTATTTCGACAGTTCCACCGGTAACGAAGTTTCGCGCAGCACCGGCGGCGGCATCGTCAGCCACGCCGTACAAGGCAAGGCGTACTTTGCCTCGTGGTCCCCCAACGTCTTCATCGAGGGCAAGCCCGCCGTCCGCCACGGTGACCTGCTCACCCAGAACCACCTGGGCAAGCTGCCCGCCAACACGCCGCCCTCGGTATGGATGTCATCGGTCAACCCTGACAGTCCGATGCCGATTCCCAAGAAGTACACCAAGACTCTCGCCGAAGGTGACGAGGAAATCCACGCACTGCTGGTGGATCTGGAAGGGAACGTCCTTGTCTACGAGCCATATTCTCTGACCACGCCGGCCGGCGCCGTCGTGGAAGCGCGCACGCTCTTGGATGGTGGCATACACGTGCGCAAGGTGAAGAGGGGCAGGTGCAAGCTCGTCCTGCCCAATCGCGATTCCCAGGATCTTCAGAGCCAGCGGACTCAATCAAAGGCAGGCGGCCAAAATGTCCGCTACCGGCCGGGCACGCCACTGATGCTCGAAACAGGCAAGACCCACCAGGTCGAGGTACCAACCCGGCGAAGCTTCTGGTTGCACGTCAACGTGCAACCGCGAGATCCTGCCGCGCAGGACGACAAGTTCATTCTGCGCAGCGCGGACCGCAGCTTGGAAATCATCCGGACCGTGAAGGACAACCGCAAGCCCGGCGCTGCCGGCCTGACGCTTGAATTTCCCAACCTACGAAGCGGCCTGACTTACAGATTGATCCATGACACCGGCGCGGAAGGCGAGGTCATCACCCTCTTCGATGGGCTGTCGTATGACGATCTCTTCCGCACGGAATCACCCGAGACGGACTGATGACAGACGCCCCGCCAACTACTTTCAACCTGAACGATGAGGAGAAGGCGATCCTTCGCAGAACCCTGCGGGTGATCGCCCTTGAGCCGGACAGAATCGAGTTCGCGGTGAAGTCCGGCAAGGACATGCCCCGTTGGTTGCTCTTCGCCGTCTTCTTGACAGCAGCCGACGCGCTCATGGTGACGGTATTTCTTGCCTATCACGACGTACCCGTAGCCAATCTCGTGCCCCTCTTTTCAACGCTGCTAGCCCTGTCCCTGCTCCTCGGCTGGATGGTCTTTTCCAAATACGACGTGCAGCCGATACGCTCGGTATTCCTGTTTGCTGGCTCGGCCTGGGTCATCTGTCGTGGCCGACGAATTCCATCCTATGAGTTGCTGGTCGAACTTGACCCTATCAAGACCACCATCGACGGCGAAACGCGCTACGACCCGCGCCCGCGTCTTCACACGGACGTACGAATGTTGGCATTGAGGCGGCGGCGCTTCAATGAACTCGACACCAATAGGTGCCGCGCGGTGCTGACCAAGGTGATTGAACAATGCACTCGCTTCCCGAATCCCTCGCCGGCCGTGCAGGCGCTTGGTGACGCGGATCGCGTTCCCTGGAGACTCCCGCGGCCCCAATACAAGGCGCTCATCGATCATCCCTGGTTAGTGTCACTTTCACCGGATGAACTCGTCTTGAGGTTGACCCCGCGCCAATGGCATATGGATGCCTCAGTGGGTCTTTGCGCCATCGGTGACCTGGGCGTCTTCTTGTGGCTCTGTTTCGACTCGAGCATCGACTACTCGCATGGTTTCCCTTGGCCTCAATCCTTGGTCGTCATTGTTGCCATGATCCTGTTTCGGCTTCCCTTGCCGTTCAGTCCCCGTAGCACGGTTCACCTCAAAAAATCAGAACGGATTGTCGCGATCACGAGCAACAGTCGCAGTGAAGAGTTCCCGTCGTCCGATTGCGACACTTCCTTCGGGCAGATGTTCATCATCCTTGATGGTGGCGAAGTCTCTGTGAAACAGTTCACGCTCTATCGTAGGGACCCTCAGAGACAGGCCGTCCGACAGAAAGCGAAGAAGATCGCTACGTGGGCCACGGGACCCGATGCTCCGGAACGCAACCCCGGGGTGCGCCACGCCGCCTCGGCATTGCGCTACTACCTCAATCTCTCGGCGGCCGAAGACCCACAGTCACCCAAGCCCTAATGGATCGGCACATGAAGAGCGACAAACTGCCCTCCCACCGAATCCCGAAGCAGATGGTCGACAACATACCCGGACCGATTCTGCTGCCAGCCAAATTCGTTCTGTCTGCTGACCAACAGGATCTCGCCGACTGGGACGAGCCAGACACGCTATGGATCGAGGACCCCTCCTATTGGCTGTACGTCTTCTGCCAGGAACAGACCGCCGAGCGAAACCTCGTTAGGTTTGCTTGCGAAATCTTCGTGGATAGCCAAGGCGAAATGCACCAAGTCAACCTGGACACGTCTTGGACGTCTGCCCAGCGACCGGCGCCCGATGCAACGAAGGGCAGCGTGTTGTTTCAAATTGGCTACGCCATGATCACCTCGACCGTGGTGCCCTACGCGGTTTGGATCTGGGCCTCGCCTTTCCAGATGGCTCGCTCGCGCCTGCCTCGTTTCGACGATACGACTCGCACCTGCCGGCTTTCCGTTTTCCGAAAGTGGGCCGACATTCGCGGCCTGGAGCCGTTCGTGCTGCCGACCGAGAAGTACGAGGGTCATGCCCTGACGATCCCGGTGAAGCCCCCGTGGATCCATGCCTTCGCACTCAACCGGGCATTTAGCAGAGCCCTCGACGCGCTCGGTGCGCGCCTAAGCGATGAGGGCTTGAAGGAGAGGTTCCTCTACAGCGCCATTCACAGGGTGCCCCACTACGCCCTGCACGTGGACATTAAGCGCTTCAGCAACTTCTACGGCGAGATCCTTCGCGACGAACTCGTGTACCAGCAACGAGTTGATGAAGCGACCATCCGGCTCTCCAGCTATCTGGGGGGTGATGTCTTCTCCGCGATCTGGGACGACTTGAAGGAGTCCAAAGATCCCTCGGCAGTGCCAAAAATGCACGTCATCTCGGCCCGCAGTCACGATCGGCTGTGGGAGGCGCGCGCGGCAGTGCCTTATCTCTCGCGCGTCAGGAACAAGCAGGGCAAGTTCCTGGAGAGCGGCTTCAGCACGGTGCTTGCCAGCAGAAGCGCGCGCAAGGTGGTCAAGGCGTACTGGAACTTGGTCAAGATGTTCGTCACAATCGCGAAGCACGAGGGCACGCTGCCCAGGTGGGCGATCAACGCGTGCCAGGATTTTGCGGCGGACCGGTATGGGGTGACTTTGCTGTTGGCAAAGCCTGGGGCGGATGGGAAGGCCCCAGCGAGGGTTTTCACCGAAGATTCCGTTCGGGAATTGAAGAAGAGGTCGACCGAGCATCCCACGAAGGTTGGATTCATTGTATTCATCGAATTGGCTAACAGTGGACTAGCGGTTTACGACCTGTGCGCCCACTGGGGCGAGCCGGATGGATGGAGAAGGGTCTTCAACCTGGGAGGGGCGATCTCGTCGACTGCGGGTGCGTTGGCCAAGAATGAGGCAAGGAGGGCCTTCTTCGGCTTCGTCGCCTCTGCAGCCGACGGTGTTCTCGGAATTGGAAACGCCAGCGATGCCAGTGCCACGGGTGACGACCGGGCGGCTCTCTTCCACGGCGCGACTGCGCTCGGCGGTGCGGTTGGTATGGTCGGATATGTTGTATCTGTCGTCAATCCACCCATTGGCGCAGCATTGGTCTTCCTGGGCAGCGCCGTCGGTGCAGGCGGCAACATCGGTGCAGCGATCTTCCACGACAGCGAGTTCGACGAATGGCTGAAGTTCTGTAGGTGGGGGAAGTTGGCCAACGACTCAGAAGCGGGAAAGAGCCTCGGCAGGGATATCGAGCGCCCCTGGTCCGAAGGACCGCTGCGAACCCTTGCAGGGGACTTGGATCGGCAGATCAGAACCCTGAACGCGCTAGTTCACAAGCTGAAGGTCGATCTGAAATTCACGTTCACCAGCGACGGCAAGCGCCTGGGCATCGACGTCTCGGCCAGCATGGAGTTTCTCGGAAACGAGAGCACGATCTGGCTTGAGGTCATGATGAACCACCGCCCTATTCGGCCCTGGTCGCCATGGAAGAAAGGTTCGGAGGCATCCGGCGTTCAGGCTTCTTTTCACGAGCATTTCCCCGGCCCTGACTGCCGGGTGGCTTCCATCCGACTGCGCGTGGACATGTTTGGCGACCAGAAGCACTGGTTCCCCACCAAGGACGTCATCGCCAGCGCGGAATCCACCCGCATCGGTCCGGAACTGTTCAATCCATATGTGGGGCCAACGTGATCTCCTCAGGAGTTCGCGACATTTCGCGGCTGGCGGTCAGCACACACAGCATACATCCCTTGACTCGCCTTCCCTCCCTCGCCATCGTCTACCGCATGACGGTGCCGCGTAGGCCGCGTGGGGGCACAACGTGAACAAGCCTGGGCAGGGCAGTTCGGACACTCTGTCTTATGACCGTCCTGTGCCGCCGGACGGTGCCGGGAAGCCAGCGCCGGCCCCTCGACCTGACAACCCAGCAACCGCCGTGCTACCCGTTAGCTTCGCCGAGGATGGCGCCACGGCTGGAGAACGCCCCGGCCGCCGCACCGATCCGCTTGCGGTCGCACCCGCACCGCAAGTGCCCATGTCGTTCACTCCATCCGAGACCCCTGCGACAGGCCCCGTCGTCGAGAGGGCGCCTGGGATTTTTCGTGCGGGCGATCAGGTGGACCATTTCGAAATCGTCGGCCTGGTCGGCCAAGGCGGCATGGGCTGCGTGTACAAGGCGCTCGACCGCGATCTCGGCCGTACCGTGGCCATCAAGACCCTGCACGGCATCGACCAGCACCAGCCTCAATCGCTTGCCCGGTTTCGGCGCGAGGCCCAGGCCGCATCCCGCGTGGTCCATCCCAATCTGGTCATCATCTACAGCTCCGGCACCTTCGGGGACACACCCTACATCGTGATGGAGTACCTGTCGGGCCGCAGCCTGGCGGCCGAGATCGCTGACGGCCCGATCGCGGTCGAGCGCACCGCTGACATTATGGGCGCGGCCTGCGCCGGCGTGTATGCCGCCCACCGCGCCGAGGTGGTTCACCGCGATCTCAAGCCAGCCAACATCTTTCTCGCGCACACGCCCATGGGCGAGACGCCCAAGATCCTGGACTTCGGCATCTCCCGCATCGGCGACGACAACTCCAGCCTGACCGGCACAGGCGACGTCATAGGTACGACGTACTACCTTGCGCCCGAACAGGCGGCCGGCCGCGCAATCGACGCACGCGCCGATCAGTACGCCCTGGGCGTGATCCTGTACGAATGCCTCACTGGTGTGCGGCCGTTCACCGGGGCGGCCGTCTACACCATCATGCGAAACATCGTGGAGGGAATTTTCCAGCCGCCTTCCCATCTGCGCCCCGAGATCCCGCGTGATTTGGAAACTGTAGTCCTGCGCGCCATGAGCCGCGTGCCTGAAGATCGCTTCGCCCGCGTCCGCGATTTGGGTCTAGCCCTCGTGCCATTCATGTCAACGCAGGGCCGGCAGCAATGGAGTCACCACTTCATTGCACCCGAGGCAGAAATGCCCATCGCGCCATCGATGGCCGTGCCCGTTCCCGCTGGCGCAAATGTTCGACCTATCCCCACCGAGATCGCACCCGTCGAGATGCCTGCGCCCACCAAGATTCTTCCCCAGGACCAACCGAACCCCTGGCAGGTGGCGCCGACACACACGAGACTTACTTCAGGTTTGGTTCCCGAGGCCGCGCTGGCAACAGCCGAAACACGTTCGATCATCTCCCGTAGCCGCATCGTTGTCTTGGCAGCCACCGTGGTCGCGTTGCTGGCGCTGGCGGCGGCTTGGGTCTTGTTTCGCCCTGTGGTTCGCCAGGCGGCGCGGCCCTCGGCCTCCGCGACGACCGCTGTAGAAGCGACACCACCGCCCGCCGCGCCCGCCGCGCCGGTCGTTCCTGCGCCCACCATTGCAGAACCGACTCCCATTCGGGCAGCAACGCATGCGAACAAGTCGGCGGATTCCGCTGGCGAACGAGGCCGCGCCGCTCGAAGCAAGATTGGCAAACCCAGAGAAGTTGGCGAACCATCTGACAGAACCAAGAACAGCCAAAAGCCCGGCGCCAACAACGCACCAAGAACGGGAAAATGGTGACGGAACCTTTGCGACGAAGCCTGATTTTTTGCTGCCTCGAAAAGGTCGTCGCGGTGTAGAAATATCCCGGCATGGCGCATCTTGGCTCATCGTTGGTACTTGGCTTTGTGGTGGTCGTCCTGACCAGTCCTGCTTCCGCAGAAAAGGTGAAGCCCAAGACTGGCCGGGAGAAGGCCGCCCAGAAGGCATGCGCCCTGGGGGACTATCAGAAGGGCGTCGATATTCTTGCCGACCTCCTGGTCGGCAGCGATGACCCAAACTACATCTACAACCAGGGGCGCTGCTATGAGCAGAACAGCCGCTGGGAGCAGGCCATCAACCGTTTCCGCGAGTATCTGCGCAAGGACGACAGCCTTTCCGAGAGCGACAGGGCCGATGTGGAACGGCATATCACCGAGTGCGAAAAGGCTCTTGCCCAAACTGCGCAGACCGTGCCGCCACCCGCCGTCTTGCCGCCCCCGGTAGCCCCCGTGGAGACACCGGCGCCAGCTCCGGCACCTCTACCAGTGACACCCGACGTGTCCACCAAGTCGGTTTCGCCACCGTCGGACGGCAGCCAAGGCAAGGGGTTGCGTGTAGCCGGGATCGTCTGCGCGGCCGTCGGACTGGCTGCGGTCGGCACGGGCGTTGGATTGGCGCTGAAGACACAGAGCATGTCTTCTGACGCGGACAAGAATGGGGGCACCACCCAGGCCCAGGAAGACCTTCGCAAGTCTCTGGAAACCTGGGGATGGGTCAGCTACGGCGTCGGTGCCGCTGCCATCGCGACCGGCGCGGTTCTCTATATCGTGGGCTGGCCGAGCGACAAGTCGCCCAACGTGGCTCTTCTGCCCGCTCCAACCCAAGACGGAGCATCCATGATTCTGCAAGGGAGATTCTAGTGTTCACACACCGCTCAGTTGTTTCGTTGGTTCTTGCCCTCCTCTCCCTGGCTAGCCTTGCCGGTTGTTTTGGGAAACCGATGAAAATCAAGGCAGACGATGCTGCGGTCGCGGGAAAGCAAAGCGATGGCGGGGGCACGGGTGGAGAAGCAGGGCCTAGCGATGGACCTGGTCCGGTCGCTGACAGCAAGATCGCGACGGACGGACTTTCGTCGAACGGCGGGGCCGGCGGCAGCAGCGTAGGCGGTAGCACGAACGACGCCATTGGCCCGGACGCGGTCGTGGATGCTGTCGCTGACCTTCCGGCGACGGCGGATGCTTCGGGCGGCATGGATGCCTTCTCTGCGACCGGAGGCGCGGGCGGTACCGGCGGGACATCAGGCACTGGCGGCGTGATCGGAACGGATGGGGGCCCGGGAGCGGTCGATGTCCGGCCTGAGGCAGGTGACGCGCCCGGCGTCGATACACCGCCTGACAGCCCGGTCGGCGGGAGCGGCGGAACGGGCGGCACTACAACCAGTGGCGGAATGACAGCTACTGGCGGAGCGACGAATACGGGTGGAGCACTGGCCATTAGCGGAACGACAAATACGGGTGGAGCGCCAACCACTGGCGGGACGACGGGAAGCGGCGGAACGACCGGCCCAGTTCTCAAGACGGCCGGGGCCAGCTGCGGCGCGACCGGGGAATGCCAGACCGGATTGACCTGCCTGGACGGTGTGTGTTGTACGCAGTCGACCTGTCCAGCTTGCCAGAATTGCGGCGCGACCGGCACGTGCAGCATCACGGTGTCGAGTGCTGACGACACGACCGGCACGACTTGCACAGGCACGAACACATGCGGCGCTGGGGGCACGTGCAAGAAGAAGCAGGGGCAGACTTGCCAGAAGACCACCGATTGCGCGGACGGGCTGCCCTGTGCGGACGGCTACTGCTGCGACAGGGCTTGCGCCGGGGTCTGTGAGGCTTGTGACTTGGCCTCTTCGCCCGGCACCTGTGCGAAATTCACCGGGACCAAATGCGACCTCGAGCGCTTCGTGGTGATTACGCCGAGCACGGCTACGACCAATTCATGGGCCACCGATACCAATTCAGACGGGACTGTCGTCACCGGCAGCGAGGAAGGAAAGGCGTTCATCTGGACGCAAGCTGGTGGGAGCAAGCCGTTGACTGTTTCCGCGACGATAGCATCGAGCGTCGGCAACGCCATCAACGCCGATGGGACGGTGATCGTTGGGCAAGTGGTGTCGGTGGTTGGGGGGGCGCCGCAAGAGGCTTTCCGCTGGACACAAGCCACCGGAATGGTGGGGCTGGCTTCCTCCGGCACGGGAAGTGAGACGGCCAACAGCGTAACGGGTGACGGGCTGACTGTCGTGGGTACCACCGACCGCTTTGCTTCGGGTGGCGCCCCATTCCGCTGGACCAGCGCCACCGGAATGGAGTCAATGACCGCGGCAGTGAGCGCAACAGCCGTCAGCGCGTATAGGATCAGCGGGGACGGTTCTACCGTCATTGGCGTCGCCAGTGATCCAAGTGGCTACGTGGGCGTCATGTGGTCTGGCGGCGCCGCCGGTCAGGTTTTGAGTTTCCCATTGGGATTCGTGGGAACCAATCCGCTCGCGGTCACATCGAACGGCAGCGCTATCTTCGGTGTCTTCACTGCACTAGCCGGACCAGACACACCCTTCGAGTGGACGCAGTCGACAGGGGCGGTCATTCTGTCACAGAGCGTCCTGGGCGTTTGGGGACTCTGCGATGTCAGTGGCGACGGCAGTATTCTGGTCGGTAGTGGCGATTCCACGCAAGGCGGCTTCATCTGGGAATTGCCCAATGGTCAACCCCGTCTGCTCACCGAGATACTGACCGCGGAAGGCGCCAGTTTGAGCGGATTGACTGAGATCACTCCTCTCGCCATCTCCGACGACGGCAACGTGGTAGTCGGCTCGGCAACCCTAGCCGCGGCGGGTACCATACCAGCCCACAACGTCGCCTTCCTGGCCCGCTGGCGCTAGGCCGAAGATCCCCCTGCCCCCGAGTCTGTCAGAAGTAGCCCTTCGCAATGATGGCGGCCGACATCGTGCTTCCCATGGGTTGCGACCCCGTCAGTGTCGGATGGACACCGTCAGAGGTATACGTGGAACCGGGGAAGTAGCCATTGTTGTAGAGCGTCTCCAAATTGACCGAGAAAACAGGTGACGCTGCCGTGCTATGGGATGTGGCCCAAGCTGGGACTAGCGAGTCTACCGTCGCCTCAAAGTTGCACGGTTTGGCGGAGGAGCAACCATTCATTGAGGGATTCACCGGGATGATCTGAGCGACGAACATGATTGCGTTTGGGTTGACTGCACGCAGCTGTGAAAGCACGGTTGTATAGGCATCAATAACCTTCGTGGCCGTAGCCTGGTCACCGTTGCCCCAAACGTCATTGGTGGCAAAGTGCATGACAACAATGTCGGGGGGGTTGGCCTTGAACCAGCTCGCAACGTCGCCATTGCCGGTCTCGGTCACCACTTTCAGTCCACTGTGTCCCTCGGTCAGAAAACCGCCGGCGGGGGCGGGGACGCCGCAACCTTGATTATTGACAACGCTGCCTATGAACTCGAAATTCGCGTGGCCAGCACTCTTGAGATCCTGATACACAAGCTGTGGGTAGCAGGTAGTCGCTGTGATCGAATCGCCGAGAGTCATGATTTTCCACGGCCCCGTATGCGTGCTGCCTCCTGTAGTGGCGCCACCCGTGCCCGCGCCTCCGCCCCCTCCCGTGGCGCCGCCGGTCCCCGATGCCCCGCCTGCGCCCGTGGTTCCGCCGGTGGCGGCATCTTGTCGATTCGCGGCGGCATCTCGTGGAGCTGCATCGGGTTGAGTGGCCCCGCCGTCACGACCGCCCGCGCCTCCCTGGCTCGTTATCCCACCTTGTGCTGTCGTCCCACCTTGCGCTGTCGTCCCGGCTTGAGTTGTCGTCCCCCCTTGCGCCGACGTCCCACCCGGCGCTGACGTCCCGCCCGGTGCTGTCGTCCCGCCCTGCGCTGACGTCCCGCCCGGCGCTGACGTCCCGCCCTGTGCTGACGTCCCGCCCTGTGCTGACG